>Ga0157376_10001381_pt1 | contig 15988 bp, 20 predicted proteins | sample M45metaG_FD_121801 | JGI IMG/M metagenome (GOLD analysis project Ga0157376, IMG submission 121801) | Miscanthus rhizosphere microbial communities from Kellogg Biological Station, Michigan, USA - M4-5 metaG | ecosystem: Host-associated > Plants > Roots > Rhizosphere > Soil | place: USA: Michigan... | reverse complement strand
CAGTTCATTTTGCTAAGCTTTCTACTAATTGGCCACTGCTACCTGCTCCTACTGAAAACGAGATATTGCAAGAACAACAAGAGGTATCCAAGAGACTACAAGAAAAGGAAGCCCAGCTGTTACAAGAAAAAAAAGTAGAAGAAGAAGTAGCGGAACTAAGATCTAACCAAGAGAGCTCGAAATCAAGGCAGATTCGTAAAGAGATAGACGAGATATTGGAAGTAGAGGCAGCAAAATCAAGAGATAGGGAGCAAATTAACACCCCATTTAAATTTTTTGATACGATGTTGATATTTCTTGGAGGCAAGAGAGATCCAAACAACCCTACGCAATTTATTATGAAAGATCAAGATGCCTTCACTAACGCCATGAATAATTCTTATATTTTCGAAAAGATCACAGCCGCTATTGACTCTTTATGCTTTCGTGGTCATTACACAGATGCTTGGGCTTTGTATCAATTTTTAGTGAAAGCTGCTAAAAAAAATCCAGAGCTTTGGAACACTATTCATAGGCCCGATAAGGCAGATGGTACTAGTCCACGCTTGCGTTGGGAAAAAGCATACGTAAACAGCTAGTCCCTCTTGGAGTGGCATTTCCTGTATAGGAACCCACTCCTATCTTTTAGAAAATTTAAAATAGATTTTCTCATTATCCGATGAAACAACCAAATTAAATGTCTTCCCATAAAAAGGGTTAAACCCCACTTTTGTCGATGCCTCTACAATGCATTCAGTAACCATAGAATGGATGATACTATCTAATTCTAAATTGATTAAGGTCGTTGGCGTAAACCAAGAAACTATTAATCCATTATCAACAGATAAAAAATTAGATATATCGGTATAAATTCCATTCTCATTTTGCATACATAAAAAAGAGGCTGAGCATGTGCCTACTTTTTGATTATGCTCATTATAAATCGTCGATCTTCCTGCCAAATACCTTGAAGATATTGTTGAACTATCAACTAATACATTAGAAGTGGGTATTTCAATGAAGCTTTGTGCAAAATCGGAAATGTAGAGGTAGTATACTAAGGGTTGTTGTCTATATCTACATCGTGAACTTTTATGTTTTTTCTGTCCTAACGGTTCAACGCCTGTTATTTTGAAATGGCTATCATACGTGATATCCCTGTCATCATCCCCATAAAGAGATAATGGCTGCAAATAATAGATAAACACAGTGGCTAATAATACAAACAAACTTTTTTTCATATAGAGTGGTCCTAAGTTAGTTATTGAAAAAATCTATTAATAAAAAAATAACATTGTTAACCTGGATACATGTTACGTATTTCTTTATATCTTACTTTAACTTTTATTTACACATCACTGTTTAGCATCGACGAAAACCTCCCACTTTCTACTCCTACTCAACATTTAAAAACTCTAAAGAGCCGAGGCATCAGCCAAAATGAAGTTAGCGGCATCTTCAACCTGCCGCTCCCGTTGACTGCCAATAATGCTAGAATGTCCTTGAATACTTTTAGGACAGAAATATTCTGCTCCTTGAACACCACTTGGAAAAAAGGAGGGGGGCGTGACCCTTGAATCTGCAATACCTCCATCAAACTGAAATCGTACACCGCTTTTTGCAGCGCTTCTAATGCCCTTAACCATTTCCTTTCCAGACTCGCCGGCCCAAGTAAAATCCTTTATAATTTCCTCACAATGGTTTCCGACTATAGGAAGAGAGGATTTTAGGAACCACTTCCAAATTTTTTGTCTCCAAGAAGCTGTGTCGGGATCCATCATCACTTTAGTTCCATAAAGCGGAGCTGAATTCGCACTTACCATAACACGTTTTCCTTCAACACCTCCGGCAAGGACGTCAATTGCAAGTTGTGCTGCCAACCTTCCTCCATTGGATATCCCATGGGCATATAGCTTCATCGCTGGATTTTGTTGTACAATGGGGAGAACAGTATCTGTAATCCGTTTGATAGCTTCTGCTTTAGAGCAATTTCCTAACTTATCAACCTCTGCCTGATAAACCAGAACGTCATTACCTAGTCTCTTTCTAAAAGCTTCCACATGACCATCCATCTGAGAAGGGTGAGCTTTTAACCCGTGGATCAAGACTACAATCGCCTTGGCTTTTGCCGGATCGCCGATAACTTGTCCATAGTTAACAGAGTTTTTCCGACGAGAAATCACTGTTCCTATAGTAAACCAGAAATCTTTCAACAGTCCAACAATTTTAGCAATAACAAGAGGTAAACGCGTTGGCTTTACCTTGCTTGCATCAACAAAATTTGCTTCTTCAACACCATCACTAGAATTTATAACCTCTGAATCATTTACTTCTTTATGCGTTGGCAATAGGCGATATTTGCAAGTACTATTATGTAAAATTAAACTACTCATAACCATCCATAGATTAAAAAATTAAAATTTATAATAACGCAATCAGTTATAACGGATGATGCTTGTCCTTTAAAAATCTTCTCGCTGTAACTTCCTTTAGAGGTTTGAATGGGTGGCCTAGTTTAAACCATTTTACGCGGATCTACAATAGCATCAAATTCTTTTTCAGTTAAATAACCTAGGGAGAGCGCAGCTGCTTTTAAAGTAGTCCCTTCTAGACAAGCTTTGCGCACAATTTTACTAGATTTATCGTAACCTAATACTGGATTGAGAGCGGTAGCTAGCATTAATGAATTGTTGAGATGTTCTTGAATGCGCTGCTTGTGAGGGCGAATACCAATGAGACAGCGGTCGTGAAAATTAATCGCCACATCGGCTAAAAGATCGATAGATTGTAGCAAATTATAAATCATTAAAGGCTTAAATACATTGAGTTCAAAATTACCCATGGAACCTGCTACGCCAATAGCTGTATCATTTCCTATTACTTGAACACAGACCATCGTCATCGCTTCAGATTGGGTGGGATTCACCTTACCTGGCATGATGGAAGAGCCAGGTTCATTTTCAGGAATAAAAATCTCTCCAATGCCAGATCTGGGTCCTGAAGCTAACCAACGAATATCATTAGCTATTTTCATAAAAGAGGCGGAGAGGCGCTTTAAAGCGCCACTTGTTTCTATTAAAGCATCATTGGCAGCTAATGCTTCAAATTTATTAGGAGCAGATATAAAAGTATAACCTGTCATAGAGCTTAAAACCTCTGCAGTGCGCTTTGCAAAGGAAATAGGAGCATTGATTCCCGTACCGACAGCTGTTCCACCGAGCGCGATTTCAGAAAGGTGAGGCAAACTATTTTCAATCGCTCGAATGCCATGCTCTACTTGTGAAGCGTATCCTGAAAACTCTTGACCCAGAGTGAGTGGAGTAGCATCCATTAAATGGGTGCGGCCTATTTTAACGATCTCTTTAAATTCCTCTACTTTTGCATTCAATCCATTGAGAAGCAGAGTTAAGTTAGGAAGTAGTTTTCGTCTAATAGCTAACACCCCTGCTATATGCATGGCTGTGGGAAAAACATCGTTAGAGGATTGTGACTGATTCACATCGTCATTGGGATGGATAGTTTTAGAACCTATCGCACCTCCTGATTTTTCTATCGCTCGGTTGGCAATCACTTCATTCACATTCATATTGGTCTGAGTGCCTGAGCCTGTCTGCCAGACTACTAAGGGAAAGTGATCATCTAAAAGACCAGAGCTGACCTCTTCACAAGCAGAAACGATCCAGTCGCGTTTCGTAGAAGAGAGGAGACCCAGCTCACAATTGACAATAGCGGCTGCTTGTTTCACTAGCGCTAGGGCATGAATGACCTGAATAGGCATCTTTTCTGATCCAATCCGAAAATTCTGCAACGAACGCGCTGTTTGAGCTCCATAATATTTATCGATAGGAACTTCTACTTCTCCTAAGCTATCGCTCTCTATCCTTATCTTCATAATGACCTTATATCAACAGTAGGGCAAATACGAAGGCAAAGAGAGAAAAGGATTCAATAATTCCAAGAGAGACAAAGCACTTACCAATCACTGCTGGCTGTTTTGCAGAGGCTTGAATCCCAGAGGCGGCACACATACCCTGATACATAGATGAAAATAAAAGGGCGAGTCCCACAGAAAGACCAATACCTATAGAGCTCAGCGGTGTTAAAGTACCCGCAGTAATAGCATTTTTCATCAGCAACATTAATACAAATCCATAAATGGATTGAGATGCAGGGGCGGCAGACATCCCAATAAAGGTTCCATGATTTTCTTCTACACGACTCATCACTCCATGAGAGGCCATGCTGGCAATGCCGCAACCAATTGAACTTCCGATACAACCTAGTCCTAAAACCAAGGCAGGACCTACCATAGTATAATCCATATACTTAACTCTCCTATTTTATTTTTAATTTTATAAGCGGTTGGAACAAACGTCCACTCCCCTCAAAACAATAATGATACCATTCTATAAAATTTAGACGAAGACCATGAATCACTCCACTCCCTGTCCCTAATACGAGATTGGCAAGATGGCCAACAATAAGGGCTATAACACCTGCAAAAAAACCAATATAGTTGCCAATACCGTTAAAAGTTTCTGCCATAATAGCACTAGCTAATGCCAAAGCATAAAGACGCAAATAAGAGAGCACATCTGCAAAGATCTGCACTAAATTAGCGATTTCTTTCAACCCATTCCAACGATGCTGAATAAGGGCTAAAACTACAGCTGAACCTATACCGGCATAAATCATTTCCAATCCAACACGTGTCGCCGTAAGCGCGTCTAACCAGCCTAAGACTTGGACTAAAGAGGTTGCTTTTAAAAGGGAAGGAAAGTAAAGATAGCCTCCGATCATAAAAATAATCCAACCTATGCCCGACCAGTTACGGCGTAAATAGCGCAAAAGTCCTAAAGAAATATGAACCACGCCTATCATTAGGGATAGTTCAAGAATAACACTACGCGTATATTCAGTGAGCATTTCATATTGAATAGTTCCACCCACATTATGCTCTGGTTTAGCAAATTCAAATGCTTGCTGACTCTTTTCATAATCTACTTTCTTTTTAGCTAAATAATTAATAATCGACAATTTACCAAGTGGAGTCTCAGGGTGAATATTCAATCCAAAATAGGCTGAATTAGCCACTCCCCAAACGATACACCCACAAGCTAAAATGGTAAACAGCTTAAGCAATCGCTTAGCTACTCCTTTCATATAGGGGAATTTATATTTAATCCAGGCTGCAATAGCTAAATAGATCAATCCATACCCAGCATCTGAAATAATAATAGAAAAGAAGAGAGTAAACGCGCAGAGCACCCACATCGAGGGATCTTTATCCCCAGTAGAAGGTACATCATAAATTTTCACAAGATCTTCACCAATACGAGCTATCCCGTGATTTTCCATATACGTTGGCACACGATCTCCTGCTTCAATAAGAATCTGTTCGCAGTGAATAGCTCTATTGCCCATTAACCCATATAATTTGCCCATTTTATTTTGTGGCACCCATGCCTCAATAGCAAATAGTGCCTGATTCAAAGGAAATTCCACCTGTTGTTTAGCTTCATTAAGATGGAAACTATTGAGTTCTTCTACTAATGCGCTCTGTAAAAAATCGATAAAACTGGCAAATCCCTTTAATTCAACCTCTGTTTGATGCAAGCTCATTTTCACGTTTGCTAATTCAATCTCTAATTCACCTAAGGGTTTCTCAATACGCATTTCTATCATATCAGGATAGCGTTTCAGCTCTTTATTAATAGTGATAAAATAATCAAGATCAGCTTCTGTGCCTATATAGATAATTTCTTCAGCAAGATGAGAGAGATGGCTTTTTGTCGATTTCATGCAAAAAAATTGAATGTGCCGATGACCCCTTCTCTCAATATCTGCACAATCTTCTAGAGAAAAGTCACCGAAAATAGCCACTCGTGCTATCTCAGCTGATAAGAGACGCTCTTGCTCTCTCAATTTTTCCAGTTCATAATTGAGATGGATAATGCGTTTGGCTTTTTGTTGAGCAAATAAGAGGTCACCTCCTGTATCAGAAGGCTTTTTTACCGGCAACTTGCGTAAAATCTTATGAGCTAAAATAAGATTTTGAACAGCTTGAGGCTGCTCAACTGATTTTTTTTTGCCAATCGATATAAATTCTAAAAACCCTTGATTTTGAGCCTCTTCAAAAAACGAGTCGAGATCTTCTATAGCTCCAATAAAAAGATATTTATTTAGATTGACTATCATACAAGATGACCCTCTTTCATCAAGATCTTCTTCTTGGCCATTTTAGCTTGAGAGACCGCAGCGAGTTGTTGATCGCCTAAAAAAATTTTAATTTTTTTTATATTGGCCATGGCACGCGGAATCATAATTTTTTCAAAAAGATTAACCCGAATAGAGACCTCTCGCAGCTCTTTTTGTAAGATCTCTTTTTTTTCTTGAGAAATTTTAATAGCTTCTCCAATAGTCAATAATAGTTTGACCTCTTCAAGCGCGGATTCCATCCAAATGGGTGTATCGAAAAGAGTATACTGAAATGGCATAAAAGTGACTCTTTCAAAAATGGGAATCTCAATACCTGCGATATTTTCATAATTGACCACCACATCTTGAATCTTCAGAGCAGTCAGCAACTCATAAGACTCTCTATCAGAAAAAAGCAGTGCAAATCGATCTACTCTTTCTTCTATCAATTTGAGTTGATTCTTCAGTTGATCTATAGCTGCTTGCGCCTGGTTTACCTCTAATTGTAAAAGACCTTTCTTCAGTTGCAAGGTGGGTAAATATTTTTTTAACCTAGAATGCTTCAACTGCTCAGATCGAAGCTCAGTTTTTGTCAGCTTAACGTGCACTAGATCATCCTCAATTTTTAGGCCAATATTTATCGATTAAGGATTGCTTTATCCCCACTTCGTGCACATCAAAGCATTGAGCTAACATAGTCCATCCTAAATCCAGAGCCTCTTCAAGAGGTAAATTGACCTCAAGATTCATCATGCGCTCTTCAAAAAGTGGACTAAATCGCAATAACTTTTCATCCCAACGGGATAATTTAAACCCCATGCTCTCTCTTTCTTTTGCTTTTTTTGATTCAGCATAAAGACGAATTTGCGCATTTGCAATATCGTTATGGTCTTCTCTCGTGACTTTTCCAATCACCTGCTGCTTCAAACGAGAAAGTGAACCAAAAGGATCAATTCTTCCTCCATGCAGGTAATATTGACCCTCGGTGATGTAACCAGTATTATCGGGAATAGGATGAGCGACATCGCCGCCAGGCATCGTGGTCACTGAAATCAGTGTAATTGATCCACTGCCATCAATGTCTACTGCTTTTTCATAACGAGAAGCCAAATCAGAATAGAGAGAACCGGGATAACCGCGATTAGAGGGAATCTGATCCATGGTTATCATGATTTCTTTAATGGCATCTGCAAATGCTGTCATATCGGTTAATAAGACCAAAACACTTTTACCCTCTATAGCAAATTTTTCAGCACAAGCTAGCGCCATATCGGGAACCAGTAAGCATTCAACAGCAGGATCTGTCGCTGTATGGATGAACATAACCGTTTTATTTAAAGAACCAGAGCTCTCTGCATTTTCAATAAAAGCTTGATAATCATCAAATCTCAAGCCCATCCCACCAATAATGACAATATCTGCATCGGTCTGATTAGCAATACGCATTAATAATTGGTTATAAGGCTCTCCTGCAATAGAAAAAATGGGGATTTTTTGAGACTTTACAAGGCAATTAAAAACATCGATCATAGGAATATTAGTGCGCACTAGATCTCTGGGAATGATACGTCGCACCGGGTTAAAAGAAGGAGAGCCGATTTCAATTTGATCTCCAACGATCATAGGCCCATTATCAATGGGTTGACCCGCTCCATTCAGACATCTGCCTAGCAAAGATTCACTACAAATGGCATGCATTGGATGCCCCAAAAAAGTAATGCGGTCATGAGTAGAGAGTCCTCTTGTATTTTCAAAAGCTTGTAGAGTGACCTTATCCCCTTCAATTCTCAAAACAGAAGCATAAATACTGCGTCCATTCTTACGTTGAATACGCGCTAGCTCTCCTAAACTCACTCCCTGAGCTATCACTGTTAATAAATTGCCCCGCATATCTACAATAGAGTCATATATTTTTTTCATTCACACCTTCACTTGCAATTTTTCTTGTATGCGTTCCATAGCTTGTAAATAACGCTCTGATTGAAAAGGCATAAAATTTAAGTTTTTAATTTCATTTTGCAGTCCCAGAAAAAAGGTACGCGCAGCATCATGTGTTTCACACTCAAAATCTTGTGAAAAAATAGTATTAATAAGCAAGAAAAGAGGAATCTGTCTATTCAAAGGACTATAAGTATCCTCCTTATCATAAGCATTTTGCTGTAAGTAGGCAACCTCATATAATTCTGCTTTTAAGTAGATCATCATATCCTCTAAGATAACCCCCTCTTCGCCCACTACTTCCATACGTTTTCCAATTTCATTTCCTTCCCTTAAAATATGCATAGCTTTATTGACCATTTTAGTCCAACCAGCCACTCTTACCTCTAATTCTCTACCTACTACATCCAGATACTTACTCCAGGAATCGAAGGGATCAATAGCAGGATAGCGTCTCGCGTCAGACCGAGCTCTAGACAAGCCTAAAAAAGCACCTACAACGGCTAACGTAGCTTGAGTGACCGGCTCTTCAAGATTTCCACCCGCTGGAGAAACAGCCCCTCCAATAGTTACTGAACCTGTTTTGCCATTGGCAAGTTGCATAACACCCGCTCTCTCATAAAATGCAGCAATGCGCGATCCTAAATAAGCGGGAAAGGCTTCTTCGCCGGGAATCTCTTCTAAACGACCCGACATTTCTCTCATAGCTTGCGCCCAACGAGAAGTAGAATCGGCCAAAAGAAGGACATCTAAACCCATTTGACGATAATATTCAGCAATTGTGACTCCCATATAAATAGAAGCTTCACGCGCACTGACAGGCATAGAAGAGGTATTGCAAATAATGACTGTGCGATTAATTAAAGGGTCATTTGTATGTGGATCTACTAAATAGGGAAAGGTGCGCAAAACTTCTACCACTTCCCCTGCTCGTTCGCCACAAGCGGCAATAATCACAATATCTACATCTGCGTATTTAGCAAGATGATGTTGCAATACTGTCTTTCCCGCTCCAAAAGGTCCCGGCGTACAAAAAGTTCCTCCTTTTAATATAGGAAATTGGGTATCCAAGATACGCATACCCACTTCGAGCATCTTGGAACCTTTAATCTTTTCACCTTGAAAAAGAGGCGCCTTTATGGGCCATTTTTGCACCATGGTAAAAGAGTGCTCCTCACCTTCGATATCTACCGCTTTAGCTACCACTGTATCAATAGAGTAAGCACCTGGTTTAATTACCCAGGTCAAAGTATATTCATCCAAACAAGCAAAGGGGACCATGATTTGGTGTTGAAAACGCCCTTCCATTGTGTAGCCTAAAAACGCTCCTCTCTTTACATTATCCCCCTCTTTAGCTGTAGGGTGATATTCCCAATTTTTCGAGCGATCGAGAGGGGCTAAATAGATACCCCTTGTTAAAAAGAGACCAGCAGCATCTGCTACCTTTCCTAAAGGGTTTTGCAATCCATCTACAATAGAGGTTAAAAGACCAGGCCCTAATTCTGCTTCTAAAAGATGGTTAGAGAATTCAACAGGCGAACCTAATTTAATACCGCGAGTATCTTCAAAAACCTGCATTTTAGCTATCTTGCCTACAATTTCAATCACCTCTGCTTTTAACCTCACATCGCCTAAATGAACCATACCCACTTCACCTTGGCAGATATTTCCTTCATAAGCGACATGGATTAGATTGCCAAAAGCCTTCACCACTGCCCCGGTTGCATTATTTTTTGTTGTCATTTTGTATTACCTTAATTTAAACGTGTCAAGGAGGCGATTTCCTCTATGTTTATCTAATTCATGTCTATGCTCTACTATAATTAATTGTGCCATATAAGCCAAAATCCAATCGATAGAAGAAATCGAGCGATCTACCAATTCTTCTATTTTTTCAAAGCGCCATTTCGCAAATAGTAAATATTGTTGCCATGGATCTGCAGCTGCGCTCAAGTATTTTTCGACTATCGCTTGATATTCAGTTGGAGGGTCGTATTTAATGGCATCTTTTTGTGCAAGTATCTGTAATACTAAAGGATCATTCAAATCTTCAAATTGCAATTCCTTGACTATATCGTATCCCAAACTTTTCGCACGCTGGGCAGTGAGAACTAAGCGCCAATTTCTCTCAAAAATCAAATATTTACGTAAAAAACCCTCTGCTTTCGAGATCTCTACTTTATAATAAAGCATCATTAGTTCTGAAAAAAATTTCAGACGCTCAGCCTTTGTTTCTCTTCGATCTAAAAAATCAGCTACATAATCGGGTACTCCTGCATGCACAAGCAAAATCTCATCTATCTCTGTTTCGCTTAAGTTTCCACGAGGATCAATAGGCTCCCCTAAAAGATGGGCTCTAATATTTGCCAAGTCGATAGCTCTACGTATAACGATAGTTTTTGCTTTATCCGCCTTATTTAAATTAACAGCCACTAAGTGCGTGAGTTCTATAAAAGAGAGTTCTGGCACTTCTTCAAGTTTTAAAGGAGGAAGTAAAGCCGCTAAAAAATAATAATTCATATCTCCTGAAAAACAATTTCACGAAAATCTTTGCGAATATAATTGGCAATGAGTTCTCTTATAGCCTTATCTGAAAGATCTAGTGTAATATTATTGTCATGCACCTTTAATTCTACCCCACCCCCAATCGCACTTACAAGAACACTTTTTTCTCTTAGTTTATCAAGAATTTCTTTTGAAAGAAAAAGATTCACCTCTTGCGTGGGCACCGTTGCTGCAATATAAGCACTCAAATTGGCATTCATACCTTCTTTTTCTAAAGCATGAGTTAATGCAGTAATCATATCCGCAATCACTTTAGGATTATGGGTGGCTGCTTGAACCAAACGACCTAGCTCTTTATTAAATAATTTATCCTCTATGGTCTGTTTTAAAGCCTCTACAGCTTGTTTACTAGACTGAACAAGAGCTGTCTGAAAAATAGTTTTTTTTGATTCAAGCTCCTTTTCTCCTTGAGCTTTCATTTGTTCTATTGATTGATGCGCTTCTTTAATAAGGCTATCAGCTGCCCGCTGTGCCTCTGCAATAATCAAATCAGCTTCTGCTTTAGCAGGCTCGAGCGTCTCTTTGCGCAATATATCGCAAATCTTTTTAACCTTATCTTTTCCTGATTCTTTTATTTTCATTCAAACCTCACTTAAATTCACATCTATACAACATAAGTTATTTAACATCTCTAGATATATTGCAAGTATTCAAAAAAAATTTGCTAGAAACTCTTCATTATGACATAACTGAATTTTTAGGAGGAGTGAATGAAACGATTCATAAGCTGTATTTTGTCATTGATATTTGCCAGCTCTTCTATGCAAGCTAAAGAATGTTGTGAGTCTTGTGATTTTTCAGAATTTCAGCTCAATTCTGATGCAGTCTATAGAGAAGGAACCGGGGCGCATGAAGGCGCTGCCACCTGTTTAGGAGCCTCCATGTTTGCTTGGGGAATAGGTTTAACTATTGCCATTGCAATTATCGCAGGTGTCATACATCAAAGCAAAGCCAATGATTAATCAACTCCTTGGACTCTTCATAATATTTACTATTTTCAGTCAAGCAAGCGAACCATTTTGTTACTTTGTCTCCCCTAAAAAATGGGAAGTGACCACTCCTCATCAACGAGCCTCTCATGTCAAAATAGGATTTATAGGCAAAGGAAAAAAAGGGTTTCATCCCTCTTTAAATTTAGCTTCAGAAGCGGTTACCTTATCTTTAACTGATTATGTTAAACAGGTAAAAAGCATGCATGAAGCGGATCGTAAAAACCATTGGCGCGATTTAGGCAAATATCAAACTGCTTCAGGAGAAGGAAGACTCACAGAAATTGACACTACAACAGAATGGGGAGCTACTCGTCTACTCCAATTACTATTCATTAAAGAGCGTAGAGCCTATATCCTCACCGCTTGCGCTATAAAAGAAGAATTTGGTGATTATTACCAAGAATTTCAAAAGGCTTTTCGAACCTTAACTATCTTATCAGATCCTCTTGAAGCCCTTCCTCATTCCCCTATTAAAGAAGCCTTACAAAAAAAGATTAACTCTTATAAACAAGAACCTAACCATTGGGAATCCATTCAAAAAATCATCTTAAATGATTATATAGATATGGGCGCTTGCTGGCAAATATTCACCTTAAAAGCATTAAAAGAAGCTACATGAAAAAAAAATCTATTTTATTTATCCTCATATTCGCAACTAGCTATTCTTCTCTACAGGCTAATGATCCGATCTCGGATGAACCCATAGAAACCACAGAAACAGACATAAACACAGAATCGGGTATTGCAGCGACAGAGTCTGCAGAAGAGTCAAAAAATTCACACAAAAATTGGCGCAGAGCAGGACTTATAACAGCAGGTGTTGCAGTAGCGGCTCTTGCCATTTATTCTGTCACTCAAAATCAAGGTCAGCGCGTTTGTAAATAGGAATGGAGATGTGGTACTACCCTCTTTTCTTCTTAATATTGAATGCCTGTACTCAACACTCATCTTGGTCCCTCAGTCAAATAAATAACTCTGAGCCCCAATTTCACTCCTTGCGCTATATCTATTATTCACAAGATAGATACCATGGCATCGATCTTGAATTAATAGAACAACCCCATGAGATCACAGCGCATTTTCAAGTACATGGACCTGCTATAAAAAAACCTTTTATTCTTCTCACTATTGAAAATAGTCCAGAACTATTCGAAGGTCACTGCCATGCTGGAGGGCAACGTCTTTTTATCCCACCAGAGCTCAGCAATAAAATAATAGAAGCGCTACGAGCTAAAAAAGAGGTAACTATTCAGCTCGATGGGTATCAAGAGACCTTCACCCGCTTACCTCTTTTTAATCCAACGAAAAGTTCCTTTTTAAACTATTTTAGGCTCTAGTAGTGTAATCTTTGACTTCACTATAGATTTTTAGTTTAAATATACATAAAATAAAGCAACAGCTTCTTGTCCTATAATCTTAATGGGATTTAAAATTTATCTTCCTCTAGCTGATACTGTTCCATCCACTCCGGTTTTCTAGACTTTATAACAATGTAGACTCCATAACGAGCTGTTCCAGAAAGAGCGCGATATGCCTTCTCATCAAAAAAATTTTGTTTGACCCAAATGATACCAAGGGATTCGCCACAAGAATTTAAAACCAATTCGTTTTCTTTTAAATCCTTTGCCTTTGATAGTAAAGCTGTGATGGTTCGAATATCAGAAAATTCAGCAAGACTAATCGCTGCCTCATCTCGTTCTGTTATAGAAGCACCATTGTCAAAAATCAATTTTATTAATGCATCCATTCTGTCTTTCATTTTTCGCCTCTATTTCTTATTGGTAATATAAAGTTTCAAGAGGAATATGCCCTCCTATATTGGCACAACTAGTTCTTCCTTCGTAGTTGGTATTAAAAGCTTATCAAATACAGTCAGTAATTGGGTAATTTTGATGGTATTGTTATCAATTCGAAAAAATTTATTCATCGTAACTTAAAATACTATCACCTGTTAATTGTAAAAAACACCTTCCTTGTTGTCCATCATGGATGATTTCAAGGTTTTTTTTCTTCTCATCTAAAATCCTAATTTCAGAGCATTTTTGCATACGCACGCTTGCGATTGCTACATCAGCATGATTATCAATCAGCACACTGGCATAACATTCGTAAACAGAAAATGATAGAGTCACAATGAGACCATCTTCACGAGTTGCTCTAAACCAGTACACACCTAGTTCTTCATCAGTGGGTGGAGTTAAAAGTTCATCAAATACGATAAGTAATTGGGTAATATCGACTTTCATTGACCTCCAGGAATAACTGTTACATTATCTTTTAAAAAGATTAGCTTTCGATGAAAAAAGGACCGAGTCATTTGTAAATAGCCTAGTCTCTATGTCTTGGGCTGGTTCAAGTCCACCAAAATAATCATCTATTTGATATTGAACGGCAATGGACTTGGCTAATTCCATTAAATTTTTTGTTAAATCTTTGATTGGGACGTCTTTCAAATCTAATAACTGAAAATTAATCTCTAAGTTAATCGTATTTTCGTTCTTATAAATAGCTATTCCACAATTAGGCAAATAAACATTTCTTCTTGTCAAATCCTTTAAATTTATAAACACCCCAAAGTTACTATTCTCAAGAAAAATTCTCTCTATAGATGTTTCGGTACTCCAATCCATCTCAGGACAATCACACGTAAAGTTTTGATTAATTATTTTCTGTCCGTTACAGCTTAAATCTTTTAATAAAGATCCAATTTTATTAGCAGGGATATTCCTAAAAATTATCTCGATCAAATGGTCAATCATTGAGACTTTACTCATAAAGCTTTCCGCCCATCAGAATATCAGCAAAGACTTTCCAATCAGGATTGTTTGGAACCGGTAGCCCCTGATTTATATAAAAACCATCCATATCGTCTACCCAAAAAGCCATAGCTTCTAGAAACGCTTCAATATCTTTATTTTCCCAAGTTTTTATGTTTTCCAGATAATCTAAGAGATCGTAAAAAAGATATAAAATCTGCTCTACTTTGAATTTTTTTCATTTCAGAATATTTCATTTGAAGTATTCATCTCCATTGAGATCGCCATTAATTTTTAATTCTTCGAAATATTTTTTTAATTTTTCTTCTGTTTCTATTATAGCTTCCTTTAATTCTTTTTTGGTAAAATAGGTTCCAGGATATTTTTCAATATCTTCTTCAAATTCAGAAAATCTGCTTGCAACCTTTCCTAATTCAGAAAAAGCTGTTTGTTCTTCTTCTAGCAATGTGTCATAATCCAGCTCTAAGTCATATAAACAATAAAACTCATAACAAAAAGTTGATTCATTAATCTTGCCAGACAAGTACATCTCTATAAGTTGATATATTCTTCGTTTGTCAGTTCTTTCGTACATGTTACTTAACTATTTTTGGTGTCTTTATAATCTTCAAATTCCCAAAAACCAATACGACTTACTTTTTCTGCTATCTCATCCCAATCATTGCCAGTGCAAGCTTCTATCAAATTTCTAATTCTATTAAGAATAGGTTCGAAATAATATGCGAGCACTATAAGAAAATGTCTGCCACAGATAATTTCATCTTTCTTCATGTTAGATAACAACCATTTTGGAGTACAGACTTGAATATCAAATGATTCTGTCCCTTCTTTTCCTACTAGACCTACCATTACCCTAAAGAGAAAACAAAAATTATCAAGTTGTGCAGGGGGATAATTGGTTAAGTCTTCAATATCTGGACAATACCAGCTTGTTAATTGTGCATTCATATTATTCCAAAAGTAATTTATCTGCGAGACATCTTAGTTCTTCTTCAGCCAGAACAAATTCAGGTCCTTCTTCCATGGCAACTAATTTAAGTACCAAATAATCAAGCCCATTTTCAAATTCTAATCCATGCTCGATGTAAATTTTAAAAGCCCATTTTGAAATTTCATTGCAGCTCTTTCCTGTTAATAGTTTTGCTTTTAATTCCAATCCGAACTGTTTTTTTGTATAAGTCATAATTTATTTAGCCCTTATTTCGCTGCTTATTGTCGGCTCAGGCCTTTAAAGGCAGAGAGGGCTATAACTCTAGCACCTTGTATGAAATAAGAACTTGCTAAGCCACCCACAATACTCAATCCACTATCAAGAAAATTATAGGAAGTTATCCAAACTCATTTCAAATTCAGCCAGATTTTCAAGATACATGTTAGTAATCTTGTTTTTTTTCAAAACATCTGCCGCTTTTTTAGTGATGAATGTTTGATAAGTTCGATCTGGAGTAAAAAAATCGGTCCCGTCCCAGTGATCTATGTTTACGCCTTTATAATAGTGACAGAGGGGTCCATGGGGTACCAGCCTTTTTTCTATGATCT
>Ga0157376_10001379_pt1 | contig 15994 bp, 17 predicted proteins | sample M45metaG_FD_121801 | JGI IMG/M metagenome (GOLD analysis project Ga0157376, IMG submission 121801) | Miscanthus rhizosphere microbial communities from Kellogg Biological Station, Michigan, USA - M4-5 metaG | ecosystem: Host-associated > Plants > Roots > Rhizosphere > Soil | place: USA: Michigan... | reverse complement strand
CGACGTCGCCGGCAGGTCGCCGAGGTTGCTGCTGATGTCGGTCCAGGTCGCCGTTGGGCCGCCCGGAACGAAGTGCACGTCAAACACATGGCCCGGCTGCGCCGGCGTGTTGAAGTTGTAGCCGTCGTAGGAAATCCACGCATGGTTGGCATCGGCCGGATCGACGACGATGCGGGTGATGAATCGACCGGGCGAAGCCGCGGCAAGACTGTCGGCTCGCGAGAAGACGACGTTGCCCGGCGTGGCATCGTCGGCGTTCTTTGAGACGAACACGCGGCCGATGCTGGTTGCAGCCCAAAGCGTGCCACTATCGCCCTTGGTGCGGGCGAGCGCAGCGACTTTGCTCGCGTTGCCGGAACGGCTCGTGCCACGGTAGTCGGCCGCACTTGCCGTCAAGTCCGTCGCGCCGGCAGGGCCAATCTGGACGAAATCGCCGCAGCCGGGCTTGGTCGACGAAACGAAGAATTCAGGACAGTTGGCCTCGAGCGTGACCGGGTTACCGCCGAAATCCTGCGTGCGCCAGACACTGAGCGAGCCTTCGAATATCGTCCCTGACACACCCGGATCCGTGATGATTGGCGGATAGAACGCTGCCGATTCAGTGCTGGCGATCGGCGCGCTGATGATGACCCATTTGGTCGGATCGCCCCCGGAAAAGTTGGCATCATGCGCGTTGCCGGTGAACGTGTTGACCATCGCACCGCCAGTGACGTCGAAACCACCGTTGCCGCCATCGCCATAGATCGTCTGCGGCCACACGACATACGATCCGGTGGTCTGGAACGTGCCGTTGTCCTGGGTGCCGCCGATCAGGTTCTTCACGTTGGTCGGATTGACCGAGACGCTCTGGAACTGCAAAGTCGACAAGCCCTTGTTCAGGCTGAACAGGTGCGACGGAACCGCCGACAGCAACTGCGTGCAGACGGCAAGGCTGGCTCCGGTGACTCCACGATCGACGCACTGGGAGGAGATATCGGAAAAACTGCCGCTGGAGCGCACCAGTCCGCCGTCCGAGCCGAACAATGCCGCGTCTGTACCAGGAATCTCGACGATTGCATGCGAGTCGGGATGCATGCCATTCGGGGCAATCGGATTCGGCTGGCAGCAGGTCCCTACCGGTGTCGGCGCAGTCGTCGCATCCCAGGTCATGTCGGTGAAGTTCGCGCCAGCGTCCGTCGAGCGCAGGAACGAGCGACCGTTATTGACGAAGGAATAGTTGTTGTAGTCGTACGAACCGCCGAGGTAGACGACGTCCGGCTTGCCCGGCGGTGAGTAGACCACATTGTCGTACCAGCACTGACCCGTGCAGTAGTTGCTGTTCTGCGCCGTTGTCATATTGGTGAAGACCGGGACCGCTGTCGCAGCGTCGTCCGTGCGATAAAACCGCGCCGCCGGCGAGCCCGCCGCGCCTTCGCCAACGTACATGCGCGTCTTCCCGCTGGGCAGGGCCACCACCGCGAACGAGGCACGATCCGGATCGTTGGCCGTGAGCCTGGCCTTGATCAGGCTGAATGTCGCGCCGCTGTCAGTGGAGCGCCAGATTCCCTGGTTGAGCGCCGAGGCGTAGACGATCGCGGGATTGCCGGGGTCGAGAGCAAGATCGATCACGCCACGATTCGTGGCATTGCCGTCCCAGATGAACGTAAACGTTGCACCTCCGTCGGTCGACTTGTACAGGCCAAACGGGGGCCGCGGCGGTGACGGATTGCTCGATGCGCCGCCCGCGACCTCGCTGATGCCGCGCACGCCGCGCGCGGAAGCTACGTAGAGGGTATTCGGGTTGGTCTGATCCACGACGATCCTGTGGATCGAACGCCCGTCGAATGCGCCGCCGCTGTACACGCCATCCGCTGCGGTATTGGTGCTCGTCTGCGCGGCCAGAGGGGTCCACGTCGTGCCGCCATCGGTCGATTTGTAGATGCCCAGACCGGCCTCGGAATCGCTCGATACATTCGGCTCACCGGTACCCGCGTAAAGCGTGCCGTTCGCCGCGTCGTAGTTCAGCGTGCCGATCGCATTCGTGGCGAACGAGCCCGAAACAAACGTCCAGTTTGGACCCGAACCGGACAGCGCATTGGTCGTGCGCCATACGCCGCCGCCCGCGGCGCCGACCCAGACGCGGCACGCCTTGCTGTTGCATGCAGGGTCGATGGCCAAGGCCGTGATGCGGCCCGATGTCGTGTAGTCGGCTCCCGAGAAGGTCAACACGCCGGGGAAATTCGCCGAGCTTGGACCAACCAAGGTCCACTGACCGGGGGTGTGCTTGCCCTTGCCGACGCCACGCGCTTTGACATTCTGAAAGGCGTTCTGAGCCGCAATCGTTGCGTTGAATGGGATTTCTGTACCAGGATATGCGCGGTTGGCGTAGGCCTCAGCGGCAACATCGGCTGGCGTTCGATCGCCTTCCTCATGTTCCACGAACGACATTCGACGCGAATCACGTTGGGCCTTCTTGCCAAATTCCGAATCGCTGGCGCTTGCCGCGGCGTGTTGTACCGGGGTCGTCGTATGACGCGCGGCGATTACGCCCGCGACGGCTATCGTCGCCACGAGGCCGCTCGCGGCGATAATTTTCATGTGTTTCATCGTAGCCCCTAAAGGTCGGGTATGCAGTCCAGCCATCCATCCCGGCGGCGACTGCAAAACGTGATGGCCGACAACTTCCAGTCGTCAGAATGTGAACTACCTCACAATACTACTACGCCTTCGGACCTACAGCCATTCCGACATGCGACTGACCAGTGCCTGGTACTTCTGGGCCATTTCGTCGAGGACCGGAGATCCGGAGGCCTCCAGTTCCGTCCGCCTGAGGGACTCCGAAAGTCGGGCCGCTGGACGGGATGTCTTGCGCGCATGCGATGGCAATGCCCGCGTCCGGCTGGCTTGGCGTTACGGCGGAATAACCGCGCGGGTAGTCGTTGCTTGGCGGTAATGCCTGGGCAATACTGCCGGCCAAGTCTTGCAAGTGTCTCGTCGAGTTTGCGCCCGGCGAATCCGCGGCTCGGGGAGTAAGTCATGGCGACAGCGACGGGTACGGGCAGCTCCGAGGAACGCCGATTCTTTGCCTGGGGCACGGCGGTAATCGTCCTGACCGCATTCGGCGGATTCGCGCGCACCTACTACCTGAAGGTCGCGTTCGGCACACCATCGCTGAGCACGCTCGTGCACGTGCATGCCGCCGTGATGACGGCGTGGGTTATCCTGTTCGTGACGCAGACACGCCTCATCGCCGCACGGCGCACGGATTTGCATCGCCGCCTCGGCGTATTCGGCGTGATCCTGCTTGCGCTGATCGTCGTGATCGGAATCGACACCGCCATTGAATCGGCTCGTCGTGGCCTGTCGCCGACGGCCATGCCGCCACTGATGTTCCTGGTAATTCCGCTCGGCACCGTCTTCGTATTCGCCGTGCTTGCAGGCGCAGCGATCTTGTATCGGCACCGCAGCGACTTTCACAAACGCCTGATGCTGCTCGCCACGCTGAGCATCCTCACGCCGGCGATCGCACGCATCCCATGGGAACCATTTCGCGCGATGGGACCGCCACTGTTTCTCGGCGTGACCGACGCCTGCGTACTGGCCTTCGTCGCGTACGACTCCTGGAGAAACCGCCGGCTGCATCCAGTGTTGCTATGGGGGACGCTGTTCTTCCTTGTCTCGCAACCGCTGCGGATTCTGCTTGCGCATACGGCGGCGTGGATGCAGTTTGCTACGTGGGTGACGAACTGAACTGTGTTCATCAGCATTCCGCCCAGCTCTCAAGTTAGGGCGCAAGTTCGAGGCCTAGTGCGATGAGAAACCTCCTGGGTCTAGCAGTCTTCGCTCTTGCAGCCTGGTACACCTACTCTTTCCATCAACCTGGGACACAAGTTTCGAGCGGCAGCGCAGAGCCGATAGCACTCGAGTCAGTCCCGGCTGAAGCGTCCAAATGCGACGGGCGCACTCGCTGTTCACAAATGACCTCGTGCGAGGAAGCCACATATTTTATTAAAAATTGCCCCGGCACTACCATGGATGGAGACCACGATGGAGTGCCGTGCGAACAGCAATGGTGCCATTAGCCGCGGCGTCCCCACCGGCTCCCTGTGCCAGTTGCGCCGTAACTATTTCTTCAACACGACCGTGACAAAAAACCGGCAGATGACGCGCGGCGCCTTAACTCAGGCGCTGGGCTCGCAGAGGTGCTTCATGACGTGGCTTGCAATACTCTTGTCCGTGTCGCCCGAGCAGCGATGCTTGACTAGTCGCTCGTGAGGCCGCCACTTGGAGGAAGGCGCCAAATGCTAAAAACGTACCGAGCAAGCTGCCACTGCGGCCGTGTCGCGATAGACGCCGACATTGACCTGACCCAGCCCAGCTATCGATGCAACTGCTCGATATGCCGGCGCAATCGATTCTGGGCGGCCGTTGCAACATCAGATCGCTTCCGCCTCATCTCGGGTGAAAGTGAACTGATCCGCTACGTGTTTGGCTCGGAGAAAAATCACCATTATTTCTGCAGACATTGCGGCGTCCGGGTTTTTGGCGTCGGTAACGAGACGCCAATGGGCAAGATGTACGGCATCAATATCGGCTGCCTGGAGGGGGTCACGGAAGAGGAGCTGTCGCGCATTCCCATTACATACGTCGATGGCATGCATGATCGCTGGGATTTCAGTCCGGAGTTCTTCGAACACCTGTAGCTATTCCTCGCAGCCGAAGGCACTTCCAATGGAGAGGTACGGGTCAGCGGCCGTTTTGCACAAGCGTTAGGTGTTGCTAATGTCTGGTGTTCAGCTCAGTGGAAACACGTTGCAGCTGGTCCGCCACATCTTCCCGACCGAAGATCACGCCGCCGTCATCGCAGCGCTCGAGGCCAGGTGCGGATCGGGCTTGCCACTTTGGATTTCGACGACGCCAGAAGGCCTGGAGCGAATTCGCTTCGCGGTCCTGAAACTGAGTTCCGGCTCGCTGCCGGAGTTCGAGCGCGCCATTGCGATAGCCAATTCGGACTGGCGGGATGCCCTGGTGGCGGCCGGATTCGGCAGCAGTGTTCTGGCTCATATAAACTGGCTCAACGCACAGATTCGTTCCTGACAGTTCATTCAGGCCCGACGGGCCCGGCCTTGCTACCATCCCGGCCCGAATCGGCGGCGGATCGATTCAGACTTGGATTCACTCATTCGCTCGGCCACCAAACGGTCGTCTGACACGGGGAGGAACGCAAGATGACTTGTATATGCGACGCCCCGGGGCCGAGCGATCATCGCAGGCGGCACAGCGAATTCGACTCACGCCTGCTCGATGCCGTGCTTCGGTTGTGGCCGCGGATAAGACCCACATGCGCATGATGGACGCAATGCGGCAAGCGGTAGCGAATGGCGAACTGGAAATCAGCGCCGGCGCCCGTCCGGATGTGCAACCTGGATTCTCTGTCCGCTCGGTAGTCCAGATTCTGGCCACTGGCGCTTGCTACTACGTAGCGACACGAATCGCCTGGGAGTTGTGTTTTCCCGACAGCAAGGTATCGCTTTTCTTTCCGCCGCACGCTGTCCTGATCTCGATTCTGTTGCTGGTCCCCACGCGACATTGGTGGGCCTACACCTTGGCTGCCGCTGCCAGTCATTTCTTCGCCACGCAGCAGGCGGATTGGCCGACTCTTTATGCATTGCACTGCGAGGTCTTCGATGCCGTGCAGAATGTCGCGGCGGCTGCCGGTATTCGCATGTTCATCAAGTCGCCGTTCCATCTCATCACGCTTCGTGAAGCCGTCATCTTCGTTCTGATCGCGGTGGTCCTCGTTCCTTTTGGGACAGCCTTCTGGGGGGCGGCATTCACCATTTCCAACGGGTTTGGAACGCACTACTGGGTCGAATGGCGCAACCTCGGCATCTCGAATGGAGTGACAGCTATCGTTCTCGTGCCGGTCATCCTGATCGGCGCCCATAAGCTTTCCACGCAAGGGATCAAGGCCGCGCCCGGGCGCATTCTGGAAGCATGTTTGCTTGCGGTAGCCATACTCGCGATCGGATATCTCGCCTTCGACCGGTCACATGCGGGGCCGGAAACTTCGCCTGCATTTCTCTACGCACCGATTCCCCTGCTGATCTGGGCCGCTCTGCGCTTCGGGCTTGGCGGCATGAGCGCGTCGATGCTGGCCATCACGGTCCTGGCAATCCGGGGAACGATGCACGGACACGGGCCATTCCTGACGCAAACTCCACCGGAAAACGTACTGGCCCTGCAGCTGTTCCTGCTGATGGCGGCCACTCCGCTGATGCTGCTCGCGGTCGCCATCGATGACGAGCGACGGTCGAAGGAGGCGCTGCGTGTCAGCGAAGAGCGCATGAGCGTGGCGGTGGAGAGCGCGCAGTTGGTGCTGTGGGATTGGGACATCGCGAACGACAAGGTCTGGTCGACGGACGAAGGACTAAAGGTGTTCGGCTTCGAGCCGGGCGCACTAATCGATCACGCGACCCTGGGCGGACGTGTCCATCCCGACGATCGCGCCGTGCGCGCCGCCGCGATCCAGCGCGCGCTGGCGAGTGGCGGTTCCTACGAGTCCGAGTTTCGCGTAATCCTGCCCGATGGCTCGGTGCGATGGATGGCCGCGCGCGGCCGCCGACACAACCACACCGCTGCTGGTTCGCCTCAGCGAATCGTTGGCGTTTCGATGGACATCACGCTGCAAAAACAGGCTGCCGCGGAGGCGCTGTTGCAGCGCGAGGAACTCGCGCATCTTTCGCGTGTGGCTGCGCTGAGCACGCTCTCGGGTTCCCTCGCGCACGAGTTGAACCAGCCGCTCACCAGCATCCTGAGCAATGCACAGGCGGCCCAGCGCTTCATGTCGCATGACCCGCCCGATCTCGTCGAGCTTCGCGAGATCCTCGGGGACATCGTCCGGGCAGATCGCCGCGCCGGAGAAATCATCTGGCGCCTGCGCACGATGCTGCGCCGCGGAGAGGTCGCGCTTCAGCCGGTGCGGGTAAACGAGTGTCTCGAGGAACTGCTGCGCCTCACCGGCAGCGATCTCATCGCGCGCGGTGTCTCGGTTTCGAATCTCGCCGCCGGCGACCTTCCTCCGGCCATGACGGATCGCGTGCAACTCCAGCAGGTTCTCCTCAACCTGATCGTGAACGCGTGCGATGCGATGAAGACCAATCCACCGGAAGACCGCCGCCTGACGCTCGCAACCTGCGAGGAGCAGGACGAGATTCGCATCAGCGTGCTGGACTGCGGAGTCGGATTGCCCGATGACGTCGAGACCTTGTTTCAGCCCTTCCACACGACCAAGGCCGGCGGCTTGGGTTTGGGTCTTTCGATCTGCCGTACACTAGTCACCTCGCACGGCGGGAGGCTGTGGGCCGAGCGCAGGGCCGAGCGTGGCGCGGCGTTCTACGTCGCGCTGCCTGTGGTCAAGCAGGATGCATGAAGACGCAGCCGCTTACGACGGTCGAGAAGTCACTGCAACAAACCTGACCAACTGCGTCTGACTACTTGCTCAAGCGGACTGCTGCGGCAAACTGATGGCGCAGCAGTGGCCGCTTGGATCAAACGCCAGGCGTCGCCTGGCGTTCAATCTGCTCTTTCGTACTGCAGCTCAGTCAAATCCCCAGACCTTGAGGGTTGCCGTCGGCGCACCACCGAGGATCTTGTACTGGACCACGACTCCCAGAAGGCGCCCCTTGCGTCCCGGAGCATCCCTCTCAGCCGTTTGTCCGCCGGCCTTCAGGACCCCGACATTCGCCATCGTGTCGTCCTTGCGATTGTCCCATTCGAGGACGAGACTCGTGATCTCCACGTCGGCGCCCTCGGCAGAGATCTTCACCTTCTTGACGTCCTTGTCCCAGCGCCCGCCCTGGCTCTTGATCGATATGCTTGGATCGGCGGATTTGATCGTCTGCTGGCTCAGCACGAACCACGCGTCATCAGCTCTGGCGCTGCCCGCGGAGCCCAAAAGGGCGACAACCGCAACAACGAAAGAGACCATCAGGATTTGGATTTTGGTCTTCATGAGCGTTTCCTCTCTGATTCCCGGTTACCCCCTGAATCGGTTTCCACCCGTCGCCGACAGCCTTTTCAATGCAGCGACGGGACGCTTCCCCCAAATTTTTAGGGTAGCCATCGACGCGTAAGCGTCAGGTGAAGGGTATACCGTCCCCGAAGCCGCGCAGAGGGGCTGAAGGTCCAATGTCAGTGCTTGGAAATTCATGCTACAAGCCCCGTAGGATGGCTCGAGCAGAAACTGATACCCTTTATTAATACGTATTAATACGGTTGGGCACTCTCTCTGTGGGTATCGCTTCGCTCAACCCATCCTGCAAGGGCTCACGCAGTCCCCTCGAATTGAGATTCGGGTGAAGAAATCCGTACCTGCAGCGGATCCCGCCGCCTACGTTGCCGCCCTCACCGGCTGGCAGCGCCGCCGCGTGCAAGCGCTTCGTTCCGCCATCGTCGAGGCCGCGCCGCTGCGCGAGGTAATCAAGTGGGGCCACCTCGTGTACTTCTCGAACGGGCCGGTCCTCCTGATTCGAGCCGAGGACGCGCGCGTGTTGTTTGGATTTTGGCGAGGCCGGCGTCTGCAGGCAATCGAACCCCGGCTGAAGCGAGGTGGCAAGTACGAGATTGCAACATTGGAAATTGTGGAAAAGACGCCGCTGAAAATGGCAACGGTCGATGCGTTGGTCAAGGAAGCCGTTGCACTCAACGTCCGCCACGGCGATCCAACGGACCTGAAAACTGCCGTGGCCGACGGCGCGGACTGATCCTTCGATCGCGTGCGCGCGCCACGGCGGGCACGCCACGGCTTTCCGATTGTCGATCTGCCTCCGCCTCGTTCGTCATGTTGGTGAGGGCCGTCCTCTTTCTTCAAGGAAGCGATCATGTCCACCAACAGCGTGAAATTTCATCGTGTCATCCGCGCCACGCCGGAGCGCGTCTATCGCGCGTTCCTCGATGCCGATGCCTTGACCAAGTGGCTTCCGCCGAATGGATTCACGGGCAAGGTCCAGCACCTGGATGCCAAGGTCGGCGGCAGTTACAGGATGTCGTTCACGAACTTCACGACCGGCCATGCCCACTCTTTCGGCGGGGACTATCTCGAACTCGCGCCACACGAGCGGATTCGCTACACGGGCAAGTTCGACGACGCGAATTTGCCGGGCGAGATGCAGACGACGGTGTCGCTGCGCGCGGTCTTCTGCGGGACTGAGTTGAACATCGTGCAGGAAGGAATACCGGAGGCGATCCCGGTCGAGGCATGCTATCTGGGATGGCAGGAATCGCTTGCGCTGCTGGTCAAGTTGGTCGAGGCGGAGATTCGGCAGTAACGCAGAGATGAACACCATCCTCACCCAACCCTCCCCTTGAAGGGAGGGCTTCAGAGCGAAGTCGTGGCCGCACTCGACGTCGCGTTTGAACAGCGGGAGTCGGAAATGGCAAAGCAGTTCACTTGCATCTGGGAATTCGAGGTTCCGGCGGCTACCGAGGCGGAGTTTCGTCGGCATTATGGTCCCGGCGGCAGCTGGGTTGCGTTGTTCCGCAACGACCCTGCGTTTGTGGAGACGCTGCTGCTTCGCGATCCTTCACGCGAAGGGCGCTACGTCACGATCGATCGGTGGCAGAGTGCCGAGGCCTACCGCTTGTTCCGCCAGAATTTCAGCGAGCAGTACCAGGCGCTCGACAAGATCTGCGATGGATTGACGAAGAAGGAAACGGACCTTGGCTCGTTCCTGGTCTTCGACGATGGTGCAAGCGCGTGACTGCTCCAAGCGGGTCGTACGAATTGCAAGCGGGTTGCATTGCCGATTGATCCAGGTGGAGCCCGCAGCGTACTCTGGCGCAAGCACTCAAAACATTGCGCCGATCGAAGCGACGACGACCTGGTCGCTCGATCCCGGATTGAACCAGTAGCCGCTGATCGTAACGGGGCCGAACGTCAATTCCGCGAACGGGCCGCTCTGGATGTCGCGATCACCACCGTAAGCGCGCGTGCGCTGTCCGACCACGCCGAGTTGCAGCCATTTGGCTGTCTGGAAGCCCAATTGGTTCCAGGAATAGAAGTAACTGTTGCTGGACTCATGGCTGTCGTGCACATATTCGGCCTCGATGTACAGCTCGAAACGGCCATGCGATACGGCCGCTTCGAATCCCGGCGTAAACGCCTGCGTCGTGCCCCACGCGCCACCGAGCAGCGGCGTCAGTTGCCAGGTCGTCTCCGTGCCGCCGGAAAACGTCCAGCCGACGAAGGCCGAACGCGCACCGACCGACTCGTAGTTGTACCGGGCCTCCAGGTGCAGCGGCCCGCGATCGCCGGTCGCAACGGCCGATGTGTAATTGTCGCCGTTGCGGACAAACGTCGGATATGCGGTGAGTCCGATCTCCCAGGTCGGATCCGCAGCGGCTGACGCGGATGGGCCAGGGTCTTCGCTCGCCGCCACTTGCGTCGCGGCGAACAACACGAGTGCAGCGAAGGCTCGCAGCGGGCCGTTCATGCGCCGAGCGCGATGATCACGGCGACCAGCAGGCTGGCGCCCGCGTAACGGCCGAGCGCGAATCCCGCAATGGCGTCATTGCCGCTCAATGCAATTCCCCGGCGGTCGTGCAATCGTGTCTCGACAGTTTGGGCGCGCTGGCTTCGATGCGCAACACGCGGCGCGGCGCGGTGGCGTTTGCGCGCTCCATTCAAGCGTGGCACATTGGACCATCGCGCCCTGAGGCGCCCGCAAAATTGTTCAAGCCCACCAAGGCAACACACGCTGATGACGATATTGCAGGTGGCAAGCGGCTCCGCGGGCACGTCGCGACAGAATCCGCTGCTGCGCATCCTTGGCGTCGGCTTCGGCGTTGCGGTCGTCATCGGCGGCACCGTCGGTGTCGGCATCCTGCGCTCGCCGGGCGCCGTGGCGGCGCACCTCGGGTCCGGCTGGCTGATCCTGCTGGTCTGGACGCTCGGCGGTTTGTATACCTTGCTCGCGGCCAACAATACGGCCGAACTTGCCACGATGATGCCGCGCGCCGGCGGCCCGTACGTCTATGCGCGCCGTGCCTACGGCGACTACGGCGGTTTCGTCGTCGGCTGGAGCGACTGGATGCTCAACACGCTCCCACTGTCGTTCATGACGATCGTATTCGGCGAATACATGTCGTCGTTGTTCGCGCCGTTCCCGGGCAACGTGCAGCTGTTCGGCGTGGCGATCCTGTTGCTGCTGACGGCAATCAACTGGAGCGGCTTGCGTGCCGGCAGCCAGACACAGAAGCTCGCCAGCGTGCTCAAGGCGCTCGCGCTGCTGGGATTCGTCGCCGCCGCCTTTCTGTTCGGCGGCCACGGTGAGTTTGCCGATTCGTCGCCGGCGGCGGTAGAGACGACGAAGGGCGCCTTTGCGACCGTCGTCGCCTGCGTGCTGTCGTTCCAGCTCGTGCTGAGTGCATTCGGCGGCTGGAATGCCGTGATCTACTTCGCTGAAGAGGATACCAATCCACAGCGCAACATCCCGCGCTCGCTGTTTGGCGGAATCGCGCTGATCATCGTCATCTACCTGCTGGTCAACGCCGCTTTGCTCTACGTGCTGCCGATGCGCGTGATGGCAACCTCGAAGTTTGCCGGCGCCGATGCAATCAACGTGATCTTCGGCGCGCGCAGCGGCCAGGTCGTCACCGCACTGGCGCTGCTGTCGATCATCGGTATCCTCAATGCGCTGCTGATGTTCGTGCCGAGAGTGCTGCTGGCACTCGGCCGCGACGGACTGTTCTGGCGCAAGGCCGCGACAGTGAACGCCAAAGGGACGCCGACTGTGGCGATGGCCTGCACGATAGCTCCGGCGATCCTGATGGCGCTGGCAGGCTCGTTCGAAATGTTGCTGGCCATTTCCGAGTTTTTTGCCGTCACGATCGTGATCCTGCTGATCGGATCGCTATTCGTACTGAGGTGGCGCGAGCCGGACGCGCCGCGGCCGTATCGCGCCTGGGGGTATCCGTACGCGCCGGCGTTGATGCTCGTGCTGGCGATCGCGTTGTTCGTCGCCTACATCGTCAGCAATCCGCTCAACAGTCTCTACGCGATCGCTTTCCTCGTGGCCAGCTACCCGGTATATCGGGGTGTGCGCCTTCAAGGCGATGGCGCACGCGAAACATGACTCTCGAAGGCAACCCATCCATGAACCGTTCGCACCCGCGCATTCCAGGCTACCTGTTCGCCTTGCTCGCCATCTACTGCGCTGCCAGCCTGATCCACTTTGTCCACAATGCGCAGTTCCTCTCCGAATATCCGAACCTGCCGGCGTGGCTGACATCTGCGAAGGTCTACCTGGCCTGGATTGCGGTGACATCGGTCGGCGCGGCTGGCGTTGCTCTTGCGCTCTCCGGGCGCCGCGCATCCGGGCTGCTTCTGATTGCAGGCTATGCCACTCTCGGCTTCGCCGGGCTCGATCATTATTCGGTGGCACCCGTTTCGGCGCACACGTTTGCGATGAACGCGACGATTGCATTCGAGGTTGTGGCCGCAGCGGTCCTGCTCGCGGTTACGCTTGCAATGTTGTTTCGATCTGTCCGGCATTCAGTGGCGAATGGATAATGGTTCGGATCGGCTGGTGGCATTTCGAACATGAACCAGGATCTCCGCGACATTTCCGACGTGCATGCAAGTGGTCCGGATCGTGAACTGGCGATGATGTCGATCATCGAGTTGTCGCGCCTGCTGGCAAGCGGGCAAATCACCAGCCGCGAGCTCGTCGAGCAATCGCTCGCCGCGATCGCCGATCCACAGGGCGAAGGATCACGCGCGTTCCTGCTCGTCCACGAGCGGGCGGCCCGCGCTGCTGCCGATCAGGTAGATGCCCAGCGTCGCGCCGGCGCGCAGCTGCCGACCCTCGCCGGCATTCCGATTTCGCTGAAGGACCTGTTCGACGAAGCTGGCGTCGTCACGCTCGGCGGCTCGAAAGTGCTCGTCGGTGCGCCGCCGGCGAAGTGCGACTCGACGGTCGTCGAACGCGTAAGGAATTCCGGCGCAATCATCATCGGCCGCACCAACCTGACTGAATTCGCCTACTCGGGACTCGGCATCAACCCGCACTACGGCACGCCGAAAAATGCATTCGATCGTGCGACCGGGCGCATTCCCGGCGGTTCGACATCCGGCGGAGCGATCTCGGTCAGCGACGGCATGGCGGCCGGCGCGATCGGCACCGACACGGGCGGCTCGGTGCGTATTCCGGCGGCCTTGAACGGCCTCGTCGGATTCAAGCCGACCGCGCGGCGCGTGCCGCTCGACGGCACGTTGCCTCTGTCGTTCTCGCTCGATTCGGCAGGGCCGATTGCAAGGACGGTCGCCGACTGCGTGCTGCTCGATCGGATCCTGTCTGCCGACACAGGCGCGGCGGACGCGCCAGTCCCGCTGCGCGGCCTGCGTTTCGCCGTGCCGAAAACCGTGTTTCTCGACGACCTGTCGGCGGCCGTGGCGAGCGCGTTCGCCGAGGCCCTTTCTCGCTTGTCGACCGCCGGCGCCACGATTGTCGAACTGCCGATGGCCGAGTTGGCACAAGCCGCCACGGTGAGTTCGCGCGGCTCGCTGGTCAGCGCCGAGGCTTTCGCATGGCACCGCCCATGGATCAAGGATCGCGCCGACAAATACGACCGCCGAGTAGTCACGCGTATCCGGCCCGGCGGGACAATGACTGCTGCCGACTATATCGATCTGTTGCAATTGCGCCAGCGCTTCATCCGCGCGATCGACACTGCAGCCACCGGTTACGACGCCATGCTGATGCCGACCACGCCGGAGACGGCGCCGACGATTGCCGAAACCAGCAAGGACGACGACAGCTATTTCCATTTCAACCATCGGATGCTGCGCAACACGTCGATCGTCAATGCCTTCGACGGATGCGCCCTGTCGATTCCGTGCCATGACCCCGGCAGCGCACCGGTCGGCCTGATGATCACCGGCACGCAAAATGCCGACCACAGGATCCTGGCGATCGGGCTCGCAGTCGAGGAAATCGTCCGGAAGCAGGACGCATAGCGCCTGGTTTTCGGGGCCCGTTGCAGTATCCTGATGTACGTGCGATTGACTGTGCACACGGCGTTCGGGCGAGACCGGACGCAATCCCGTCATTGAACCGGTTCTCATGACATGACAGGTTACAGATCCGTCAGCGCATCCGCTTTGTCCAACACGCTTCCGGGAACATGGCAGCTGCAGTCCCGCATCGATGTCACCGCGTCCGGCGAGAGGCGTCCCGAGCCATCGCTCGGCGAAGATCCGGTTGCGCTGCTGATCTACGACCACAGCGGTCACTTTGCCGCACAGTTCATGCGGCGCGACCGTTCCGTCGTCGTTCCCGACAGTCCGAGCGGCGCGAAGAACAACAGCCGGGCGCAAGGCGGCTACGACGCGTACTTCGGCACGTACACGATCGACGATGAGAAGGCCACCGTGACGCAGACGCTGCTCGCCGCGCTGTCGCCCGAGAACGTCGGCCATGTTCTGACGCGCAGGATGGAAGTCCAAGGCGACACGCTCGTCATCAGGCTCGAGACGACGGCAAGCGATGGCGCGGCAGTCACGCGCACGCTGACGTGGCAGCGCGTGGGCTGATTGCCTGAGCGTCACCGACCAGGATCAGGAAGCAGGAGCGTTTATGCACGACGTCGCATCGCCGAGACAAATTGCCGAGTCCCTTGCCGAACTGTGGTCGCCGCGCGTGATCGGCGAACTCGACGACTCATACGTCAAGGTCGCCAAGGTACGCGGTACTTTCGGTTGGCACGACCATGCGCACGAAGACGAGCTCTTCTTCATCCTCAAGGGACATCTGCGCATCGAGATGGAATCCGGAGCGGCCGAGCTCGACGAAGGCGAGATGTTCGTCGTGCCGAAGGGACTTCGTCACAATCCCGTCGCGGAAAACGAATGCCTGATCATGCTGATCGAGCGCAAGTCGACACTTCACTCCGGCAAGGCCGTCAACGCCAATACACGCTCGCTCGCCGAGCAACTTCGCCCCTTCGTCAAGCCACAGACCGGCAAGGAGTGACCATGGCCGAAAACAAGACCAAAGCGACGGCGGTCAGCGTGGAAGCCTATATCGAAGCGATCAGCGACGATACCAGACGCAAGGACTGCAAGGCTCTGTCCAAGCTGATGGCCAATGCGACGAAGCACAAGGCCGTGATGTGGGGAACGAGCATCGTCGGATCCGGCAGCTACCATTACAAGTACGACAGCGGCCGCGAAGGCGATTCGTGCCTGGTCGGATTCTCCTCGCGCAAGGGTGACATCAGTATCTACCTCACGGCGAGCTTTCCCGGACGCGAGGATCTGCTGGCCAGACTCGGAAAGTACAAGCTGGCGAAAGCGTGCCTGTATGTGCGCGCGCTCAGCGACATCGACGCCAAGGTTCTGGAGCAGCTGGTAGCAGTTCCGCCGAAGCGCGGCGCCTTCATGCGAGTACCCGCGACAACGACTGAGCCTTCATGGCTCCGGGCCTGCTACGCTGCCCGCTGAAACCACTCCGCAGACTGGACGAGATGGACGACAGAATCCCTGCACAGATTCTCATGTTGCTGAGCGCCGGCATCATTTTGGCGCTCGGAACAATCCACCTTGCCTATACGTTCCGGGGATCGAAACTGACTCCGCGCGATCCGGCGCTGCAGGTCGCCATGGACCACACGTCCCCGGTCATCACCAGGGAGACCACGATGTGGCGGTGCTGGGTTGGCTTCAACGCGAGCCACAGCATGGGCGCAATTCTGTTCGGGCTGGTGTACGGGTTCCTGGCTGCGACACACGCTCAACTGCTCTTCCACTCGATATTCCTGCTGGTCGTCGGACTCGCCATGCTTGGCGGCTTCCTTGTATTGGGCAGGGTCTATTGGTTCAGCGTCCCATTCAGGAGCATCGCCGTCGCGCTGGCTTGTTATCTCGCCGGCATCGCGGTTGCGCTGACCTGATCAGACCGAGATCATGCCGATGCGTTACGGGAAAAAGTGAAAAAGGAAATCGAAATGACAAATT
>Ga0157376_10001376_pt1 | contig 16003 bp, 15 predicted proteins | sample M45metaG_FD_121801 | JGI IMG/M metagenome (GOLD analysis project Ga0157376, IMG submission 121801) | Miscanthus rhizosphere microbial communities from Kellogg Biological Station, Michigan, USA - M4-5 metaG | ecosystem: Host-associated > Plants > Roots > Rhizosphere > Soil | place: USA: Michigan... | reverse complement strand
TCCTGGGTGGGAACCGGGCAAATGAAATTTGCGCCAGCAGTCATGCATGTGGACTTACCGGGTTCAGAAATTACACTGATATCTACGCCGAATGCTGTTACGTGCGCTGAGCGCTGCGCAGAAAGCAACGCCTGTCGCGCCTATTCTTGGAGCTCAGGCAAGCAGCTTTGCTCGTTGAAAAACGACGTGCCCGGAGCGAAGTTCTGCGCGACCTGCACGTCGGGAGTTTTATTCCCGTAGCTGCAGGACATGGTCCAGCCGCGAAACAGCTTCGTGCCCTGTGAAAAAGCAATGAGGCGGATTCCACATGGACAAAGCTGAGCTTTTCACTGACGGGGAAGCCTATGAACGGATGATGGGCCGTTGGAGCCGTCTTGTTGGCGAAACGTTCCTCGCCTGGCTCGACCTGCCAAAGGGTCTTCGATGGCTCGATGTCGGCTGTGGCAACGGTGCCTTCACAGAAGAGATTATTGCTCGCTGCGCTCCTGCCACGGTGATCGCGATTGATCCCTCCGACGAGCAACTCGCCTTCGCGCGCACACGGCCCGGAGCGAAGATGGCAAAATTCGAAGTGGACGATGCGCAGAAACTGTCATTCGGCGACGGCACTTTCGATGTGGCAATCATGGCGCTGGTACTTGCGTTTCTGCGCGACCCAGCAAAGGCGGTTGCGGAAATGGCACGCGTGGTACGCTCCGGCGGTTGGGTCGCCAGTTATATGTGGGATATTCAGAACGGCGGAGCACCGACCACGCCGATTTACACGGCGATAGAATCTTTGGATTTGACTCGTCCGGTCCGGCCCAACCCGGCAGCGTCGCGGTTGGAAGCCATGCGCGGCTTCTGGGAAATGGCAGGGCTGGAGGCTATCGAGACCCGCGTCATTCGCATTCCTGTGAGGTTTTCCAGTTTCGATGATTTTTGGGATTCGAATACGGTACCTGTTGGGCCGCAGGGCAAAGTGATTGCTGACATGTCACCGGATACGCGCGAGCAACTCCGCGTGCGACTACGCGAAGACCTGCCTGCTACTTCCGATGGGCAAATTGTCTACGAGTCATTCGCCAATGCGATGAGGGGGCGAGTACCCCAACGCACCCGCTAACAAGAGCGATTGTTTGCGCCCGGCAATGTCCGCTATTGCCCTTAGCGGACATGGTGGTGGCTTGTTTTTTCTGTCGGGAAGCCTTCGGGGACTCAGCGCCGCCAACTGAGGAGTCCTACGCGATTTTCCCGACTGCGGTTTCAAAATGTCTGCACGTTGGGCGCTCGAAAGTGCGTAGTTCGTAGCCGGGGCGCTCTGACTCTATCCCAACCAGCAACGTCGCCGTTCCGCATACGGAGCAAACTGGTCGCACGACGGCATCGGAATGCGCGGTAGCTGGTTCGAAAACGATTACAGGAGCCATCTCATCCTCCTCGACTTTCACGCCCAGCGAATCCTATTTGAACTTAACAATCATCGACTCGGGATGCTCGCATCGGTGACATTCAAGCGTGCGTTGATCGTAGTCAGGCTTATTGATATCGAGCCACGATGGACTAGACCCCCCTTTCCTAAAATGAGGTACAGCCGCTAGGATTGGGACTTGCTCGGGGGGTAAATGAAAAATGAGGCGACGTGAATTCCTCATACTGATCGCGGGCGCGGTCGGCGGTTCGACGCACATAGCCCATGCGTTGCCCGAGCAGACACGACGGATCGCTGTCCTATTGAATTTGGCAGCTGACGATTTGGAAACGAAGGCTCGCCTTGCAGCCTTCCAACAACGGCTAAAGGAATTGGGCTGGAGCGAAGGCCACAACGTACGGTTCGATTATCGCTGGGGCCTCGGAGACGTCGATCAACACCGCAAAAATGCGGCGGAGCTGATCGCACTCAAGCCGGACGTCTTTCTGGTACACGGCAGCACGATCATGGGGCCGCTTCAAAGGGCGACCCGAACCATACCAATTGTGTTCGTATCCGTGTCTGATCCGATCGCCGGCGGATTTGTCGCAAGCCTTGCAAAGCCGGGGGGAAACGCTACCGGCTTCACATCGACAGACTACGGCATGAGCGGGAAATGGATGGAACTGCTCAAACAGATCGCGCCCCACATCACTCGCGTAGGTGTTATTCGCGACCCGGATCAAGTTTCGGGCGGCGGACAGTTAGGGGCCATTCAAGCCGTGGCACCGCTGCTTGGAGTACAGTTCAGTACGCTCGGTGTTCGCGATGCCAAAGAGATCGAGACCGCTATCGCTAACTTCGCGGGACAGCCCAATGGTGGCTTAATCGTAACGACCAGTGCTCTCGCTCAAATCCATCGTCAGCAAATTATCGAACTAGCCGCGAAGTATCGACTACCGACGATTTATCCATATCGTCTGTTCGTCTCCGACGGTGGCTTAATGTGCTATGCACCGCAAATTCTCGAACAGTACCGCGATGCCGCCTCTTATGTTGATCGCATCTTTAGAGGGGAGAAACCGGCCGATTTGCCGGTCCAGCAACCCAGCAAGTTTGAGTTAATAATCAACGCCAAGACGGCAAACGCGCTTGGCCTCACCGTTCCGCCAGCAATGCTCGCCCGCGCCGATGAGGTGATTGAAAAGTACTAGCGATGTCCGCTATTGGCACTTAGCGGACATCCCCTAGTGCACTGCAAATGTCTCTTTTGACCCAAAGCGGACATGCGCGCAGGAGCATTTTCGCAGCGCAAATTCACTGTTGGCCCCCATTTTGCGGGCCGCAAATTCCTGTTTTGATAGCGACCAGTCCGGGAATGACGCCCCTTGAATGGACGCGCTTCCTCACGCCAACAACGGGAGAGCCATGGCGATGAGCCAAGACGGGGTCACGATACTTGTCGGCACGACGAAGGGTGCCTTCATGATATCGAGCAGAAGCGACCGTAAGGGCTGGACAGTTAAGGGGCCATTCTGCGATGGCTGGCCCATCAACCACATCATCGGTGATCCTGCGACGCGGCTGCTGTGGGCCGGTGGAGGTGGCGAATGGCACGGCGCGGGTGTTTGGCGCTCTGAAGACTTGGGCGCAACCTGGGACGTTGCGAAGCTCACTAAAGGACAGATCGACGACTGGGCGGCCAACGATCCGCAACTCGCCGCCATGACGAACTGGACTAGCCGGCCCTTGCGATTTGCCGATCAGTTCTCGCAAATTTGGTCGCTTTGCTACGCCCACGGCACGCTATATGCCGGAACCAAACCGGCAAGATTGCTTTTGAGCCGGGACGGCGGCAAAAATTGGGAAGAAGTGCAAGGTTTGCGAGACCATCCTTCTGCCGACAGTTGGAGCCCTGGCGGCGCCGGATTGGTATTGCATACGATCTTGTTTGATCCGGCAGATGCCAAAAAGCTCTGGATCGGGATTTCGTCGGCTGGCGTCTTTGCGACTGAGGATGGAGGTACGACCTGGGATCGCCGCAATCGTCTATCAAACACGGAGCCCAGCACACAACACTCCCATCCCGCTGCACCCCGCGACGGCGAAATCGGACATTGCGTCCACAATATGATGCGGGCACCAGGCTCCGGTGACATGCTTTATCAGCAAAATCATCATGGCGTCTGGCGTTCTGCCGATGGGGGGCGGAGCTGGGACGACATTACTCGCGGCCTTCCGTCAACTTTCGGATTTCCGATTTGCGTTCATCCACGAGATCCGGAAACCATCTGGACTGTGCCTTTGAATGGTGACATGGCAGGCCGCTTTCCGCCCGATGCTGCTGCGGCCGTATGGCGTTCAAGCGACAGCGGCAAGACCTGGCAGGCCATGCGCGATGGATTGCCACAGGAAGCTTGCTACTTCACCGTTCTTCGGCAAGCCATGGCGCGTGACGAGCGCGAGCCGGTGGGACTCTACTTTGGAACCAATAGCGGCTCCGTGTTTGCCAGTCTCGATGAGGGTGAGAACTGGCGCGAGATCGCGCGGCATCTCCCGACTATCCTGAGCATTGAAGCGCTCGATTGCGGATAGTCAAGGATCGCAAAAGGGGTGAAATTGAGCGGAGACGGAATGTCGCCTCTCGGCCCTTAGCGGACATTGTTCGTTGCAGCGCATATGTCTGCTTTTGACCCAAAGCGGACATCCCAGTCGCGTAAAAAAAGTCGAATCAAATCTTGTAGCTCACCCACACCGCTCGTCGTTGAGACTTATTCGAGCGGCTCCAGTTTCACAATCCTGTGGTCATGATTGCTGCCGACCCAGAACGTGACCGGCGTCGTTGAATTGTCGACGAACACCGTGCGCATGTTGGTGTCGGACGGCATCAAATATTGCACCGTATTGCCGGTCTTGGGATCGAGCCGCACGACGCGGTCGGTATGCATCGTGGAGGCCCAGAGTTCGCCGTTCTTGTCGAAATTGGCCCGGTACGGGAACGTGTACGGGGGCAGGGTATATTCGGTGAATTTTTCCGTCTTGGTGTCGAACAGCGCGACCTTGCTGGCGCGATATTCGGTCACCAGGACGCGGTCTTCACTGTCGATTTGCATGCGGCGGGCACGTGCGTGCGCGGTTGGTATCGGATACCACGTAACTTCGCGCGTTTTCGCATCGATCTTGCCGAGATGGCCTTGAGTGAATTCGGCCATCCAGAGGTTGTTCTTGGAATCCGCCATCACCTGATAGATCGTGTGACGCCTGGCGCTAGGCAGTCCGTCGGTCGGATGGAATTTCTCCCACTTATTGCTCGCCAGATCGAGCCGGAAGATGTCCTGCGTGCCGACGCTCTTCGTCCACACCTTGCCATCGACCTCGTGGCGCAGCCCGGTGAAATTCAGTTGCACGCGGTCGTCGTTATATTCGGGCGCCAGCGGATAATAGGAAATCTCGCCGGTTTTCGGGTCCAGGCGGCCGAGCGAGCCCTGATACATTGTGTCGAACCAGATCTTGCCGGCATGGTCGAATTCGATACTCAGAAGACCGGTCGGCGCTTTGTCCTTGAACTTCTTGATCGGATATTCGGTGAGCTTGAGCGTCTTCGGATCGAATTTGCCGATGAACATCTCGCCAAAGTCCGTGTACCAGACGTTGCCTTCCTTATCGACCAGGATGTCATGCGGCTCGGTCGTCGGCCGCACCATGTCGTACTCGGTGACGATGGCGCGAGTATCCCGGCCTTTCGGGCGTGGCAGCGTCTTGAGCTCGTATTGCCAATGGTCGGTTGAGCTCAGATTGATGGTGGCCAGGTAATCGGCAAACTTGCGGTATTGCTCCGGCGTGCCCGCGCGAGCCCGATCCAGCATCGGTTGCGGCTTGATCGGCTGGCTCACGGCGCCATAGCCCATCATGCGCGCGACGACCTGCGTCCACTCGTCGGAATCGTGGGTCGAGCGCGCGATGCGTTCCAGCGTGTGACAGCCGACGCAATTGAGCAATTCTGCCTTTTGCTCTTCGGTGCCTGGAATGCTCATCATCCACTCGGCGTTGGTGAGTTGGCTGGCAAGATTTTTGGTCTTCTTGAGTCTGATGTCGGCCGTCGTGGTGGCCTCGGGCGCCACAGTCGCCTTCGCCGGGTTGTCGATGTCGTAGCCGACAGCGCGGATACTGATCGCATATTCGCCAGGGTCTAGCCGACTCTCAGGGAAGGTATAGCGGCCTTGCGCATCGGTCGTGACGCTGACTTCCACGATCGAGCCGGGCTTGCTGGCGGTGACGACGACGCCTTCCATCTTGCCTTCGGCATCGGAGTTTACGGTGCCGGTCAGGGCCGCCTGGCCTTGTGCCCAAATGGTTTGCGTTGAGGGATGGGAGAGCATGACCGCGACACTGGCGGTGAGGATCAACATCAGTTTGCTTCGCATCGCCTTCTCCCTGATGAAAGTTTGTATTGCTTGTCTTTCAACTCCTTCGGATCGTGGCCGGTTCTGTCGACAGCCGACGCATTTGCTATCGTGACTCCGGTTGCGCGGGTGAACAAGCCGGGTCCCTGTAATTTCGCCCTTAATTTTTCGGTCAGGCCGTCGGGCATTGCGGGTCGGTCGTTGCGCCAGCTACGTTTTATTTGAATACTTGATCATCCAGTTGCGCGGTAGGGCGGGAGGTAATGTAGCGATGATTACACGTCACTTTTTCGCGATTTTCGGAGCTGGCCTTGGTTTGGCGGTGGTGGCGGGGCCGGCCCTCGCAGCCGACGACATCGAAGCCAAAGTGCAGATGTGTGTCGCATGCCACGGCCAAAACGGCGTGCCGACTGACCCGAAAACCATTCCGATCATCGCCGGCCAGCAGCAGAGCTACCTCGTCAAGCAATTGCACGACTACAGGAGCGGCGATCGTGACAACGCGGTCATGTCGCCAATAGCAAAAGGCCTTGCACAGGAGGATCTTCGCAAGATCGCCGCCTATTTCGCGGCCAAGAGTTGGCCGGCGCAACACGTGGCCGGCGCTTCCGCGCCGCGGCCAAACGGCATTGCCCAATGCCAGCCATGCCATCAGCCGAATTTTGAGGGCGGTCCGCCGGCGCCGCGGCTGGCAGGACTCAGTTACGAATACCTTGTCGCAGTAATGCGCAGCTTTGCTGCCGATGAGAGGAGCAACAACGGCGACATGCCGAAATTTATGCGAGCGCTAACAGACAGCGAGCGGGATGCTATGGCGCGCTATCTATCCGCACTGTGATGGCTGTGATGAGTGGTGCAGCGCGGACATTGGCAAGATCAAAATCGGCAGTGCAGCGATCACCTCCAGGCGTAATGTGCTATAAATTTGCCGGAAGCAGGGGAGCGAGCTGGCGAGGAACCAATCATGAAAGCGTGCTCATTCGGCATCTTTGCCACGCTGCTGTTTTGCCCAATCACGGCGTCGGCGCAGCTGAACGTTCTGATATCCGGCGGATTCAGTGGCGCGTACGAGCAACTGTTGCCGGAATTCGAGCGGACAAGCGGCATCAAGGTCACGACCGGATCGGGTGCGTCGCAGGGAACAGGGCCGCAAACGATTGCCGCGCAGCTCGCCCGCGGTGTGCCCGCCAACGTGGTGGTCCTCTCTAGGGAGGGCCTCAATGAGTTGATTGCCGCGAAAAAGATTGCCGCCGGAACGGACGTGGATCTTGCGCGAGTACCGCTCGGCGTGGCGGTGCGGGTGGGGACTCCGAAGCCCGACGTGAGCACCGTCGAGGCTTTCAAACAAGTCCTACTCAAGGCCAAAACCGTCGCGATCCCCGGAAGCACCAGCGGTATCTGGCTTACGACCGACCTTTTTCCGCGGCTCGGCATCGCGGGAAAGATCAACGTCAAGGTCACGCCGCGCGGCACAGACGCAACCGGCATGGTCGCCGCAGGAGGCGCGGATCTTGCGGTCATGCCGGTCAGTGAAATTGTGCACGCGCGAGACATCGACTTAGCAGGCAGTATCTCGCCGGAGATCCAGTTCATCCAAACGTTTTCAGCTGGCGTCGTGGCCGGCTCAGGAGACACTGAAGGTTCTAAACGACTGATCGAATTTCTTGCCTCCGCGCGCGCATCCGAGGCGATCAGGAACAGCGGAATGGAACCGCTCGCGACCTCGAGGTAGGAACAAGCGGCAACCAAACATGACCCGTGTTGTGCCAATAGCGGACATTCAGAGCGCCACTGCAGGGAGGTCGTGATGATATTCAATATCGCCGGCAGAAGCGTTCAAGTTGATACTTATCAAACGCCGTGGCCTTTGTCGGCCGTCTGGAAACAGCAGGGAATCGAAATCCAGGTGAACCCGCAAACACATTGGTGGTGCGCGTGGCTGTGCACCACAACCGACAATGCCAAATCGATCCAATGCACGATCATTCTAGAAAGCGCGATTGTACCGGCTGTTACGGCCCAGAAATCTTGTACGAATTGCGGTGATCTAACAATCAGATCAGACGGAACCCTAGGCTTTCGCGCACCTTGGGAATTCCAGAGCGTTGTTTTCAGAGGCAGCGTTAGTTTTGACGACGGCGTCGGCCCCATAGATGGCGTGCTGTTGTTTAGCTGATCGAGCTTGAAGATTGAGCGGTCCAATGTCCGCTATTGGCACAAAGCGGACATGGCCTGATGCGCCTGCTTGTGACCCAAAGCGGACAATCAGCGGCCCCTTCCAACTGCCATTTGAGCCGTTACGATCCCCCGAAATAGGGGGCGAGTAGCCGTTCAATATTGGCTTTGTCATCTTCCCTGATCTGACGCAGCTGGATTTCACTGGCGCGGCAACCCGCATCATCAACGAGGTCAAGGTGGTCGATCGCGTGGTCTACGGCGTGACGAGCAACAGCCGGGCGCGATTGAGTTGGACTAGGAGCGCTTGTAACGTCCGCGGCCGCCGCCTAGCCTCGGCTTAAAGCCTGCCCCGACGGTCAGCCGACATGAACAGATCACTTCTGGCGAACGTCGCGGCCTGCTGCGCCGCGCTGTGCGCCGGCGCCAGCGTCGTGGTAACGCGTTTTGCCGTCGGCGAAATCGACCCAGTCACGCTCGCGTTCTATCGCTACGCGATCGCGATGATCTGTCTTTTGCCTGTGTTGCCTTTAGTCTGGCCGAAGGCGCGCGTTCCGGCCGCCGACGTCATTACCATCGCGCTGCTGGGCGCGGCGTTCTTCGGATTCTTTCCTTGGGCTTTCAGCGCGGCGCTGCAATACACGACGGCAGCGCGCGGCGCGATCGGCATTGCTACTATCCCGATACAGACCCTGATCGTTGCGACAATTTTCGGCCGCGAGAAGTTGACGCGCCGCAATCTTCTCAGCGTCGCCCTCGGATTTGCCGGCATCGCGATCGTGTTCGGCCCGGAGGCGTATCGCGGCGAAGTCTCGCGCCACTGGCTCGGCGACGGGCTGATGCTTCTCGGCGGACTGAATGCAGCGATCTATTCCGTCTTTGGCCGGCCGATGTTCGGCAAGCATGGCGCCATGTTTGTCATGGTGCTGGCAGTCGTCTTCGGCTTGTTGACGCTAACATTGCTTGCCGCTGCCAGCGGCGTCCTGACGAGCTGGCCGACGTTCAGTCGAAGCGGCTTGATTGCCGTGATATTTCTCGGCACGCTCGGCGCCGCCATTCAATTCTCGCTTTTCACCTGGGCGCTGCGCTGGCTGCCGCCGTCTCGCGTTGTCATTTATCTGACGCTCAATCCGATCGTGGCGATCCTGTTCGCCAGCCTGTTCCTTGGTGAAACGGTGACACCGGTGCTGATTGCCGGGCTTGTGCTTGTTATCGGCGGCATTTTCGTTGCCAACCGGCGCGCGGCCGCTGCAGGCGCCGGCGGTTCACAAGCGCCAAAGGCGTGAAGGATTTCGCCCGTCATGGCGGTCCGTCTCACACGCCATGCACTTTACATCGCAAATGTCCGCTATTGGCACAAAGCGGACATCCCTAGTTGCACCGCACATGTCTGCAAGCAGACATTGGTGTCCGGGGCAAAACCACTTTGCTTATTGCCGTATTTGTACTGTGATATTTAACGAAATCGCGTCACCTGCTTTGCCCCGGAGAAATCCTGTCCAAAATGTATAAATGGGCAAAGTTCCATTGTTCCGCTAACCTCCCTTGGTTGAGCTACAAAGCCGGGGGGCAAAATGGGACAGACGGACGCGATCCGCAGGGCGAAAGCGAGACAGACTTCGCAGCTCGCAGAGATACGCGCCGCTCGACCGTCAATTAACGAATAACCAGCTCCGAAAGATATTTGGTAATGCCCGCTAATGGCACAAAACAGACATGCTGATCGCCGCTCGGAATGTCCGCTATTTTAGTCAGCCTTGCAGATGCAGGGCTGCTTTTTTGCGTCTCTCAACTATTTTCAATCACTCTCCAGCGTGAAGTTCATTTTTACACGCACGGCCTTTCTCGCCTTATCCGGCGGCATGTACGACGCCGTCTGGCGTCGTTCGTCCGCAGTCGAAAGTTATATTCAAGTTCTGAAGTCGATTTGGGCGGGCGTAATCCATTCAATTCGAAGGCTATGTCTTAGTGACATCTCAGCTGTAAAATCCAAGTTCATAAAATCTATTTCAGGCGAGTCGATCCTTGCGATCATAGTCGACCATTTTAATGTTGTCCGAGCACTTAATCATTGTGGTGCTCGTGCGTTGATCCGTCGTTACCCCAACTATGTTAACAAGTACGCGACTAACTATCTCGCGAATAGTTTCAGCAAGACACAGCGCAGGGAAATACTACTATATCATCATCACTACCTTACCGAAAAACACATCACTGAAACGTTTTATGAAAATATTTTAGAGGGCGGGCTACTCCTCTGGAGTGAAACAATTCATGAAAACCAATACTCAATTCGCATGTCGTTCATTCATGAATATCATGCCGAAGGGGACCTTTCTCTGATTTTCAGTATAGGTGATCGGGAGCTTTATGGAATATCCTTTTCGATCGTTCCAGGGAAAATGATTGGCAGTAATGGAGGTCAAGCGCTGCTCATCGGCAATATTCAGGGGAGATTGGGGGAAGCTGAGCCAATTCGAATCGCCACCAGAGCGTGTCATGATATTGCGCCGCCTTATTTGCTCGTAGCCGCAGCTTTGTCGATCGCTGATGTTCTCAACATTGAGACCATTGCCGGAGTCGGGAGCGAAGAGCATTTGATGAAGCTTACCAAGAGTGGGTCGCGTCTGTATTTTGATTACAATGCATTCTGGGAGACCTTGTTATTGAAAAAAAATGGCGCCAATTTTTACGAGGGTTCAGTGCCGTTGCCTGATAAACCAATCGCGCTAATCAAAAGCAAGAATCGCGGTAGAGCTAGACGTAAGCGGCGATTTAGGTGGCAAGTTTCCCGGCACATCGGGACCACATTTATAAAATTCGTCGCAAAAACATCGAACTGTAATGAATTGTTTGGCGACGGCTAAGCGCTTTTTTGGTAGCACTCTCGGCCGGTATTGTTTACCGGCTACCGGCAGAGACGCCACAAGACGGTCTTTCTTTTTCGCGCATTTTCATTTCGTAATGTCCGCTATTGGCACTCAGCGGACATATCCAGACTGCACATGTCCGCTTTTTTGGGGGTAAAGCGGACATGACGTTTTGCACTGCAAAACATCGCTAAGGCGCTTTTTGTTGCTTGCGAAGAAATCGGTAAACGACGCGCATGGACGCGCAGGCTAACTCGATTAGCAAAGACCGAAGTTCTAAACGGCGTCCGTGCCTCTTGTCACTATCACCCACCTATATTGTCAAAAACGACATCTGGTTTTTGTATGAAAGCGGACCGATCTTGTCCTCCGTGGATACGAACCATGAAACGCTATGTCATCGACTTGTCGGGCATTGGCGGCAACATTATAGGAGACACAAAAATGTTTGGTGTAAATCGCCTGTTTTTTCTCCGGATCGCCTTAGTCGTCATCGGCCTAACGTTTATATTTGGCATATATACGTTGGGCATCCTCTGGCCATCGGGCTGGGTATGGGGACAGGGACACTCACACTATCTGATGATGATCATTGTAGTGTATGCGACCCTGGGCGTGTTTTTGCTCATCGCTTCAAAAAATCCCTACGCTCATAAGAGCCTCATCTGGTTCACCGTGTGGTCAAGTGTGGTTCATGGGGCCATCATGGGCGTCCAGGCCCTCAGCGATACGGCCGAGCGCGGTCATTTAGTGGGAGATGCGCCTGCGCTCATTCTCGTTGCGATCATACTTGCAGTGTTGATGCCGCGGACCGCGACAAGTGCAGTGTTGGCGCCGCGGACCGCGCAGGCTTGAGCGTGTCAAAAACATTGCTGAAGAGACCGCCGCGAGGCGGTCTTTCTGTTCTTTGCTGATGTCCGCTTCTGGCACTTAGCGGACATCCCTCGTTGCGTCGCACATGTCCGCTTTCGGGGGCAAGGCGGACATAGCTTCCGCAGCGCAAAATGTCCGCTAATGACCCAAAGCGGACATATAGGTGACGCGGTCAATTGACGAGCGGGTTAGCGTATTTGGCCACCAATTTGATCAGCTCGGCCTGTCTCGAAGTCCCGGTTTTTTCAAAGAGGTGCCTGAGATGTGTTCGCGCAGTCGCCTCGGAAATCCCTAGCGCCTCCGCCGATTCGTGCACGCCACCGATTTCAACAATGGCGAAGAGCACACGAAGCTCCGCGGGGGTCAGTTTGAATTCTTTAACAATCGCCTCCGGCGGAGATAATTCGAGCGCAGCCTTATGCACGAAAACCGTCGCCACTGCAGAATAGGAGATACCCGCTTTCCGTCGTGTTCCGGAGGTCAGCGGCAGTACGTTGGCCACATAGCGTTCGTCATCGCGTGCTTTGAGCGGAACCGCTATGCCCTTGCGGCCGAGTGCCGGGTCGCCGCTTTCGGTAGCGGCGAAGCTTTCCAGCAAGGCCTGATTGGCTAGCGAATCGATGGCACCAAGATGCCCGCCAACTGAACGCAACACTTTCGCCTCTGCCAGCATGGAATGGCCGCTCGCATTGGCATGAACGATACGCCCCGATGCGTCGACCATGAACATACCCGCGCTGAGTGTATCGAGGCTGTCGGCGAGCGCCGCGGCCTCTACTTTTTTGAGATCGATGATTTTCCCGATGAGCACGGAGCGGCGGATATGAGGAGCTAGCAGGGCCAGGCGCTCTCTGGCGTCGTCATCAACGACTCCGTCGCGGCGGCGCCGAATGACCTGAAAAAGCGAACAGCTCGTGGCGGATTTCTCAAGGATGGCGAACATGTCGTCGATGATTTCCTGCGGGGCCATCCACTCGATGCAAAATCGCGTGCGACGCACTTCCTCGCGCGGGATGATTTCGATCAACTGATGAACCTCTTCGACATTGAAGAAGAGTGCACCGGGAAACATCGGATTCAGTTTTGCGTATTTGTCGATGTAGAGCTGGGTGAACTCGGGTTCATCGCCCCAGGTGAAGTACCTGCTCGCTGTTGTTTTATGAACCGAATCTTGGGCAAAAAGATGCGCCGAGCTGCAACGAACGAACCGGCAAACCTGCTCGAAAACCGCGGGCCATAGCGCGGGATCGAGGGAGGCATCGTAAATGTTGCCAACCAGGCCCGAGAACTCTTTGAGTTCGGACATGCTCTGCTGCCATCGCCATCGACGCCGCCACAGCATAAGCATATCCGCGGAACTTAAAGTTTTAAAATCAATCAATACATCAATGGGTTGTCGGCATCATCGGTTTGGATGATGTCCCCGCACGTTGCGCTCGCCAGTCTGGTCACGGTGGCAAACCTTGCGGAGGACCGAGCCATGAAATCCAAAAGTCTGATTGCGGCGGTGTCGTTACAACGCAAACCCGAGGCAAAACGAGTCAGCGACGGCGATGTTATCGTCGCCGGGATCTGGCTGGCACTTTACCTGCTCATGATTGTCGGTGCGCTCTTTGTGAACCGAAACGGATTTCTCTACGACGTGCCGTTGTTACTTTTCGCCGCCGTCCTTGGCGGATGGGGCGTGCTTGGCTGGCGCAGGAAGAAGAAAGCAGATCACACTATGAAATCTCGGAAACTGTTCACATACGTATCGCCGAAAAACCTCGCGCCAATTGTGTTGTCGCTATTTGCGGCATGCGCTTGGTCGAAACCGACCTTTGCTAGTCCGCTTCCACCGCCGAGCCTTACTGGTGATCTGCTCGCTCAATTTTGGCAAACTGCAACCGACCCTATGAGTCTCGGCCCCGGTGACACTATTACCGCCCCATCGCTATCAGTTTCTGGCTCCGGATTAGGCTCAGCGTCGGCAGGCTACGCCACGTCCCTTGCACCCTTCATCTCGGTGAGAACCGACGCCATCACGCCCGATGCCGCGCATCAATCGAGCGCGACATCCGAAATCACCCTCCAGTATTTTGTCTCGATCAATGGGCCCAGGGCCGGGGAAACAGTGCCCGTGATTGTTACCGCGCAAGCCTTGTTCAACGGTTCATTCACCGGAAATGTCGCGACAAATGGTATCTCTGCAGAGCTCGGATTTGCCCTAAACGCTCCTTCAGGCAACCTGTTGTTCTATGGCCAGGGAGGGAGTTTCACCTCCAACGACGAGGTCAATTTGATTAGCGGCGATCTCTATGTCGTGAATATGTTCGCAGATTTGCAATCCATTGTTCGCGGGCCTGGTCGCGCAACGGGTGAAGCAATGATTGATCCGGTCTTTACGATCGATCCGAATTTTGCGGAAGCGGGCTTGTTCAGCCTCGAATTTAGCGACGGTATCGCAAATGTTTCGGCGGGATCGGCGACGCCGCTCCCCGCCGCGCTGCCGCTCTTCGCTACTGGTCTCGGCGGCTTAGGGCTGCTCGGCTGGCGCAGGAAGAAGAGAGCAGCAGCGCTCGCTGCCTGATCAAAACACCAGATCGAATTTTGGAAAGACCGCCGCCAGGCGGTCTTTCTGTTTACGATGTCCGCTATTGGCACAAAGCGGTAATACCGAGTTGCACTGCACATGTCTGCTTTTGACCCAAGGCGGACGTTACCACTATCGAAGTTCCTTCCCGCTTTGGACATCGAGAATGTCTAGAATCGGGCATTCAGGCGCCATGGTGCCGGTACATTTGGCAACCGTCTTTGCCAACAACCGCTCTAGTTTGCGTAAATCGGTGATCCTTGCTCGGATGTCGGTGAGGTGATCGGTCGCAATATCGCGAACCTGGCGGCAGGGTGCTTTGTCGGGCCCTCCGAGCCGGAGCAAATTTCGAACGTCGTCAGGGGAAAATCCCAATTCCCGTGCTCGCTTGATGAATGCCAGCAAGCGCAGATGTGTCAAACCATAGATACGACGACCGCCGGTTGTGCGCGGCGGCTTCGGCAGCATTTTGATCCGTTCATAGTAGCGAATTGTCTCAATGTGTACGCCGGTCCGATTAGACAATTCACCAATGGATATTCCGTCGGTCCGCGAAGTCGTGACGACGCGCATAGAAAAAGCCTTGCTTCTGTAGGCGCTACAGGATGCAACATCCTCAGATCAAGCCGTGCTTACGTCAACACAAAAAAGCGCGGCGGTATCAACTCGGGCGGCCGGCCAATGTACGAGGTCATCGACGATCGAACGTGCGTTGTTTGTTTTCGAGTCGCCGACAGGCCAAGGCCAAGAGTGCCATCGGAGCGGCACCAATGTGCGAAGTGCTACGAACCAATCTGGGTCGCGAAAGAGTGGCCAGCCGGATTGGCGAAAATCTGCACCCACTGCATGAAACACCAGGGGCTGAAAAAACCGAACAGGGCGCAGAATGCCCGACACGGTCAACGCCCACGCTTTCATTGACATTGGCGTAACCAAGGACTGATCTAGGGACACTGCGTGACGGTTATCGAAAATTATTTTGGAATTTCGCCTGATGGTGGCGATGGCTCAATCATGCGTCCGGGTCAATCAATGCAGCTCTGATGCCAAAAAATGATTTTGCAATCCACCATCACTTGTCCGGACTGCGGCAAGGCCAAAATCGAAACGATGCCGACTGATGCATGTCAGTTCTTCTACAACTGCGCCAGTTGTGGTGTGCGGCTCAAACCGAAGACGGGCGACTGTTGCGTGTTCTGTTCATACGGCGACGTGCCGTGTCCCCCGGTTCAGAAGGCGCTTGAGAAGAACGAGCCCAGTCACGAAAAATGCCAAGGCATTGCGAAAATAACGAGCCGCACCAAAGAATTTGGTATGGCCTAATTTTCCGGCGAAATATTGCGGCCGCTCTCGCACTTCTGGCGGCAGGCGGCGTCGTCTGTATGTTCTGTCTGTGACCGTGACGGTAAGGTCATTTAAAAGCCTGCCAACACGGCGCCTTTTTGAATTCGAGGGCTGTCTCTAACTTGAAAATTTGAGTCTTCGACGCCGCACGTCGGAAATCTCCGGCCACAGTTTCAATTATTCCCGGATTTCGGAGAATACGGCCGAAAACTGGTTCGATGCCGACTGCATGACCGACTCGGCAGTCGCGATATGCGAAAGAGTTACGGCGGGCAGATATAACCTGGACCGTTCGGATTGGGGAAACAGCCGACCGAAGCCGGCAGGACCTGTTTCGGCAGCCACAGCACGACCGACGGGAAATAGATTGTGAATG
>Ga0157376_10001367_pt1 | contig 16064 bp, 20 predicted proteins | sample M45metaG_FD_121801 | JGI IMG/M metagenome (GOLD analysis project Ga0157376, IMG submission 121801) | Miscanthus rhizosphere microbial communities from Kellogg Biological Station, Michigan, USA - M4-5 metaG | ecosystem: Host-associated > Plants > Roots > Rhizosphere > Soil | place: USA: Michigan... | reverse complement strand
GGCGGCTGTTGTCCGCCGCCGCGGTGCCCGCCTTCCATGGCCCGGTGCCGTCCGTGCTGGTGCTGCGCTCATGCCAGGCGCCGGTGGTGACGTCATAGCAGACGGTGCGGTTGTCGATCGTCGTCAGGCAGTAGAACCAGTGCCCGCGATAGGGATGGGCCTGCGCGGTGAGGCCGACCATGTTGGGGCCGATGATCGCCTCTATGGCATGGGTGCTGACCCGTTTGGGCGCGTAGCCTTCCGAACGCCACACCAGGCCGTCCAGCCCGACCCACCACACCGATTGGTCCGCCTTGCAGACGGACATGGGCGAGCCGGTGCCGATCGGGATCACGCCGCCGCTGGCCCGCCGGAACGGGAAGTCGGCCTTGCCCGCGTCATACCAGACCTCGAAGCCGGACTCCCCGATCGTCCAGACTTGCCCCCTATGCGCGATCACCCGGCGGATGACGTTAGGCACCGCATCGCTGAATGCGAAGTCGAGCGCGCTAAAGCTGGCCGGGTTGAGCAACAGCGAGATGAACCACTGCGCGCTATCGCCGAGCGAGCTGAACGCGAAATACCCATCGACGTAGCAGACGCTCGATGCGCCGGGGAAATCGGGATCGGTGATCTGGTTGAGCGGCGAGGCGGGCAGGTTGGCGCAGGTATAGGCCCGCGGCGGGACGCAGATCACGCAGGCCGTTGGCCCGGCGGCGATGGTGACGAAGTTGTTCCACGGGCTAGTTCCCGCGTTGGCGGTGCCGACATCGGCGAGCAGCTCGGTGGTGGGCACGCCTGCGGGCGAGAAGGTGATGCGATATGCCTTGGTGCCGCTCACGACGTAGATAACGCCTGGCACGTCGTCGCACATGGCCAGGATCGGCCCGGTGCCCACGGTGAGGTAGGGCTGGAGCGTTGGCGTGGACACCAGCGCGGCAGCGGTGCGTGCGTCGGCCGGCGCTTGTTCGGCCATAAGATTTAATAAGCGTTTTGCCGACAGCGGCAGCGACGGGTGCTGGTAGCTCTCCAGCGGGAACGGAATGCGGCGCATCCCCGCCTTCGGGCTGAGCGCCGACCGTAGTGCGGATAGCGCGTCGGACATCAGGCGGGGTTCTCCAGCGCCGCAATGCGTGCCGTGAGCGCCGTTATGATGTCGTTCAGCTCCTTGATCGCGTTGACGCTGATGGCGGAGATCGTGGCCTCAGACAGGCCCAGCGTCGGTTCGGCCGACTCCAGCCCGCCGCTGCCGTCCGCCAGCGGAATGCCCATTTGCCACACTGCCTCGGGAACGATCGGCTGCACGTCCTGGGCGACGAACCCGATTTCCTCATGTGATCCGGTGGTGGGATCGGCGCGGCTGAATGCCACCGGCTGGAGTTGCAGCACCTCGGCGAGGCCCCTGGTGGTCGGCGCAATGCCGGTTTTGCCGCGCCGGTCGCTGCTGTTGACATAGGCGCCAACGCCGCCCACGGCGGCCACCGAGTTAAAGCACAGGCCGTCCGATGCGCGCATGTTCCACATCGGCGTGCCGTTGCTTATGTAGGTCAGCTGGCCGGCTTGCGCGCCGGTAGGCGATGCATTCCATTCCCAGTAGTAGGTCGGGCTGAAGAGGAACTTGCGCCCCTGCCCGCCTGGGCCGAAGCCGAACACGCCCGTCGATTGCCAGACCCCGCCGACCGCGGTGAGCACGCCCACGCCATCGAGCGACATCTGTAGCCCGGAAGATCCCACCCAGTTCCGCATGCCGGTGGCCGCAACCCAGATATCATTCCAGCCGGCGCGGTGCGTCATGTAGTGATCGCCGGTGCCCGCGATGACCTGCCAGGACCATTCGTAGCCGACTGCCGCCGATAGCAGCATTTCCTGTGCGTAGAGGTTGCCGCCGACCGTGATGTTGCCGGTGGTGCCGAGATTGCCGCTGATCGTCCCCCCAGTTGCCGGCATCACCGGCGTCCAGCCCGCGCTGCCGCGGCCGTAGATCGAGCCGGTGAGCGGCGCCTCGGGCACCACGGCCGTCCAGGCGGCATTCATCCGCGCGTAGGGCAGCGAATTGCTCGGTGCATCCCCCAGCACCGGCGTCCAGGCGCCGTTCATTCTGCCGTAGGGGGTATTCGTTGATGGCGCTTCCGGCAATGTGGTCGTGGCGCAATAGGTCTTGATTGCCGTCGCCATGAACCGCCCGGTGGCGGTGCCCTTGTCGACGACAAAGCTGCTGGCATCGGTGACGGTGCCCATGTCTGGGAGGTCGATGACGCGGATGCTGCCGGACATTATGACGTCTCCAGTTGGCGGGATGTGTCGGAGGTGATGATCGGGACGAAGTTGTCGGTCGTCAGTATCAGACCTGCCTGTGCGCCAGGCGGGATGATCACTGGCGGCGGCTCGATCGGGATGGCGGAGAGCGGTGTGCCGATGAAGAACGGCCGCAAGAAGCTGGCGATACCTTGGGCCAGCACCGAGGACTTCGCGCCGTTGTTCCACAGCAGCAGGATTGCCCAGCCGCAGCGTCGCGGGAAGTCCTTGAACGTCCCGGTCGGGATATGGAAGTCCCAGCTGCCCGCCGCGCTGCCGGGCGTGCCTGGGGTGGATCGCAGCGTCAGGCCGGGCGTCCAGGCCCGCTGGTAGTCGCCCCAGGCGTAGCCGTAGTCGGCGTCGTCCCACAGCACCAGTTGCATCGCCGGGCCGTCCGCGTCGGTGTGCAGCACGATCGCCTGGGCGGATGGATGGTCGCTTTCGACCACGATGACGGTCAACAGCAGGCTATCGGCGGATGACAGCACTAGGTCGCTGCGGGGCACATGGACCGGCGACGTGCGGCGATACGGCAGGGTGATGGAGTGCTGCATCAGTGCGCCTCGCTGCCGGGGTGGAAGATCGCGTAGTTCTGCAACGTCCAGGCGTAGAGCGTGGCGATGGCCTCGCGGGCCGATCGGTCGCGGGTGGCGTTGAGCATGTCCACGACTTCGGCATAGAGCGCGTGGATGAATGGCGGCGCCTCGGTGCGTGGTGCGCGGCTGCCGCCCTCGCGGTCGAACTCGCTCATGGCGAGCGGCCCTTGGCGACGTCTTCGCGCAGGCGATCGAGCACGACGCCCTGCGCCTGTTGGTTGGCCGCGAGGTCGCTGACGAGTTTCTGCATCAGCAACACCTCGGTGAGGATGCGGTCGGCGCGCTGGGTCACCGCGTTAACCTTCTCGGCTGTCGCTTGCACCGGCCCGCTGCCGTGGACCTCCAGCGCGGTGATGCGTAGTTCGTTGCTGGCGACCTTCTGCTTCATCGTGCCGATCTCGGCGCCGATGACGAAGACGTAGACGGCCACGGAGAGCGCGGCGCCAATGACGCCGATGGTAAGCCAACTCGGGCGGGCCGTGGGCTTTGGTTCGTCCATCTCACGGGAGCCATCCGCCGGTATAGAGGGCGAGGAAGGTCAGGCCGATGACGGTATAGTAGAGCGTGCGCGGGCTCATGGTGGCAGCCGCCACGGCCCGCCGACGAAGCGCCCGCCCATCAGAATATCGAGCAAGATTAGAACCAATATCAGCGCCAGGATCACCTGTGCAATCAAAGCAAATGGCGGCGGCAATGGGATCAGGGTTATGATATAGTAAATAACCCCGAAGACCAGGCACAGTATAAGAATGTATATGAGGAGGGACACCATGATCATAGGTCCGCCGTTGCTGTGTATGTGCCGTGCATCGCGAAGCCTGCCGTGGTGGTCGCGGGGGCGAGGAACAGCACGGATGAGCTGCTGTCGTTCTGCGCCGTGACGGTGCCGATATTGCTGCTGCCGAGGGTTACCCAGGTGACCGTGGGCGGCGGCACCCGCATCGTCACCGGCAGGGTGACGCTATGGCCGACCGTCACGGTGGCCGTGCCGCTGCCGGCGAGATATTGCGTGGACACGACATAGAACCGCTGGCAGTTGGCGAGGTCAGCCTGCTGGTCCCGCGCCTGCCATGTGGTGGCGACGGTGCCGGCCTCGAACTTCACCCGGCTGAGCGTGCCTGCGTTGAACTCGATGGTAGTGTTGGCTCCGGCGGCGATGCCGGTCACGGCCACCGGGCTGGCGGCGTAGGAACCGGCGCCGACACGTCCCTGCGCGGTGCCCGTCCATGACAGCATGTAGTTGCCGCCGACAATGCCCAGTCCCTCGACCACCTGTTGCAGCGTGCCGGCGGTGATGGTGATGCTGTTGGACGGCCCGGCCGGGGCTGCGAATGTGTAGGTGCAGCCCCCGGCGCCCGCCTTCCAGCGGTCATGGCCGTAGATCCCGGCGGCGAGCGCCGTTGCGGTCACATAGGTCCGCTGGTTGACCGCAAAGCCGGTGTTGTCGGCAAAGTTGGTGTTTGGCGTGACGTAGACGCCCGCCGCGAGCGAGCCGCTGACCCACTTGGTTCCGGGGAGATCGTAGACCCAGAGCACGCCGCCGGGGCCGACGTATTGCTGGCCGTTGGAAGGGGTTGCGGGGAAATCCAAAGCTGCCATGGCGTTACCCCCACCTGACGACGCGGGCGCGGTAGCCGGCGGCCACAGCGGCGGGCTTCGGCACGACAGGGCGCGGCTTGGCCCGCCATGGCCGCAGCCCGTCGAGGTAAAGCATCCTGATTTCGCCCGGCGTCAGGCAGCGGGCATAGATGCGCGCATCGGCGAATTTGCAGTTGGCTTGCGTGACGGCATCACCGCGATTGCCGATGATCAGCGACACCGCCATGTCAACCGGAGCGCTAGGGGTAAAATTTAGCTTCCCTGCACCGTTCGGCACACCATTGAGATAGTGCGTCATATCCGAATTGGTATCGTAAGCGACCATCGCCACCGCAACATGGTTCCACCGGCCGATCGGCGGGGCGGCCGTTGCAGTAAAATTCCCACTGCTGCCGATGCCATTGCCATAGTAGAATATCGGAATGCCAGAACCGGTTGTCATATACCAATCGAACGGCGCGGGTTGGGCGCCGTTGGTCTTCGCCATGATGCCGTTGTAGTTGCTGTAGTTCGTCGGGTTGATCCAGATCGACATGGTGGCCGGGCCGTGTGGCAACGTGAATGCCAGATTGGGCACCGTGATCTGTCCGGCGGCCGGGCAGTTGACCGCTGAACCGTTAGGGCCGGCGGCGGTCCATGTGGCGCCAGCGGTCATCGTGCCGAGTGCGCCGAACCCCGAGCCGTCGCGCACCAGCCCGCCCGCACGTTCGGTCATCGGGAACCACAGTGCGAGGTCGCGCGCCAGCGGGTCGGTCCTGTCCTGTAGTGCGACCGTTGGCGCTGTTCCTGGGCGCAAGAATGCCATCACACGACCGTCTGATAGACGCCGGTGTATTGCACCGAGTTGCCGGATGCGGCGATGGTGACGCCGGATGCGTTGATGATCGCGATGCCCCATTTCTGGGGCAGGATGCCGCCGAAGCCTTTGGCCACCGACATCGGTGCCGAGTTGATCGCAACGCTGGTTGTGAGGTAGGGCACCACGCCGATCAGCGGCAGGTTGATCGGGTTAGCGGTAATGTCTGGGAAGGTCAGCGCGCCTTGCGTGCCGGGCGTTCCGCTGGCAACGCCTGTCGTGGTGTATGCCGTTCCCGCCGGATCGGTGAGGCCGTAGGCGTAGACATAGAAGCCCTTGAGCGAACCGGCTGCGGTGGCGACGGCGGCGAGGTTCAACTGCACCAGCGCGTCGAGGTAGAGCGTGGCGCTGTTGTCCACCGGTGCCGATCCCCAGCCCGCCGTCAGCGATGAGGCCAGCGAGTTCAGGCTGGTGATGGTGAAGGTCTGGATGCCCTGGAAGGCTTGGAGGACTACGGCCATGATCAGGGCACCCGGACGGTCAGAAAGACGGTTGCGCCGGGGGCGGCGGTGCCCGCGACGATGATCCACAGATGCTGGCCGGGCGTGAGCACGTTGGCGGCAGTTGCGGTGCCCACGCTGTCGCTGGTGGGGGAGGCGGCGGTGAGCGCCACCATGCCGGTGATATTCGTCAATGACCCCGGCGCCCCGATTGCGGCCGTGTATGTGAGCGTGCCCGAGGCGACGTGGGCATAGGAATTGACCACGGTGCCGCCCTGGATGACCGGACCGAGATCGTATGTTCCGACCGGAAGCGTATCGGTTAGCGAACCCGTCAGCCCGACCGTGGTTAATACTGACGACCCGGCCAGGTTGGTAGCGGAGACGAATTGTGACGTATTGCCATCGTTATATTTGATATATAATTGCCCGCCGGTGCTGTCGAACCAGAGGGTGTTATCGGGAACAGCGGGTGCGGTGGCGGCGACGACGGCGCCGCTGGTGAGCGTCTGCGCGTTCCGCACCAGTCCGGCGCCAATCAACAGCGCGCCCGTGGCGGTATCCACCGACAGCACGCCCGTATTAGCGATAGTGCCGGTTCCGGTAATCACGCCGCCCGAGAGTCCGGTGCCCGCAGTGATGCTCTGCACGGTGCCGGTGGCGCTGGACAGCACGCCGCCAACGCTGAGCGTCATACCGGCGCCCATGGTCACGGCGGTAGTCGGTGGGGCGCTGGAGGCGGACGGGTTGCCGAGCAGGCTGCTTGCGGCGATGGCTGCCAGGCCGACCGTGCCGGTATTGCTGATCGGGCCGCCGGTGATGCCGTTGTTGGTGGCGACGCTGATGACGGTGCCGACCGTCTGCGTGGTCCACGTCATCGCCGCAGCGGCACCACCGCCAGAGGTGAGCACTTGCCCCGATGAGCCGGCCCCAGTCGGCAGGTTGAAGTTATATGTCCCGGCCGCTGCCAACGGCTGGATTGTGATGGTGCCCGAGGTTGTGCCCTGGAGATTCAGCGCGGCGGTGGCAGTGCCCGTCAGGCCGAACGTAGCCGCGCCCGAGGCCGCCAGGGTGGTGAATGCGCCGGTGCTTCGGGTCGTCGCGCCAACCGTCGCGCCATTGACCGTGCCCCCGGTAATGGCAACCGCAGTGGCGTTTTGCGTTGACATCGTGCCGAGCGAGGCGGCGGACGGGGCGCCGATATCGCTCAAGACGGTTGCGGGCGCGACACCCTGGATCGTGGTAGCCGTCACCCACTTGCCGTATTGCCCCGCTGTCGGCACGCCAGAATTGCTGACATTGCCGCCACCTGCTGCCGTATTGGCCTTGATCTGGCCTGCGGTGGTTCTATCCCACGTTATCGTTGCGGTATCCGTCAGCACCCGTTCGGCGGTCAGCGTCGCATCCGTTGTCGAGGTGATGTATTCCGCGCCGATCGGAGCACCGCCGCCGCCGGTGCCATTGGCGGCTGCTGTGATGCGCCCCTTGGTGTCAACCGTTAGGTTGGTGTTGGTATAACTCCCCGCCGCGACTGCCGTAGCCACCAGCGTGGGCGCGGGATATGTGCCGGTGAGATCGCCGCTTGCAGCGCCTGATGGTGGCCCCCCGCCCCCACTGGATGCCACGGTCAGCGTATTGGCCGCATCGTTATAGGTCAGCGTGACGTTGCTGCCCTGCACCAGCAACGCCGCCACACGGTCATCTACCGCTTCGGAGAAGTCAGTGACGTTGGCGGCGGTATGGGTGTGAACCAGCGCCGCCTTGGCGGTATCGCTGGGGTGGACGTGATCGCCGCGCGAGTAGAGCGCCACCGTGCCGGGGTTGGCGACCCCGTCCATCGCGGGCGGGACATTGCTAGGCGTGCCGCCACCGCTCCCGTCCGCCCCCGGCGGTCCCGTTGGTCCTGCCGGACCAGTGGCACCGTCCTCGCCCTCCGGTCCTGCCGGCCCCGGTGGACCAGGCGGCCCATCAGCTCCGGGTGGCCCGCGCCAGTTCTCGCCGGTGGGATCAGGCGGCACCGTGGGCGGCTGCGGGTAGCCGGCGAAGTCCAGGCCGTCGTCCGGCGAGGCCGGGGCGGGCGTGCTGAAGCTCAGGCCATCCCCGTTGGCCATCTAGAAATACTCCACCCGGACGCGTTCACCGGAGCTGTCGAGCTGGACGATCTGCGCCAGTTGGCGGGTTGCGATCACCTCGGCGCCGGGATCGGCGGGCTGCTCGAACAGCCGTGCGAGGCGATTGGCGGCGAGCAGCTCGTAAGGCATTTCGGCAGCGGGATGAATATCGAATACCGTAAAACGGGCGAGGCCGCGCGCGACCATGGAGTCATGCACGGACATGACCGCTTCCTCGGCGTCTTCCGGCGCCCGTGCGATCCGTGCCGCCCGCTTGACCCGCTCCTCGTAGAACGCGACCTCTTTCGGATCGGCCGGCTTGCCGAAGGACGACGACAGCATCAGCGCGGTCAGCCGCGTGTATGCCTCGGCGACGGCCACCGGCACGCCGACGTTGTCCCAGTTCACCAGCCCTTGGCTGATTAGCCCGGCTTGCACCTGCGACACCTTGGACAGCGCCAGGTTCTGCGCTCGGATCATGCGCGCGACATGGGCAATGCGCTGCTCCATCAGCGCCACCGTTTGCAGGTCGGCGGCCTTGCCGAAAGCGGGTGCGAGGTGCATTGCCGTGAGCGCCGCATACTCCTCGGACACTGCGTTGGTGATGGCGGTTGCCACCCAATCGACGTGCCCCTGCGCCACCAGGTTGGCATGCACCGCCGCCACGGCCGCCTGTGCGAGCGTCATGTCGGCTGCCAACGGCGTTTCATCGCTGGCAATGACCCCCAGCTTGACCAGCGCCAGCGTGGCGATGGCATCCGTCGTCACCACCACGGCCTGCGATAGCGGCGGGGCGCCGGTGGCAATGACGCCCAGCTCGATCAGCGCATTGGTGGCGATCGTCGCCGTGGACACGGACGTATTGAGCGCCGGGCGATCGCCCACCGGCACGACGACGATGCCCAGTCGCCGAAGCACGCGATCGGCGATCTGGGCCACCGTTGCCATCAGGGCGAGACGATCTGGCCGATCGCCTCGGCACGCACCTCTGCCGGCGTCTGCCCCGTGGCGGGCGGCTCATACCACGGCACCGGGCGGTGCAGCTTTGGCGCGTCCATCTTGCCTGTGACCGTACCGCCGACCGTGTCGTGGCTCAGCCCGATGATGCGCGGCAGGGCGGCGTTGCGAACGGCGGTATTCTCCTCGATCGATCCCCCAGCCCCGCCGCGTGCTCCGAGGGCGGCGTCGGAGGCCGGATCGAGGATCACCTGTGCGCCCACGCTATCGCTGGCCTGGGCCTTGGCGTTCTCCTCCTTGGCGGCGGTAGCGGCGGCGTCATCGTGGCGTGCCGCCGCCCGTGGCCGGGGCGCGTCCTTGTCGTGGTTCTTGTCGTCGTGTTGGCTGGCCATGTCGTTATCTCCTTGTGCGGGTCGCGCCCGCCGGATCGGTGATGACCACCGGGTTGCTGGCAGGCGCGGCCGTAGATCCAACGGCGTTGGTGGCGGTGACGATGCATGTCGCCGTCTTGCCGACATCGGCGGGCTGCACGGCGTAGTCGGCCGCCGTGCCTGCCGCTGCCCCGTCCACCGTCCAGGCGTAGGCGTAGCTGGTGGGCACCTGCTGCCAGTTGCCCATGGTGCAGTTGAGGACGCCGCCGGATTGCGAGGCGTAGGGCACGTCCTTGTTGACGGGTGCGGACGTTGGCGGTGCGCCGGGGATGTCGGCGAGGTCGGTGATGATCCCGGCGGCCAGGCTGGACATGCGGGTGGCGCGGCCTTTGATCGGCCCGTCCGCCGATCTCACCGCCCCCGCCGGATCGGGTGCTGTCGGCGGCCCGGTAGGCGCCGCAGGGTCATATCCCAGCGCGACCAGGTGCGCGTCCCTGGCCGCCGTGTTCTCCTCGATCGAGCTGCCAGCGCCGCCGCGCGCCCCGATCGAGCCCGCGCCGTTGAAGTCGAGGATCACCTGTGCGCCGACCGACAGCGCCGCCATTTCCGCCAGTTCTTCCGGCGTTCGCGCCGAGACGATGGCCGCCGGGGCGACCTCGGCCTTTGCGGTTGCCATGGTGCCCCCTTATGCGTCGGCGACGGCGGTCGTGAAGATGGAGACGACGCCGGCGTCTACGGGCTTGGTGGTATCCACGGTCGGATCAGTACCAAAGCGTAATTTCCCGATCCCTCTCATCTCTTGTATTCCGACTCCGTGCATGTACCCATAGTCCCTTGTATTCGTTGTAGATTTCGTCCGCTGCGCCCATGCAATGCCGAGGGCCTGCGCGCCGCATAGTGCCGACATGGCGACGTCGGTGGTGCCGCCCGCGCCCGCGTTGGCGATGACCGGCATCTCGGGGACTTCGCGGATGATGATGCCGTTGTAGAGCAGGTCGCCGGCGGTAAAGAGCGGGTTATCCCGCCCGCGATCCCAGGCGTATTGCAGGCTGTTGATGATCACCGTGTCCTGCATGAGATCGCGGAATGGCAGGGACGGCATGAAGCACACGAACCATTCCTCGTCGTCGTTCACGCTGATCGGCCGGATTCGGGGGTTGGCGGTGCGGGCGATGCGTTTGGCGAGGGTGAGGATGGCGGCCGACATCTTGTCGGTGGGCGCATCGAGGGTCGTCAATGCCGTTGCCATCACGTTACTAACGGCGTTGGACTTGGATACCCCGAACAGCACGCGATCGGCGTTGTTGGTCAGCCATGTGTTGCGCTGGGCGGCCGATGCGGTGGAGTAGGGGATCTGGACCGATCCGTCCGCCGTCATCGCCTCCAGGCTGGTGATGATGTCGGCGCGGATCTTTTCGAGCGACCAGTTCTGGAGTGCATCGCGGGCGGCGTCGCGCAGGGCGATGACGCTCTTCTGCTCGTCCCAGTCGCTGACGGCGACGGCGTGGCGGATGGCCGAGACGACCAGGTTCAAGCTGCGCGCGTTAAGGACTTCTTCGTTGCCCTCAAGCACCGCGTTTCCGGTGACGCCCGCGCCCACCAGGCGGCGGACGGTGGGGAACACGACGGTGTCGCCGGCCTTGCGGGTCAGGTCTTCGCGGACCTGAATCATGGACCCCATTGCGGTGCCCATATATCTGGCGAATTGATTCTTTCTTACATATTCAGTGAAGTAGTCGCTATCCCAGATAAGCGGAGTCAGCCCCGCGCGTGCGGGGGTGAGATTCATGTCTGCCATTGGCTGACGGTCCTGCGGACTGAGGGGGGGTACGCGGCGGGTGTCCCCGGCGGCGGGACCTGATCAGCCCGACGTACGCCCGATTAACCTCGGCGGCAGGTTCACACGGTTATCGTCTGGTGAGCGACGCGTCCCCGGCGGCGGGACCGTTATCAGCCCGAACGGACGCCCGTTTGACCCCGGCGGCGGGTTCGTCAGAGGGAGACGATTTAACGCCCGATGATGGAATCCCCGGCGGCGGGACGGCCTGCCTCTGGACGAGACGTGCGATATCATTAGCGTCGGTGAGGGCGAGACGCAACATTCGTTCGCGCTGGATGGGGCTTTCGGGCCATTGGCGGCCCGCGCGTGCGGCGTAGAGGATGGCGGTGGCGAGGGTGAGCGTGTCCGCGTTCATGGGTATGCCCCGCATTGTTGTGACGCAGCGCCACATATTGCTATGCTCCACGCATGGCCACCGGCGAGCAGGTAATCGAGCGGCTTATGCCCCTGACCGGGCAGATACACTCGACCCTGCACCGCCAGCTCCGAGCGCAGCAAATAGCCGGACAGGTTCCGATGGCCGGGAAGGGCGGCGGCAAATCGGCGGCGCATTACGACGCGCGGCATCTCGCCGCCGTGCTCATCGGATTGGCTGCTGTGCGGCCAGGTGCCGCTCCCGATGCCGTCGAGGAACTGGGGAGCCTGCCATACCTCGAATGCGGTTATGCGCCGAACCCGCCGCTGCCGACGCTGCAAGCCATGCTGGCCGATCAGTTGTGCCGGATCGTGGATGCCATGTTCAGCGGGCAGCGTGCCGAGGCGACAACCACCGGGCGTTACCGCGCTATGGAGGTATCGTTCTGCTTCAAGCCACTGCGGGCGACCATCGTCGGTTACCATGGCTCGCGGATCATCTATGCCTATGCGACGGAACCCGGCCCGAAATGGGCGTTGCGCCGGGTGACGATCCTCTCGGGGGATCTGCTGGTGGCTGCCGCCGAGTTGCTGGCTGACACGCTCACCGCCGCTTCGGTTCCCGCCGGAAGATATCATCTAAAGCGGGCGGCCCGCTGAAGGCGTTGGCGGATCGCGGTGCGGCCGAGCGCGTGGTTGCCAGCGATGGCGGCAGCCCGGCGGCGGGCGATACCGGGGCGGCGCCGTTGCCCTGCTCGGCCTCCCACTTGGCGCGCTCCTCGGCGGCGATCTTGGCGCGGAATGCCGCCGGATCGTCGCCCAGCTCGCGGGTCAGCCGCAGCTTTTCGATCTCCTTCATCAGCCAGCCATAGGGGTGCCGCTGTGCGTGCAGCTTGGAATACAGCTCCGGTTGCTGGGCTGCCACGGCCTGGAACTCGGCCACCGCCGCCTCGAACGCCTCGGGCGGGTGCTTCTCGCGCTCCAGCATCTCGGACAGGTTCAGCCGGTCGTTGAGCAGCACCGATTGCAGCCGGTTGTGGTAGCCGACCGGGTCGCGGACGGGGTCGAGCGGCTCGGGCGGCGGTTGCTGCTGCTGAGGCTGAGGCGGGGCGGCGGACTGCTTCTTGAACGCCTCGACCTGCTCGCGGAGGATGCGGGCCTCTGTCTGTGCCTCGACGGTCTTGGTTTTCCAGTCGGTGCGCGCCTTGTGGAACGTCGAGGCCGGGATCATGCCGCCGTCGTGGCCGATGTCCTCGTCCGGATCGGGCTGTGGGGGGTCAGGCGCGGCTTTGGCGGGTTCGGCCTGCTTGGCCTCCGGCTTGGTGGCGGGCGCGGGCGATGGCTCTGCCGCCGGTGCGGGTGCGGGCGCTGCGTCCGTTGGTGCCGCGGGCTGCGATCCCGTCGTGAGGAAAGCGTCCAGTTCGCTCATTGGATGTTGCTCCTATTCATACCAGCCCCCCGCCCTCGCGGCCGTGGTAGTTGGCCTGGTCGGCATTGATCGCCTGTTGCAACTGCTGGGCCGGTGTCTGGACTTGCTGCCCCGGCGCCTGGCCGCCGTAGAGCGCCGCGAGCGCCTTCATGAGGTCGTCGTTGCCTGGGGCTCCGGGTGTTAGCGCCGGATTGCCCCCTGCAGCCGTGGGCATGGCCAGATCAACGCCGCCGGTGCCGGACTGCATGCCCGGCTGCGTTCCCCAGCCCGCGGCGAGCGGATTGGCCAGCGTGGTCGGCAGCATCGAGGACTGCGTTGGCGGCCCGAACGTCGGGTTGTCGATCATCAATGCGTTGCGGGTGATGTAGCCGCTCATGGCGTTCTCCTGATGCTCCCCCCGGCCCCGGAACGCATCCAGCCGGGCCGGGAGGCGGCAGCGACTTGCCGGTGGGGGTCGAACCTCGCCGATTCAGCTAGCCCACGCGGGAAGCTGCCGTTCATGGCGCGGCCGGGCCCTGCGGCTGCTGCGCCTGCAAGCCTTGCAACATGACGTTCGACACCCGCTCCACCGCGCTATGCCGCAGATCGTTGGCCCGCGCCTCGTCCGCCGCCGCCTTGGCGTGGCGCCCGCGTATGTCCGCCACGTCCATTGCCGCCTGGACCTCGGGCGGGACGACCGTGCCAGGCGCGGAGGGCGCATCGGGCGGCGCGTTCATGTCGTTGAACCCCTGGTGCATCTCCGCGATGTGGTGGATCGAGGCGTGCTTGCGCTCGGCCGCCAGCGCGTAGTCCGCCGCAGCCTTGGACTTCTTCACGTCCAGATCCGCCGCCTGCTGCGCCATGATCACCGGCTTCATCTGCTCCTGTTGCTGCTGCTGTTCCTGTGCATGCTGTTTCATCCGTTCCAGCAGCTTGTCCTTGTCGTGGAGGCTGGACGCGGCGATCAGCACGTCCGCCGGGATCAGCCCCGGTTGCGTGCTGGCCAGTTGCAACAGCACCTGGAACTGCTCGTTCTGCAACGAAGGGACATCCAAACCGGCCCCAATCGTCACGTCGATGTCCATTTCGCGGATGTCGTTCTCGACGTCCACGACCATTTGCAATCGCGGATCGCCGGGCATGAGCTGCATCTGCTGCATTGCCATCGCCCGCTGCTGGTCCGGCATTTCCGCTAATTTGTCTTGCAATGTGACCGGCTGATTGATGCCGACGTATTTCGTCGTGCCCAGGTCGTCGGTGACCCGCACCCATTTGCCGGTCGTCCAGTATTGCCGCGCCGCCTGCCAGGCGATCTCGTAGACGTTCTGCATCCATGTTCGCAGCCCGTCAGCGATCGGCTCATGGGCTGCCGCCCCGCCCGCCTGCTGGGCGAGGATCGCCCGCCCCGACAGCTCGCGGTCATCGGTGCCGGACATCGAGGCGTTCGGCCCGGTCGCCTGCATTTCACTCGTCGCGTGCTGCAACAGGTGCATTTGCCCGGTCGCCATCTCGCCGCCGTGCTGAATCTCGAACTTCATTCCGGGCATGATTTCTATGAACCCGTCCGGCTTGGCGACCTCGCGGCGTGCCTTGTCCACGTCGTTCACCGCGCCCTTCTCGGCGACGACCTGCGCCACCGCCAGCAGATGCAGCGCCTTGCTACGGCGTTTGTTAATCTCGTCCTGCAACGAGATCATATCCCGAACCATGCCGTAGCGGTTGTTCTCGCGGTCAACGTGCGCCGACTGCATCACCAGCCCGCAGGCCGACTCGCCCTTGTGGTCGAGGAACGGGGATTTGGTTGGCTCGGCGAGGAAGCCGCTGCGGCTGAACGTCGCGTTCCACCAGATCTCCTTCTCCTCCCAGTGGCATTGAACGACGCGGACGCGGCTGCGCGTGCTGTCGGTCCACATGACGTGGTCGGGTCGGTCGCTGAACGTGCCGTCACGGGACGCGAACGAGTCCGTGATGACGTCTTCCGCATCCGGCCACATCTCGTAGGCCTGGTCCTTGTCGAGCCAGATGACGAGGCCCTTGTAGCGGGCGTCGCTGAAATCGGGCAGGCGCGAATGCGGGTCCCACCACAGCCGGTCCCATGGCACCGCCGTGATGGTGATCTCGGCGCCCCCTTTGCCGTCGTCCTCCAGCCCGATCTCGCCGCCGCCGGCGCCCTCCACCAGCATGTTCTCGTAGACGGCGCTCCGCACCTGATCGAGCTTGTTCTGCTCGGCGATGTAGCGCAGCACCTGGGTGGCCGCGTAGGCCTTGCCCTCGTCGGACGGGTTGCGCGCGTATGCCTTGGGATCGGTGCGGCTCTTGCGCTCGATGCCGCACATGAGATCGACCTTGCGCGAGCAGTAATTGATCGTAATGGGTGGCTGATGGCGATCGGCCAGCGCCTTCAGTTCCGCCTGCGTCCATTGAATGCCGGTGACGTAGTCGCGGTCGCGGTTGGAGCGATCACGCGCGTCGGTGCCGGTGTTCTCCGATTCCTCGAACCAGCGGACCAGCCGGGCGTGCGCGTCGTCCAGATCGCGCGGGTATCCGTCCGTTGCCGGGCCGCCCTTGGCGACGCTGGCCTCGGCCGCGTTCGGGTCCATTGGCGGATCGGCGAACAGCGCGCGGGGGACGGTCATGGGTTGTGCTCCAGCTTTGCGATATATGCATCGATCATCGCGCATGCCTCGCGCGCCAAGCTGGCGGTTTTGTCCGCAGCCTGTTTCAAGACGTGCTTATCGTCCCCATCAACCAGTTCAGCCATGATGGCCAAACTGAGTTCCTGCGTTTCTAGGCGTCCTGCCCATTCCATCAGCGCGCCGCGAACGTCGCTCGGGGCAAGTCGCCGCTTGCGTGCGCTCATGGGTTGTCATCCTCGGTTACCGGCACCACCGGGCGGCTGAAGCGTCGCGCTGCGTCCATGGCGTCGGCGAGGAAGTCGCGGAACCACTCGCGCTCGACGGTCATGCCGTGGCGGGCGGCGGCCTCGATCCCCGCGTCGGCCCATTTGTCCACGTCATCGCCGACAAGCCGCATGAACTCGGCACCGCTCAGTCCGTCGTAGGTCATGGCGTGGCCTCCTCGGCGTCCGGCTGGTCGATCAGCAGTGCCCTTGCGGCTGCCGCGATCTCCTGCCCTGCCGCGTCAATACGATAGCGCACCCTGCGCTGCTCATATTCTGCGAACCGTGCCGCTGTCTCTGTTTCTTGCGCGATGATGCGGCGGTTGCGGTGTTCTTTGATCAGCCGCTTCGTCTGCTCG
>Ga0157376_10001363_pt1 | contig 16072 bp, 7 predicted proteins | sample M45metaG_FD_121801 | JGI IMG/M metagenome (GOLD analysis project Ga0157376, IMG submission 121801) | Miscanthus rhizosphere microbial communities from Kellogg Biological Station, Michigan, USA - M4-5 metaG | ecosystem: Host-associated > Plants > Roots > Rhizosphere > Soil | place: USA: Michigan... | reverse complement strand
TGACAGCGAGCAATGAGCCGCCCGTGCCCCCGGCGTAAACTCAGCCAGTGCCACAAGTGAAGTAGCTACGAGCAAAATCCTCCCAATGATCAAGTTCATATCCCCTCCTGTTTCCGTGCTGATCTAAGGTTTGGCGAACGACGCTCTGCCGGGACTTCTCGACTACCTGATGGCTCGCGCAGTTCGTCCTTTCGCGCTTTCCACCTATAAACGCGACATTTCGCCCTGCAAGGGGTCAGAAGAGACGATGTATTTAGGACCTGGTTACGTCAGATGGCCAAATGAAGTAGAATCCGGCCAAAGTCGGTGCACGCTCTCGGAGGCACATTAGTGGAGTCCCAGTCCCTGGATGTGACCCATCTGCTCAAACAAGTCGCGAACGGCAACGGGGAGGCCGTCGGCAAGCTAATCCCCCTTGTTTACGATGAACTCCATCGCGTTGCGGAGAATCGTCTGCGGCTTGAGCGTCCCGACCACACTCTGCAGCCGACCGCTCTCGTCCATGAGGCCTACATGAAGCTGGTTCTCCAGCGCGATGCGAACTGGCAGAGCCGCGCACATTTTTTTGCCGTTGCCTCCAATCTCATGCGGCGAATTTTGATTGACTACGCGCGTGGCCGCGTTCGCGCCAAGCGCGGCGGAAAACGAGCGAAACTGCCCTTGGAAAAAATCTTTGTCATTTCGCGAGGCCGCTGCGATGAACTGCTGGACCTGGATGAATGTCTGGAAAAACTGGACAAGCTAGATAAGCGGCAGAGTCGCGTTGTCGAACTGAGGTTTTTCGGTGGTCTCACTGTCGAGGAAGCAGCGAAGGTGTTGGGGGTATCATCGAAGACCGTCAAGCGGGAATGGGTTATTGCCAAGGCCTGGCTCTACGGAGAATTGAAAGAGCGCCATGGACATGACGCCGGAAAACTGGGGAAAAATAAAGGCGCTGTTTGAAGTTGCGATGCAACAGCCTCCCTCCGGACGCGCCTCTTTTCTCGCGCGTATTTGCCCGGAAATCGACGTCCGTTCAGAGGTCGAAAAGCTCCTCGCCAATCACGACCAAGCAGGCAGCTTTCTCAGCGACCCAATCTTGGACGGACAAGTTCCCAAATTAGCTCCGGCTAATGCGCCAGCCTTCGAGCCGGGAGTCGTTGTAAATTTCCGATTTGAGATCGCGGGCTTGATCGGGAGAGGCGGGATGGGCGAAGTCTACCAGGCCGAAGATATCAAGCTTCGCCGTCGCGTCGCCTTGAAGTTCCTGCCAGCAGACCTATCGGGGAATCCGCAAGTTCTGGAACGGTTTCAGCGGGAAGCCCGGGCGGCATCGGCGCTCGACCACCCCAATATCTGCACCATCTACGAGGTTGCTGAGCATGAAGGCCGTCCTTTTATTGCCATGCAGTATCTCGAGGGAGAGACGCTCCAGCAGGAGATCCGCGGGAAGTCCTGTAAGCCGCGGGCGTTGCTCGATCTCGCGATTCAAATTTCCGACGCGCTCGATGCGGCGCACGCTCGGGGCATAATTCATCGAGACATAAAGCCCGCCAACATCTTCGTGACCACACGTGGCCAGGCGAAGGTCCTGGACTTCGGCTTGGCCAAGCGCGATTCCGCCTATCGGCCTGTTGCCGAAGCCGTGGGCGCATGGGGCGAGTCAGACTCATTCATGTCTCAGGAGTCCCTCACTAGTCCCGGATTTGCGCTCGGAACGGTCGCTTATATGTCCCCTGAGCAGGTGCGTGGCGAGGATCTGGACGCGCGTACGGACCTATTCTCATTCGGCGCTGTTTTATACGAAATGACTACGGGACAGCACGCGTTCTCTGGCCGCACTTCCGGAGTGATCTTCGATGCCATCTTGAACCGGCAGCCTGTTCCGCCTCGCCAACTCTGCGCTGATGTCCCTTTCGAGCTAGAGCAGATCATCAACAAGGCTTTGGAAAAAGATCGCGAGGTGCGTTATCAGCACGCCGGCGAGATGCGCGCCGATCTCAAGCGGCTTAAACGCGATACGGAGTCGGGGCGGGTTGCCATCGCTGGGAGCGCAGCTATTCCTGAGAAGCAACAGCGACAAGCAGTGCCAAAGCGAAGGCGATGGCCCGTTTACTCCGCGGCGGGCATTTTGGTCGTGCTGACCATTCCTCTGGCGCTGAATATAGGAGCTGTGCGCGACCGCCTGTTTGGTACGAGCAAACCGCCTACTGAGATAGCTGGTCTTAACGCGGCTCCATCCGCAAGTCCCAGGGCTCGGGAAGCCCTCATGGAAGGCCGCCAGCACGCGGCAGAAGCATTCGCGCAAACCATACTCAAAGGCGGCAGCAAAACGAAAAGTGAGGAGGAGTTTTCGAAATGCATCAGCTCACTGGAGAAAGCAATTCAAGAAGACCCCAATTATGTGTCCGCCTACTTAGAGCTGGCAAACTCAATCATGGGGACTGACGGACGTCAGCCGCACGTTGATCTCGATGGCAAGGCGGGCGCTGCCCTTGCCAAGGCCTTGGCCCTCGACGAGACCAATGTTTCGGCTCATCTGCTGATGGCTGATTACATTGGCTTCGGGGGTGGATCGGATGCGGCGGAGCCCCATTACAAGAGGGCGATCCAGTTGAGCCCCGATCTCGCCGAAGCTCACGAATCCTATGCGGAGTTCCTCGACGACATTGGCCGATTTGAACAAGGCATAAAGGAGCACCTGAAAGCACAGGACCTAGACCCGGATAACGATTATATTGGCCGATCGCCTCTCACCCCTCTGAGGGTGCGCCTCGAGCGTAAGAGAAAGTTCATGCATGCTATCAATAACGAGTGGGATCTTTGGGCCCTCGGCGATATGGAATTTGAAACCGGACAATACGCTGAAGCGCTCAAGAACTGGGGAGAGATTGCTCGTGCAAAAGGATGGGAAGAAGAGGCTGATGCTTGGGACCGAGCTTATAAAAGAGGCGGAGACCAAGCCCTGATCCGAGAGTTAGTCAGGCTCTTCGACAACATCGCCAAAGAGCATTGGTTTCCCAGAGATTTCATCATCAATGCTCATCGCTACGCCGGCGACAAAGAAGGAGCTCTCGCCTGGCTAGAAAGAGCACTTAAAGAGAATGACCACGTGGTGCGGCACGTGAAATCTGACTCTCGTTGGGATCCTTATCGCTCTGATCCGCGATTCCAGGCCGTAGTCCGCGAAGTCGGATTAACTCCATAGGGAATCCGCCATTTCAAAACTCGATCTTGATCCCCACTTGCCCTTCCCGTCCGGGGAGCACTTGCGTGACTGTGCCGAAGCGCACCGGATCCTCGGCGGCAGTTTGAATTGCCGAAGGATTGGCGCGGTTGAAGACATTGAAGTACTCGATAAGCCCTTCCACACGGACGTGTTCCCCGAGCTGAAACCATTTCGAAAGGCGGGCATCCAGATTGACGAACGGTGGCGCCACAAAATGATTCCGGCCTACAGTGAAGTCGTTGGAGGCGGGTATGCCGTCGCCATCCACATCGGGAGCGACGTTGGTGAATGACCTGCTGTAATGAAATCCGCTCTGCGCCCGAAAAATGGCCGAGATTTGGAACTGCTTGGGCAGCTCCCAAATGCCGTTGGCCGAAAATGTGTGGGTGTACGTCAGATCGGATGGTCCCCGGTCAAGATTCGGTCCATAATAATATTTCCCCGCTTGCGGCACTGGATTGCCATTGCTGGCGATAAAGGGCCCATGCGCGTTCGTCTGTCCGCTAACAGGGTCCGTGACTACTGTGGGAATCCCCACAAAGCTGTCCGTCGTGCTGTTAAAGGCGGTCAGACGCACGCCCAAACCTGTTTGAACACTACTCACCAGACTGGAACTCAATAGGTTGTCTTGAGCGTTGGCGAACGCGTAGCTGGCGTCAAACATGAATTTGCCTGTCGCTTGCTTTCGAACGCCGATAATAAGCGCATTGTAGTTTCCGCTGAACCAAGGACCGTAAGTGTTGATGGGCTGGTTGCCCGTACCGGGGATCGTTTCGCCTGTTAAGCCCGGCAGCCGGGCCTCGAACGCCAAATTGGTTAAGCGCACACCGAGAATGTTGCGCATGTCCTTATGAAAGTAGTCCGCGAAGAGCGCAAGTTCCTTGGTCATTTGCCGCTGGACGCCAGCATGAAATGCGCGCGAGTAAGGTGTGCGGAATCGCGAATCCACGGTAATGGGAGGTAGATAGGATCGCCCGCCCACGAACGCCATCGCCAGATTGCCGGAGAGCCCCCAGTAGAAAAAACCTGGAGACTGGCCAACCGCAGCACTCGCCGCATTCACGAATTGCTGCGGTGTCAGGCCTGTCAACGAATTGACGTTATCCTGCGTGAGGATGGTGTTGGCCGGCAGCGAAGCGTGGCCTGGCGCGGCGATGCCATTGAGGTGATCGACGCCGTAAAGTGGCTGGCTCGGATCGGCTAAGCATGTTGACGCAGAAGCGGCAATCTGTGCGTCAGTCTGGTTGTTTGAAAGGCATAAGCCACCCAAAAGCGGTGCTACGGTGGGGTCGCCGTAAAACAGGCGAGGGAAAGAAATATCCTGAAACACGCTAACAGCCGCACCGCCGAATGCAGGAACGTCACGTGCCACGCCGATTCGGAAGTGATCGTAGAAAATGCCCCAGCTCCCACTGAGAACCGTCTTGGGATTCAGCGACCAGGATAGCCCCAGCCGCGGGGAAAAGTTCAGTTTGTTCGGGAACTCCGAATCGTGGTCCCAGCGCAAGCCTAAGTTGAGAGTGGTGTCTTTACGAACCTTCCAGTCGTCCTGGAAAAAGAGCCCATTAAAAGTGTTTCGCAGGCGAATATGGTTCAGGTCTGGCGATGCACCCTTCTGGGTAAATGTGACATGAACGCCAGAGTCTTGAAGTCCGTATGTCGCGAAATCATCCACCGTTGCGAAGAGCACGTCAAAAATGTTTTCGGATTCGGCGCCATCCACATGCGTTCGCTGAAAATCCCAGCCCAATTTTAGATTGTGGCGGGAGAACTGCTTCGCAAGATTCACTCCTGAAGAAAGGTAGTTTTCGTCGAGTATGAGAGGTGTTATGCCAGGGCCGACAGTTTCCTCAGTGACGTCTCCGAAGAAGTCTCCTGTATCCAAACCGCTAAAGAGATTCACAAACGTGGAGGGCAAGCCTAGTTGCAAATGGGCCGGTCGGGTAACCGAAGACTCGCCGCGATATTGAAGATAAGCACTCAGAAGATAAGGGTTGCCCGTCTCGCCCCACATCAGCGTGTCGCGGACTCCGACCATCAGCCAGCGACGTTCATTGTTCAGGCGCAGCGACGGCTGGTCGCCGTCATCGGTCAGGTGGGCGTTCGTCACATTCATTTCCTCCGTCAGGCGATGACGGCCAACAACCTCGTCTAACCTTGTGAATGCCCGGCTCTCGTAAGTCTCGCCATGCTTGTTGATAGACTGTTCCTCCAGTTTCAATGAAGCTGGGAAATCGGCCGGGAATTGAAAGTTTGACTGGCGCGACTCCCGAATCCGTTCCGCCGCGCCAACGAAAAAGACTCGGTCTTTGACGAACGGACCGCCAATCGTCGCGCTAGTGTCCCACCGTGAGAGAAACGGCACTGCGGAGTGGGCGACATCGGGCGTATCCAACATATAGTTGCGATGAAAGAGTGAAGCGGAGCCGTGCCATTCATTCGTCCCGCTCTTTGTGACGACGTTGACGATGCCTCCCGAGCCTCGACCGAACTCAGCCTTGTAACCGGAGGTCAACACTTGAAATTCGAGAATTGAGTCCTGGTCAAATTGTCCTGCCGGTCCTCCATCCACTTCGTCCCGATCGGGCATCCCATCGATCAGAATGTAGACGTTGTTTGCCCGCTCGCCAAGAATTGGTGCGCTGTTGTCATCGCCCTCCCGGAAGCTCCGGTTGATCGCGACGCCCGGGACGAGCTGCAACAAGTCCAGATAGTTGCGGCCATTGAGGGGCATGGACTCGACCTGTTTTGGAAGAATGGTTTCCCCGCTCGAAGACATGCCCGTTTCGAGAAGAGGAGGACTTGCCCCGACCGCGATCTGCTGCTGCATGCTGCCCACGGTTAGGGTGATGTCGATCCGGAGCTGCCGATTCACAGTCAAGTCCAAATGCGGATACACGTTGGTTGTGAATCCGTCGTGGGCTGCAGTGATGATGTATGCCCCGGGTTGCAACCCCAACACCGCGAAGTTTCCGTTTGAATCCGTGATGGATTTCGTTTCGCTTCCCGTGGCTTCGCCTCGCGTCACAACTTCTGCCCCGATAATCGGCAGACCTTGCTGATCAGTCACGGTTCCCAGGATCGCGGACGTTACTTGTGCCTGTAGGGTAGGACTTGTCCCCGCGCAGAAAATGAAAATCAAAAACCTTGTTACCAATCGTCGGAACCGAAGCGCTCTTCGGCGACCGGAAGAAACCTTGCGCGGCTGGTGGAAGAGACTTCCTAGCATGACGGTGTCCCGCGCCTTGCAATAACCTTTCGGAGTTTGCCCATTCGCATTACGGGAAGGTAGCTGTTCCGAAATTCTACTCTTCAAGCCTGGTCAGTCAATCTTTGTATGACTGAGTGGCCCAAATGGAGCGCAGTCGACGCGTTAGGGCAGGAGTGCCGAGCTTTGTGAATTGGTTTGGCGCCGGCCAGCACATCTTCGGATGGCCCACGGCATTGTGATCGAGTTTTAAGCGCCGGACGAGGCATTTCCGTCTCGACGAGCAATGCCGCTCCTCTCGTCTGGCAGCCCGATGCACAGTCGAAGGCATATGAGACCGTGCTCTTAGGTCGTGATTGTACTCCTCTAAATAGAAAGCATTTTGAGATCAACAACTTAGGTGCTGTTGCATCGACCGGTTGAGCTGGCAGCCCTAACCGGACCATGAAACTGGCCAACGCAGTGACATGGACCGTCCGTCCCGCCAATCCTTTGCTCAGCTCCTTCTAGCCTCCCACACGTTTGCTCATTCAATGCAGAACCATCACAGAAATCTCGAAACAATTTGATATTTCGTCCGTATAGTAGATGGCGGGTGTTCGGAAGGGTATCCCCAGCGTGCTGACGGTTTTGGCGAAGTTCGCGGGCCATGTATCGCTCTGACCGCGCCATGGAGTACTGCTACCCCGAATGTCCGTTTATCTTTATGGATGCCCCAAGTGAAATGATTCCCCGGAGGATGTCAGGTGAATAAAAGACTCTGTTTTGTGTTCGCTACCTTGATGGCGGTTCCCGTGGTTTTACTCGGGCAGGAGAAGTCACAAGCGCAGGCCCCTCCGCCCGCGAACCCGATTACTGCGAGCGAAAAAGGTTTCTACTCGTTTGTGAGCAACGCGGTCGTTGGTGCAGCAGAGAAAATGCCGGAAGAAAACTACTCCTTCAAACCGACGCCGGAGGTTCGCAGTTTTGGCCAGCTTGTGGGCCACGTGGCCGACGCTTCCTATATGTTCTGCTCGCAAGCCATCGGTGAAGCAAACCCAGCGAAGGACATCGAAAAAACGAAGACCTCAAAGGCCGCACTCGTGGCCGCACTCAAAGACGGAGTTGCGTACTGCAACAAGGCGTTCGACAGCATGACCGATGCAAAAGGCAGCCAGATGGTGAAATTCTTCAACTTCGACCTAGCGAAACTCACGTTGTTCTCGATCAATTCGGCGCATACGGATGAGCACTATGGGAACATGGTGACCTACTTGCGAATCAAGGGGATTGTGCCGCCGACAAGTGAAAATCAACCCGCACAAGCGCCGAAGTAGAAGGCCCAAAGCAGTTAACTCCTGCTAATTCGCTACCCGGAAACTATGGCCATCAGACCGGACTGTCGGCTGGAGAACTTTTCCGATTTCGGCAGCGTTTACCAAGCATGTCACTGGATATCGAGGAAACTGGGGAAGGGGAACGTGAACATAGCACGATCGAGGATGAATGCAACCAGCTTTTACACTACAGATTCCCCCGTATTGAATCGCAAGCCAAAATAAAGTATTCAGTTTAGGCCGTGTTCCGAACTGTATCGATTGCAGATGATCGTGCGCCATTACTAGCATACGGAGCCGCACGCGTTCCCATATGACAATGGCGCAGGAGCGACTAATTGTTTGAGAAACGCTCCGAACTACTAGCCACGCCGCTCGGGTGAAGACTGTCAGCGCATAGAAGCGAGTTTAGCAGCGGAAGCCTTCTCCTTTCTCTTTAGAGTTTTCACGCACTTGCGATTCTCGAAACCGCACTTTTTTTGTTTAGCCAAGTTGTTGCTGTGGAATGAATCGTTGATCGCTACCACCAGACTCAATCAAGGCGTGCCAAATTAGCAAAGCTAGCACAGCACAAAAACGAATTCTTATACGCCCTACGGAATTCCCTGTATACGCTCAGCGATTGCATCTCACGGGAGTAGTCGTAGAATGGGTCGGGCGCAATGACGTTCAGATATGGCCCAATATTTCGCGGCGACAAAACAGGAGATCTACGCGCCGATGGCGGAGCTACCAATCGAAGGACGACAGCGCGTCATAGTTGCTCGAGTTTCGCCCGAAGTTGACTGCGGGCGATTCGCCATTAAGCGCGTGGTAGGTGAAACGGTGACCGTGGAAGCCGACATCTTCGCTGACGGCCACGATCAGGTCGCCTGCCAAATCCTGTACAAGCAAGAGGGGCATGGGCTGCAAGCTTCGCCAATGAAGCCCCTTGGCAATGATCGCTGGCGTGGAGAGTTTACCGTCACGAAGTTGGGCGGTTATTGTTACACGGTAGAAGGCTGGATCGACCGGTTTGAAACGTGGCGCAGAGATCTGGAAAAGAGAATTTCGGCAGGGCAGGACATTTCTGTCGATTTGCTCATTGGTGCCGACCTGATCGAACGCGCCGCGGCGCGAGCGACACATGAGGATGCCAGGGTCCTGCTAGATTGTGCACAGCAATTGCGTAAAAATGCCGGCACTGGCTCAGGTGCGGCTATTGCTCTCGATCTGGAACTCCTCAAACTGATTCGCCATTACCCTGAACGCGATTTCGCCACCCGGTACGAGAAACAATTGCCCGTTGTTGTCGAGCGTGAGAAGGCGCGTTTTTCGACCTGGTACGAACTATTCCCGCGATCATGCTCAACCGAGCCTGGGCGTCACGGAACTTTTCGTGATTGCGAAGAATGGCTTCCTTATGTCGCCTCGATGGGATTCGACGTTATCTATCTTCCGCCGATCCATCCGATCGGAAAAGCATTTCGCAAGGGGAAGAATAACTCGGTTTCGGCCCAACCAGGTGACGTTGGGAGTCCATGGGCCATCGGATCGGCCGAAGGCGGCCACAAGTCTATCCACCCCGAACTGGGCACACTGGAGGATTTCAGGAGATTCCTTTCCACGGCGGCGGATCACGGCTTGGAAGTGGCCCTCGATATCGCCCTGCAGTGCAGCCCCGATCATCCCTATGTGCAACAGTATCCGGAATGGTTCAGCACTCGCCCCGACGGCACAATTCAGTATGCGGAGAATCCGCCCAAAAAGTACCAGGACATTTATCCGTTCCATTTTGAGACTCCGCAATGGCGAGAGCTCTGGCAAGAACTGAAGAGTGTTTTCCTTTTCTGGATCGAACAAGGCGTGCGGATCTTCCGCGTTGACAATCCTCACACCAAGTCTTTTCCGTTTTGGGGATGGGTGATTGGCGAAATTAAAACGCACCATCCCGATGTGATCTTTCTTTCCGAAGCATTCACCAGGCCCAACGTCATGTACCGCTTGGCCAAGCACGGGTTTTCCCAGTCGTACACTTATTTCACCTGGCGCAACACCAAACAAGAGCTCGCGGATTACTTCAATGACCTCGCGCAATCCCAAGTGTGTGAGTACTTCCGTCCAAACCTGTGGCCGAATACCCCCGACATCCTCCCCGAATTTCTCCAGGTCGGCGGGCGCCCGTCCTTCATGGTCCGCCTCATTTTGGCCGCAACATTAGGTGCCAGCTACGGGATCTATGGTCCGGCATTTGAACTGTGTGAGAATGCTCCTCTCGCACCAGGCAAAGAAGAGTATTTGAATTCGGAAAAATATGAACTAAAGCGCCGCGACCTGAATTCTAACCACAGCCTGAAGAATCTGATCTCCAGGCTGAATCGCATCCGCAAAGAGAACCTAGCGCTACAGAGCAATCGCAACCTCCGGTTTCACGAAACTGATAATCCGGCGATTTTTTGTTACAGCAAGGCAAGCGATGATCTCTCCAGCGTAATCATCGTGGTTGTGAATCTTGATTGTTTTCACGTCCAGGCGGGCTGGCTCGGCATCGATCTGAGCTCGATTGGATTGGATGCGCGCCATTCGTTTCAGGTTCATGACTTGCTCAGCGAAGGCCGTTTTTTATGGCAGGGTTCTCGGAATTATGTGGAGCTTGTGCCGGAGAGCCTGCCGGCACATATTTTGCGCCTGAGGCGGTGGGTTAGGACGGAGCAGGATTTCGACTATTATCTCTGAAGTCGCTCTGTCGAATAGGGCAGTCTGGCTAACCAGCACCCGCACCGGAATCGGAGAGCGTATGACGCAATCAGTGCTGAGTGAATTCGATCGGTATTTGCTTGCCGAAGGCACCTTTCACCGCGCCTACCAAAAACTTGGGGCACACGTTACCGAGCGTAATGGGCAGCGAGGAGTTCAGTTTGCCGTTTGGGCTCCCAATGCCAAGAAAGTCTCCGTCGTCGGTGATTTCAACAACTGGAATACATCGGCTAATTTAATGGAGCCGAGTTCGTCAGGAGTCTGGGAGACTTTCATACCCCATATTGGTCAAGCCGAGGTCTACAAGTATCACGTGGAATCGCAATATCACGGGTATCGGACCGACAGAGCAGATCCGTATGGTTTTGCCGCGGAGCTTCGACCTCATACCGCCTCGCGAATCTGGGACCTGGAAAGCTATTCCTGGCAGGACGGTTCCTGGATGGCCGGCCGGGCCAAATACAACGCTCTCGATGCGCCCATCTCCATTTACGAAGTGCACCTAGGGTCCTGGAGACGTGTGCCCGAGGAAGATAACCGGTGGCTCAGCTACCGTGAAATGGCGCCGCTGCTGGCGGACTATGTCCGTAACGCAGGTTTCACCCACGTGGAATTGCTCCCCGTGATGGAACATCCCTTTGATGGTTCTTGGGGATACGAAACGACGGGCTATTTCGCTGCCACCAGCCGCTTTGGAACTCCCACCGACTTCATGTATTTCGTGGACTATCTCCATCAGCACGGGATCGGCGTGATTCTCGACTGGGTTCCGGCGCATTTCCCGAAAGATGAAGCCGGTCTCGGCTATTTCGACGGAACTCATCTTTACGAGCACGCGGACCCGCGAAAAGGAGAGCACCCCGATTGGAACACTTTCGTTTTTAATTATGGCCGTAATGAGGTGAGGAGCTTTCTCATAAGCAACGCGCTGTTCTGGATCGACAAGTATCATGTCGACGGACTGCGCGTCGACGCCGTCGCGGCCATGCTGTATCTCGACTATGGGCGCCGCGAAGGCGAATGGATCCCGAACCGCTATGGCGGAAGAGAAAACATCGAGGCCATTGAATTTTTGAGGGCTCTCAACGAAGAGGTTTACAGCGCGTTTCCGGACGTGATGATCATCGCCGAGGAGTCAACCGCTTGGCCCCAAGTCTCGCGGCCGGTTTACCTTGGGGGCCTCGGATTCGGTCTCAAGTGGAACATGGGCTGGATGCACGACATGCTCGGCTACATGTCCGAGGATCCAATCTATCGAAGCTACCACCACAATCAGATTACTTTTAGCCTGCTGTATGCCTTCAGTGAGAATTTCGTTCTTCCGTTTTCTCATGATGAGGTTGTCTACGGGAAAGGCTCCATCTTGCGCAAAATGCCCGGCGACGACTGGCAGAAATTCGCAAACCTCAGGCTGCTCTACGGGTACATGTTCGGGCATCCTGGAAAGAAGCTATTATTCATGGGTTGTGAATTCGGCCAATGGTCAGAGTGGAACCACGATGCAAGCCTCGAGTGGCATCTGCTCGATACGCCGTTTCACTCTGCACTGCAACGCTGGGTGCGCGACCTGAATACCCTGTATCGCGGCCAGCGTGCGCTGCACGAGATGGACTTCAATGCCGGTGGTTTCGCCTGGGTCGACTGTAGCGATGTTCAGCGGAGCGTCATCAGCTTCCTGCGCCGCGGCCGAAGTCCAGCTGACGAGCTGCTCTTCGTTTGTAATTTTACGCCAGCGGTCAGAGAAAACTACCGCGTTGGCGTGCCACAACAGGGTTTCTGGAAGGAACTGCTAAATAGTGATGCGTCTCTCTACGGTGGCAGCGGTCAGGGGAATTTCGGCGGCTGCGAGGCCGTTCCCCTCCCTATTCATGGGTATCCTTTTTCATTGAATATGACCCTTCCTCCTCTCGGAGTTCTGATCTACCAACGTGAGTCTACTCTGCAGGCGTGAGGCAGGCGAAAAGATGGCCAAGCGACTGGGTAGCGCAGCGGACCCCCTCTGGTATAAGGACGCCATCATCTATGAACTGCACGTCCGGGCGTTCAAAGACAGCAATGCGGACGGAATCGGTGATTTCCCCGGTTTAGTTCAAAAAATGGACTACCTTCAGGACCTCGGCGTCACTTGTCTGTGGGTCCTTCCCTTCTTTCCGTCTCCGCTTAAGGATGACGGCTACGACATCTCCGATTATCTGAATGTCCATCCAATGTACGGCACGATTGACAATTTCCGCGACTTTCTCGCTGCCGCTCATGATCGCGGCCTCCAAGTGATGATCGAGCTGGTGGTGAACCACACCTCCGATCAGCACCCATGGTTTCAGGCCGCCCGGCGGGCTCCGGCTGGTTCACCGGAGCGTGACTTCTACGTGTGGAGTGACACCGAAGACCGCTTCAAGGACGCGCGCATCATTTTCTCAGACACGGAGAGATCCAATTGGACCTGGGACGGAGTAGCTAAGCAGTATTACTGGCATCGCTTTTTCTCCCATCAGCCCGATTTGAATTACGACAATCCAGTCGTGGTTGAGGAAGTTCTGAAAGTCATGCGCTATTGGCTGGATATGGGAGTCGATGCGCTGCGCATCGACGCGATTCCTTACCTAGTGGAGCGGGAGGGAAGCAGCTGCGAGAACCTTCTGGAAACTCACGCGGTGATTAAGACGCTTCGCCGCGAAATCGATGCCGGATATTCGAATCGCGTGCTTCTGGCCGAAGCCAACCAGTGGCCGACCGACGTGCGGCCGTACTTCGGGGAAGGTGACGAATGCCATATGGCCTTCCATTTCCCACTGATGCCGCGCATTTATATGGCCTTGCGGCAGGAAGACCGCCTGCCCATTACCGACATCATTGCGCAGACGCCAGACATCCCCGAAACATGCCAGTGGGGCCTGTTCTTGAGGAACCACGATGAACTAACGCTGGAGATGGTCACCAGCGACGAGCGCGATTACATGTACATTGCTTACAGCGCAGACCCCCGAATGCGCCTTAACCTGGGCATCCGCCGGCGACTCGCTCCGCTCGTCGACAACAATCGCCGACGTATCGAGCTCCTCAACAGCTTGCTCCTTTCCTTTCCCGGAACGCCGATTCTTTATTACGGCGACGAGATCGGCATGGGCGATAACATTTACCTTGGCGACCGCAACGGTGTCCGCACGCCAATGCAGTGGAATGCAGATCGCAATGCCGGGTTTTCCTTAGCGACACCCGCCCGCTTGTACAGCCCCGTGGTCATGGATCCTCTTTGGGGCTACGAGGCCGTCAATGTCGAGGCTCAGCAGGGAGATCCATCGTCCCTGTTGAACTGGATGCGCAACATGATCGCGCTGCGGAAATTGTTTAGCGTGTTCGGTCGCGGAAGCATGAAATTCTTCGATCCGGCCAACCGCAAAGTTCTCGCCTACATGCGACAGTATCAGGACCAGCGGGTCCTGTGTGTCGCTAATCTTTCCCGCTTCGCGCAACCTGTTGATCTCGACTTGTCGGAAGCCGAAGGAGCCATTCCGGTCGAAATGCTCGGATATGTTGAATTTCCACCCATCGAGCGCCAGCCCTATCGCCTCACCTTGGCTCCTTACAGTTTCCTATGGCTTGAACTTCAGCAAAGGACCCAGCCGGCGGAAGTAAGTATGGATTTCGTCGAACAGGTACCCCTCAACGCGACGGCTGGCTGGGAGAGCCTGTTGAGCGGTGCCAGCAGCCAGCGTCTCGAGACAATCAATTTCGTTAACTATCTTCCGAAGCAGCGATGGTTCGCAGGGAAGTCTCGCCACATCAAATCCACCAGAATCCTTGACTGGACCGTGCTGCGGTCATCGCAGTCTGTTCTGATCTTGCTTGAAGTATTGTTCGATACTGGACGATCCGACGTCTATCTTTTGCCTCTGGCTATGAGCTTTGCAGAAGCAGCGGAGGAGCTGCAACGAACTTCCCCCAACGCCGTCGTTGCCGCGGTTATCTCTGGTAAAGGATCCGGACTGCTGCACGATGCGGTCCTTGACGACAACACGTGCCTCGAACTGCTCTCTTTCATCGAGAATGGGGAGCAGCTGCAAGGACGCCACGGACGCATTCGCGCTACCTCTGGCACGTCCTTTCGAGACATCCTCGGAACAGCCAGCACCCCATTGCCAGTGCGGCGCGGCTCGGCCGAGCAATCGAACACATCGATCCTCTACGGTGATCGGTTCATCCTCAAAGTGCTGCGCCGTCAGGAACCCGGCCTGAACCCTGATGCTGAAATCGGACAGTATCTCACCGACAAAGTGCACTTCGATCGCGTGCCTCCGTTTGCCGGCCTGATCGAATACGAACCGAGCGCCGATGGGGCGCCATCGACCATGGCCATGCTCCAAGGGCTAGTAGCGAATGAAGGCGATGGTTGGAAGTGGACGACCGAAGAAGTCGCACGCTACCTTGAAGCTTGTGCCCCGCTTCCGTTCCCGGAGGGCTTGTCGGCGGACGGGCTGGAGGATCCGGTGGACCTCTCCGAGAAACCCGCCCTCCAGCTCGCCCGAGATCATGTCGGCATCTATCTCGATTCGGCGATGACCCTCGGATGCCGGACGGCCGAGTTACACCTGGCTTTAGCGGCTGCGACTGACGATCCAGCGTTCGCTCCGGAGCCTGTGACTGCAGGAGAGCTCCGGGCTCTGCTGGCGGACCTTCAGGAGCACGCCTCCAGTGTTTTGGACGCGCTAAAAGATCGTGTGCCTTACTTGCCGGAAGATGTCGTTGAGATTGCCGCCGCAGTGCTGAGTCGGCGCACGCGTATCCTGGATCACTTCAAGGGGCTCAGGCCGGAAAGCTTTCGAACCTGGCGGACTCGCGTGCACGGGGACTACCATCTTGGGCAAGTCCTGAAGGTCAAAACGGATTTTGTGATCCTCGATTTTGAAGGTGAACCCGCACGGCCTTTGTCTACTCGGCGCGCTAAACAGTGCCCGTTAAAGGATGTAGCCGGCATGTTACGCTCCTTCAGCTATGCCGCTTATTCAAGCCTACTCAACTACGCGGCTCGTCGAGCCAGGGACAGGGCCAGCATTGAACCCTGGGCCAAGTTATGGGAGCGCTGTGTGGCGACAGAATTTTTGCGCGCTTATCGGCAAACCGCACACGGTGCCGCGTTCTTGCCGAAAAACACCGAGGATTTTCGAAAGCTGCTCGATATTTTTCTCGTCGATAAGGCGCTGTACGAAGTTCTCTACGAATTGAATGCACGGCCAGGCTGGGTGCGTATTCCGCTAATGGGCATCATGTCGCTTCATTTGTGAGCTCTGTCGCGCTTTTTTTCCGCTCGAAGAAAGAGATCGTTGCCCTATGGAGGAATCAACGAGAGGCTCAAACGTGGAAGCTGACGCAACCCTGCAGCAAACAGACTCAACGGCCGAACAGATAGGCAGCGCCGATCTGGTCGTGGGGATTCTCGCCGAGTCCGATTCCAGCGCTATCGCAAAGATGTATGACGCTCTCGGTACGCTCCCCGGTCCCTTGCGAATCGCGGTGTTGCACGACGATCAGCAGCAGAGTCCGGCCACGGTCAATTCAGAGACCACGCTGGAGCGCGCATTCGTGTTCCAGGTTCCGTCACCCTTG
>Ga0157376_10001359_pt1 | contig 16078 bp, 17 predicted proteins | sample M45metaG_FD_121801 | JGI IMG/M metagenome (GOLD analysis project Ga0157376, IMG submission 121801) | Miscanthus rhizosphere microbial communities from Kellogg Biological Station, Michigan, USA - M4-5 metaG | ecosystem: Host-associated > Plants > Roots > Rhizosphere > Soil | place: USA: Michigan... | reverse complement strand
TTTACCATTAAAGATTCATGTGGCAGAGATTCGTAAGTGTACGAACTTTCCCTTCTAGCTGCGAAGCGCGTTGAGCGTGAAGATCGGCACATGGCCGATGGTTTGGAAGTAAGTCCGCGTCGCGTTCGTCGTTGGCATCCGATTTCGGAGAAGCTGAAGATCGTAAAGTTGTCGTTGCAACCGGGCGTCAGTGTGGCCGAAGTGGCGCGCTCACGGTGTGAACGCGAACCAGTGCGTTCACGTGGCGGCGGGCTTCGAGCGTGGCGAACTGAGCGAGCCGAGCGAAGCGCTGATGCCGGTGACGGTATCGAACCCGGAAGACGAGAAGCGAGAACCAGTAGCGGCTGCTCCGTTTGCCGGCGGTTCGATCCATATCGAGCTTCCAGGCCGAGCGTTGAATTCGACGGTCGACTGTGCTGAGATATCCCGGCTCGATGACCAAACCAACAGGACAGCTTTAGCGACTACGCGCAAGTTGCTTGAGCGGCTCATATTCTAGCCCAGGCTAGCTCCCGGCTCTGCCGGGGTCTTTATTGCTCTCTCTAAACTCAAACTCCACTGTTCGTGCTAGAGCTTCAGCCAGAGTGAACTCGGGCCTGAAGCCCAGCTGAGGTACCCGATCGGCCCTAAATTGAGTGGTCGCACAGAATTTTCGCACCCGAATTGCGCTAATTGGGAAAGTACGACCCGAGATTTGCGCAGCCACATCAAGCAAATGACCACCAGCCAAGGCAAGGCTCTTCGGTATCCTAGGCGCTTTCCGACGTCTGCCGAGACAATGGTTAATATGCGCGATGAGGTCTTGAGTGTTCATATCGGGACCGTCCACATAATTGGAAACGTGGACTCCAGGGCAAATCGCTAATGAATGAGCTAGGAAGGCAGCGACGTTTCCCACATACGCCATGGACTTGATGTTGGTACCGGAACCGACCATAAAGAACCTGCCGTTGGCGACTTGGCGCAACAGGTTATACACATTTCCGCGATTTGTCTCCCCAAAGACAACTGTCGGCCGGACAATTACCAGAGTGCGAGTTGGATCTTCTTCTGCCCACGCTCTATAAATGGCTTCGGCTTCCAACTTGGTCTTGCCGTATTCATTGAAGGGTTCAAACGGACCATTCTCACCGACGGCGTGCTGGTGAAACCCGTACACCGCGACGCTGCTGGTGAAGATGATTTTCTGAACTCCAGATGCCCGAGCAGCCTTGCATACTTCGATGGCACCTCCGACATTAACCTGATGATATCGAGATAATGGTCTTACGTCGTCACGATGCTCGGCGGCTAAGTTGACAATGGCTGACTTCGGCCTCAACAATCTTGCTATCGAAGCCGAATCCGTCACATCACATGATGCCCAGCGGTGTGGGAACGCAATACTCTGTGTCAAATCGCCAATCCGAACTTGAACCGCTCGTTCGGTAAGCAATTCAGCGAGGCGGGTGCCTATGAATCCCGAACCGCCCAATATTAGGACTTGCTGACTGGAATCCATAGCTAAAGAAGAATCGTGGCTCACACAACATATTTTAAGTCGATAATTTGTTGGTCGAATAGAGATATCACTCTTCTCTATGCACCACGGGCGGAATTTTAACGCCAATACATCGCGGGCCCTGAACAGTGATCCGGATCTGACTGATCGAGCCGAAGTTGGCCAGAGGCCTCGAAAGGCATAACTCTATATAAATGCATGAACTTAAGCACGCTGACGAGATATTGATCCAAACGAATACGCAAGAGTTTGAGTTGTCGAGGCAGCCGGGCAGTTAACTGTGATGATGTTGGTTTTCCCGTTATGTTGTGATCAGGCATAGCGTGGCGAATGGATATTGCGCTTTGCCATATCCCCTGCAGCGTGAATACCTTGTTCGCGTTCACACGAGGTGCTCGCGCCACTTAGCCACGCTGGCGCCAGGTTCCAACGTCAACTGCACGGTCTGTCACTTTTCTGAAACGGACCGCCCCCGGCGAACTCGACGCTAGGCACTCACTGCTGCCCCATCCAGCCATGAACCGATCTGCCAAAAAACACGCGATCGCCAGAGGGGAAAGTCAGGACGCTTACGCCGAAAGCTCGCCGCCTTTCGTCGGGCTCTTTTTTAGAAACACTGGGGCTGGCCGTAACGCCTGCGCGCGAGAGCCATGAGGTCGAGATCTAAGCCAGCGTCGGACTGCCCCGTACCCCTGGGCGCCACAAATTAAGCAAACTGACCGGATCAAACCGGTTCTTGCGGTTAGAGAAAACTATGACGCAGGTCAGCCAGAGTTTTGGCTATTGCGCCGCTGCTGAAAGGCTCTACCATAGCCACGCGACCGCGCGAAGATACGATACAAGAGCGATCTGAATGGGACGGGGACCAATCTCAGTGGTAGCCGCTGGCTAATGCTGCGCAGCGCGTCAAGCGTACTTAGAAAGCCCAAGGAGCGAAAATGCCAGAACAGCGATGCTTCGTTCCAAGCATAACTCCATCCGCCACGTCTTTGGTGCATGCCGTTCCCACACCTCGCAAACATGCACACAGTTTCCAGGTTGTGTAACTTAGACCCGTTCAATAACATTTGGACCCATAGGGCATAATCCTCAAACCCGGGTCGCGATGGATAGTTGCCAGCCGCAAGGACCGCTGATTTGCGAAATACAACAGCCATGTGGTTCAAGGGATTGCGGCGCTTTGCGAAGACGACAATTGAAGCGTGCTCGCGTGGCAGGCGGCGTTCCGAAATCCATGCCTCTGGATCCGAATTGAACTCCCGGATTGTGCCGCTTAACACATCCACTTCGGGATGCGCTTCGAGGAAGCCGACCTCCAGTTCGAATCGCTCTTTAGTGCATATGTCATCGGCATCCATTCTGGCGATGACATCGAATCGACACTTTTCAACTCCAGCTTTTAGCGCTGGACCGAGTCCTCTATTCTCAGGAAGCTGAATTGTCGTAACTGGTAGCTTGGCAGAATAAGTTTCTATGACGTCTTCAAGGGCCCTTCCAAGCGGGCCATCTTTGACAATTAGAATCTCTTCTGCAGGTCTAGTCTGAACTGCAAGGCTATTTAAACATTGCGCAAAGTATTCGGGAGAGTCTCTGTAGTATACGGGCAAGAGTACCGAGAACTTCGTCATGAGGCTAACATTCCCCAAGGATCGTAAAGAACCTGCGCGCTTGAGCATCAGGAGCAAACTTTGAAAGTTGCTCGTCGCGGCCATCCAGATACTTCCTGGGAGCAGCCGCGATATCCCGCATCGCCTTTGCCGCTTGCTCGCTATTCATCGGATCAACCTGAATTCCTGTCCTCCCCACAACCTCTGGAAGCGAAGACGTGTTGGACACGATCGATGGCTTGTTCCAACTCAATGCCTCCAGTGGCGGTATGCCAAATCCCTCGTACAGGCTCATAAGGATCAGGGCTTTGCATCCGGCGTAGAGTTTGTCTAACTCGCTATCCGATATGTATCCCGTGAAAGAAACTCGTGATCCTATCCCAAGTTCATTAATTAATGCATCGTAATTCTCGGCGCCCCAGCCAGGCGCGCCCGCAATAACGAGCCGGTGATCCGCGTTGTCATACTTTTCGCTGAAAAGCGAGAATGCTCGAATAACGCTAGGTAGATTCTTGCCTGGCTGGAGTGTCCCAACGAAAAGAAAGTAGTTTCCGTAGGAGGTCGTGGTCAGGTCTTTGAGAGAGCATGAGTTATACACGATGTCGATTTTGGAAGCATTTACCTTGAGTCGCTGGACTAGATCAGTGCGAGAGCTCTCAGAACTCGTGATCACGCGGTTCGAGGTCAGGGCGAGGATTCGTGAAATCATTCGCACGTAGCTTTGTTGTACAAACCCGTATTTTTTTCGCACAAAGAACGGTGTCAGATCGTGGATGAAAGTAATCGTGCGAAAACCGGGATGAATCGCTGGATTTGCCACGCATGGGGAGTAAAGCACTTCCAGACCTTGCGCCTTAAACGGCAGCACCAATTGCTCGTAGCTGACTCGGGCAAGACGAGATTGGAAAGACGGACACTCCACCCGACGGTAGCGAAGTCCGGATGGAATTCTGAAGTACCCTTCAAGATCAAAGTGCTTCTGACAGAAAAACAGGAACTCCGTATCCTCGATGGTCGGAGAATACTCAAGCAACTGTTTCAGCAAACGCCCTGTTCCCGTAATTTGGCTCGATCCAAGACTCAGCAGGTTGATCCCAATTTTTTTTAGGTCTTTAGGCATAGCGGCCGCCCCCGGCATAGCTGATCGGTTCGCACTTCCTAGATTTGATTTCTCTGCCGGAAAAAGCATGGCGGAGCGATTCGGCCGGATTATGTGCATGTTAGGTCAACTTTGTTTTTGATCGTGCCGGCCGCGCGATCAGGCCCAACCCAATTCCACGAAAAATCATTATGAAGTTTCCTATCTGTCCAGTCGCAAGCCTGTGCAGGGCACTCATCAACATTGCCAGGATGACGGTTACGAGAGCGACAGGATAGTAGGTCTTCGTAAATAGAACACGATTCCTCGACCCAAACCGTTCGCTTAACTCGCTACGCCGCTTACCCTTCACTTCGGAAGATCCAATACTTGCACCCTCTTTGTGATAGACAATACTTTCTGGGCAATACGCCAGCCCGAAGCGTCCTCTCGACCTGATCGCCCAGTCATTCTCTTCAAAATAGAGAAAATAGCTCTCATCTAGAAGGCCTATCTGTTCCAGGAATGAGCGACGGACGAACATGGATGCACCGAACACTAATTGCATTTGTCGTTCGACATCGTGCCTTGATTGCACTCGGTCTAGCTCTCGCCCGCGTCCTATACACCCACCTCGGGCTGTCCAGTGATTGTACGTTGCTCCCCCGAGAGCCTGCACCGTTCGCGGCGAATGATAGTACAGCAGGGTGGATCCGCATATTCCTATATCAGGACGATTCTTCATTGTCGCCACGAGGCTGGAAAGGGCTCCACGCTCAACGACGGTGTCGTTATTCAGCAACCAAGCGTAATCGAGATCTCCAGCACGAAGGGCTAGGCGCAGCCCGACATTGTTGCCCCCGGCAAAGCCGAGGTTCGCCCCCGTTTCAACCAAAAAGAGAGCCTCGCTGCGCGTTTCCAACGGGATCGGCTCTCCTGGCTCAATCCTGAGAAATGGGACTGGCTTCGATGTCGGAGGATAGGTTAAATGCTGCAAGTCGGGATTGGAGCAGGACGCCGCGATATCTCCTCTAGCCCATGCTGCAATCCGATCGAGGGAGTGGTCTCCGGACGCGTTATCGCAGACAATAACCCGGAACGAATCGTAGTCCAGTCGCAGAACAGATTCCAGACACTCGATAGTGTCCTGCCAGCCGTTCCAGTTGAGAATGATCACGTAACTAGTCACTGTGGCCTCTTACTTCCCATGACAAGGCGAATGCTTCCACAACAATTCGCTTGGTTAGTAACCTATACCGAGATAAGAATACTCTCTGCCTCACAGTGATCACGTTTCTTCCGCAGACTGTCCGTTGGGGAAGGACAATATGCCCTCGACTCTTTTGCGTTTGCGATCGTTCGCATTAGTGAGCCCAAATGAAAATTCTTCCCAGAAGCACCGTCTCAGTTATCCAACCGTTGGATAATCGGGGCCTGTGGACGGACGAAGTCGAGCTACGCGTCAACACCAAACTATAATTGGAAGTATCGGAGTCGGCAATGCGATGGCTTCTAAAATCAGCCATTCAAAACCTTTTTGGTGTCGTACCAAACGGTCACCATCTCAATAGAATGTTGCAACGCAACTTGACTTCTCGTCTGATACCGGGGCATGTCCAGCATCTTGAGAAAATTCACCGGGTACTGGCGGATGAAACTCATATCGCGGTGGAGATTGGGACTGGCTGGTGTCCGACAATCCCATTGGGACTCACCTCGAAGGGAATTCATGTACACACATTTGACCGCACCCGGCACGTGACGGTCGATACTTTGGCCGCTTCTCAGGCCGCAGTAGGAGGTGATTGGGGGATGGTTCACTACCACGCTCCCGGCGATGCCACTGCCACTGGACTGCCCGACGGCAGCGTGGATTTGCATTTTTCAATTGCTGTGCTTGAACACGTCCCCCGCGAGATCATCCCACTTTTTTTCCAGGAGGCTAGGCGCATTCTTCGTATTGGCGGGATTCTTTATCATGAGATCGATCTCCGAGATCACTTTGCGGAATTTGATCCTTCGATTAGTTCGGTAAATTTTCTAAGGTTTAACGACTTTACATGGAAACTCCTCGGACAGAATAAGATTCACTTTCATAATCGCCTGCGCGCCAGCGATTTCACGATAATCTTAGAACAGTTTGGGTTCGAAATCGTAAACCTCGAAACCCGCTCAGATGAACGGGGCGTAGCGGCGTTGAAATCAATGCACATCGCGGATCGGTTCAAACCCTACGAAGACTCGGATCTGGCAACTTCCGTGTTGACCGTCACAGCCAAGAAGCGCTGAAGATCCTGAGATGAGTCCCTAATTTTCTCTTCGGTGCCACAACTAGCGTAGGCCGTAGTGGCGGAGTCGAGTCGGCCTAATGGGATGGACTAGTCGGAAAAAGTGTTTTAGGTCCCGGTCATTCAAGCAGCAAGCGTTCATGGGGATATCGCGTGCCTTTCCCTGCGGCCGCTACGCACACGACAGCTGCCACCGCATATAGGGCAGGCGCAACGAGTATCACGCTCACGCAATCCTTCGTGAACAAATTGACGTCCGTGGTGGCCCAAACACAGGAGATCGCGAGAAAAGCGTAAAGCGGCTCTACGGCACTCCCCGTGCGTACAAAGGCGGGGAGCAGATTGCGAATTGCGCCAACGAGCATACCAAGCAGTAGCGAAAACAGGACAGAACCCACTTGGCCAAAATAAACCAGGCCGAACACATTATGGCGAGCATTGGGCCCCGTAGAATCATCAAAGCCGAAGACAATCCGATGAAGCATGAACCCTAAAGGTTCAGGCACATTCTCATGAGAGACAATCCTAAAGGGTGCGAGTATATTGCCAAAGACCGCGAGAAATTCGTGACCGTCTGGAACCATTTCAACAACGTGGTGCGGGTATGCCATAAAATAAACGTCCCCAAATGACGCAAAACGAATGGCCAGCGATCCTATCAACGCCACGGGACCGGTAGTTACAGTCGCTACACTTAGGACTAGTATGGACGCAATAATCGCAGAAACAAAAAGTACCTTTTGCCATTTGGCCAACGCTTTATCAAATGAGCCATGCGCGGAGTCCCGGCGCAAGAAACGAAAATAAAAGGTCGCGAATAACATCGCCGTAAAAGTAGATTTGGATCCGCTCAGAAGAGCCGACGTGACTAGGGCAACTCCTACAACTGCATGAAAGACACGAGGGATTCTGACCCTCGCGGCAAAGCAGTACAGTAGGAGATAGAAGGTAATGAACCAGGTGACACTGAGAATACGATCCAATGCACCGATCCCGCCTCCCACCGAATAGTACTTGAGTCGACTCTCGTACAGTATAGGGATACCGAGAGCAATGTAAGTAATTGCTTGTGTCATCGCAAACACAGACGCGGACAGTATGTACAACACAATGAGCAGGTGTCTTTCTCCTCCATGCCATACAACAAGAGAATGCTTCTGTCCATTTCCACCAATCTTTACTGGATCGCGATCCTTCGCCGGTCTAAAGAGTGCTAATCCAAGAAAAAAAGCAGCTTCTGTAGCGATGAATTGCAGGAAATACTGCATGTCAATTACATTGAGCCACCAAAGAAACACAACGTCACTTGCGGCAAAGGCCGTGAATACGGCCACAAAGAACAGGGGGTCGAAAAAAGCATGGACTTGTTTGCGGAACAAAATGATGTAAACCGCAAGCATCGCCATCAGGGAAACGCAATACGTAAGAGGATACGCAGTGACAAGACCTATAAATTCAGCGTGATTCATTTGCGTCGCCTAAAAGGTGCCAGCGCCGGACGAACAATTTCTATGAGTTGATACCATAAATAGCAAGGCGCAGGCAGGCATTCGCGTAAAATGCGGCCGTGATCTCTTCTAAATTGAGGATCGATGCAGGCAACCGAACTCTTGCCGGTTGTATCATTGTAATTTGCAATAGTTAGAGGAATGAACTGAAATTTGAAGCGGGGATCTGAATAACTTCGAAGATTAAGCTCCCAATCCGCCAGCAGTTGGTAATGCAAATCAAATTCGTGAAATTCAAAAAGGGAGCGAGGGTAAAAGATGGCCTGTTGGCAGATGTTGCGGCGGGATAGCTTCCACGCTCCGAACGCACCGTCATAAATCTGTTGCTTCCCAGTCTTGAAAACATTGCCGTAGTAGATGGTCCGGTCGTCGTGAAGGTAGTTAGCTGCTGTCGCCAAGGTATCGCAGAGGGTATCGTCTGAACCAAGGAAGCACAGCCAGCGACCGGTGGCGAGTTGGACTCCCTTGTTCATTGCATCGTATATGCCGTGGTCTGGCTCGCTGACCCAGTAGTCGATCGATTCTTCGTACTTGCGAAGCATATCGACGCTCCCGTCTGTAGAACCCCCGTCTACAAACAGGTACTCGATACAGTCCAGATTCTGCCTGAGGACACTCAGGATGCTTGCTTCAAGGCTTTTGCAGCCATTAAATAGGGGGGTAATTATCGTGATCAGAGGGCGGGCTACGGTTCCCGAATTGATGTGCGCTTTGAGCCTCTTTCCCCCGCATTTGGGCTCGACATCGGCCAGCATCAGAACTCCATTTGGAACTTGCTTTGTGGGCCTTATCGTTTCAAATACTGCCGACTGGAGGCGCTCTGCGGTACGCTAAAATAGCAGGGTGTCGTAGCGCCGCGTCCCAGACATGGTCGAGACGATTATATGTGCCGTATTTGTATTCAGACAACCTTAGACTTCTCATTCACGAGGGTTTCGGATCGACAGGCGGTTAGGCTAAGGCGCTTTATTGTGGGTATTGCCGTCCCGTGATACGGTCGCTTCGTTCGATGTAGGCTTACTAAAGGGGAACCGGACGAACACAAATGGATCGCCAGCTTCGAATTGCAATTGACTGCAGAATCGCCGATCCGAATCAAGGGATTGGTACAGCAGTATTGGCCTTGGCGAAAGCATTCTCCGATTCAGTTCCTCCAGGGCAGGAATATACCTTTATCGTTCGTGAAAGTACCAAAGAATGGCTCGCCCCCTACGTTTATGGTCCCTGTAAGCTGGTGGGAATCCCAGAGTCAGCTCTTTCCGGCGTAAAGGCCGCTCTTGGATCGGTTCCTCCCCTTCGGTTCATTTGGAGAAAAGTCAGAGGCAAGTCGATAAGCATTCCAGTCTCGGATGGCTTCGTCGAAGCTCACGAATTTGATGTTGTTCACTTCCCGACCCAGGTGGCCTACCTAACGGAACGGCCCTCGATTTACCAACCCTGGGATCTTCAGCACCTACATTACCCGAACTTCTTTTCGAAGATGGAGTTCGATAACCGCGAAAGACTATATCGCGCTTTCTGCGATCAGGCGCTCTATGTGTGTGTGCAGGCGGAGTGGACCAAGAAAGATATCGTCGACCATTATGGTCTACTTGCTGAAAAAATTGTGGTGGTCCCATGGGGCTCCGTATTCGACGCATACGAGCCACCTTCGCAAGAGGATATCCAAACCTGCATTAGAAAATATGGCCTCCCGAATAGCTTTTTCGTTTATCCCGCGGTGACCTGGCCCCATAAAAACCATGAGATCATCCTGCGTGCTCTCCATATTCTGAAGATCCATCACGGCGCCGCCCCACATGTCTTTTTCACAGGTTCGACAACGGATTACCGCCCGATTCTCGATAGACTAGCGCAAGACCTCGGTGTATTCGAACAGTTGCATTACCTTGGATTTATATCCCCTACAGACCTGCAGGTAATTTTCAGAACCGCAACGGCGATGGTGTTCCCGAGTAGGTTCGAGGGATTTGGACTTCCAATTCTGGAAGCATTTCATGCTGGGCTACCCGTTATCTCCTCGAACTCCACGACGTTGCCAGAGGTGGCGCGCGATGGAGCGCTCTACTTTGATGCAGATTCTCCTGAAGAGCTCGCCGCATTGATGAGGACTCTTTCGGATTCATCAGAGCTCCGGTACGATCTAGCCAGGAAAGGGAATCTCGTATTAATGCAATCATCGATTAAGAATACCGTCGTCGCATTACAGTCACTTTATGCCAGATCCGCCGCAATATCGTCACGTAACAATTGCTTGCCTTCCGTATATGCGGCAAGCCGATCGGTAAGAATGGAATGAGCAAGTGCGCACTGATTTGCGGCATCTCAGGGCAAGATGGTGCATATCTTGCAAGACTCTTACTGAATCGAGGATATGAAGTCTGGGGTAGTTCGCGTGACGCTGAACTCACTACATTCGAGAACTTACATCGGCTCGGCCTATATGATTCCGTCCGACTTGTTTCTCTGAACTTGCGTGATACTGGCAGTGCAATTGCACTGCTCAGACGGATTCGCCCCAACAAGATATTCAGCTTGGCTGGACAAAGCTCAGTTGGGCTTTCTTTCGAGCAACCTGTTGAAACCATCGAGAGCATTGCGCTCGGCACACTTACGCTGCTCGAGGCTATTCGTCTTTCAGACCTCGGTATTCGGCTCTACAATGCCGGTTCAACCGAGTGTTATGGCGATACTGGCAACAGCGTGGCAAACGAAGATACGCCATTCCATCCACGCAGCCCTTATGCTGTCGCAAAGGCATCTGCATACTGGACCGTTGCGAACTACCGGGACGCATATGGAATGTTCGCATGCACAGGAATTCTGTCTAACCACGATTCGCCATTACGCCCAAGGCGATTTGTCACTCGCAAGATCATCCACGCAGTCGCGTCTGTAGCTTTGGGCAGAGATACCAAGCTTTCACTTGGAAATCTTAAGATTGAGCGAGACTGGGGGTGGGCACCTGAGTATGTCGAAGCTATATCTATGATTCTTGAACAGCCCTCAGCTTGTGACTATATTGTTGCAACAGGCCAAAGTAATACTCTAACCCGGTTTGTGGAAACGGCATTCAAGCTCATTGACAGGGACTGGCATGATTTTGTCACGATCGATGAGAATCTCATGCGGCCAACCGATATACTCCGGAATCAAGTCGATCCCACAAGGGCTGCGACTATTCTTGGATGGAGGGCCAAGAACAGTATGGAGCAGGTAATTAGCCTGATGCTCGAATCCGAATTGAAGCATCTTCACGAGGAGCACTCATTCTAAGAACTGGGGGCAATTCGAGCGGCATCCAATTGCCGGTACAATGCAAGGCGTGCGATTCTCCATCCGCCCTATTTGGACGAACCGAGGTCCTCAAGAAATACTCGGTAGCGTATTTTCGTTGCGGGCAATGCGGATTCATGCAGACCGAGGCGCCTTATTGGTTGGAAGAGGCATATAGTTATGCAATCGCCCGCCAAGATGTTGGAATCATGCAGCGAAATCTATTGAACAGCGAGGTGGCCTCCGCTGTCCTTAATTTGTTCTTTCCCGAGATTTCGAAAGGCCTCGATTTTGGTGGTGGGCACGGAATCTTCGTTCGGCTGATGAGAGACCGGGGGTTCAATTTCTTTTGGTCAGATCTCCACGCTTCGAACGATTACGCGCGCGGATTTGAATACGAAGAGGGTTCAACCTTTGATTTTCTCACTGCGTTTGAGGTGCTTGAGCACTTAGTTGATCCAGTCTCGGGGTTCGAGAGAATGATAAATCTATCAGAGAATGTGTTTGTCTCGACTTGTCTTTTGCCCGAACCACCACCGCAGCTGAATGATTGGTGGTATTTCGTTCCGACTACCGGTCAGCACATTTCATTCTATTCAGAGGAATCCCTTAGAATTCTCGCCACACGCTTTGGCAAACACCTGTTATCGGCGAATCCTTATCATCTCTTCACCAGCAAGCCACTGAGCGGGCCTCTGTTCAAGTTCGCCTGCCGGCGGAAGATTGCACGAACGATAAATATGGTCAATCGGCGGAAAAGTCTTGTTGATCACGATTTTCAGCAAATGACAAGGTAACGCATCATATCCAAACCTCGATTTTGAGAGCCAGCCAAAAGCATCGCTGCGCCTCAAACATCAAGGGGCCTGACTTGTGCTGTATTCGCTAGGAGTGGACGTCGACACGACCGCCCCAGTTGCTGTGCCCAGCCGTCGAAGGAATGAAGGGATATATAGAGCACAGGGCAAAGCGGTCAACGAACCGTACGCAATAATAGTTGCCCACGGAACGCTTGCAATCCCTAAGTGATGTACAAGGACCACTTTGGTAGTGAGACATCCAACACCGAAGACTGATGCCACTATAACTTGAAAGCGAATAGCGCCGGCCCCATTCATGAAAGCTGCAAGAGCGTCACCGCAAGAACTTAGTACTGTCCAGATCGCAAGTCCAAGCAGGAGCATAAACGGCGGGTGGATTCGGGAGCCGACCCACAAGTGAATGAGGGGACGCGAGAAAAACAGTAAAGCGCAAGAACTGACGGATGTGGCTCCGAGCACCAGAAGCAGAGAAGACCGGAGGGTGCGCCGAACCCACCCAGTGTGACCACGGGAGATTGCTTCTCCATAGGCGGGCCAAAGAGGAGCAATTAGCATCCCCGAAACCATCGAAATGAGCGCGAACATTCGCTGCGGAATGGAATACTCGGGCACACTCAATGCGCCAAGAACTCGGGCTACGATAAAGTTGTCCGCAGAGAATGAAATACCCACCACCAGCTGAAGGACGAAGAACAGGCCACCCAATCTGCCGATCTGCGAGATCGTGTCACGAGAGACAAGCTTCAGGCTTGGCCTCAAGTCGGTTCTAGCGAAGACGAAGAAATGCACGGCGTTGAGAGCTGTCGCGACTACAGGTAGCCCTGCAATTGCCGTCACAAGCACGGGCAACGTAACATGGAACCGGATTCCAGCCACAACTCCGATAAATCCCATTGTGCTGCCGCACAGTTGCCATAGGCTGTAGCGATAGCCTTGCTGAAGTCCTAACTCCACGCGCTGAACCACATCCAATGAGATGTTCAGCGCGAAACACGTAGCGAATACCGCAAGAGTGGGACCGGCCTCAAGTCTAGCCTGAAGGGACGATACTCGGAAGAAATCTCCCCAATTGACGAATCGGAAGATCGCAAAGAATGATATCAACAGAAGAACCGCGATGGAATTGAGGAGAGCTAATCCGCTGGAAGCTGCCTTGCGAACTCCAGTGATGTCATCTTTGCCGAATGCGGTAGCAACGGCATTTAAGACTCCGTTACCTACTCCAAAATCCGCAAAGGAAGCCATTGCCAGCACTGAGCTGATCGTCATCCAAAGACCAAAACGCTCGTTGCCCAAATACTTTAGTGTCATCGGTACGGTAACGAGAGACGTGCTGATCTGCACGACTCGAGCTAGAGTTGCCACACTTCCCGTAACGAGCGCACGGCGGTTTCGCTCGGCGCCGCGCGCGTGGACGTCCAAGTCAAAAATGTCCTGGCGACGCAGGGATCGTCGGAATATTTTTGCGGCTAAGCTGATCATGGAGCCCGTTAGGTCGGTTTATGTTGCTTAGCGACCGTCGTTGAATAGTCCCGGGATCGTGCGGTAAGTCCCTCGCGAAGAGGAATACTTGCTTCCGACCAAGGTCTATGAATCGGGAAACATCGGGAAGTTTACGGGGTGTGCCGTCCGGTCTAGAAGGATCGAATACGAGCCTTCCTTGAATCCCCACCACTTCCCTAATGAGTTCGACAGTTCCTGGATTGTTAGGTCTTCCCCGCAAACAACGTTGATCAATGGTGCCCTATGCTCGGAGCCCGCGATTAACTCTTAGAGTTCGTCTTTTAAGTTTATCAAGAAAATGCATGCATCCGCCATGTCGTCCCAGTCGAGGAATTTGCGGCGCGGAGCATCGGTTCGCCAAACGATAATCTCTTTTGCGTTCTTTTCCTTAGCCTCATACATCTTTCGGAGTAATTCCGAAAGTACGTGACAGTTTGCCAAGTCATAGTTATCGTTCGGGCAGTACAGATTGGTTGGCATCACCCCTATGAATATTGGGGGTCTGTTGATTATGTTTAGATATAAGCACTCCGTGCAAAATAGAAAAAGATTTCGGGTCTGCCTCTATAAGAATCTCCGCCACTCGTGTCTATTTTGTCAGGTGCCGAAGTCGAGCCTATTCCCCAATAACACCGGATTGATGACGACGAGGAGAATCCCTGCCTAATCTCCGCTAACGAGTGATTCGTCACGATCAAGAGTCGCCAAGCGGTTGGTTGAGCCGTTAGATGAAGTCGATTTGAGGTTGCCGTGCGATTTGCTTCGTAGTTCAGCTACTTCCATCTCAATTAGGCCGTGGATTGCAGAAGTATCCCAGCGACGCAATGCTGTATTAATAATGAGCTTCAGATCGGAAACAAATGTGGCGCAGGACATGTACTCGTTGTCCAGCCGGAGTTTGGCCGGGAGAACAATCGAGCGATAGTAGCTATCGAGGTCAAGGTTCGGCAAGGTCGCCAGAACCTGCTCTTCTCTAGCGAAAGCGATGGTAGCAGCACCTGTAATTCCTGGGCGGCAATGCAGACCACCTATCTGATGTTCGGGGATCTTGGGTCGTGGACCGACCAGACTCATGTCTCCCGTTAGGACGTTGAATACCTGCGGCAACTCATCGAGCTTCCAACGACGAAGAAATGGGCCAACGGGAGTGAAGCGCTGATTCTCGGTGGTGGTGACGCAGTTGTGTGCGCCCTTTTCGCAATGCTCCATCGTCCGGAATTTCAAGATTGTGAAGGTACGGCGATGTCGTCCTATGCGCGTCTGCAGGAAGAGAACCGGCCCCGGGGATGTGAACCGAATCGCAAGTCCGACTATAAGGAAGATCGGCAGGAGAAAAGGCACCGCGAGGAAAACGCAACTCACGTCAAAGAGCCTTTTCAGACCGGACTGCGACCACGAACTCGGCCGCTCATCACTCAGGTTAAAGTAGAACCGAGTTGTCAGTTCCGATCTCGCTCCGGCGACGCGCTCTTGAGATGGATTCGGGGACGATGGCGAAATGTGAACCGAATGTTCATTCAAGGAAGAGTTTTCGGCACTCGGTTGAACAAACAGATTGGCGCTCAATTAATCCTCCGCATTTCCAGCGCTTGATGATCTCTTGAAAAGGACACGTCGTTCAACAGGCTGAGTCGCGTTCGGAATGGGCGGTCACTGGTGTGCATGAACGGCCGTGGAATCACTTTGAGAAGGTACTTAACTCAGCCCACACCTTCAACTGTCAAATCTGCCAGCCGAGCGAATACCGATCAACAAGCACGAGAGGTTTTCGAGCAATTGGAACCACCGCGGTCATACAGGAGTTGCCCAGATTTGTGCTTCTTTATCCGAAACAGTGATTTGGAGCCGCTCGATGGATCTCATAGCAGAGATACTATGAGATCCATCATAACAGTTTCACGTGTTATGGAATTACAGACATCAATTTACCGCATGTTCATGTTAAGACTAGTGATGGGACGCACATATGCAAAGGGTTATCTCCGAACGCGTACGTTACTTTAGATGGACATTTGGTGGTTAACAGTCAGAACCTCGGCGAGGTCAAGTTCAAATCGGCCCTTAGCCTCATGGAATGGACCTCGTCCGTGGGGCCGAGGCGAAGCGCCGTCTGAACCGAACGAGCCTCACGACTTGCGCCGTCAGAGTCCTCCCCAGCAATTGTGTGGGGTAAAGAGGAGAGTTTCAGACTTTGACATCGTGGACTCCAAATGCCGGGCGAAAGCTTACATCGGGTCGAAGATCAAGAAGCATCTTAGAATCTTTTATTTATGGGGCGAGTGACCTTGGGACAACATGAAATGTCAGCTCACGTGGCCAGTACAGTATTCTCTTCAAGATTGCGAGCGAAATCGCGGCAAGAGGGGAGGTTTCCCGCCTGCGATTCGATTCAAAGGACATGCTAGACTCATGGCATATGAATCGCTCAAATTGCGTGGAAAGGAGCGTTGGGGATTGCCGCGTTAACAATGCCCCTAAACGGCCCGAAATACGGGC
>Ga0157376_10001358_pt1 | contig 16079 bp, 6 predicted proteins | sample M45metaG_FD_121801 | JGI IMG/M metagenome (GOLD analysis project Ga0157376, IMG submission 121801) | Miscanthus rhizosphere microbial communities from Kellogg Biological Station, Michigan, USA - M4-5 metaG | ecosystem: Host-associated > Plants > Roots > Rhizosphere > Soil | place: USA: Michigan... | reverse complement strand
GACTGCTGCGCCGCCTTGAACAGTGTGATCGCCGGATCTAATTGGGCAAGCAGCTCCGGATCGAGGCTATCATCCATAAACACCGACTTAAACTGTGATAAGGCGACCACCTGCTCATTCACCTTTCCCAAAAAAACATCCCGCGCGGTCTTATAATTTACCAGCGTCTCATTCACTTTTGCCGTCAGGTCGGCAGCGGATGTCCCAATCCCGAGATAGCCGGCCTTTCCCTGGAGCAAGGGCATCAAGGCCCCAAGCAGGGTCTCGACAGATTGGCGGTAGGTCTCGTCCTTTATTTTCGCGGTCTCCTTCTGGATCTTGTCCACGGCCTCGAGTCCCTTGGATTTCGCCTCGTCCCAGTCACTACCGTTCTTTAGAAAATGCCGGACAAAAAAGCCGAGGAGCAGGCCGAGCAATACGCAGCCAACGATGCGTCCCTTCCATTTAATATGTTTTATCTCCACGTTCACCGCCACTGGCTCCATTTGCGGCGCCGTGATCCAGAGCTTGCCGGTGGTGGGACCCAAGGGCAGGCGGGAAACGAGGGCTTTGTCTATCCCGTAGCTGGCGGCGAGGAAGCCGCCCGCAGCGATCTTCCGGGAATCGACGTTGAAATTCAACAGGTTGCCAGAATCCACCCCGGCAATGATCACGGGATTATAGGTCAGGAGCGGGATGCTCGAATTGCCGCTTTTTTCGTGGAGGGCCAGAGCCTCCGCTTTGACCTCGTCACCTTCCATCGTCACGTGCAGCGTCGCAGGCACGTCAAGCGAGGCGGCGGGCCGGTTGAGAAAGAAAACAAAGTTGGTGGTATCCTTCCCGCCGCTGAGGTATCTGATGGTGACCTCATAATTACCGGGCTTTTGAAAGACCGACATGTTCACTTCCGCCTTTACCAGGGATAAGCCGGCGTCGGCAACCGAGAGCGTAATGGCATTCCGGTGGATCTCGCTCACCCTGTTGTTGTCCCATCGCACCAGGTAGGGCTTGTCCGAGACCAGCTGCAGCGTTTTCACCGAGGGCAGCACGACGGTGATCTCGTCCTTATCCCGGGTGGCGTCCAGGTTGATCGTTACCGGCCCTTGCGGCGCCCCGGCCCGGGCGCCCAGCGACACCAGCAGCAAGGCGGCGAACCGAACCAAATATTCAACAAATCCTCTCATGTAAGAAATATACAACGATTCCACCGGTGTCTATACCGTAAAAACACCCTTTTTCTTTCCACGCAGGCGTCGTAATTTCAAGGTGGCAATTCCAAAACCATGCTGACCGATACCGAGCGTCAAAACCTGATGACGGAGGTGGCTACCTTCATCCTCCAAAGCCCCGCCGGCCTGCAGACCCTGCTGCCGACACAGCATATCATCAGCATCCGCACGAACCCCATTCCGGTCGAGTATGCTTTTTCCATCATCAACTACTGCGAGCGATCGGCATGGGTGGAGGACCCGGCCCTCATTGTTCAATTACTGAAAAAATTCTCCTATTACCCGGTCTTCAAAGCGGCGATCGATCGCATCCTCCAGGGGCGCCCGTTGCGATTCCATATCCCCTCGAGGGTTTGGGATACGATGTTGCTGGCGCTGGACCTTCCCTTTATCAACCGGGAAGAGACCCGCGTGGCTATCGAACGATTCGACAACCCGCTGATTGCAACCATCCGCCCCGCCGGCGTCCGGGTGCTCGTCGTGAAAGGCCCGCAGGAATCCGGGAAATCCTATACCTACGACTATCTCCGGTATGTCTGCAGTTTTCTGGGTCCGACCAATGTCCGGTTGGTATGGATCGATCTGAAGAAACAGGCCTCTCCGCTCTTCGGCCCGGCCGATCTGGCCAGCGCATTGCTCGACCAGATCAATCCCCGCTGGCGCAGCGAGGGTGTCAAGCTGCCGGATCAGACGCAGCAATCTTCCCGCTGGGTGAACGAATTGAGCACCACCATCGCCACGCAGATAAGCGCCACGGGCGTGATGACCGTGATCGTGATCGACGGGCTGGACAGCAAAGACGAAACGAGCCCGCTGGGAACGCCGGCTGAAACCAACCCAAGGATCTCGAAGGAAACGATCGACCTGATCAACTACCTGGCCGACGTCGCGACGGGCCGCCACGCCGCGGAAGCCAGCAATGATCTTCTACGGTTAGTCCTGTTAGGATACAATTCACCGCTCACTGACTTTAACAAGCGGATACGGGTGGACGATATCAAGCCCCTTACCAGGGCGGATGTCGAGAAGTATTTCAGGGACTACGCTGCGCTTTTCGGCATCGACACCGACGCAGCCGGGATGACCGCCCTGCTGGACCTCACTTTTAAAGACGATGTACCCACCGATCCCGCCAGGACGAAGAAACTGGCCCAGCGGGCGTTCTATTATGTCCGCCAAGCCTTTGGCGAACCACCACCCCCTTCAACGGACGTATAAATAGTAAAGGCCATGGAAAATTCACGCAAATTCCTCTCCGGTGACGAGCTTAAAAAGAAGCTTGCCAGTCTGCCGGAGTATGCGCCGCCGGTGGAGCCTTCCGGCCGGAGATCGCGCCCGACTCCGTCGCCGTACATCGAGGCAGCGGCCGTCCTGGCCTATTACGATCCGGAAAAGATCAATCCTGCCGGTGGCCCATCTGCATCCAGCAGCGAAAAGATAAAGGAGCTGGTCGCGGCGCTTGTCGGCTGTAGCCGGCTGGTCGCCGACACCCGGCAGGCGACCCCGCAGGTGATCGATCAAGGAGACAGCAAGGCGCATGTCGTCGACTATGCGGTGCGGTTTATCCTGGAGGATGATGTGCGAAGAGAAACGCTGACCACATTGGCGCAAAATGGAAGGCTTGCCCTTGCCATCCAGGCAAACACCCCAGACGCCGGCGAACCGTTGCAGGAGATGCTCACAGCCGCCCTCCAGGGCAAGATGAGTGCGCTAACCAACCTGAACCTCGAGCAATTGAACTCCCTGCTACAGGTATCGGATTGGGTGGAAGGGGTGCCCGGTCTTTCGTTTATACCGCCCAGAATGGACATTCAAAAGAGCATCGCAGCACTGGAGATGCTGATGCCTTTGAAACAACTGACGGGCACCTACGAATCGGGGAAATTCGTCTCCTTTTTCCGGGGCCGAAAGGAGGAGTTGTCCACGCTGCGCAGCTATGTGGGTGTCGCTCCGCCCCAGGGGATTAAGGAGGCCGTAGGGCGGGCATTTACTGCCATTACCTCCGTTATTTTCACTTCGACTCAAAAGCCGCTGCTCATCTTCGGTATTGGCGGGGTGGGGAAGTCTACGTTGCTCGCCCAATTTCTGCTGGAACATTGGGAAGCCTATCAGAGTGATCGATTTCCATTTGTCTACCTGGACTTCGATCGCCCGCAACTCAGTGCATTGGAACCCGTGACCCTGCTCATCGAAGGCGCCCGGCAGCTATCGATCCAATACCAGGACAACCCGCAGTTGTTTGCGAGCTTCAAAGATTTCTATGAAAAATGGCAGCGGGTCTATGGGACGCTGACGGACTCCAGTGGATCCAGTGGCCCGGGCTCGAGCTTCGTCCGACTGAACAGCGAGAATGTCTCCGTCTCGAAAATGTCCAGCAGACTCTCGATCCAGACCGAATTTCTGCAACTGATCCGGCAGCTCGGCGCCAACACTTCCCGGCCCTTCGTCATGGTGCTGGATACCTTCGAAGAGGTGCAATACAAGGGCACCAGTTATGTACAGGAAGTCTATTCCTTCATGACGCAGCTGCAGCAACAATATTCCTCGCTGCGGACGGTCATCGCCGGCAGGGCGCCGGTCACGAACCTCGACCTCTACCCTCTTGAATTGAAAAATCTCGACCGGGAGGCGGCCATCGCCTTCCTGGGGCGAATGGGGGTCAAGAACGAAACCGAGGCGAAACAAATCGTGGCCCAGGTAGGTGGCAATCCCCTTACGCTCAAACTTGCCGCGGGACTCTACGCGGACCAGGGCCTGACTACAGTGAAAGATGTCAATGTGAACGAGTCGGGCAATATCTTCTACAAGCGCCGGCTGCCCGAGCGGCAGATCCAGGGCATGCTTTATCAGCGCATCCTTGATCATATCCATAAACCCCAGGTAAAGCAGCTGGCCTACCCCGGGATGGTCCTGCGACGAATTACACCGGAGATCATTCTCCAGGTACTAGCCGGGCCCTGTGACCTGAAAATTACCAGCCCCGTGCAGGCCCAAAAGTTGTTTGACGATCTGCGGGAAGAAGTCTCCCTCGTCATCCCTTCGGAGCCCGGCGTACTTCGCCACCGCCCGGATGTACGGAAGGCCATGCTGCAATTGCTGAAGGAGTCGGATAAAAAAGATACGGTGACGGCTATCCACCGGCTGGCAGTGAACTATTATTCTACGAAGGAAGGAACTGCCAACCGGGCGGAGGAATTCTACCACCGACTGGCCCTCGACGAGTCGCCAAGAGACCTGCAGCCCCGGTGGATCCCCGGCATGCAAAACTATTTGTTCACGAATCTCGACGAATTGCCGCCCCGGGCCCAGGCCTTTATCTTTTCGATGGCGGGCCAGGAAAGCGCCGATCTGTCGATCTGGGAGTCGGCCGATGTGGAAGACTACAATCGTCATCTGGGAAAACAGGCGGCCAATTTTCTGAATGCCGGATATGCCGAACGCGCGTTGGATGTGCTGAAGGACGTACAACCCGGCAAGGGCACCGAAGTCCTGTCCATCATCAAGGCCCGGGCCCAGAATCAGCTGAAGCAATACCCCGAAGCGCTGGAAACGGCGAATCAGGCCCTTGGCTCATACTATGCGGATGAGCTACCGGTCGAGGTGAGCGGCGAGCTACGGCGACTGGCCTACTCTATTTCCCAGACGATCGGCATTGAACCGTCGAATATCCCACCCATGCCCCCTTCCTCAACACCCCCGTCCCCTTTTCAGGCGGACGACTCTGAAATGAGCACTTTTGCACTATGACAATCTACCTGCCAACCGCCAAGGTCGACGAGCTTTCCGACGAAGTGTATAACAACGTTGGATATACCCTCAACTTGCGGAATATTTTCCTGTCGGAAATAATGAGGGACTATGTGAATGCCTTTGCCCGGGATGGCAATGAGAAAGTGCAGCTGGATCTCGATCTCCAGAAGTTGAACCGGACGGAGCAGTTGACCGATGGCACGATCCCGCTTTATTCCTGGCTGCAGCGGGTGGAGCGGTATGGCCGCCCCTACCCCAGCCTGGACCGGCTGATCAAAATGGCCATGGCGACGATCGAAGGCAAGCGGGTAAAGTCGGCGCCGGTGGTCAATGTGCAGGCTCCCTCGCAGCCGGTGCTCAGGAAGATAGAAAAAGAACGGGTCGTTCAGCGGAACGACATGTTATCCTATGGTTGGCTGGATGCCGGGATGAAGGCGGGCATCAGCGTCGCGCGGCTCCGCATCTCCCGCTATGATAACGGCCAGCTTCTGAAGAACGTTGAGGGTGCGCCCGTCGTTTATTCGGGTACCGGATGGCTGCTGACTCCACAGTTGATGATCACGAACTATCATGTCGTCGAAGCCCGGGATGATAACGAGCCTAACGCCCTGGCCGCGGATGTGCAGTTGCAGGTGGCCGCTGCGCTGGCGGAATTCGATTACAACGCGGACAATGTCCAGGGGAAGGTTATCAAGATAACGGGTCTTGAAGCCGCCGATCCGCAACTGGACTATGCTATTCTCCGGCTGGCCGAACTTGCCGCGAACCGGGTGGCTCCGGCCCGGCTGCCCAATAAGATCCTTGTGGCGGACAATGGCGGGGGCCCGCAGGCGGTAAATATCATCCAGCACCCCTTTGGTTATTCGAAAAAAGTGGCGATCCGGAACAATCACATCTTTGAAGCGACCTACCCGATGGTACGGTATTTCACCGACACGGAAAAAGGAAGCTCCGGCTCGCCCGTGTTCAATGATCAGTGGCAGGTGATCGCGCTGCATCGCGCGAGTCAGTTAGTGGAGAATGTGCAGTACCAGGGTCTACCGACGGGATGGGTAAATGAAGGGGTACAGTTGAAGGCGATCTTCGATCATTTGCAAGGGAATTATGCGAGTTTGGTGGGGGAGATAGGGGGTGGATGAAGACTGGTAATTGGGATGTCCGATGAGAGTCTTATTTCGCATCAGTGATCCTGTAGGCAACATCAAAAAACTGATACCACTTCGGTTCAGGCTTCTCGCAGTTTCTATTGGTCGTGTGAGAATAAATGGTAATATCATCGGTGCTGGCCGCGGGCATGCAGATCATGAATGCATGCGTTGGCCGGACGACGGGGATTTTAAAAAACCCATAATCGCCGACGATGGCGTCATCGATAGAGATCTGCGTCACGTTGCTATATCTTTTCGACAAATCAGCAAGCGCAGCGGTCAGCTCCTCCACCCGGTAACAAAGTCCATCCGGGCAAATGGCGGTATTGGGAGTCTTCGCCTTTATCGTAATACCTCCGCTGTTGAGGCAATGCGCGATAAAATGCGCACAGTCGCTTAGTTTTCGGGCGGGGTCATTGTTATAGACTCCGCAACTGTTGGTGTTTTGTCCGGCGTATTGCTTGGCGTAGGCGATCGCCGCGGGATTGCTGTAGGCAATAGTATCGGTCTTCTTGCCAGCAGACAGACCTGAGAAAGTGAGCCAAAAGATGGCCAGCGTTGCCGAAAAACAATATCTCATATCGTCAGTTGTTAAATTACTACGAGATTACAATAACCCGGCTCAATTAAAAAGGGTGTTTTTCCCGTTTTTTTTATTTTGACTAATCAATAGCTTAGACAAAGTATTTGAATTCCTCCTCCTGATCTTCTGTCAAACAAGTCTGCATGAAAATCCTGTTGTTGCCGATCGCGGTCAGCGCCGGCATGGCAGCGGCTCCGCCAGACGGTCCCTGTCAACCGACAGGAAGGGAGAGATCGATGCCCTTGTGACAGCAGGAAAGATAGTAAGTGAATCCAACTGGCCCTGACCAATAAGGGTGTTTTTCCCGTTGCCTTCTGCATCACTATTGACGAATTTAGTCCTAACACAAATATTGAATGAAAAGCTTGCTACTGGCGGTTTCCATTTGCGCATACGTGTGCGCGACGGCGCAGACGACCCTCTGTAGATTGGATTTTTCCGATACTACCAGACTGTACAGGACCGATCTGCTCAGGGAGGACCCGGCAAGTCCCGGGACCTGGTTTATTCCTAGGTGCTCACGCAACAATTTGGACACGACGCTTAAATGGATCATTTATAAAGTAGACGCCGCAAAAGACGTTGCGCTGACGGATACGTTCATTTTTATCAACGATTTCAGAATACTACCCGCCGGCAAAATCGAGGTTGTAGGACAACAGAAGGCGACGGATCCCACTGCCTACCGCCCGGACGACAATCGCCCCAGCTATTCGGTATGGCATTTTGGTCCCGACGGCAAGCCGATCGCTGAGAATATCATCCCTCTAAATAGCAGCAACAGACAGTATCATTTCGATCCCAATGGCTTTCTGGGCATCATTGACGGCGCGAATACACCATCGTATATCGCACCCGATGGCCGCGCCATTGGAATCGATCCGCCCACGCTAACAGCCACTTCAATACTGTCCCCGGTCTACCGAAGGCTGAACGATTTTTTTGCGATAGTGCAGAACCTTCCCGTCAATCCTCCACCCAATCCGGCCCCTAAACCCTATCTTTTGCTGCGCTATGACATTGGGCAGAACAAATTCCTTTCAACGGGAATTGCAAAAGATAGTATCGCCCATCTTCGCACGGGCAGGTACCTGATAAAAGACGCCGGCCTGTATAGCGTATACGACATAGAAATAGGGCATGCGTCCGATGCTTTTCCGGGCTATCAGGTGATAGGCGACGACAGCGTCCTGCTGATCGACAAGGATAACCAGTATTTTTTTGTCGATAACCTCCTGACCTCTGTACCTGTGTGCGCGGCTCCGAAGAAAGCAATCCGCTCGATCTCTTATTTCCGGGGGCGCCAGCCGGCGCTGATGGTACGCTACAAGGACGATTCGCTCTCGCTCGATAATTTTGGGGCCTGTCCAACAGACGGCCCCGAAAAAGTCAAATTCGCGGGGCAGGATACACTGATACCCCTGTTCAAAGAAAGCAGCGCCGCCTTCTATGTCAGTAAGGACGAGAGTGACTGGCAAATCATCACGATCTACAAGATTCCGATCAGCTCGGGTCAGCTGAGTGATAAGCCGCGGCGAGTAAAGAGCCTTGTGACGGGCGTGAAAGTGACGGATATTTCCGTGAGCAGACCAGACCTTTCCCGGCACCGGCTGTTCCTGCTGGTATTCAAAGACGACGCGGGGCTATCCTATGCCGTGTTAATCGACCACTCTTCTTTGTCCGTGCCGGCCTTTACCTGGGTCGAAAAGGAGGCAAAGCCGCTCCAGTACTATACAGGCGGCCGGTTCCTCAGCGGCCGTCACAACGATATATGGACCACCCACGACCTGTTTCAGAATGGCTCCATCGTCCATCCTGTGGCATCCGACGAAGGAAAGGTTACAATGGTCGACAAAAAGTTCTATTCTTTTCCCTGTGCGACTGTCGATGAACTCTTCTATTACCAATACATGGTCGGGGCCAGTCTCAAGCCAGCGCGGTATGTCCTGCCTGTGAAAGCTGCGCTAAAAAAGAAGACCGCATTGAAGCCAACGGGCGGTAAGTCAAAGCCCACATCCCCTAATTCCAATAAACCCAAAAATGTCAAATAACGCCATCAGCCGTCGAAAATTCCTGGCTCTGACCGGTCTCACCGGTATTGGCTCGCTGCCGGCTATCAAGGCGCTGGCAAGCGTGACGGGGGTCGCCGAAATAGGTAAGTTCATTTGCGCGGCATACAGGCTTACCGACTACGAAAGGCTGCTCAATGCCGAATTTTACTTTATCGGAGCGGTGTTGAGAAATGGTCTTATCTATGATTGCCCTGGAAGAGAATCTTTTATGATCGTTCGGATCCCGCAGCAGCATATTGCGGAGGAGAATTTCACCCTGGACGTGGATAATAACGACGACTGCGATCATGTCAACTGGCACGCGCAAACGCGCATCTCCGGATTCAGTTACCTGGTCTTTCAATTATTTTTCCATGGCAATAATGGGCATATTATAGAGAATGGATTTGCCATAACGCCTGATAATTTTTTGGACTGGAACGCTCCGTGGGTCAGGCTGGTAGTCCGGGAAGATCAAGCCATGGCAATACCCTTCTTTAGAGCAGACGCGGTCAATCACAAGCCACAGCACAATGATTATCCGTTAGGATATAAAAAGGATAACGCGTGCGTGCTGAGCTTTAGCCCGGAATTCTATCCTCGGGTGGCAGACACCGACGTAATCATATCGATCAACAATCCGGCGCCTATAACTGCCATAGAGGCACCCTACCGGCTGATACTGTCCCCTGAGCTGCCCGATCATGACTATCTTTTCAAATGGACCTATTCCCGGAAACCCGATTACCAACTCCGCGACGAGTGGGGTCACGAGCTGTGGATGGCAACCCTGCAGGTAGTGCTCGATCCACACAGGCCCCTGCAAAAAAAGAAGAGCGCCGACAAGAAGCACCGGGGCAAGCCAAACAATGACAAGCCTGCCCCCGCGCCATCGGAAACCGATCAGCCCATCGAGGAGCAGCGAATGGCGTTGGCCATTGTCGGATCACCGGATGCGTCAGACACCCAGTGCAGCCCCGGGACCTTAATTCAGCATACCCTTCCCGCAGGTCCGGACCGCATACAACTCGTGGAACTGTATTTCCTGGCACAGACCATTCTCCGCGCCAGGTCCCGAAAAATGGCATTCACGCCACTAGGCATCTGCACGACGATCGATTTTCAGAATACGCTGTACAAGCAGATTCTGCAGCGCCGGCCCGACCTTGACCTTTATCAGTGGAAAGAGACGATTTCGTTTGGCCGCGACCAGGAGGTCCAGGTGGTCAACCTCGTAAAGGAGATGTGTTTCTCGTTTATGATGCTTCACGTCAGGACGACGCAACGGCGGACAAAGTGTGGCATTTCTGTCCTCGATTATAGGGAATATCTGATACCGTTGGAGCATGAGAAGAATTATCTGCTTTATAAACCGGACGATGACGGCAAATACGTTAAGCAGAACTATAAGTTCAACACCCCCTTCAAGACCATCCGGTTTTCGACCCTCAAGCCCAAGCAAATACATGCAGTCGACGACATGCCGCCGGTGGACGCGGTGACGACGGCCGCCAACAACCCTTTGCTGGTGAATTCGACGAATCCCGGCGCCATCAACACCAGAGTCATTGCCTTCTGGGCCAAACAGCCTGGCCAGACGCCAGCGCCCGATGACCCCACCCATCCCCATCACGACTACCTCGAATGGGAATTCACCGCAACAGACTGGCAGGACAAGGATACCGTCATTACAAAAAAACTATATCTCGTATCCAGTTCCTTCAACGCCAGTACGCAGACCGATCTCAATTTCCAGCTCCCCGATCTTCAGCGCATGGCAGACCTGTCCGCGAACCTCGCCAACCCCGGTATCGCGGCGATACCGCTGACGGTCACTACAGCCCCAGCCTCCATAGCGACGGATCCGACGAAGATACCGCTGGTCCTCCGCAGCGTCGAGGAAAATTTCGCCGCCGCAACCAAATCCCTTCAAAAGGCTGGAAAGGATATCAGCACGGAATGGACACAGGTCTACCACCAGGCCGAACAGTATCTGTTGGAGAAAGCCGATCTTTTCCGGCAGCACCTGCAGAATATATTCGACCGGATCGACTCGACGGTCCAGGGCATCTACAAGGCGCACCCCGAATGGGTGGATGCGCAGGGCGAAGTAGAAGAGGCGATCGCGAAGTTCAAGGCTGATTATTACAAGAAGATACAGGATATATCCGCCGATATCAATGGACGGATAAACCTGCTCAAGGCCTGGGCGCAAAGGATCCTCAACAATCCCAACGTCGCAAACCAGAAACTGAAGGACGCCGCCACAATGATCTATCATTATTCTAGCCTCCCCGGTGAATATATGGATCAGCTATTCAAAGATTTAGCCGCGGGAGCGGCAGACCCGGACAAGCCGGAATTAATCATTCGCTACAACCAGCTTAGCGCAGCGATGAGCGCCCTGGACACCGACATCGATATTTTCATCCATTCCCTTCCCTCCCGGCTGGGTCTCTCGATCCTGAAGCAACCCTTCCAGGAAGCCAGACACGTCTATTGCTTTCTCGAACATGTGGAGTCATCATGCAAATCCAGGGTCAACGCATATAAGAGCGTGATCGGCATAACCCTGTACAAGGTCGAACAGGGCATCGATGACATGAAGCAAAAGCTGCAGGCCTCGCTCGGAAAGGACTGGCAGACCGTATACAAAACTTACGAAGACTACTATCACAAGGCCAATAAGGAAATATCCAATATCACCACCGAGGCGATGATCTTCAAGAACAATGTCCGCGCGGCCGTCGACAACGTGGGCAGAAAGGCGATGGATTTCTTCGACGTCGACGCAACCCGGATGCAGTTGCACTCGCTTCAGGGCTATATCGGGAAGGTCAACGATACCGTTCATAAGGAAGTGCTGCTGCGGCTTACGATGGCGATGGACTATCTCAAATCGCAGGTCGACAACGAGATCTTCGACATAAAGTCCAATGCCCAAAAAACTTTTGCGAAAATACAGACCGAGTCTAAAGAATACATAAAGGGAGCCATGCGGGAGATCGGACAGGATCTGGGCGGTATTGTCAACCCGCAGATGGCAGCAGACCTCGTCTCTTTTTACCATGATGCAAAGTCATTGGCTACCGATGCCGCCAATGCGGTGACCGATGAGCTCACCGAGATAAAAGACAGGGAGCAGCAATTGGCAGGCGAGTTCAAGACCGAACTGGATAACCTTAAAACAGAGTTGAATACCCAGTTGAACAATATCAAGGACCTCGCCGATGCAAAGAAAAAAGAGGCGCTCGACTTCCTCAATTCGAAGCAAAAGGAATTTCAGGATCAGTTCAATACCCAGAAGGCCAAACTGGTCCTTATCGGGAACCAGGTACAGTCGGCCATAAAAGACGCGGAAAATCAGGCAAAGGATCTTGGCAATCAGGCCGTCAATTTCTTCAAGGGCCTCGAGGCGAAAGTGTTGGGGTCCATCAAACTCAAGGATATCCTGGATCTCGACAAGACTGTCCTTCCCAAGCTGAACAAGACCAGCAAGAGTCTTTACTACAATTTCATTACGAAGAATTTCAAAACGATCGATATCGGGACGATAACGTTTACGGCCACCGATGCCACCCGGCTGGTCTGCTATTTCGAGAAGCCCATTACCCAGCCAAAGAATTATTTATCCCAGACCCGGCTGGAGAACTTTTCCCTGGGCATCTTTGGGGGACGCATCGTCGTAGAATTCAAGAAGCTGGAGATCATTTCCACGCAAGACGTCAAGAGCAAGACCAATGTAGAGATCGGAAAGGTATCGTTCCAGAAGGAGCTGGCCTTCCTTGATGCGCTTTCCAAGAATATAAAGATCCCGGGGACGGGCATCCTGCTTAGCATCCTTCCGCAGGCGATCATCGCCAGCTATACCTACAGTTTCCCAAGTATCAGCGGCGGGGCGTTCACCATGGCCAACCTCAAATTCAACGTAGGTGTTACCGTGCCTTTCCCGACAGGTGGTGGCAAACTGAAGCCGGTATCCGCAAAATTCGGAATCAATTCGCAGGACGATCCCTTTGTCATTGCAGTCAGCATTTTCGGGGGCAGGGGGCATTTTGTGATCGAGACGACGCCCCGGTATATCAGCAGCATCGATTTTGGTTTTGAGTTTGGCGGCTATCTGGGTCTGAGTCTCGGTATCGCGCAGGGAGAGGCGCATTTGATGGCCGGGTTCCGGTATGTATTTACCAGGGATAGCGAGGGTCAGTCGACCATGAGTTTCTTCGGCTATCTCACATGTGGCGGTTCGCTGACCGTCTTCGGATTTATCAGCATTTCCGTCACCTTCCTCTTATGCCTGGCATACCAGCAGTCGCCTGCCGGGTCGAGCCTGACGGGCACCTGTAGCCTCACCCTGAGCGTAAAAATCGGGTTCTTCGAAAAGTCTTTTTCCCTTACGTTCACCAAGACCATCGCGGGTACCGACAACAGCGGCGGCGGTTCTTCCATTGCCTGGCAGCGCGGACGCGGGAACGATGGGCTTGTCACCTATGCGGACTATGAAGAAGTGCCGGAAGACGACGACTCCCCGTTCAATAAAAAAAGCCGCAGGGTTTTTACCGACGAAGGCTGGGCCCAGTACTGTAAATCGTTTTCTTACTAAACTTATGCTTCATGGCCATTGATATCATCGCTTCTGTTGTGCCGGACATCGACTTTGTCGACAAAGACTATATTCGCTTCTACGTGTACCTGACGCCCCGTATCAGTTGCAGCGGATGGAAATACCTCGGGGATTTCAGACATGTCTACAACTGGACGGACTATTTCTGGTTTTTTCAAGACCATATTCAACTGAATCTTCGCGACTCAAAGCTGAACAGCATCGGCGGAGGCACTGTAGACGCGACGGCAGTCTATGACAGGTACCGGGGTGATGTCTTTACAACCAGGGACTGGCACAGGGATCCGATCAGGGCAACGGCGGCCGAACAACCTAAATGGGCAAAAACTATCTGGCGGAGTCTGGTGAACAAAAGCACGCCTGTCAACGGCTGGGAGCTGGACAAGAATGCCTACAAGTTGGTCAGTAAGCTCGATCTTACCGCGCTGAAAGCGAATATGGACAGGATAATCCTCGAGGCAAAAGCCCGGCTGTTATCCACCCCTCTCAGAGATCTCGGGATCCCGGGATTCTATGATACGCCCGAAGACGAGGAAGAACAACGGGCCAGCCTGGTTGCCATTCTCGACCATCTTCTGAAACTGACTGTCGAGCGCAAACTGGCCTCGCCCTATATCAACAACCCTTCGCTCGCGATCAATTTTCCAAAATTCCTGCAGGCCCTCCACGACGCACTCAATGAGTTCGACCAGCAGAGAAAACAAGAGACGACCGATCTTAGCCTCAGGCTTAGCCTGAAGCAGGTGGAGGAGCGGAACAGCACAGAGACCAACGAGTTTCATAAGAAGATGGCTGCATTCGGCAACTTTCCTTTCCTGCTGAAGCAGACGGGTTGGATATGGTCCTACAAGGTCGACCGAAAGAAATTCATGGATGCCGCCGATGGGAACGTGGACTGCTTTATACAGGTGCAATTCAAGGCCGGCGACCATCTAACCCTGAAGGAAGAAGCCTGTTGCAGCAATCCGGACCTATACCGGGATTTTGTGGACAACATCCGGCTTTCCTATCCATTTACGTCCATCAGGATAGATTCCACCGGATACGGATACCCCGTGGACTATGGGTTTAAGCCCATCGATAAAGACTTTCCATATCTTTCGATCGAAGACGGTCTCATCGACACCGGGTATGGGCACCTGGTCAAAGCGGAATATCTCGAAAAGAATCAGGTATTCGATAGGATCACCCAGATTCTGCAACAGAAATATAAATTTTCCTATAACCCGGGCCATCCGGTAGATAGTGCGGCCAACCAGCAGACCCTTCAGGGTATTGCGGCCAACCAGACGCCGCAGAATCAGCAGGAGATAGACGTCCTCAACCATGAAAGGATACATGCCGCCAACGTGAATTCCGGGAGCCTTCCCACGACGGACTACAATTCCGTCGGCGTCTCGGTTTCCCTTCAGAACCTCGCGGATGCTATTAAGACAGCAGTTACCAATAGTCCGGGCCTGAACCTCGTCAACAACGCAGATCCCCAGACGCAGGCTGGCATAATAGGCTCTGCCGTCCTGTTTGGGCACAATCTGCATAAAGGTTACCGGGTCGACGTTTTCCCACCGGCCCCGGCAGGCGATGTACACATCTTCACTGGAGGTCGATCACTGTGCAAGCGCCGCACCTACTATACCATCGATTTTAAAAAGCAAAAGCCCGATGAAGCCGACGATATTATCCGATATCCCGAATGTATAGTCGACGAGGACGAAGGATGGGTCGTCGAGTCCGCACAAGGTTCCAATTCGGGAAGTCTTTATGTGGATGGAGAGTTGTTCCGATACAATGACTGGAGCCTCTGTGCCGATAAGATGTTCAAATCGACAGACGGCATGAATTCCGGAGAACAGCTGATCGCGGAAAACAGCAATATCCAATTGTTCAGTATTCCGGTGGAGCAATCTCTCCCCAGACTAAGATTTGGCCAGGCCTACCGCATCGTCCTTCGGTATGTGGACATTTGCGGGGGCGGCCGATCGTTGATCCTGAAACCCAATGATCCCTCCGATGGCACCTACCCTCCCCAATATGCACGTCCTTGCGACGAAAACCAGTATACTCCGCTGGACGCTTATCCCAGGACCCAGGGCGTTGGCGCCCCTCTCGCTTTTTTAGGCAGGCACCTACACAAGGGGGGCGTCAGGACGGGCGACTATCACAATGATACCATCGGAGAAGACCTGATCACGATGGTCATACGGTCGGGCTTTGACGCGGTCAACCGAAAATTCGTCTGCAAGCAGAGCTCCGCGCGGTATATCGCGCCACCAAAACTGGACTTTCATGTGATAAAGAAACACGGCGTACTCGATGCGCTGATGTCCGAGGTGGCGAAGGGAACCAGCAATTCGCAATTGCAGCGCGCGTCAGACAGGATCATGTCGCTTACCGTCGCAGATGAAACCCCCAAACACCTAAATCAACAGGAAGACAACCGGGAAGAAGTGGTGGACGCGGTCAGGGACGTCGACTACCTGTTCGACCCGCTCGTAAAGGGCTATGCCGTTCTCGTCAACGGCTTGGTGGAAGACCCGTGGCCGCTGAATAGCAAGGCCACGTCGGGGGATACGCTCGACTGCAGGGACTATAAAACCACCTACCTGGACGGGGTACAGTATACGAAAATTACATTGACGACAGATCCGGCTACCGCCGACTACGCGATAACGGGCGCCGGAAATGCCTATCAAATCAGTCTTCAGGAAGGAATGG
>Ga0157376_10001355_pt1 | contig 16123 bp, 15 predicted proteins | sample M45metaG_FD_121801 | JGI IMG/M metagenome (GOLD analysis project Ga0157376, IMG submission 121801) | Miscanthus rhizosphere microbial communities from Kellogg Biological Station, Michigan, USA - M4-5 metaG | ecosystem: Host-associated > Plants > Roots > Rhizosphere > Soil | place: USA: Michigan... | reverse complement strand
CGCGCCTGGCGCGAAGGCCTGTACAACCCCCGCGCGCGCGGCCGCTTCGGCCTGCGGCAGATGCAGCGCGCGCTGCTGAACCGGACGTCGTAGGCCCGTGAAAGTCATCGCGCTCCTGCCGGTGAAGAACGAAGCGTGGGTGATCGAGCACACGCTGGCGTCGCTGTCCGGCTTCTGCGATGTCATCCTCGTGAACGATCAGCAGTCGACAGACGGCACGCGCGAGATCGCGGCGCGATTCCCCAAAGCCGTCTGGATCGAATCACCGGAGTCGAAAGTCTGCGAGCAGGCGCGCTGGCAGCTGTGGGACGTGGCCCGCGACTACGACGGCACCAACCTCGTGTGGTGCACGGACGCGGACGAACTGGTGTCGCCGAGGCTCGTGCGACGGTTCCTGGACGAACGCCGGGCGGAGCTGGCCAGCGGCACGGTCATCGACACGCTCTACTGCCACTTCTGGAACAGCCCGGAACGCTATCGCACCGGGCTCGGGGGCGCGTACGCGCCCCATCTCAAACCGGTCGCCATCGTTGACGATCGGCGCGCGAACTACGACCGGTCGCGGGCGCTGCCGCTGCACGAAGAGCGGGTGCCGATCGCCGCCGGCGCGCGACGGCTGAAGGCGGAACACGTGCCGGTGATGCACCTGCAATGGCTGCTGCCGAACCGCAGCCAGATGCGGCAGGCCTGGTACCGCTGCCGGGAATGGATGCAGGGCGGAAGAACGGCCGCGGCGATCAACGAACAGTATGCGCATACGCTGCCCGAGCGATACGTGGCGACGGCGCCGGTCCCGCACGAGTGGCTGGACGACGTCACGCTGCCGGGCACGGCCGGCGACGCGCAGCCGTCCTGGCACGAGGCCGACATCCTGCGGTGGTTCGACGAGCGCGGCGTGGCGTTCTTCGAGCCGATCGAGATCTGGGAGGTGCCACGGCTCCGGCAGGAATTCCGCAAGCGCGCGGGCCGGAGTCCCCGGCCCGATCGTTCGTATCTGCCGCCCCGAATCGTCCGGGCGCAAAAGCTCGGGCGCCGTGTGCTGAGCGCGGCGAAGCGGCGCATCATCCCGTGAGCGGGCCCTCGCTCACCGTGCTCACCCTGCCGATCCTGCCGGCGCCGAAGCGCGTCTATCAGTCTCTGCGCGGCGCGGTCCGCTCAGTCGTCAAACCCGGCGTGCCTGTGCCTCGTCCATCGCGCTATCCGGGGCATTACGCGCTGGTGCGAAGCGTCGTGGAGGGACTGCGATCGATCGGGGCCGACTTCACGTTCAACCCGCGCACGTTTGGCGAGCTCTCGCGCGTCGTGTACGCGCCGGCCAACGAGGCGCTGCGCCAGGCGATCGAGTTGAAGCGGCGGAGAGTCGTGGACTACGTGGTGGCGGGGCCCGTGAACGCGCTGTTCGCGGACGAGAGCGGCGGCATCCTGCTGGCCCCCGAGATCGATCTCGTCATCGTGCCGTCCGAGTGGACGGTCGATTTCTACGAGGGATTTCCGGAGCTCGTGGCGAAGAGCCGGGTGTGCCCGTGCGGGGTGGACGCGGAGGTGTGGAAACCGACGGGCGTGGCGAAGGCCAAAGAACGCAGCGCGGTGGTCTACTGGAAGAGCGGCGACGAACGTTTCTGCGAAGCCATCGAAGCCGTCGTGAGGCGATGCGGCCTGAAGCCGCTGCGCATCCGGTCACGGCACGGCGAGCACGGCATCTTCAACCCGTCCGACTATCGCGAAGCGCTCGACCAATCCGTGGCCGGCGTGTTCCTGAGCACGTTCGAAACGCAGGGCATCGCGCTGGCCGAAGCGTGGTCGATGGACGTGCCCACGGTTGTCTGGGACCCCCGGGGCGACGCCGAGTGGCGCGGCCGCACCTTCAAGTCGAAGTCGTCGGCCCCGTTTCTCACTCCCGCCACCGGCGTGACGTTCCGGGCGATCGACGATCTCGAAGGCGCCCTCCGCGGAGCCTTGACCAGCCTCACGCCGTTCCAGCCGCGTGCCTGGATACTGGAGCACATGACCGACGCGGTCTGCGCGGACCAGCTTCTAACGTTGATTCGACGAGAGGCCCAGCGGTGACCGTAGCGTCCGCCTTCAGGCGGACGTCCACGGCCGGCTGAAGCCGGCCGCTACGTACGATCGGAACACTCCGCGTACAGCGCCTTCGCGAACCACGCCAGCGACACGCAGCCCAACACGGCCACGATCAACGTCGCGTCGATCACGGTGAACGATCGGGAGACGGCGAACCGTCCGTCGTCGGTGATGCCGTAGAACACGACGTTCAGCGTGAACCACGCACTGACAGCCCACAGCACCGGGGTGAACCGCTGCCGCCCGGCGGCGGCCATGGCCAGCAGCGGCACAGCCAGGAACGCGTGGTTTTCGTGGACCCGCGTCGCGAGCAGCGCGTACGAACAGACCGAGAAGGCGGCCACAGCCGCCATCAGCGCCAGGTCGGCGCTCTTCCGACCGATCCAGGCGCCCCAACAGATGCCTGCGGCCGCAAGCACGCTGCCGACCGCGCGCAGGTGAGGAAGGCCGTGAGCAGCGGCGCGATCGAAGGAAACGTACTCGACAGGCGCCGTCAACGCCGTCCAGACGCTCAATCCCCGCATCGACGCGTACCCAACGGTCATCGCGTGGCCTGCCAGCCACCAGAGGTTGTACGCACTCATCGAGAGACTTCGATCGTCACCCATCGTCTTCAGCATGAAGATCATGTTCGGCCAGACGCCCGCGCCGACGACCGGGGCGAAAAGGATCGCGGAAACGGCAAGCCCACCTGCCGCCGCCGCGGCCAGGCGCCTCGGCCGCGCCGCGCCCCCGCCAGGGCCCACGTTCCAAACGGCAATCAGCACGGCCGGGAGGACGAGCGCGCCCTGCGGTTTCGTCAGCGCGGCGCTCGCCGCGAGCGCGCCGGCGGCCGCGGGCCAGCCGGCGGCTGCCGCAGCAATCGCGCCCAGTGCCGGTACCGCCGGAAGCGTGTCCAGGTAGCCGCCGACGCTCGCGCAGACGATGGCGGCCGGGTTCAGCCAGTAGCTCAGGACGCCCCGCCGCGCGCTGTCTTCGCCGGTTGTTCCACGGAGGGACGCGAACAACACCGTGATGAGGCCGGCCTCGAAAATCACCGGCAGAATCTTCATGACGATGGTCAGTGCGACCGTGTCGGGAAACCTTCCGCCCGTGGCCAGCGAGTACACCCAGCCCGCGGCGCCAATCTCGTACAGCGCGAGCGGCGGATAGTTGACCGGCGCAGTCTTGTCGTGAAACGCGAAATCAACGTAGGCCGGTGGCGATGAAGTGCCATAGAGCTTCGTGACGCCATCGGTTACGGCGTGATAGCTCCACACTTTCCACGGGTCCACGTCGCCGGCGCCCGGAAGCGGCAGCGCGGCCAGCCGGATGAGCAGTCCGGCGCAGAGCGCAATCGCAAACGTTCGGCGGTGCCCTCTCACCTGCCGGCCTCGGCCCGGAGCACGGCGCCGTGCCAGACAAACAGCCCGCAGTTGAACGCGGCCAGCAGCAACGTGGTGTCGAGGAGGGTGAACGATCGCGACAGCACCCAGCGGCCCTCTTCGTCGCCGAAGACGTAGAAGAGCATGCTGAGCGCGAGAAAGGCGCTGACTCCGGCGAGCACGGGCACATAGCGCCGGCGTGTCGCCGCCGCGATCACCAGCAGCGGCATTGCCGCGAACAGGTGGTTCTCGTGGACCTGCGCCCCGAGGACCGCGTACGCATGAACCGAGAACGCGCCGACCGCCGCCACCAGCGACAGCTCGCGGGCCCGGCGGCCGATGAAGATTCCCCACCCGATGCCGGCAAGCGCCAGCAGGGTACCGGCGACGCGCAAGAACGGCAGGCCGTGGGCGGCCGCCCTCACAAACGGAATACGCGTCACCGGCCCGACGAACACGGACCACGCGTCGAGGCCGCGCTGCCACGCGTAGCCGACCCACAGGAAGTGCCCCGTCATCCACCAGAAGTTGTAGCCCTCCATTGACAGGTAGATCTCCCGGGCCTGCGATGCCACCCCGTGCACCACGTTCCACAGCGCGCCTGCCGCCACGAAGGGGGCCAGGACGGCTGCCGAGACGAGCGCGCCACCGGCGGCGGCGCGGAACAGTCCGGTTCGACCGTGGAGATTACAGACCGCGAGCACGACGGCCGGTACGATGAAGATTCCCTGCGGTTTGGTGAGCACCGAGGCCGCGATGAGGCCGCCCGCCAGCGCGGGCCATCCGTTGACCGCCGCCAGCAGTGCTCCCACGGCCGGCAGCACGAACAAGGTATCCAGATACCCGCCGACGCTCGCGTTCATGATGGCCGCGGGATTCAGCCAGTAGGCGGCGACGGCCCAGCGCGCCGGCAATGCTCCCCATGGCCGCAGCGCAACGAACAAGAGTACGCAGAGTCCGGCCTCGAACACCACCGGCACCGTCTTGATGAGCACGGTGAACGCCGTGTTGTTCTCGATCCGGCCGCCCGTGATCGCCTGGAGGGGCCACGCGGCGGCTCCGAGCTCGAACAACGCGAGGGGCGGGTAGTCGGCGATCGCGTCGTACCGATCGAAGTGGAGCAGGTGATAGTGGTCGGGCCTCTGCGCGGTCGCGCCGACGCCGTATAACCCGCTCGCACCGTCCCTCGAGGCGTTGTACGCCCACGTTTTCCAGATCGCCACGTCGCCGGTGCCCGGAAAGGGAATCGCCGCCACGCGGATCAAGGTTCCGACAATCACTGCCGCAAGGGCGGACTTCCAGGTCAACGCGAGTGAACCGTTCGCTCCGGCGAGCCTGACAAGTCTGCGGCAATCGCCCCGCGCACATCGTCGAGCGAGTCCAGCTCGAGCGGCAATCGCAGCCGCGCGACCGGCACGGCCTGCACGATCGCCGAAAGGGCCGCAAACCCGCGACGGGCCGTTTCGCGGTCGACGGGATCGAGACAGAACGCAATCTTCAGCAGTTCCACGTAAGCCTGACGGCGGGACAACGGAAAGACGCGAGCCGCACCGGCCCGCCGTTCGATCACGTAGATCCTCCGCACCTGGACCGGCCGCGTCCGAAACCGCAAGGCCGCCACACGAGCACCGATCCGCAACTTGGACGTGTACTGCGCGACCGGCGCAAGGCCGGGCGTGCGGCCCAGCAGCCGCTTGGCCGTCCTGCGCCACAGTCGCAGCGACGGATAGCTTGGCACGGCGCGCGGTTCAGGCCGCCGCCATTCCATCATGAGACAGTCGTCGGTCACGACCGCATGTCCGTCGACGGCAAAGCTTGCCGCGAGCGTGGACTTGCCGCGGCCGGCGGGTCCGCCGAAGGCGATGGCCGCCCCTCCGATGATCACGGCCGACGCATGCAACCCGATGAGCGAGTGTTCGAACGCGACCGCCGGCAGCACTTGATCGAGCAGCAGGTGGCGCACCGTTTCAGCCCTGGTGCCCGGCGGAGCATGCCACGCGATCGACCGTCCCCGGTTGAAGACGACGAACTCGGCGAAGCGGCGAAACCGCATCACGTGCTCGCCGCCCGTGCTCGCGATGGATGCCCAGCTCGTGCCGTCGGGCAGGCGCCAACGATGGCCCGCGGGCCCGCCGCGCCGCTGAGGCGCCAGGGCCCGCCGGACGACGATGTCGGCGCGACGCCGGCCGGGGAGCCGCGTCAGCTCGGGCAGCGGGATGTCGCAGTCAATCACCAGCGACGCCCAGCGATAGCAGCGCCGCTCAGACACAGTAGCGCGTCACGACCTCGGCCACGAACACCTGAGCCGCCGTTTCCGAATCGAAGAGATCGCGATGCCGCTCGTGAACCGCGCGCTCGATCTCGTGGAGCGGCCTGCCGTCGCACAGTTCGAGCACCGTCCGGCGGGCGAGGCCACGGGCCGTGAGGCGCGGCATGAACGCCGGATGCGTGCGCTCCAGGTCTTCACGCGGGATGAACATGCCGGCCAGCGTCGAATGCGAGCGTCGCTGGCCGTCCGGCAGCTCGACCATCCACCGCACCAGAAGATCAGATGGCCTGATGCGCATGGACACCGTGACGGCGTCGCCGGCGTGCAGCCGGGCCGGCGGATCGATGGGAAATACCACGTTGCGGCGATCGATGCGATTCGGATCGCCGGGAGCGTTGGTCATCGTGATCCCGCCCGCCAGGTCGGCCACGAACCAGCCGCCGATGCCGTCGAGCACGCCGTCGCGGGACGCCGTGACGACCGCTTCGCAGGTGAACGGCGCGTCCGCGACGGTATGCAGATCGAACGCGGCCCCGCTCACGCCGGCGCCTAACAACTGGTCCGGCTCGAGACGGATCCGGTGCCCGCTGTTGACGGCGATGTCTCGAGCAGGCCCGAAGCGGAAGCCCGCCGGGTCGCCGGCCCAGAAGGCCAGGTCCTCGCGGAGCTCCGCCGTCTCGACGGGCGCGAGATACATCGTGACCCGTCCCGGGACGACACGGCCGCCCGGCTTGAGCAGTCGCGTCCGGGCGTCGGCCACCGCCGCTATGAGGCCGGCTTCGAAGCCGAACTGTCCGATTTGATCGCTGACGAGAACATCGGCGCGTTCCGGGAGGTGGGCGTGTGAGGAGTGGGCGAAGACGAACTGCATGCGATCCTCGAACCCGTTGGAACGGGCGAGGTCGCGCGCGAGGCTGATGATGGATCCCGACTCGATGCAGTAGACGCGAGCGGCCCCGGCTCGACAGGCCAGCAGCCCGAGAATGCCGGTGCCGGAAGCCAGGTCAATGACGACATCGCCGGGCCTGACGACCGCGGCGATGGCATGGGTGAGGGCGTCAACGCGCGGCCGGTCGCCCACGAACCGGCGATGCGCGTCCAGTTCGAGCGACACGTCAGACTTAGAGGCAGTTCTTGAGCTGGGTTAAGCCGCCGCCGTCGGAGATCGAGCCGAAACCGCTTTGCGTCAGCTTCGCGACGCTGCCGTATTCGGTGATGACAGGCGCGGCGTACGTCTTTTTCGGAAGACGATCCGCGTCGTCGTCATTCGTTTCTCGTTCCTGCCGTTTCCGTTCCACTGCAGACCTCCGTTCGAGAGCTCACCGGGGCGGCGCGGGCATCACGTCCGAACAGCCCACGCCAGACGCAATCGCCAGCCAGAAACGTCCACAAGCGAAACGCCAGTACCTTATAGCGATTCTGCCCGCCGGTGAACAGCCGGACCATCTCACGATACATGCCGTCCACGGCTGACCGGTCGAGAATCCGCGCCTCGAAGAGTTCCAGGTTCGTCAGCGTCCCCGCCCGGTACTGCCGCTCGACCTGCGCATAGACGGCCGCTCCAGGGTCCCGCTTCGGCTGGCTGATGCGGACATCGTCCGGCACGATGCCAGCCATCGCGGCTCGCAGCACGCGCTTGGTCTGTCTCCCGGACCACCGCTGCTCTTCCGGGATCGCGGCGGCAAACTCCGCAATCCGGCGGTCCAGCAACGGCGCCGAGGGCTCGCAGCCAAAGAGGCTGGACTGGCGCGCGCTTTCTTCCCAGGCGTAAATCCCGTGCGGATGCATCGCCGCGCGGTACCCGGCGCCCGCGGCGAGCGTTGAAAAACGCGGATCGACGGGCACCGGCGCAACTCGATCAACCAGCGACACGGCGGCGGCAAACGCCCGGTCGAAACCGGGCGGCGTGCGGTCCGGCGCGGGCCGCAGCCGCCTGACCGCCCCTTTGAGGCGTTCGGGCGTCAGCGCCCACAGACAGGACGTCGCCAGGACGCCGACGCCGTGAAACGCGTCAGGGTTGTGTCCATCGTGCCACAACTGCCTGACGGCGGCGACGATCCGGCCGTTCCTGATCATGTCGACCGTGTGCAGATAGGCGCCCGCAAACCACTCGTCGCCGCCAACGCCCGACAACACCACGCGGCAGCCGTCGTGCGCCATCGAGGCCGCCAATACATCGTCGCTCACGCCGAGGCTGCCAGGGGCGGTGTCTTCGAGCTGCCGGACGCGCTCGAGATGATGCTGCGGTGTCGCGGGCTGGAGCGCCACCGAGAAGAACGGCACGCCGAAATGGTTCGCTATCCGCCTGGCGCCGGGCTCCTCGTTGGCGTCCGGAGAGTCTGGGAACGCGAGGTTGTAGGCGCGCACCTGAACGGGGACTCCGCCCGGATTTACCCGCGACGCCAGGCCGACGACCGACGCAGAGTCGATGCCGCTGCTGAGCAGCACGGCGGCGCGATCGAGTCCGCGCAGCCGTGCCGTCACCGCACGCTGACACAGCTCGCGCAAGTGTTCCGCGTACTGGGCGTCGTCGGCGTAGCGCAGCTCGCGACGCGGATCGATGTCCCAGTGCCTGGCGACGACGATTCCGGCCGGCGCCGCCGATGTCGCCGTCACCGCGTGGGCCGCCGGCACGCGATGGACGCCGCGGAAAATCGTATCCGAGGGGTGGGACACGATGCCGGTCAGGCGTTCGGCGAAAAATCCCAGGTTGGGGGCGGTATCGACGCCGTTCACGCGCAGCAGCTGGCGCGGCTCGGTCGCGAACGCCACGCCGCCGTCGATCATCGCGTACGAAATGGCCCTGATGCCGCGCGGATCGCGCGCCAGCGTCAGGCGGCGTTCGCGTCCGTCCCAGAGCGCGAGCGCGAAATCACCAATCAGCCGCGGCAGCAGGCCGCCTCCCCACCGGCGATGGGCGGCCAGAACGATCGCCGCGTCCGGCACCGACCCATCGTCTGAGACGTCGAGATCGGCGGCGAGGTCGGCACGATTGTCGAGCCTGCCGTCGAAGACCAGGGCCGCGCAGGACAGGCGGTCGAACAGAGGCTGAGCATCCACCGGCTGTGCGGGCCCCGTGCGCTGCCAGCGGTACGCCAGGGTCGCGGCGCCATCCGCCTGAACGTCGCGCCGGTCGCGGCCGCGATGCGCCACGCAGTCGATCATGCGCCCGACGGTCATCGGATCGGCCGGTCCGCCATCGAACCTCACGATCCCGGCCAGCGCGCTCATGGAACGGCGATCATTCGACCGAGAGCAGACCCTTGCCGTTCAGCCGCTCGACGAACGCCAGCAGATCGCGTTGCAGACGATCAGGCGGCGCTTCGTACTCGTCGATCAACGTATCGAGGACGAGACGAAGCGGCTTGCGCTCCTCGATGAGCCGCCAGATGCGCGTGCCGACGGCATCCAGGCCGAAGTAGATGCCGGTATCGAGGTTGAGGACGACAGCCTCGCCGTCGAGCTCGCGGAAGATGACCTCGTCGGGGATCCTGAACGCGGCGTCGAGGGTCGGGGCCGTCATGCGGTCCGCCCGGCCTGGTGGAGGACGGCGTACGGCCGCGCCGACTGGCCGAGAATCACCGCACCCCGGTGCTCCAGCCACGCGTGCGCGTCGAGACCGCCTGCGCCAGTTGATGCCACGCCGTACCGCAGCGTCGCCTCGCAGCCGGCGCGCCGGAGCAGGACGGCCGCCGTCAGCGCCTCGGTCAGGCACGTGCGGCCCCACGGTGCGATGGCGGCGGCATGTCGAACGGCCCAGACGGTCCGTTCGACGACGGCGCCGTCGAATTCATTCGAACCTGCGGCGCGGTCAGCGTTGGCGGACGTCAGCCAACGGCTCAGCGCGCGGAAGCGGACAACGCGAAGGAGCAGCACGACGCAGATGTGCACGCCGAAGGCGCCGACGAGCAGCCGGCGATCGGACGCGGAGCGCCGGAAGAACTTGCGGGCGAGGCGCATCATCCGAGGATCGAGCGAAACAGGATCTTTCGCGCCGGAGGGTGCCGGAGCAGGGCGCGAATCAGGTGACGATGGTGATTGAACTGTGCCGTCTTCCGGACGATCGGCATGATGCCGTCGGTCCTGGCCAGCTCGAAGAAGCTGTCGATCTCGCGATCGCTCAGCCGCGTGACCAGATCGCGCAGCGAGCGCTGCTCGGCGAACTCTTCGCCGAGCTGGTCGCGCCAGGCGCGCTCGTACGACGCCAGCGCCTCGGCGTCGAGGCGATCGCTCGCGAGGGCGTCGGCCGCGACGCTGGACGCCAGCTTCGCGCTGAGAATGCTGTAGTGAATCCCGCCGCCGGTGGTTGGCTTCACCAGCCCGGCGGCATCGCCGACGATGAGCGTCCGATCGCCGTACGTGCGATCGATGGCGCCGAGCGGCAGCAGCTTCTGCCGGGGTGGCTCAGGAGTGATGTCGATGCCCCACGGCCCCGCCACCCGCGCGAGCATGCGCGCGTAGCCGCCGACCGGGTCGCGGGCGGTCATCACGCCCACGCGAACGTAGGTGCCCGACTCGCGCACAATCGGCACCGCCCACGCGAACCCGCCGGGCGCGATGTCGTGGCCGAAATGCAGTTCAACGTCGCCGGGATGCCGGGCGACGAGCTCGCGCTGGGCCGTATGCAGGTAGCTTCGCGGCAGCCCCAGGCCGAAGCGCCGCTGGAAGGCGTAGTTCGCGCCGCAGGCCATGATGAGCAGCCGGGCGCTGATCCAGTTGTCGCCGACGAGCGCCCGCACCGACGCAGGGCCCGTCTCGACCGCGGAGACCCGGGTGCCGACCCGCACCTCCGCGCCTGCAGCCTCCGCCCTTCTGGCCAGCGCGCGATCGAACGCCACGCGATCGATCACGGCGGCGAGCGGCGCCGGCGTCGAGTACGGGATCCTCAACCCCGATGGCGATACGAACTGTGCCGTGGTCAGGGTGTTGAGCGTTGCGTCGTGCGGCAGGCCGAGGGTGTCGAAGCTTTCGCTGGCGAGGATGCCGGTGCAGTGAACGGGAGCGCCGATGCGCGCGTGTTCTTCGCAGACAAGCGTCGAAATTCCGCGGCTCGCCAGGCACTCCGCAGCGTAGAGGCCCGCCGGTCCGCCGCCAACGACGAGGACGTCGATTTCCAACGCCGACATTATAAGGTCTTGCTTACAATTCCCGGCTCCTCCGCCGGCTCAGACCTTGCGGCCCCGCACCTCCCAGGAGCCGCGCCCGGTGATCCAGAAGGACAACACGATGAGCTTCATGTCCAGGCAGAAGCCGGCGCGCTTCAGATACAGCCGATCGAGACGGAACTTGCTCGTGCGCGAGATGTCGCGCGGCGCGTAAACCTGCGTGAGCCCCGTGAGCCCGGGTCGGATCGAATGGCGTTCCTGATACCCGGGGATTTCCGAGAGCGGCGTCACCTGGCCGTCGCCTCTGACCTCCAGTTCGCCCGGCCTGAGCGGCCGGGGGCCGACGAAGCTCATGTCGCCGACGAGGATGTTCACGAGCTGCGGCAGTTCGTCCATCGCCGTCGCGCGCAGGACACGCCCGACGCGCGTCACGCGCGGATCGTTCTCGGCCGCCTGCACGGGACCGGTCAGCGCTTCGGCGTCGGGGCGCATCGACCGGAACTTCAGCGCCTTGAACACCCGGCCGTTCAAACCGACACGGGCCTGAAGGAAGAACACCGGCCCGCTGTCCTCGAGCTTGATCGCAAGCGGAATCACGAGCCAGAGCGGCGACGACACCAGCAGCCCCGCGCCGGCGAGCGACGCGTCGAACAGGCGCTTGATCATGCCGGCACCGCGCCGCGGCCGAGGCTGGCGAAGAGATCGTAGTAGGACTGCACGGCAACGCGGCGGTCGTAGTGCCAGGCCGCGCGGCGGGCGTTCTCCCCCATCACGCGTGCGGCGGCGGGATCGTCAAAGAGAGCGGCGATGGACGTGGCCCGCGCATCGGGCTCTCCCGGCGGGGCAATCGTGCCACAGCGATGCTCGCGAGCAATGACGGCGGCCTCGCAGCTCGGGTCGACCGCTGCAACGAACGGACGCCCCGAGGCCAGGATGCCGTACACCTTGCTCGGTACGATGTAGCCTTCGAGGCCGGGTTTCAGCGACACGAGAAACGCATCGGCCGTGGCGAACGATTCATCGAGCTGCTCCTTGGGCTGATACGGAAAGAACCGGACGTTCGTGAGCCCGCGGCGGGCCGCCATGTCCTGCAGCGGCTGGCGCCGTGCGCCGTCGCCGACGATGGCGAAAACGAGCCGCTCCCTGGATTGCAGCCGCGCCGCAGCTTCGAGGAGCAGGTCGAGGTTCTGCGAGAGGCCGACGTTTCCCGAGTGCATCAGGACGAAGCGGTCGGCCAGGCCGTGCGCGCGTGCGAACGCGTTGTCCTTCGGCTTCGGCGTGATGGCTTCGCAGTCGGCCCAGTTGTGGATCACGTGGACGCGCGAGGGGTCGGCGCCTTTTTCCTCGACCAGGCGGCGTTTCATGCGGTCGCCGAGGGCCACCACGGCGTCGGCTTCGCGGAGGAGATACCGGTTGATGCGATCGAGCGTCCGGTTGACGGTCTCGTTGTGAAAGTCGTCGAGCAGGGCCGCGACTTCGGGGAACACGTCCTCGCACAGAAACACGAAGCGGGCGCCGGCCCGGCGCGCGGCGCGCAGCGCGGCGAGGCCGAGGATCGGTGGATCCGTCAGCGACACCACGACGTCCTGACGACCCAGCCGCCAGCTGGCGGCATAAGCCGACGCGAAGTACGTCAGGTAGTTGCTGGCCCGGCCCGCAAACCGCTGACGAGGGAACGCGGTGCCGTTGGCGCGAAGAATCCGGACGCTGCCCCGCTCTTCGTAGCTCACCGGGCTGATGGGCCAGAACCCGCTCGCCTGACCGTTGCGCCCATGCAGGGCGCGCCCGGCCACCACCGACACCTGGCACCCGTGGCGCGCGACGAGGTCTTCGGCAAGCTCAGTCAGCAACTGACCGGTCGCCGCCTGATCGGGCCAGTACGATCGATTGAAGAAGCAGAGCTTCACGTGGCGGACACGCGGCGCTGCGCCTGGTACCACTCGATCGTGCGCTTCAAGCCGGCGCGGAAATCGGTCGTGGCGGCGAAACCGAACGAGTTGCGCGCACGGGTCACGTCGAGGCTTCGCCGCGGCTGGCCGTCGGGCTTGGTACGATCGAAGGTCAGCCGTCCCGTGAAGCCCGTCAGCTCCGCGACCAGCTCCGCCAGGTCGCGGATGCTGATCTCGAAGCCCGCGCCGATGTTGACCGGTTCAAGCCCGTCGTGCCGCTCGGCCGCCAGCACGATCGCTTCGGCGCAATCTTCGACGTACAGGAACTCCCGCGTCGCGTTGCCCGTCCCCCAGCAGACGACCTCGTCCGAGCCGGCGTCGATCGCCTCGAGACACTTGCGGATGAGCGCGGGGATCACATGAGACGTAGACGGATCGAAATTGTCGTGCGGTCCGTAGAGGTTGACCGGCAGCAGGTGGATGGCGTTGAACCCGTACTCCTGCCGGTACGCCTGCCCCTGCACGAGCAGCATCTTCTTCGCGATGCCGTACGGCGCGTTGGTTTCCTCCGGGTACCCGTTCCACAGGTCGCGCTCCAGAAACGGCACGGGCGCCAGCTTCGGGTACGCGCAGATCGTCCCCACGCCGACGAACTTCTCCACTCCCGCCACCCTCGCCTGCTCCATCGTCAGCGCGCCCATCATCACGTTCTGATAGAAGAACCGGCCCGGCGACTCGCGGTTCGCGCCGATGCCGCCGACGACCGCCGCGAGATGCACGACGACCTGCGGCCGGACCTCGCGGAACAGCCTGACGACGTCGGGTTCGCTGGTCAAATCGTGCCGGGCCTTCCTCACGACGACGACGTCGCGGCAGCCGTGGCGTTCGAGGGCGGAGACGACGTGCCGGCCGACGAAGCCGCTCCCCCCGGTCACGAGCACGCGTTTCGAAGACAGGTTCATCAACTAATCCACCACCGGACGCTCGACGACGTGGCGTCCCATGACCAGCACATCCATGTGCGTCCGCAGGAAGCAGTCGAGAGCCTCCTGCGGCCGCAGCACGATGGGTTCGTTTTCGTTGAACGACGTGTTCAGCAGCATCGGCACCCCGCTCACACGTTCGAAGGCCTTGATCAGGTTCCAGTATCGGGGGTTCGATTCGCGGCTGACCGTCTGGAGGCGGCCCGAGCCGTCCACGTGCGTGACGGCCGGCACGATGTCGCGTTTGTCCGGCCTGATGGGATAGACCTGCAGCATGAACGGGTCGGGCACGGCTCCGACGAAGAAGTCGTCGATGGCTTCGACCGCCACCGACGGCGCGAACGGCCGGAACCGCTCGCGGAACTTGATGCGCGTGTTGATGATGTCGCGCATGTCCGCGCGCCGCGGGTCGGCGACGATGCTGCGGTTGCCGAGCGCGCGAGCGCCCCATTCCATACGCCCCTGGAACCAGCCGACCACCCGGCCCGCCGCGATCTGCGACGCGGTCCAGTCGTCCAGTTCGTCCTCGTCGTCCCAGCGCCGTTGACTGCAGCCGGCGGCACGAATCGCCGCGGCCTGCCCTGACAGCGCGGCCGCAATCGCGGAGTCGTCGAACGATGGTCCCCAGTAGCCGTGCTCCATCACGAAGGTCCGCGGCCGGCCGGGCGAGGCGTGCCAGGCGTCGAATGCTGCGCCAAGTGCGGTTCCGTTGTCGCCCGACGCCGGCTGGATGTAGACGTCGCGGAAGTCGGTGTGCTCGCGAATCTTGCCGTTAGCGACGCTGTTCATCGCGCACCCTCCCGCGAGACACAGCCGGGGGTTTTTCGTGGCCGCGTAGACCTGCCGGAGCACATGCACCTGCGCACGCTCGAACGCCACCTGGAGCGACGCGGCAATGGCCTCGTGTTTGGGCAGAAGAGGTTCGTCCCGCTGCCGCGCCTTGCCGAGCAGCTGTTCGAGCTTCGGTGTGAACACACGGCCGATGGTGGGTTCGCCGTCGGCCCACGTCATAGTGACGCCGTCCGACCAGTGGCTGAAGTACGAGAGGTCGAGCTCGAACATCCCGCCGTCGCGAAGGTTGACCAGCGATTCGATCTCACTGACGTAGCGCGGCTCGCCGTAGGGCGCAAGCCCCATCACCTTGAACTCGTCGCCGTAGTTGGGAAAGCCGAGGTACTGGGTGACGGCAAGATACAACAGCCCGAGCGAATGGGGGAAGAACACGCGGCGGTCGACGTGAACAGCGGATCCTTCGAGCCGTCCCCACGAGGTGCTGACAAAGTCGCCGAACCCGTCGATCGCACACACGGCCGCGTCGTCGAACGGGCTGACGAGGGCCGCGCTGGCGATGTGCGCGGGATGGTGCTCGACGTAGCGCATGCGGAGGCGGACGTCGTACTCGTCGAGGCCGACCGATGCCGCGATGGCCCCGGACAGCCGCCCGATGCTGGCGACGTTGCGCAGGCGGTCGCCGATCGTCCGCCTGGGGCGGTGCTCGAGGAGAAACAGCGCCTTGCGCCACAGGTGGGCGCGGGGATTTCGCGACACCGCGAAGACGTCCACGTCGCGGCCCTCGAGCCCTCCCATGCGGAGACACTCGGCGATCGCCCGTTCGGGAAAGCCGGCCACGTGCTTGATGCGGCGGAAACGCTCTTCCTCGATCGCCGCGATGAGCCGGCCATCGCGGACGAGGACCGCGGAGACGTCACCGTGGTAGGCGTTCAGTCCGAGGATGTTCATGACGCGTTCGCGCGCGGCAGGCGGCGGTCGAGAACCCGGGCAAACCGTGCCTGAAAGCAGGCGTCGGTGAAGGTCGACAGAAAGCGCTCCCGCCCGGCAGCGCCGAAGCGAGCGCAAGTGGCGGGTTGGTCGAACAGCATGAACACCGCGGCGGCCAGATCGTCCGTCTTGTCCGGTTCCACGATCAGGCCGGTCACGCCGTGGCGAATGATTTCTTCGGCCGCACCGTTCGCGCCGACGCATGCCTTCCCTGCGCGCATTGCCTCGAGGAACACGAGGCCGAAGCCTTCGTCGCGGCTCGGCATCACCAGGAATCGGGATTGATCGTACAGCGCGGCCAGCTCGCGGTCCCCCACGCGGCCCGTAAACGTCACCGCGTGCGACAGGCCCAGCGAGGCGGCGCGCGACTCCAGGCGCCCGCGATCGGTGCCGTCGCCCGCAACGACAAGCTTCGCGTCCGGCCTGCGCGCGAGCAACGCCGACCAGACGTCGAGCAGCTCGTCGTGCCCTTTGTACCGCTCGTCCGCGGACATCCGCGCCACGATCAGGGCGGACAGGGCTGGTCGGTCTGGTAGGCCGGGCAGGGCGGGTGGGTCGGGTGGGCCGGGTTGGTCAGGCAGGCCCGGGTGACACACCGCTACGTCCGTCAGAGCGAACGCGGGGTTCGCCGTCTTGAACCGTGTGACCGTGT
>Ga0157376_10001354_pt1 | contig 16131 bp, 13 predicted proteins | sample M45metaG_FD_121801 | JGI IMG/M metagenome (GOLD analysis project Ga0157376, IMG submission 121801) | Miscanthus rhizosphere microbial communities from Kellogg Biological Station, Michigan, USA - M4-5 metaG | ecosystem: Host-associated > Plants > Roots > Rhizosphere > Soil | place: USA: Michigan... | reverse complement strand
GTCAAAAACACCACGTCAAACACCGCCAAAAAGCCGATTCCCTTCCATTGCATGACCGGATCGGGCTGCATCAAACCGACGGTAACCTCGGTGCTGGCAATCAAGATCGGCGCCAGCAGCGGCAGCAACAACAGCGGCAAGAGCAATTCGCGCATGCGAGCTTGGGTGGAAATGGACGCCACCGCCGTCCCTGCCGTCGCGATTCCCAGGCTGCCCAGAAGCAGTGTCAGCAGGACGAGCGGTAACTCCGCCCAAAAACTGACGTTGAACATCGCCGCGAAGACCGGCAGCATCAGAATTTCCGTCAGCAGCAAAAAAAATGTGTTCGCGCCAATTTTCGCCAGAAAAATCGCGAACGGATCGCTGACCGCCAGGCGCAGCGCGCTCAAGGTGTCGTTGGTCTGCTCGCGCAAGAAACATGGTTGCAGCATTAGCGAAGCCGCGAACAAAAACGCCAGCCACAGCAATCCAGGTCCGAATCGCCGCGACTCACTTGTCGTCGGATCGAAAGTGAAACTGAACAACACCACCACAATCAGCACGAAGACGATGGTAGTGCTGAGCAGTTCGCGCGAACGGAATTCGGTCCGCACCTCCTTCCCCAGCAGCGCCGCCGCGTTGAAGAGCAATGCCATTCAGTTGCCCGAAAACAAAAACACGGATTGGAATGTGGCCCCGCTGTGCGTATCGGCAACAACACTTCCCGATTCCAGGCGCACCGCGCGCGTCGCCAGCCGCGCCACTTCTGAATCGCCGTGCAGGCTCATCAGGATGGTGCAACCGGCATCGCGCAACTTTCGCAAATGCTCGGTGAGCCAGCTTGTTGCTTCAGGATCAAGGCCAGTGGCCGGCTCGTCAAGCAGCAGCAAAGAGGGATTGGCCAGCAGCGCGCGGGCGATCGCTGCTCGCTGCCGCATGCCGCGTGAAAAGGTTCGTACCAGCGAGTCCCTACGCTCGGCAAGTCCTACCTCCCGCAACAATTCCGCAACGCGCTCCTTGTGATTGGGAATTTGCAGCAGCTTCGCAAAAAACAGCAAGTTCTCTTCAGCGCTAAGTTCGTCGTAAACCATCGTGGCGTGAGCCACAAATCCCACCGAGGGCGTTTTTTCATTGGAGTTTTCAGAAAATTCCAGCCTGCCCCGCGTCGGCCGCGTCAGCCGCGAAGCGATCCTCAGCAGCGTAGTCTTGCCGGAGCCGTTGCGCCCGGCCAGCGCCACGCATTCACGCGGAGCAATCGCCAGCGTCAAATTGCGCAACGCGTACACCGCGCCGTAGCGCTTTTCCACTTTTTCGAATCGTAGTCCGATGGAGTTTGCCGCCGCCGGAGCCACGGTTCAGCCCCGGACCAGGTCTCGCAGCACTTGCTCTGCTTTGGCGCGTTCACGGGCGTACTCTTCGTCGCCGATGGTTCCAGCTTGGCGGCGCAACTCCAGCCGGAACAGCTGGTCCTTCAGCGCATCCAGACTGGTCGCATTCACTTTGTCCAACGAGCTTAGGGTATGGCCATTCGGCGAAGACCAAGGGGCAAGCTTTCCGGCTACGCTCTTTGCTTTATCCGCCTTCGCCATGCTATCAGCCGCCACAGATTCTGGGCCAGCTACGGTTACCGCGATCTGCTTTCGCCACAACATAATCGCCGCCAGAATAAACAGCGCGGCAAATCCGCCGACGATCCACCATTTGTAGTCGTCGAGCCGCCCAGGCACCGACTGAATCGCGGGAGCCGAAGTGTCGCCGCTCTGCAGATTTTCCGCGCGTCCTGGAGCGCCGCCGGCGTCGGGATTATTCGCTTCCGCAGGTGGCGGCGCGGTTCCGGAAAGCGAAACTGTAACCGGCGTTCCCGCAGTGACCGCAGCGCGTTCGTAAATGTTCATTCCCTGTTCTTGCCCGGCCATTTGAAATCCGTCGCCGGTCACTCGCACCGTGGGCGGTGCCACCAACAGCAATCGTCCGCCGCCATATTGAGTCGGCAATTTCATCGTGATGGTGTTGTTCGGATACGGGAGCTCGTAGGAGAGTCGCACTTCGCTTTCGCCCGGACGAAATGCAAACGAAATCGCGTATTTGTCTTTGCCTTTGTCGATCGGAGCCTGCACTACCGGCATTCCGGAAGGCCCGGAAGCAGCAATCTGTTTCAGCTCGGCGTTGGCCGGCAAGGCTGCTTCAAAATTTCCGTCGGTGCGAAAAAAAGCCTGGGGCGGCTTGGACTCGTTCTTCACGCCGTATTCTTCGCCGACCAGCAGCTTTGCGCCGTTCGGCTGAAAAATCACTACGTGCGATGGTACGGAAATTAATTTGGCATCACCGCTGGGCTCGAACACGTCGACACTGATTGCGTCTTTTCCCGGCGGCAGCGGTTGGTGAAAATTCACGCCTTTGTACACCGCACGCACCAGCATCGGCTGTGCGCCGATTCCAGGATTGTCGAACGCAAATTGTCCCGACGCATCGGTCTTGCTGTTGGCCACCGGCTGCATGCCGCCCTGCAGCTGAATCAAAATCACTTCCACGCCCGCCGCTGGCTTGCCCGTGGTGCCGTTGTTCACTGTGCCGTGAACTGTTCCCGCACGCCCGATCTGCGCCATGCCCAGCAGCGCAATCGCTGCGATTGTCCATCCGCAGAAACACTTCATCGATTGCCCCGCTCTGAAGGCGGGCGCGGCCCGCGCGGGCGCTTCACTCCTGCATCGGTCACTTGATCGATCTCTGCCAGCACCAGCGCGGCCTCCGTCTCCATGGCATTTTTCATCAGCTCAAAGTCACTTCCCGAATATTTTCCGGCGCGATATTCAAATCTTAGATCACGTAAATTGTCGTAGATGGTGTCGCGACGCTCCATCAACTGATCAAGCTTCGAGCGGTGCGGCGCCAGGTCGGAGGCGTCAGGTTGAATATAGAAAATGAACAGCAGCGTGGCGGTGGCGAGACCGAAACAGGCACCGATCACGGCGGCAGTGGAGGAAAACACCAGAAGCGCGGCGAAGACTGCGGCGATGTTCAAACTAATCCTCCGTCTCGCGCTGCGCTTGCTCCCGTGCACGAGCCAGCATTTCCGGACTTACCTGCACGCTGCCCGTTCCAGGCGCAGCGGCAACCGCCACTGGACGGCTTCTCCAGCGCTTCATCACCAGCACCACCAGGCCGGTTCCGGACAGAAGATAGAAAATCGGCATCAGCCACGCGACCAAGCCAAATCCGGTCTTGGGAGGTTCGACATATGCCAACGGGCCATATTCCTGAATCATCGCCTGCAAAACCTGCTGATCGTCCAATCCTTTGGCGATGTGCGCGTCGATTTCTTTCAGCATGTTTTTCGCGGTGTCGCAAGGCCCGGAGTAGGCGCCACCGACGTGGTAGCACTTCCCCGCCGCCTGGTCGCAGCCGTTGCACATGCATTTCAGCTTGGAACCAATTTGATGGGTGCGGTCGCTCTGATCCGCAAACAAGCGCTTTGCGCCCGGAGGCACTAGCGCCATGCAGGCGAACAAAACTCCCGCCGCCATTCGCGTTTTGTTATTCATGTCAATCGTGGCCCTCTCGCAGTGTCACTTGCGCTGGCTTCATGCCGCCAACTTCTGCGGCCACGGAAGGCACTTCCATCCGCGCCAGGACCAATACTGCAGCGCGGTTCGGCAACAACGCAACGATGGTGCCCATCACCACCACCATGCCGCCCCACCATACCCACTTCACCAGCGGGTTGATGAAGACATGCACGGTCGGCAAGTTGTTCGCTGGATTCATTCCGGCGTACACCACGTAGAGATCTTCCTTCAGCGTGGAATAGATCGCCACCATCGTGCCGGATTCCTGATTGGTCGGAAAATTACGCCGCTCGGGATACAGCAGCATCACCGGCTTGCGGTCTTTCATTACTTCCACGATCATGCGGTCGGCAACGTAATTTTTTTCCTGTTTCTGGTCCATACTCTGCAGTAGCAGTTCGTAGCGGCCGATATTGACAGTGGAACCGATTGGCAATTCCTTTTCGACTTCCTTGTTGAACGCCTGCCCCGCCAAGCCGATGAAAATCATGACCATGCCCAGGTGAACAACATAGCCGCCATAGCGCCGGGTGTTTCGCAGAGTCAGGTCGACGCAGGACGCTAACCATGAAGCACCGGAACGAATCCGGACGACTTTTGCGCCACGATAGAATTCCTGGACGATGGTGGCGGCGACAAAGGTGCACAGCGTGAAGCAGATCAATGCGAACAATTCGCGTACGCCGAAAATGAATCCAAGCAGGCCGCCGAGCAATCCGACGATGGTGGGCGCGCGGAAATTGCGCTTTAGACTGTCCGTGGAAGTCTTGCGCCACGCCAGCAACGGGCCAACTCCGGTCAAAAACATTAGCAGCAGGCCGAGAGGAATGTTGACCTTGTTGAAGAAAGGCGCGCCAACGCTGATTCGCGATCCGGTAAACCACTCCGAAAATACCGGGAATAACGTGCCCGAAAGCACTGCAATACAGGCGACCAGCAGCACCAAGTTATTGAACAAAAAACTCGATTCGCGCGAAACCAGAGAGTCCAGCTGATTTTCACTCTTCAAGTAGTCTTTGTTCTTGAAATACGCCGCCAGACAGACGCCGATGACGATGCATAAGAATCCTACAAACCAATTGCCAATGTTGGATTGCGCGAAGGCATGTACCGAACTGACTACGCCACTGCGAGTCAGTAGCGTTCCCAAAATGCACAGCATGAACGTGATAAAGACCAGCCACACGTTCCACACTTTCATCATGCCGCGCTTTTCCTGCATCATCACCGAGTGCAGAAAGGCGGTGCCGGTCAACCACGGCAGCAGCGAAGCGTTTTCGACCGGGTCCCATCCCCAATAGCCGCCCCAACCGAGCACGGCATAAGCCCAGTGCGCGCCGAGCAAAATGCCCATGGTCTGGAAGCACCACGCGATCATGGTCCACTTGCGGGTGAGGTGAATCCACTTTTCGCCGGGGTAGCGCGCCATCAACGCGGCCAGCGCAAAGGCAAACGGAATGGTGAATCCGGTATAGCCCGAATACAAATTCGGCGGATGGATCACCATTTCCGGATACTGCAGCACCGGATTCAAGCCGTTGCCATCGGCCCTCGCCACCAAATCGAATCCGCCAGCGGCGTTCGCCACTCCCAACGCCTTAAACGGACTCGCTACAAAATTGCTGATGGTCAGAAAAAAGAGCTGCACTCCGGCAAGAATAACGCCCACGTAGGGCATCAATTCGCCATTCTTATTGCGATAGGTCAGCAATACAGAGACGACATAGATCGCCAGGAGAAAACTCCAGAACAATAGCGAGCCTTCCTGGCCCGACCACAAAGCGGCTACTTTGAAAAAAGTAGAGAGGTCGCGATTGCTGTGGGAAACCACATACGCTACGGAGTAGTTGTCGGTGAAGAAAAGATAAACCAGGCTGAGTGTGGCGGTGAAAATCAGTCCGCAGACCGCGATGCCTGCTTGTCGGGAGCTCTTGATTAACAACGGATGACGGGTGATGATCGCGGCAATTCCGCCGACAAACGCATATACCGCACACACGAAGGCAAGGGTTAGCGCGAACGATCCGAATACATCCATGAAGTCCCGACTTTCCCCCAACAAACTCTGCGGACGGCGGTGAGCGATCAGCTCACGTTGCTACATCGAACTGCGCTGCGTGGTGCTGGCAGGAGCCGGAGTGGGTGTGCCGTTCGGTGCTCCGGGTGCCGCTTCGTATTTCGACGCGCACTTGGCCTGCACGTGCTCCGCTACGAATCGGCCTTCGGGCGTCGGGCGACCCTCGATCAGCGCTTGCGATTTGTCGACAAAAGAATCGGGCAGCGGGTCGCTTCCCACGTAGCTTACTGGCAGCGCTTTGCCTTCGCCTTCCAGCACAAAATCCACCCGTCCCGTCATGCGATGAATGCTTCCGGCCTGCACCGTGCCGCCAACACGCATGCGCTGGGCGCGGTCAGAACCCTTTAATGTGTCGAGTTCGGCTAGGGTGTGGTAGTAGGTCTTGCTTTCGCCATAGCCCAGCCACGCGAGGCTGGCCATCGAAATCACGATGATTCCTATGCCGATTCCGAACTTGGCTTGCTTCTGCATTCCAAGCTTCTCCCTAAATCGCCAGATTCTATTCATCCTATCACATCGATTGCACCGGCGCGGCCAGTAGTTCGCCAAGCAATCGGCCATCCAATTCATCTAGTTCGAAGGGTTTGCCATCATCTAAGATCAGCGCTGACTCCAGATTCCCGGCTAGGAACTGCGGCACAAACTCGGCCAGTTCCTCCCCAAGGAGCACCACCCGCTTGGCCTTAAAGGACCGTCGAATCCGCGCCAACACTGCTGGTAGTCTCTCCCGCATCGCTTCGCTTCGCGACCCAACGTCTGCGGGAACCTCCGGACATTCCAAAATGTGCGTCAGCAAATACCCGCGCCGCTGAAAATCGGCGAGCGTCGCTTCGACGGTTCGCCCTTCGGGCTCGAGGTCAAGCGCTTGCAACAACTTTGCACCTTCGCCGCTAAACTTTTCGCCCGCCGAATAAAGATCGGCACGATCGTCTGCCGGGCTCGCCGCCCCCACGAACAGCGCCTGCACGTGAATTGGCCGGTAGCGCGTGGCGTTCTCAAGCCGCTTCACCCTGCGCGCAATATGCTCCTGTGTCGCCGGCTGGCCACACCCGTCACAGACTATTTTTGAATAACTGTGCATTAAGGAATCGTAGAGCAGTCAGCGAGCGAACGCAATTTTGCGCAAGGCAAAGGGTGGCACATCGGTTTTGAGTAACTGAATGGACGGGATATTCGGGCTACGGTTGGATGACCGTCTCGTCCTGCGGCAACTTAGCCCGCAGGCACCACTTGAGCTCCTGGCTCAGTTCGCTGACTTCCATTCCGGGCATCACGATGAACTTACAAGCCAGCATTTCGCGCGAGTCATCGTCATCCGGCAGTTGGCAAGTTACGCGACAGTATTGGCAATCCTGGTTCCAACAAAACCGGCCATAAGGAATCGTCTCCGGGCTGATGAACTGAAAACAGCGCAAAAGCGAGTTCCGTTCCGGCACTTGAAATTTTTTCCCAAGTAGCGTGATTTCGACCAGCTTTTCGTAAGGGCGGAAAGGTTCCGACATGACAAATTCCAGTTTCCGCGGGCCCGTTCGTAGCTGGGCGCAACTCTCGGGGATCAAGGTTTCAGGACCCGTTTTACAAAACCCTGCGACAAGCTTCTGTCGACAAACCCTGAACTGAGGACGGCAATGCCCGCAATATTCCTACCAAAATAGGCTATCGTCAGCGATGGGAACTCAACAGCCTTTCCTGTGGCGGCGTTCCCTAAATGCCACTGGGAAGTACTCCCCCGCGGCGTTTATTAATTAGATGTGTTCCGGCCGTAAATCGCGTGGTCTGGCAACGAGAAAATCTTTTGATGAAATTTGTGGAGGGTTATCTTGCGAAAGTTCGATTTGCTCAGGCTTGCATGTCAAAAAACTGGCCCATCTTGCGAAACTTCTCGTATCTTGCCGCGACCAATCCGGTCACCGGTTCGTTAGTTAAAGCGATCAGTTGCCGGTCCAGCACGTCTTCGAGCAGCCGCGCGGCCACTTCGTGATCGTTATGCGCGCCGCCTTCTGGCTCCCTCACAATTTCGTCCACGATTCCCAGTTCCTTCAAATCGGTAGCGGTGATTTTCATAGCCTCGGCTGCGGTCTCGGCCTTGGTCGAATCGCGCCAAATGATGCTGGCGCAGCCTTCTGGTGAAATCACCGAATAGAATCCGTTCTCCAGGATGTTGATGCGATCGCCGACAGCAATCGCCAGCGCTCCACCCGAGCCACCTTCGCCAGTCACAGTAACGATTACCGGAACCGGCAGCCGGGCCATCTCCCGCAAATTCCGGGCGATGGCTTCGCCCTGGCCGCGCTCTTCGGCGTCGATTCCCGGATAGGCGCCCGGCGTATCCACAAAGGTCAAAATCGGCCGGCCAAACTTCGCCGCCAGTTGCATCACCCGCAGTGCTTTCCTGTAGCCTTCTGGCTTCGGTTGGCCAAAATTGCGAATCACGCGCTGCTTAGTGTCGCGCCCCTTTTGCTGACCAATTACCGCCACCGGGCGACCCTTGAATTTCGCCAGCCCCGCAATCAGCGCGCGATCATCACCAAACGCGCGGTCGCCGTGCAATTCCACGAAATCGGTAAACAACAGTGGAATATAGTCCGTCAAGTAAGGCCGCAGCGGGTGCCGTGCAATCTGCGCGCGCTGCCAAGGACCAAGATGAGTGTAAAACTCCTTGCGGAGCTCGGCCACCTGCTCTCGCAACCGTTCCAGTTCCGCGTCAGCGTCTTCGTCGCCGGTCAGCCGCTTAAGGTCGTCCACTTCCTTTTCGAGCTTTTCCAGCTCTCGTTGCCGCGCGGTGGCCACTTCTTCCGGCGATTTCTTTTTTTCTTTAACGGACATTCATTCCCCTAAGCCGCTGCCGCTTCGCCGCGGATTCGCCGCACTGCTTCGCTAAGCTCCGGTGACGCTTTCACCCGCTGCTGCGATGCCATCACCGCAATGGTCCCGTCCGATGACTCCAATTCAAACACAACTTGGCTCATTCCGGGGGCCGCGGCGAATAATTCTTCCAATCGCTCCAGGGTGTTTTCGTTTATCGAGGTCATCGACAGCCGTACCCGGAATTCCTGCTGCGCTGCCGCGCGTTCGGTAAGGTCCTGAATTCGCCGCGCTTCTTGCAGGGACAGACGCGTTCCGGCTTCTTCGATCTGCACCCGCACTTTCAGCAATAGTGGAGTTCCCGGCTTCAGCGTCTGTTCGTGCTTCGCAAAGCTCTCCGGAAATGCCAGCAACTCTTGTACGCCGGTCATATCCTGAATGGTGAAGATTCCCCATCGTGCGCCTTTTTTCGAACGCATCGGTCGCGATCCAACGATCAACACCGCGACCGCAATCTCTTTCCCGTTACGCTGGCCTTCCACTTCTTCCAGGCGGACCACACTCCATTCCGCCAATCGCGAAGTGTATTTTTCCAGCGGATGGCCGGACACGTAAAAGCCCAGCATCGCGTATTCGCTGGCCAGCCGTTCTTCTTCGCTCCACAGCGGAGCTTCTCGCAATTCAAATGGAGCTGCGGTTTCGCTCGGGCTGCCTCCGCCAAATAATCCGTGCTGCCCGGATTCGCGCTGCCGAGAAGCCCGCTGCAGCGCCGCCAGCGCATCATCCACCGACGCCGCCATCGCTTCACGTGGTCCCAATGAATCAGCCGCGCCGGACCTGATCAAACTTTCAAATACACGCTTGTTCAAAAAGCGTGATTCAATCCGCTCGCAAAAGTCATACAGCGACTTGAATTCCCCACTGGCCAGCCGCGAATCGCGAATCGCCTTGGCGGTGTTCTCGCCAACGTTCTTGATCGCCGCCAATCCAAAGCGAATCGATTCGCCCACCGGCGTAAAGTACAAATCACTCTCGTTTACGTCCGGCGGCAAAATGGAAATGCTCATTCCACGCGCTTCATTGATGTATTTTACTGCTTTTTCGGCGCTGCCGGTTTCCGAAGTCAGCAGAGCCGCCATGAACTCCACCGGATAGTGGGTCTTCATGAAAGCCGTCTGGTACGCAAGCAAAGCATACGCGCACGAATGCGATTTGTTGAAACCATACCCGGCAAACTCTTCCATCAAATCAAATATCTTTACCGCTTTCTTTTCCGGAATCTTGTTGGTCGCGCAACCAGCCAGGAACTTCGCGCGTTGTGCCGCCATCTCTTCTTTCTTCTTCTTACCCATCGCGCGGCGCAAAATGTCTGCTTCGCCCAGTGAAAAACTCGCAAGGCGATTGGCGATCTGCATAACCTGCTCTTGATACAAGATGACGCCGTAAGTCTCTTGCAAAATATCCTGCAACTGCGGCAGTTCGTAGCTGACTTTGGTCTTTCCGTGCTTGCGGTTGATGAAGTCATCGATCATGCCGCCCTGAATCGGTCCGGGGCGGTACAGTGCGTTCAGCGCGGTCAAGTCTTCTATGCGCGTTGGCTGGTATCGCCGCAGAATGTCGCGCATGCCATGCGACTCAAACTGAAAAATCGCGGTAGTATCGCCGCGGGCAAACAATTTATAAGTGTCGGCGTCGTCCAGCACCAGATTGTCGATATCCACTTTCACGCCGCGGTTCTGCTCTACCATCTTTACCGCGTCGTGCAGCACCGTAAGCGTGGTCAGCCCCAGAAAATCCATTTTCAGCAGGCCGATGCGCTCCAGCGCGTTCATATCAAACTGTGTGGTAATTTCGTCGCGGTTGGTCTTGTAAACCGGCACCAGGTCGGTTAGCGGTTGCGGAGAAATCACCACTCCGGCAGCGTGCGTCGAAGCGTGCCGCGAAAGTCCTTCGAGGCGCAGCGCCACCGCCATCAGATCCTTCAACTTTTCGTCGCCATTCACCGCGGACTTCAGTTGCGGCGCATCCTGCAGCGCCTTGTCCAGGGTGATTCCAATTTCCGCCGGCACCATTTTGGCAAGCCGATCGACTTCCACATACGGGATTTCCATGGCGCGGCCGACATCCTTGATCGCCGCCTTCGCCGCCATGGTTCCGAAGGTAATAATCTGCGCGACGTTTTCGCGCCCATACTTCCGCGTGACGTAGTCGATCAGCTCGCCGCGCCGGCGCATGCAGAAATCAATATCAATGTCCGGCATCGAAACGCGTTCCGGGTTCAGGAAACGCTCGAACAGTAAGTTGTATTGCAGCGGATCAACGTCGGTAATGCGCAGCGCGTAGCTCACCAGGCTGCCTGCAGCCGAACCTCTGCCCGGCCCAACCGGAACATCTTGTGCCCCGCGTAGTGAATAAAATCCCACACGATCAGAAAATATCCTTCATAGCGCATTTTCTGAATCATCTGGATTTCGCTAGTCAGCCTACGCTCGTACTCCGCAAGTGGATTGGCCAATGCGCCAGCCTTGAGCAAGCGATCCAGATACGGTACACGCGAAGCAAAGCCTTCACGCACTACTTTTTCAAAATAGCTTCCCGCAGTATGCCCGGACGGAACTTGGAACTCCGGAAACGGATTTGGTATCCGCTCGATCTTTACATTGCAACGCGAAGCGATGTCCACCGTCCGCCGCAGCGCTTCCGGAATTTCGCCGAACACCTGGGTCATTTCCTCGGCCGTCTTGAAATAAAACTGGTCGGTCTGAAACTTCATCCGGTTGGTATCGCTCATGGTCTTGCCGGTCTGAATGCACAGCAGCACTTCCTGGGCATGGGCGTCATCGTGATGCAGGTAGTGGCAATCGTTGGTGGCCACCAGCGGAATGCCGGTCTCTTTCGACAGGCGAACCAACTGCGGGTTCACCGCTTTCTCGATTTCTAGTCCCTGATCCTGAATTTCCAGAAAGAAATTCTGCTTGCCGAAAATGTCGCGCAGCCGATAGGCGTTCTCGCGGGCTTGATCGTATTTCTCGTGAACAACCGCTTCGGTGACCGGACCCTTCAAACACGCCGACAGCGCAATCAGCCCGCGACTATGCTTTTCCAGCAGTTGGTAATCAATTCTCGGCTTGTAATAAAAACCCTCCAAAAAGCCAGAAGACACCAGCTTCATCAGGTTCTTGTAGCCTTCCAGATTTTCGCAGAGCAGCACCAGGTGATTGCTTCCGCGCGCGCCCGGCTCCATCTCGTCGCGGTCGGCGTTGCCACGGTCACTTCCATTGGCGGTTTTTTCGCCGCGATCGTGGCGGCTTCCGCGCGCCACATATACTTCGCAGCCGATAATCGGCTTCACATCGCGCTTGCTGGCTTCGTAGAAAAAATTGGCGGCGGCAAACAAATTTCCGTGGTCGGTAATAGCTACCGCGGGCATTCTCTGGCGGGATGCTTCATCCAGCAGCTCTCCGGTCTCGCAGGCACCGTCAAGCAGGCTGAAATCGGTGTGAACGTGCAGGTGTACGAACTCTGGTTTGGCCATGAACCTTGATTCTAAATCGCGGCGAAAAGAAATGCGACGCCCTTTCGCGCGTTTTCAACAGAAATATTTTTGGATTCTTACGCCAACAATGTTCCCGCGTTACTTTTTCTTGCCCTTCGGCGCGAGCTTTGTCGTTTTCGCAGCATGCTTAGCGGCCTGCTTCGCTTCGATCGCTTTCGCTCCTGGCCGTTCGCCCTTTGCAGGAGCGGTGTGCGCCTTTTCCGCGCCCTTGGCCGCCTTCTTGTCTTTGCTCTTGGGCTCTTTCTGTTTGGGTGGCTCTTTGATTCCGGAAAGTTTCCGCAGCATTTTTTCCCGCTCTTCCGGCGTCTTGCCCCGGCCGTTCAATTGCAACGCGAACATCTGGTCGATCACCGTCTCAAACTTCGGCCCTGCCGGCATGCCGATCCGCGTCAATTCCTCGCGGACTAAGGGAACTCCCGCTCGCAACGGCCGCCACTTGTGCAAATACGCCTTTATTTTTGAAAGGGCCGCCGAATTCCGCGTTTCCGCCATCAAATACGCGATTCGCTCGGTCGCCAACTTTTCCAGAAACTTATAGGCGTCAATCGGCGCATTCAGTTTCTTGCCGGACAATTCCTTCGCGGAAGCTTCCGCCGCTTCCTCAAAATTCATCACTACTTCAGTCTCCCCCGAACGAAAGCCCAACTTGCTCAACAAACTGGACTGTTCGCGATCCTTCAATTTCCCCAGGATCGCCAGCAGCATCGGTGTCGCCAGGCGCGGCCGCAGTCCGGCCATCATCAGGTCATCGCGAACCTTACTGAGGCGGTTGATCGCTTCATAGTCCGGTTTTTTCTTTTCGAAAATCGGATGCACTACCTCCATCAAATCGTGTTCTTCCCACGCTTTCAGTGTCTCGGTCGGGTCTTCTTCTCTTGCCAGTTCGCGCAACTCCGCACCGGCGTCTTCTGAAGTAATGCTGTGATGCAGGTCGCGCTCCATCGCCAGTTCCAGCCACTCTTGGGTACGCTGCTCCAACTTGAAGCCCATGCGCGCCGCGTAGCGCAGCACGCGCAGCAGCCGTATCGGCTGGTTAGTGAAACTGTGGATGGTCAGCGCGCGCACTTCGCCGCGTTCAATGTCCGAAAGTCCGTTAGTCGGATCCAGAAGCAACCCGCGCGAAGCCGGATTCAGCGAAATGGCAATCGCGTTTAGCGAAAAATCGCGCCGCCGCAGGTCTTCCATAATCGTGGACCAGCGAATCTCCGGACGCGTCCCTGGCCGCACGTAGTGATCATCGCGCGCGGCGGAAATGCTTCCTTCGCACTCGCCTGCGAACAGCACTTCGATGTGCCGCAGCTTTTCATCTTCATGCAGCACCTTTGCGCCGCCTTTTTCCAGTTCGCGGGCAATCTTGGTCGGGTTGCCCTCGATCGAAAAGTCCAGATCGCGCAAATTCGCGCCGGTGATCAGGTCGCGCACCGTTCCACCTGTCAAATAGACGTTGAATCCCAGCGCCGCGGAAAGCTCCTGCACCCGCATCATCGCCGCGCGCTGTTCTGGCAGCAGCCGGCTCTCCAGCAAAAACATATAATCTGGCATTGCTCTCCCTCGACCTCAGGATTTGTACTTACAAACCCTGAGCGAACTGGCCCTCTGGGTTGTACGTACAAATCCCGAATGAAATTCATCCTCAGGCCGGCTTGTGTCCTGTTTCGTTCAGCCGCGCCTGTTAACTTGCCGCGCTATGCGCGCGGGTGGTGCGCCTTGTAAATTTGCTTCAACCGCTCTTCCACGACGTGCGTGTAAATTTGGGTGGTCGAAATGTCGGAATGTCCCAACATCAGTTGTACCGACCGCAAATCCGCTCCGCGTTCCAGCAAGTGCGTCGCAAAACTGTGGCGCAGCATGTGTGGCGTTAGTGGAACCCGGAACCCCGCGCGTCGCCCGTACGCGGAAAGGATCTTCCAAACACCAACCCTGCTGATCTTTCCGCCTCTGCGATTCACAAACAGAAACGCTCCGGCTGTCGTTCGTGCCGGCCCGAGCAATACCGGCCGGCCATCTCGCAGATATTTTTCGACGATTCCCAGAGCCTTGCGACCCACCGGCACGATGCGTTCCTTGTCGCCTTTGCCGATGCAGCGCACGCAGCCAACCTTGGTGTCCAGGTCCATCACCTTCAGGCTGGTTAGTTCACTGACCCGCAAACCCGTGGAATATAGCACTTCCAGCATAGCCCGGTCGCGTAATCCCAGGGCGGTCTTCTGGTCCGGCAATTCCAGCAGCTTTTCCACTTCCTCTAGCCGCAAATAGCCCGGCAGCGACCGTCGAATCTTGGGCGATTCCAGGTGCGCGGTCGGATCATCGGTGATCAAATCCTGGACTTGGGCGTGACGAAAGAAATTGCGCAACGTCACCAGATGCCGCGCCACCGTCTTGCTCTCTAGCTTCAGGAGGTACAAGCTGGCGAGAAAATCCACCAGATCGTCGCGCTTGACCGTCGCTAGCTCCAGCTTCCGTTTCTTTGCGAAATTTTCAAATTTGGTCAAGTCTCGCCGGTAGGCGCTCAGCGTATTCGACGCCAGCCCCTTCTCCACCTGCACGTGGGTCAAAAATGACGAAACGGCTGCCGCGATCTCCATCAGTTCTCCACGTACGCTTCGCCGCCGCGCTGCCGCCGCGTAGCAATCCCATAAATTTCTTCAATCTCGCTACAGCGGAAAATCCATGCCAGCGCCAGGTACAACGCGGTTGCCCCTGCAATCAACGCAACGAACACTCCGGCTTGGACCGCCACCGTCGAGTGAATCGTAAATTCCGTATAGTGTGCGGCCAGCCAGCAAGCCACGCCCATGATTCCGGAGCACAGCGCAATTTTCGAAAACGACCGCAGAATCTCGCTCATGCCCATAATTCCGTACCGCAACCGGAAAATCAGCAACAGCACGAAAAAGTCAAAGTAGCACGCCAAGGCCGTTGCCAATGCCGGGCCGCCGTTCTGCACTCGTTTAAAGAAAAATTCCAGGAACACAATATTCAGCACCACGTTCAGCACCATTGAGATGGCCGCCACGATTACCGGCGTCCTGGTGTCCTTGGTCGAGTAAAACGCCGGCACCACCAGTTTCACCGTCGCCAAGCCCGGCAACGCAATCGCGTAATAAAGCAGCGCCCTCGCCGTCAATTTCGTGGACTCCGCGATAAACGCGCCGTGCTGGAACAGTACACGAATGATCGGCTCCCGCAGAATCATCAGCCCCAACATCGCCGGCACCGTAATAAACGCCACCAGCCGGATCGAAAACGCCAGCGTCTTCTTCAGCCCCACGAAGTCATTCGCCGCTGCTTGATGGGACATGATCGGCAAAATCGCAGTCGCCACGGCGATCGCGTACCCTCCCAGCACCAGTTCCATCATCCGGTCGGAGTAATACAACGCGGTCAGGCTCCCTTTGGGCATGATACTGGCCGTCGCAAACCGTGTATCCACCAGCAAATTGATCTGCGCCACGCCAATTCCAAACAATCGCGGAATCATCAACCGCGCCACATTTTTTATCCCAGGATGCGAAAACGAAACCCCGAACTTGAAATTCATGCCCTTCTGCACTAGCAGCGGCACTTGTACCAAAAACTGCAACACACCGCCCACCAGTACACCCACTGCTAAAGATGTCGCCGGATTCTTGAAGTACTTCCACACCGCCGCAATCGAAAACAGAATCGAGGCCAGATTCCAAAAAATCGGTGTCGACGCCGGCAATCCAAAAACATGAAAGCAATTCAAAATTCCCATGGCCAGCGCCGCCAGTGCAACGAAGAACAGATAAGGAAAGATGATCCGGTTCAGCTCCACTGCCAGATCCAAGCCTCCCGCGCTGTTCACGTCCGATGTGAAGACATGAATCACATATGGAGAGAACACCATCCCCAGCACGGTAATCGCCGCCACCACTAACGCCAGCGTCCAGAACAACTTGTTGGCGAAGTCCCAAACCTCCTCCCGGTCCTTGTCCCTCATGTATCCGGCAAACACCGGAATAAACGACGCGGTCATCGCGCCTTCCGCCACCAGCCGCCTAAAAAGATTGGGAATGCGAAACGCCAGTTGGTAAGCAACCGAAACTTCGGTCGTTCCGAGGAGGATAGCTATACGTTGGTCGCGAATGAAGCCAAAAACCCGGCTAACGATGGTGAAAAGCGAG
>Ga0157376_10001351_pt1 | contig 16163 bp, 15 predicted proteins | sample M45metaG_FD_121801 | JGI IMG/M metagenome (GOLD analysis project Ga0157376, IMG submission 121801) | Miscanthus rhizosphere microbial communities from Kellogg Biological Station, Michigan, USA - M4-5 metaG | ecosystem: Host-associated > Plants > Roots > Rhizosphere > Soil | place: USA: Michigan... | reverse complement strand
GATGCGCTCGCGCAGATCGAATCCATGCGCCTTGCAGGCGCCGATCAGTTCGTCGAGCCAGGCCGGGTCGCTGCGTTCGATGCGCTCGATGCGTTCGGGCTGGCGCCGATAGTGCTCGAGCCAGCGGTAGACCGTGCTGAGCGGCAGGCCCAGGGCCCGGGCGCTGTTGCGCCCGCCGTGGCGCAGAGCGAGCAGCAGGGCGACTTCGACGAATGCCTGCGGATAGCTGAGCCTTACCTGGCGGTGCCTGAGCATCGGTGCGATCGAACGTCCCGTGGCGATTGCTACAGGCTAGCGGTGCGGACGCCGATTCGCTTCCACAAATCCGCCCACATGAGTACCGTCTGCACCGCCCGGCGGTCGATGAAATGAACAAAATTCCGATAGCCGTGACTGGTCGACCAGCACACCGCGAACACGCAGCGCGGCAGCGCTGGCAATTCGCTACTATGGCGACCTGAACATGGCTCGATTACTGCAAAACACCGTCGCTGGATTCCTGTTCCCCGAGAACCGGAAGGGACTTGTCGCCGGCGACGCAGCGAGGGGAAGGTTCGTTCCGATGGTCGTACGCGTTCTGCGCTACTGGACAATCGCCGGCCTCATGGCTACGGCGATGACGCTGTTCACGGCGTTCCAGACACACCTGCAGTTCATGCTGCGCGGCCAGGAGATGGCTTACTTCGACAGTGTCGTCTGGAGCGGAGTGATCTGGTACATCTGGGCGCTGCTCGCGCCTCTGGCGATTATCCTGACGCTGCGCTACCCGATCGAGAAAGGGTCGCAGCTGGTGCGCGCGGTGGCGCTGCAGATCGTATTTGCCGCAGGGTTCATCGGCCTGCATGCGACGATCGCCGCGGCGATCATGCATCTGTATCCGGAACGATTCGGCGTTCTCCCCGAGTTCGGACCGGCGATCCTGCAACTGCTCGCGATGCAGGGCCACTGGGGTTTCATGAGCTACGTCGCGCTGGTCGCGATGGTTCACGTCGGCATTTATTTCCGGCGCGCGCAAACCGAAGCGCTGGCGCGCGAAGAACTGCGCACCCAGGCGGCATCGGCGCAGCTCACGGCGCTGGCGCGGCAGATGCAGCCGCACTTCCTGTTCAACGCGCTCAATGCGCTCGTGGCGATGCTCGACGAAGGCTCGACGGCGCAGGTGTTCACGATTCGCCTGGCGCAGATGCTACGCATCCTCCTGCAAAGTGGCGACCGCGCGACCGCAACGCTCGGCGAGGAACTGGCCTTGGTCGAGGCCTATCTGGAAATAGAACGCGCCCGCCTCGGCTCGCGGCTGCGCACGGAGATCCAGGTCTCCCCGGCGGTGACCGAGTGCCGCCTGCCGGCGTTCATCCTGCAACCGCTGGTCGAGAACGCGATCACGCACGGCATCGCGCGCACGCTCGAAGGCGGCCAGATCCAGGTGCGCGCGCAGCGCGACGCGTCCGATGTCGTGATCGACATCAGCAACACCTGCACGGCATCGGCCGGCCAGGAACCCGCCGACGGCATGCAGCTGACGATCCCGAACTGCCGGCGCCGCCTGGCGCTGATGTACGGGCCGCAGGCGCGCTTCGAAGCCGGTTTCGTCACGCGCAACCTTTTTCGCGCTTCGATCATCCTACCGCTGGACTCCTCAGCGCTTGCACCGCCGACATGAGACGCCTGCGAGTACTCGTGGTCGAAGATGAAGAACTGGCGCGCGAGCGTCTGGCGCGCCTGATTGCCGATCAATCGGGATTCGAACTGGCCGCGGCCTGCGGCAATTGCGACGAGGCGCTCGGCGTGCTCGCAGTCGAACCGGTCGACATCGCGCTGCTCGACATCCAGATGCCGGGCATCAGCGGCATGGAGTTCTCGGCCCGCCTCGGCGAGCATAGCGAGAATCCGCCGATCGTGGTGTTCGTCACCGCGCACAAGCGCTTTGCCTTCGACGCGTTCAAGGTGCATGCGGCCGACTACCTGCTCAAGCCGTTCGATCGGGCGCAGCTCGAACAGGCATTGGCCACGGCGAAGGACCGATACAAGGCTCGCGAAGCACTCGCGCTGGCCGAGAAAATCCACGCCGTCGTCGGCGAGTCGATCGATGCGCGCGCAACACCGGAAGCCAGGCCGGCATCAGGGCGCTTCGTCGTGCGTGAGAACGGCCGCTACTTGATCGTGCGCAACGACCAGATCGACTGGATCGAAGCCGATGGCCGCGATTGCGTCCTGCATTGCGGCAGCAAGCTTCACCGCGTCGACGGACCACTGACCGAGCTGGCCGAACGTTTGTGCACCGATCGTTTCGTCCAGGTCAGCCGCTCGAGCCTGCTGAACATCGACAGCATCTCGCAGCTGCAGGAGATGTTCAAAGGCGATCTTGTCGCGATCATGAAAGGCGGGCAGGAAGTCCCGGTGAGCCGGCGCTTTCGCACGCAGGTCATGGATCGCCTCGCGGGCTGATGCCGCCGCGCGTTCGCCCGCCTCTATCGCACGGAAGAAGTGAGCAGAAGCTTGGTAGAAATTCTCGTCGCGCGCCGTCGATAATCCGCTTCGTCACGTTGCCGGTTGCGAGCGTATGCAAAAGATCCTGCTCAACTTGAACAGCATTCGCGCAGCCCGCGAGATTCGCGCCGGCAGGAATCCCGGCAAGGTCAGCGGCGAGCTCGGCATCAGCCTGCGCAACATCGACCGCATCGAGTCGGTCTACGGAAGCATTCCGGACAACCTGCTCGCCGGCATCGAGCGCCTGCTCAACGACCGCGAAAAACTGCGGCGCCTGATCTCGAACCTCATGCACCGGAACGAATTCCTGCCGTAGCGCGTTACGCTGCCGGCGTGCTCGGCTCAGAGCGAAGTGATCGGCTTGAATCCGCCCATGAACATGCGCATGCCGTCGAACGGCATCGCCTTCGGATTCATGATAGAGGCCAGGCGCGGATCCTTCATCGCCTTGGCATTGACGCGGTCGCGCTGCGCGCGCGACTTGTAGACGACCCAGCCGACCGCGACGGTCTCGCCGGCCTTGAGCTTGACGCTCTGCGGAAACGACGTGACCTTGCCCGGCTTGACGTCGTCGGCGAGACATTCGGTGTACGCGATCGCGCCGTGTTCACGCCACACCTTGCCGATCGTTCGGCTCATGCGGCGATAGGTCTTCAGGTTCTTTTTCGGCACGGGGATGACGTAACTGTCAACGTAGCTCATGTGACCTCCAGGTTTCGCGGCGCCCTTGCGGAGCGGGTCATCGGTATTCGCAGCGAACATCGATCGTTCGAGTCTATTCCCCGGAACACGCGGCAACAATGACGCTGCGGCTATGCCGGCTGCGTCAGTCAAAGTGAGTTCAGCTTTTGCGGCAGAGGGCGCGCCGGAAGAAGGCGCGACCGCGGCGCAAGGCGACCGTTTGGCGCGACAGCCACGAGGTGACGAACGCGAAACCTTTCGTCGGCTTGCGCTGCGTCTATTCGGCAAAGTAGCCGCGCGTTGCGGGCCGGCGACGACACTGGCCGACACGCTGAAGCGCAGCCTGCGCGATCGGGCGGGCCATCGTTTATCATGTCCGGCAATCGCCATGCCATGCTTCCGGCGGCGATACGCCCGGGGGATCGATGCCTTCGCTGTTCGCCGAACTCAAGCGCCGCAACGTGCTTCGCGCGGCCGCCTTTTATGCGGCGGCCGGGTGGCTCCTGGTGCAGGTCGCGACCCAGGTGTTCCCGTTCTTCGACATGCCGAACTGGACCGTGCGCTGGATCGTCATTGCGGTCCTGATCGGCTTTCCGTTCGCGATGGTGTTCGCCTGGTTCTACGAGTTCACTCCGCAAGGCCTCAAGCGCGAAAGCGAAATCGAACACTCCCCCTCGATCGAGCGCATAACCGGCAAGAAGGTCGATCGCTGGATCATCGCCATGCTCGCTTTCGCGGTCGTGCTGCTGCTGACCAACAACTACATCCTGCGCACGCGTGGGACAGGTGCCGGCGAGGCGGTCAGCACCAAGTCGATTGCCGTACTGCCGTTCGTCAACATGAGCGGAGACGCGCAAACCGATTACTTCAGCGACGGAATCACCGACGAAATCCTCAACGCGCTGGCGCAGATTCCAGGGCTCAAGGTTGCGGGGCGCACGTCGGCTTTTGCGTTCAAGGGCAAGGCGCAGGACTTGCGCAAGATCGGTGAAACGCTCGGTGTTGCGAACGTGCTCGAAGGCAGTGTGCAGCGTTCCGGCGACGACGTGCGCATCACTGCGCAGTTGATCGATACGCGTGACGGGTATCACCGCTGGTCGCAAAAATACGATCGCAAGCTGACCAGCATCTTCGAGGTCGAGGATGAAATCTCGAAAGCCATTGCCAAAGAGCTGCAGGTCGCGCTCGGCGGCGATGTACAAGCGCCGCTGGTCAAGCAGGCCACTGGCGATCCGAAAGCGCACGAGCTTTACCTGAAGGCCCTGACGCAAATGAGCGGCCGCGGTGCCGGCCTCGTGACCGCGACGCAGTCGTTCGAAGAGGCGGTCGCGCTGGATCCCGGCTACGCCGCCGGCTGGGCCGGTCTTTCCCAGACCTACGAATTGCTGCCGTGGTACGACCTGGCGCCGTGGCTGTCGTCGCTGGCCAAAGCCGAGGCAGCGGCGCGGCGTGCGCTCGCGCTCGATCCGGGGCTGGCCGAAGCGCATACCGCGCTCGCAAACGTGCAGCGCGACCGGCTCGATTTCGTGCTCGCCGAGAAAGAGTACCGGCAGGCTCTCACTCTCGGTCCGGGCTCGGCGGAAACCCGCAACCAGTTCGCCCAGTTGCTCGGGGCGCTCGGGCGTTTCGAAGAAGCGATCGAACAGGCGCGTGTCGCGGTGGAACTCGATCCGATCGCACCTGCGCCGCGCTATATCCTTGGCGTTTCGCTCTCGTGTGCCCACCGCCAAGCCGACGCGATCGCCGAGTTCGACAAGGTCATGGCGAAGGCGCCGGACTTTCTCTTTGGACGCTATCACCTGGCATTCGCCTACCTCTTCGACGGCAATTACGCCGAGGCCGAAGGCCAGGCCCGCGGCGCCGCGACGGCGGGGGGAGAGGATCCCGATGTCATTGCCACGCTGATCAAAGGCGTGGCCGATCCGAAGGCGGCTCCGGCGGCGTTGAAGCTGACTCGGGATGTCCATCGTCTGGCTGGCGCCGAGGTGGGCGAACTGGCGGTCGCCTTTTGGGAAAGTCTGCTCGGCGCGCACGAACAGGCGCTCGAAAGCCTGCAGCGCTGGTTCGACGGCGCGTCGGTCGGTCAACGCTTCAACGGTATTCGCTATCTGTGGCTGCCCGCGTTCGATCCGGTTCGCGCGGATCCGCGCTTCAAGGATGTGCTCAGGGCGTTGAACGTGCCGGAGCAAAGCGCGAAGAGTCCCGCGTCGTAAGCGAGTTTCTTGCCTCGCATGCTGCGACGCCATCGGTTGGCCGCGTTGCAGCACCCCGGTGCCCAGTCGATTTTGCAGGCGTCCTTGTGGCATCGATCGCAGGTGTCGCCCTGCGGTAACGTCTTCGCAATGAAGATGCGCGAACTTGTCGGGCTGCGACAACCACCCGAGGAGCCTTTGCCATGACCCACAAACACAAGTTGCTGCCGCTGATGCTCGCCGCCATCCTTGCCGCGCCGTCGGCCCATGCCGCTGTCGATCTGATCGCAATCGGGACGCTGAGCGGCAACGCAACCGACCTGTCGACCGAATCTGCGGGGGCGCTGGAAAATGGCGCAGCCGGCAATCTGTTCGGCGGCATCGGTTCCGGCATCGCCTACGCCGGCTGCAACACATTGCTGGCCGTGCCGGACCGCGGTCCGAACGCGGTTGCATACAACACGGCAGTCAGCGATACGACTTCCTACATCAACCGCTTTCACACGCTCAGCATCGATCTCTCCCCGAGCGCGCCGGGTTCAGCGTTGCCATTTGAACTGACGCCGACGCTGACGACGACGACGCTGCTGCGCGCGCCGCAAAAGCTGGTCTACGGCGACGGTATTCTCGCCGGGCTGTCTGACGGCGCCCCTGCGCTCAACGCGGTGAACCACACCTACTACCTGACCGGCCGCGCGGACAACTTCGTTGCGACGCAGCTGTCGACCTACGCGCTCGACGGGCGCTTCGACCCGGAAAGCATTCGCGTCAGCAACGACGGTTCCAGCGTTTTCATCTCCGACGAGTACGGTCCGTACATCTATCGCTTCAATCGCAAGACCGGTCAGCGCACTGCAGTCGTCGCCGTGCCCGACATGTTTGCGATCTCGCATCTCAGCGCGGACGGCAATGTCGAGATCAGCGGCAATACGTCCGGCCGCGTGTCGAACAAGGGCATGGAAGGCCTGGCGATATCGGCGGACGGCACAACGCTATACGGCGCGATGCAGAGTCCACTGGCGCAGGACGGCGGCACGAAAGCGCGCTACACGCGTATCCTCAAGATCGACCTCGTCACCGGCGCGACCAGCCAGTATGCCTACCCGCTGACCAACATCGGCACCACGAGCAAGCCGAAATATCCGACGATCAGCGACATCGTCGCGGTCAATAACCACGAGTTCCTCGTCGACGAACGCGACGGCGATGGTCTCGGCGCCGATTCGCCGGCCGTGTTCAAGAAGCTGTTCCACATCGACCTCGACGGCGCGCAGGACGTCAGCTCGTTCGTCGGCGAAAGTACGCTTGCGCCAGCGGCGGTCGACAAGGGCGACCCGTTCCTCGACATCGTCGCCGTGTTGAACGCGCACGGTTTTGCCAGCAACGACATTCCGGCGAAACTCGAAGGCATCGCGTTCGGCCCGGATGTCGACGTGGACGGCGTGACGAAACATACCTTGTTCGTCGCCAACGACAACGACTTCGTCGGCACCGTCATTGACGGCAACCATCCGGACCCGGGCATCGACAATCCGAACCGCTTCTTCGTGTTCGCGGTCGACTCTTCGGATCTGCCGACCTACGAAGCACAGCAACTCGCGAAGAAATCTTGCAAGTAAAGCGCGTACTAGCGCCGGAGCCGCATTGCGCGGCCCCGGCGTTACTGGATCACGCCACCAGAGATGCGTCGAGCGTAATGTTCGTGTTGAACAGCTTCGAGACGGGGCAGTTTGCCTTGGCTTTCGCCGCGAGCGACTGGAATGTCGCATCGTCGGCGCCGGGCACGTTTGCTTTCAGCACGAGGTGCACCGCCGTGATGCTGTAGCCTTCGCCGACTTTTTCGAGAGTCACTTGCGCCGACGTATCCATCTGCGTGGCCGTGAGCTTGGCTTCGCCGAGTATCAGCGACAGCGCCATCGTGAAGCAGCCGGAGTGCGCCGCAGCGAGCAGTTCCTCCGGATTCGTGCCGGGCTTGCCTTCGAAGCGGCTGGCGAATCCGTACGGATAGGCCTTGAGCGCGCCACTTTCGGTCGAGATCGAGCCTTTGCCATCCTTGATGCCGCCTTGCCAGGCAGCTGAACCGTTGCGATTGATCTTCATGGACTTGCCTCCTGTCATGTGTGCCGTGACGCGAACGTTGCCATCGTACCCGTTATCGACTCGTGATCCCGCTCGGTTCGCGACGCGATGATGCTGGCGCACGGCTGAATCGATGGTGCGGTAAGTCGCTCAGGTAGCGGCCGGCAGTGCGGGGCCAACGCTCGCCGCCATCGCTTTGGCAGTATCGAAAAACTCGAAGAACTCGACCACCTTGCCGCCCTCCAGTCGCAGGAAGTCGGCTTTCGGCGTCTGTACCACGATGCCGGTGCGACGGTTCTTCCAGCCGCAGCTGCCGAGCATGACCACGCGATCGCCCTGGGCAATCAGTTCGTCCACGGTGTAGTGGATCATGTCCCAGTCGTTGCCGAGTTCGGCGAAGTAGCGCGCGACCTCATCGCGACTGGCGCAGTCGCGCGAAAACTCCAGGCCTGCGGCGCCGCCGGCGAGCGAACGAAAACGCACGCCGTGCGACATCAGGTCGAGCCACTTCTGAACGCTCGCGCCGCGCGAGTCGTGCCACTGCTGATAGGCCTCGCTAATCAAGGCCACGTTGTCCGATTCGGTCTTCATGACTTGCTCCTCCATGCCTGGCGGCAGCGAGCTTACTGCGGCTCTGTCGAAAGCACTACGGTGCGGAGCGAGCCGAGCCGTTGGTCGAGTCAGGCTAGATGCCGAAGAAGCGCGCGCTGCACGGACACGCCACGAAGCTTTGCGGCGCAGCGTACGCTCAGGACAGTCAATCAGTCGCTGCCGAAACGGTCGCCGAATATCGCGTCCAGAGTGTCGACCGCAACGACAACGGCGTCGGCGCGAACGGCAGGGGCGAGACCCGCGGGCGCGAATGGCGTGCTGCCGGCGACGAGTGCCTTGCCGGCGCAGCCGGCGGGCACGACGACCATCGTGTCGTCTGCAAGAAAAGTTGGCGCGTCGTGCTGCCAGCTGCCGAGTACTTCGAGGTCGGCAGACAGGGTCTGCACGAACGGCACCGGATGGCCGTCGCCGCGAAATCCCGCAACGACCGTGTCGCTGGCGATGCCGAGCGCGTACAGATCACCGCGACTGTCGGCCGCGAGCGAGAACATCCAGTCGCCGCCGACCGATCCGATCTGGATCGAATTCAGCGGCACCCCGGTCGCTGGATCGAGTTCGGCGACGAAGCCGTCGGAGTTGCCGAGCGGCGGACCGAAAACCGGCCCGATCGTCGTCCCGGCCGCGTACAGCCGGCCACTCGGCGCAACGACCAGCGCGGCGATGTAGTCGAGCGAGAGCGTCGACAGCGTCGTCGACCACACGACATTGTTCTGCGCGCCGACGCGGCGCACGCGGATACCGCCGCCGCGTTCCGGCGTTGCGGAGACAACCGTGCTGATGAAAACATCGTCGCTGTCGTCCAACGCTCTGGCGACGCTGGTCACGAGGTCCGCCGCCGATGTATTCGACGCCGACCACGAAACGAAATCGATCGAATTTTCAAGACCGGCCCGGAAGCGTCCGACAAAACCGTTCTGCCAGGCGATGACCGCGGTGCCGACGACGAATTCATCGTCGTAGCCGACGACGACGATGTCGCCGTTGTCGGCAAGCGTAATCGCTGTCGGGTGTTGCGGGCGTTCGTCGCCGGTTTGCGTGAGCGACAGCAGATTGCCGTCGGAATCGAGCAGCGCGACGAACAGATCGAATTGCCCGCCGTTGACCATTCCCGGAAAGGTGCCATCGGTGCGTCCGGCGACGGCGACGCGGCCGTTCAGAGCATCGAGTGCGAGCGCCTCGACGATGTCGGTCGCGCTCGTGTCGAACTCGCGGCGCCACATGCGCACACCGTCCGGTCCGTGTTTCTCGACGAACCCTTTTGCATTGCCGACCGGCCAGAAGTTCTCGACACCGAGCGTGCCGCCCTCGTAACCGCCGAGATAGACGTTGCCGGCGTCGTCGCGCACGGCGGCGCGGATCTGGTCGTCGAGGGTGGCGTTGCCGAAGCGCGTGCTCCACGAGTCGATGCACGTCTCGGCCTGCGCCGCTGCCGACACGAGCGCGAAAGCCAAAATCAGCGCAGCGTCGCGGCTGGCCGCGATAAGCAGGCGCGCCGTAGCGGCGGCACGGATTCGAAGGGTCAAGGGCATGGGGTCGGGTCGTCTGGAGCCACTGGTGCGGTGCCTTTCCACGTAGAACGGCACGGCGGTTCGAAATACGCCATCGCCTGCCGCTGGAGCGCGAGCGTGGCTCACGATCGAGGCTAAGCGCCTGAACCTGCCGTTCGCTACCGACCAAGGTCCTGCCGTTGTCCTCACTTTCGACGGGCGCGTGATAACGCGAAAACCGCCGGCCGTGGCGCCGGTGTTCGTTCCGGGGGCCATTCGTTGTTTACTCCAGTGGAGCGACAATGCGACATCGCTGAAGCGGGAGACCAGAGGCCATGATGAGACATCGTTTCTGGGTGGCGATCGGGATGGGCTTCATGCTCGCGTTCGGTGCGGCCAACGCGAGCGCGCAGGACAACCATGCTGCTGCAGGAAAACAGACCGGAACCGACGCGAGCACGTCGACGTTCCGCATCGTCGCGACCGACAGTGGATTCGAAGGTCCCGCGAGCGTTCCGGCCGGCCTTCGCCACATCCTGTTCGAAAATCACGGCAAGGAAATTCACGAAGGCATGCTGGTCAAGCTGCCGGCAGGGATGCGCGCGGAGGACTACATCGCCGCGGGAAAAGCCGGCTCCTTGTTTCCCGAGGGCGCGCTGGACTACTCAGGCGCCGGATTGACTTCACCTGGCCTTGGGACGGAGCTGTGGACGCGGCTGGATCCCGGGCAGTACATCGTGGTCTGCTTTAACGCCAATCACTTCAGTACCCGCCGCGTGCACCCCTTCACCGTGACGACCGCTGGCGCGCACGACGACCCGCTCCCTGCGGTCGACGTCGTGCTGAAACTCGTCGATTACCGCTTCGAGTTGTCCGCGCCGTTGCGCAAGGGCGTGCAGGTCATTCGCGTCGACACGACCGGTCCATCGATGCACGAAGCCGACATCTACCGTCTGCTCGACGGCAAGACGCTGGCCGACGTCGTCGAGTGGCGCAAGCACAACGGTGCAGGCGTCGCCCCTGCAATCGCGTTCGGCGGCATGCTCGACAGTCACGATCTGGGCCATCAGGTCTGGCTCAGAAAGAACTTCGTACCCGGGCGCTACGTCCTGGGCTGCGAAATGCCGATAAGCACCGAGGCGAAGTCGGGCACGGGCTACACGACGCACACCGACGCCGGCATGATGCTGGCGTTCGAGATCGCGGAATAGCGATCGCGCGCCGCACCTGCAGCAGTGCGCTCTTGCGCGAGCCGTTGAACGGCCAGGCTGAACTACGCTACCCGGGAACACCGAGTTCAGGAAACACGACGCCGTGTCCCTGGCGGCGGCGTAGAATCGTCGCTGGCTCGCCAGCGACGCGGAAGACAACGATGAAGACTCCATACACGGCAACCATCGTTTCGACCGGCACGAATTATCTGCATCGCATTCGCGTCGGCCAATTCGACATGGTCGCCGACGAACCGGCGTCGCTGGGCGGGCAGGGGCAGGGACCGGCGCCGTACGACTACTACCTGGCATCGCTCGCGGCGTGCACCGCGATCACGCTGCGCATGTACGCCGAGAAGAAAGGTTGGAACCTCGGCGAATTTCGCGCCGAGTTGACGTTCATGCGCGATGACGAGGGCAAGGTGCACATCCACCGCGTCCTGCATTCGGATCAGCCGCTCGACGACGCGCAGTGGCAACGGCTGATCGAGATCGCGGACAAGACGCCGGTGACGAAGACGATGCGCGAAGGCGCAGTCATCACGAGTGCGCGTGGCTGATCGCTGAGCAGACGCTGATGCCCCTGCGTTTCCGGGAGGCAGTAGCAGTTTGACATCCAAGAGCAGAGAAGATCACCTCTCCCCTTGTGGAAAGGTCGGCGCGCGTAGCGCGCCGGGAGCGGGGGCCTCTCTCGGCCATCATGGGCCCCGAGGCACTTGGACTCCTGTCCATCGAAGGCGGCGAAGCCGCCGACTGCGTCGGCGTCACCCTCTTCCCAACCCCTCCCCCATCAAGGGGGAGGGGTCTGAAAGAGCATGCTGTTGAATTGCCTGGATCCGCAACGAGCCAGTGGAAGATGAGACAGTCGCGGAAAAGCGCTTCAATGCCCGCGCGAACTGCCCCCGTGGCTGCCGCCGCCGGAATGCGCCGCACCACCTGCTGCGACGTGGCCGCCACCGCCGCCGCCGCGCGCGGCGAAACTCGAACCGCCGCCGCGCGAATACGATGGCATCGCGCCGCGGCCGCCGGAGTACGAAGGCGCTGCGCCACGTCCAGCGGAATAAGACGGCGCGCCGCCGCGCGTGCCGGTGTAAGCGCTGCGACTGCCGGCAGAATAGGACGGCCCTCCTGCATACGCGCGATTCGAAGGCGCGTAGCGTTGCTGCGGATACGCCGAACGCGAGCCGGCATAGTTCTGCTGTGCGACGTTGCCGCCACGCGCAACCGTAGCGCTGCTATTGCCCGACGGCGCGTATCCGCGCGACGCGGACGCGTAGCCGCGCGATGGCATCGACGCCACCCGATTGGACTGATTTTCGCTGCGGTTGTTGATCGCAGCGGTGCCTGCCGCGGTGCCTCGACCGTAGGCGTAACCATTGCCCGCGCTGGCGCGACCGTTCACGGCCGATACGCCTGCACGTTCATTCATTGATGCTGCACCTGCGCGTGTGTTCATCGCATACGATGCGCTCGTCACGCTGCTGCCGCGCGCTGCTGCGGCATAGGACGCCGACGGCAGCACTGAGCGCCCGGCGAAACGGTTCGCGTTTGCGCCGCCGATCTGAGTGGTCGGCGAGGCGAACGTCCGACCCGTGCCTGTCTGCGTACCGGTGCCGGCCTGCGTGCCTGCAAATGTGTTGCGATTGCCGGGAACCGTTCCGGCACGCGCGAAATCCGCTCCGGTTGAAGTGCCGGCGCGCGAGAAATTGCCAGCGACCGAACCTGCCGGCTGATTGCCGTGTCCGTAGCGTCCGCCGCCAGTACCGCCAGTACCGCCGGTACCACTATTCTGGTCGGCATAGCCGCCGCTGTAGCCACCGTGGCCGCCACCGCCGTGGCCCCAATCGCTGCCGCCATGACCCCAATCGCCACCGCCATGATGGTCGTGGTTGTGGCCACCCCAGTAGCCGCCACCCCAGTAAGCTCCGCCCCCGTATCCGGCATAGCCGTAGTACGGCCAGCAACACCCGTAACCGTAGTACGGCCAGTAGGCATAACCATAGCCGTAACCGTATCCGTAGTACGGCCAGCCCCAGTAGTCGGGCAGGAGGCTGATTCCGAGGTAGACCGGTGCGGCGCTGTAAACCGGCGCGTCCGCATAGTAGTCCGGCACGTAGTCCGGCGCGTAGCCGTAGTCTGCCGGCGGCGCGCGATCGTCGATCACCGGGCCGTCATTCGGGACGCAGCCGTCGCGATATGCAGGATCGTTCGGGTTACAGTTTTCGACGGTCAACTGGTTGTTGCCGCTGTAGACAACCGGCGCGACTGCCAGAGGATCGGAAACGATTTGCGCGTTGACTGCGCTGGCCACGAGGGTGGCAACGATGAACAAGCTCGATCGGAACACGGACGTTCCCCTATTTTGAGTCGCCATCGTGCACGAATGGATGTGAATTCGCACTGAACCGAAACGCTGTTGAAGAGCTGCCGGAGCGCTCGCAAGCAGTGACGAAACCCATCGGCGAACTTCGACCGAGTAAATTTTTCCGGTTGCGCGCTTTCATACCGGGGCCGCGTCATCCGATAACGACTTCAAAACTTCCGGCTACAGCGACATCTCCGGCACGTGTAGCGGCACGTCGAGCTCGGCCTCCGTGGCGTCCAGCACTTGCTGCACCGACACGCCGGGCGCCGTCTCCTGCAGCGTGGCGCGCCCGCCCGGGAATGCGATCACGGCCATCTCGGTCACGAGCAAATCGATCGGCCGCACCGATGTCAGCGGCAGCGTGCACGCCTTCACGACTTTCGACTTGCCCTTGGCGCTGTGCTGCATCGCGATCACGACGCGCCGGGCGCCGGATGCAAGGTCCATCGCGCCGCCCATGCCCGGAACCATTTTTCCCGGAATCATCCAGTTGGCCAGATAACCGGACTGATCGACCTGCAGTCCGCCGAGCACCGTCATGTCGACGTGGCCGCCGCGGATAAGGCCGAACGAGGTGGCGCTGTCGAACGTGCTGGCACCTGGAAGGGCGGTGACCGGGCGTCCGCCGGCGTCGGTCAGCAGGCGATGTTGCATGCCTTCCTCCGGCGGGGCGCCGGTACCGATCAATCCGTTTTCGGACTGGAAAAATACCCGGATGCCAGCCGGGACATAATTAGCGACCTGGGTCGGAATGCCGATGCCGAGGTTGACGAGCATGGCGTCGCGCAGTTCGAGCGCGATGCGTTTGGCGATTACGGTCTGTGCGTCCATGAGTCAGCCCTGCGCAATGAGGTAGTCGACGAGTGGAGCGGGCGTGACAACGTGGTCCGGCGAGATCAGGCCCACGGGCACGATGTTGTCGGCTTCGGCGATCACGGTATCCGCCGCCATCGCCATCACCGGGTTGAAGTTGCGCGCCGTCAGCGCGTAGGAAAGGTTGCCGAGGTAGTCGGCGAGGAATGCGTTGACCAGCGCGAAATCCGCGCGCAGCGCCGGCTCCACGAGATAGTCCTTGCCGGCCAGCGCGATCAGTTGCTTGCCTTCCGCTACTACCGTGCCGACGCCGGTCGCGGTCAGAACGCCGCCGAGTCCGAATCCGCCGGCGCGGATGCGTTCGACCAGTGTGCCTTGCGGCACGAGTTCGACCTCGATCGCCCCCGCGATCATTTTCTTTTGCGTCTCGGGGTTCAGGCCGATGTGGCTGGCGATCACCTTGCTCACGGCGTCCGCGCTCACCAGCTTGCCGATGCCGACGCCCGGCAACGCGGTGTCGTTGGCGATCACGGTGAGCCCGCGCTTGCCCTGGCGCACGAGTTCGTCGATGACGCGTTCGGGCGTGCCCACGCCCATGAAGCCGCCGATCATCAGGCTGGCGCCGTCGGGGATCAGGGCGACGGCATCGGCTACAGTAAGAGTTCGCATCGTTACTCCTCCATGCGACTGCCACCGGACAGCGCGAATCGACAACCGGTGAGCGTCGAACAGCCTGTGTCTGGCTCAGGCCATGATATTAACGCCGCCGTCGACATACAGCGTGCTGCCAGTGATGCGGCGCGCGTACGGCGTGGCGAGATAGGCGACGGCGAAGCCGACGTCGAGGATGTCGGCCAGCTCGCCGACCGGCGCGCGCTCGACCGCATCGTTGAGCAGCAGGTCGAAATCCTTCAGGCCCGAAGCGGCACGCGACTTCAGCGGTCCCGGTGATACCGCATGCACGCGGATGCGCTTGGGTCCGAGTTCATGGGCAAGGTAACGGCACGAGGCTTCGAGCGCGGCCTTTACCGGTCCCATGATGTTGTAGTTCGGCACGACTTTTTGCGCGCCGTGATAGCTCATCGCGAACATCGCGCCGCCTTCGTCCATCAGCGGTGCCGCGAGCCGCGCCATGCGCACGAACGAATGGCACGAGATGTCCATGGCCTGGGCGAACCCTTCGGCCGAGCAATCGAGCAGACCGCCCTGCAAGTCGGCTTTCGGAGCGAACGCGATCGAATGCACGAGCAGGTCGAGTCGACCCCATTGCGAGCGGATGCGCTCGAACACCGCCTCGAGTTCGCCCGGCTTGGCAACGTCGAGCGGCATGAAGATTTCCGCACCGACCTTCTGCGCCAGCGGCTCGACGTAGGGGCGCGAGCGCTCATTGAGATAGGTCACAGCGAGATTCGCGCCGAGTTCGGCGAATGCCTGCGCGCAGCCATAGGCGATCGAATTGTCGTTGGCGATGCCGACGACGAGTGCCTTGCGGTCCTTGAGCACGGGTTTGGGAACTTGCACCATCGCTATATCTCCATCAGATCGCCGCAAGCGTATGCCGCGCGATCATCAATTCCTCGTTGGTTGGGATCACCCACGAGGCGGCCCGGCTTTGTGGGGTCGATATCAGCGGGCCGTTCGCTGCATTCGCCGATGCATCGAGGTCAACGCCAAGCCACGCCGCGGCCGCGCAAACGCGCTCGCGGATCACCGCAGCTTTCTCGCCGATGCCGGCGGTGAACACGATCGCATCGAGGCCGCCGAGTGCCGCCGCAAGCGAGCCGAGTTCGCGCGCGATGCGGTAAACGAACAAGTCAACCGCAAGTTTCGCGCGCGGCTCGTCACTGGCGAGCAAGGTGCGCATGTCACTCGAGATTCCCGACACACCGAGCAGGCCCGATTGCTGGTAGATGAGTTTTTCGATCGCGCGTGCGTCCATGCCGAGCTCGTCGATCAAATACAGGATCACGCCGGGATCGATCGCTCCGCAACGCGTGCCCATCATCAGGCCGTCGACCGCAGTGAAACCCATCGTGCTCGCGACGCTGCGGCCGCCGTCGAGCGCGCACATGCTCGAACCGTTGCCCAAATGCAGCACGACGGTGCGGCCAGCCGCGGCACGCGCATCGACGCTTGGCAGCATCGAGGCGATGTACTCGTAGGACAACCCGTGGAATCCGTAGCGCTTCACGCCGCGGTCGGTGATTTCCGGCGGCAGCGCGAAACTCTGCGCGAG
>Ga0157376_10001349_pt1 | contig 16169 bp, 15 predicted proteins | sample M45metaG_FD_121801 | JGI IMG/M metagenome (GOLD analysis project Ga0157376, IMG submission 121801) | Miscanthus rhizosphere microbial communities from Kellogg Biological Station, Michigan, USA - M4-5 metaG | ecosystem: Host-associated > Plants > Roots > Rhizosphere > Soil | place: USA: Michigan... | reverse complement strand
GGTCGGTGAGACGATCGGTTCATTCGCCACGGGGATGAGGCCGGTTCCTTCCTTGCCGGTGCTTTCCGCGAGAAGTTGTTCTGCCCACAGACCAAATGTGCTGATCTGTGGTGATGCGATCACGGTGATCTTGTTGCGCCCTGCTTGCGCCAGCGAGGCCATCGTTGCGCCAAGTTCGGCACCGGGGTTTTCTCCAAGAGGGGGTTGGATTTGACAGGCCTGGGCCATGGCGGTGGCACGCGAGAGTAATTGTGGGATATCGATACCCATCAGAGCGGCAGGAACTAATCCAAAATGGGAGAGGACTGAGTACCGTCCGCCGATGTCTGGTGGGTTCGTAAAGATGCGCCAGAACTGATGCTCTGCTGCCAGCTTTTCCAACCCGGTGCCGGGATCGGTAATGGCGAGAAACTGCGCGCCGCCTTGGTGGCCCGGGGTCTGGTGCACACGTTCCCAAAAGTGGGCAAAGAGCGACATGACTTCGATCGTTCCGCCGGATTTGCTGGCGAGGATGAATAGGCTTCGGGCCGGGTCGATGGCCTGCGTGACCTGTTGAACCCAGCCTGGGACGGTGGAATCGAGAACCCACAAGCGAGGGAACCCGCGGGATGGTCCAAATGTCGCGCGAAATACTTCCGGCCCTAAGCTGCTGCCACCCATCCCAAGCAGAACTACGTCGCGGATGCCGCGCTTTTGTGCTGAGGTGGCGAAGGTTCGCAAATCCTCGGCCCGGTCTTTCATGTACTCAATAATGGTCAGCCAGCCGAGGCGGTTGGTGATGTCGGTGGGATCTTGCTTCCAGAGTCGATGGTCGAGAGCCCACAGTCGTTCGACGGCATGGGATGCGTTGAGTCGTGCATTCGCCGCAGTGACCAGGGATTGAAGTTCCTCAGGAAATGATCGATCGATCTTAAGCGTCATGGCAAATCTTCTGTATATTGTAAATATCGGATGAGAGAAACACAAACATGAGGTCTCACTAATTAGTGGCGGGGGGGATTCAACGGATAAGACAGGACCTGCCTTCTGCCATCGCCCAGGCGGAGTTGCACGTGGTCGAGAGGGACGCGGAGATCTAGGGGACGCGGATAGGGGAGAGTGCTTTCTGCAGTCCTGAAGCCGAGGGGCTAATCCGCTGGACAAAGGTTCGTCGTAGCAGTGGGGCGGCGATTGCCGGAGAGTCACTCATCAATTATCTGTACTGCAGGCTGCTCAAAAAGTCCGTCCAGCAAGGCCGCAGCGAGTGAAGACCGGAGGCGTACCCTCTGGGGTACGTTGAGGATCTGAACGATGCGAGAACGCTGCTTGCGGGATTTTTCAGCAGCCTGCTAGGTTTCTTCCTTTGTATCATCGAGCGTCGCTAGGGTCATCGCCACCGAGTTCTGTTCGTGGAGCGCGCCGACGATGGTGACTGGCGTTCCCTTCGAAACTCGGCTGTAGAGAAGGGCCATTGGGGGATTGTCCAGCATCACGCAACCCAATGCTTGGGCCATCAGTTCGTTCTCAATCCCATGGATTTCGATTTGACTCCCGATCGCTCTCGATGCCGAGATTTGCCCATTCTTTCGCTCGATCTCGTACCGTTGTCGATCCTCTTCGTTGGGATAGTCGAGGACCAAAGTCCGATAAGACTGGGTCTGCCCCTGCCCCCCCTTGCTGCTGATCCGATATCGGCCTTCCGGAGTGGCGCCGTCTTCCTGGTACCTCTTCTCTCGAATACCATTGGACCCGAGCCGGACGGGGTACGATAATACTTTTTGTCCGTTTCTGTAGAGGGTCAACACTCGATCCGCCTTGTTGATGACAATCGCCGAGGTTCGATGAGTGCGCGACCAGGTGATGGTGTCTTTGGCCATCTGTTGCCACCGGCTGATTCGATTTCGATCGGCGTACCGCCCCAATTCGCTGCTCAGCACGGCAGATTGCGTTGTCAGATTCCGAGCAGCTCGGGTGGATGCGTCGAGAGACTGATCGTACTGCCCCTGTTCATAGAGCGCGCGGGCCTGCTTCATCAGTAAATCGACTTCATCGGGCTTCTGTCCCAACAGAAGGCGACTATCGATGGCACTGACTTGCAAGGTCATCATCCGAAATCGACTTTCAACCTGAGCAATCTTGTTTTCTGCTGAACGGCGGAGCGATTCACGCTCCTTCGTGAGGCGGGCAACCGTCTGGGACCCTTCTTCTTGCAGCCGGCGAAGGGCAACTTCCAAGTCGTTCGGTTCCCAGGGCCAACGAATGAGATCCTCGTCGGCCTGGGCACGAGCTTTTAGCGCCATCCACTGGTGTGAGAACTGGGTATAGTCGGTGGACGAGAATTCATCCGCCCGTAGTGTCATCAAGTCTCGATCGATATTCTCAACCGCTTTGACCACGTCTTGAGGCACGGCCTCCATGCAGCCGGAGAAGGAGCCGACTAGTGCCACGGCCCCCCACCCCAAGAATACCCGTATTAGTCGTGGACAATGATTGGACATACAGCAAGTCTACCTTACTTCACCTTTGACGCAGAGCGTTTTCCCTATTTGACCTTGCAAGGACTGAGTCGATGGCCAACCGTACATGGGTGAAAGATGATTCACTTCCCAATACTCATGACAGTTCGTCGCAATATCACATACGAAATCGACGAGGGAGAGCGAAAACATTCCATGTAACTGCTTATCGCCTCTGGCCCAGCATCTCGCGCCCATACATTGGCACCGTTCCACTTAAGATATTGGATTGAAGATACTGGCTGATGCGCAAGGGCAATGCCAGGAACGGCGCACCAAGGGCTGGGAGAAAGCAACGATGTTACAACAGTATAGGGATGTGAGAGTGCGAGGGGTTCACGAAATCCTGAGGCGATCTAGCCTGTCAGCGACAAAAGCGCCTCAATGCGAAAGAGTTATCAATGGGTTAGCAATGATGCCCTGGGGGTCTTCCAGGCTACAGAAACATAATGGCGGCTTGTGTGAAATCGATGGCCGCATGTCTGAGACAAGCCTGGTCTATCTGGTTTGTCTGGTTCATCTGGTTGGTCTTGTTTAACCAAACAACGAGATAAACCAAATAACGGTCTTCCTACGCTGGCGAACGTGTTCGGTATACGGTGAGAGGGGTGGACCTCATGATGACCTGTGATGCAAGATGATCGCTCCATGATGGATATCGCGCAGTTTGACAGGGTATCAGCCCCTCCCTATAATGCCCTGATCATTTGTGAGTCTTCTTAGGCAAGGAGCGATCGCATGTCGTTTACATCTCAGCAACCATCGAACCTCAAGAAAAAGCGTGAACATGGATTCCGTAAACGGATGAGCACAAAGAATGGCCGGAAGGTATTGGCTCGTCGTCGTGCCAAGGGGCGAGCCCGCTTAGCGGTGTAGATTGAGCAACGCCGACTAAGGCTGCACGAAGGAATCTTTGCCCTCCGTTATGTGCCCCGGACAAGGTAGTCCCCTTCACAGGATGACGGTGCGTGGCCACGGCCGAGCCTGGAGATCCCGGTTCGAAGAGGAAGTCCTGTGCAAGCTGGCCCTTTCCCAGGATGATGGCGATGTCGCAGGGTGGAGGTGGCGGGAATCTGTTCCTGAAACGTAGCCGCGATATCGAGTATGCCAAGCAGCATGGTCATCGTATCTCGACCGCCCTGTTTAATGTCGTGATTTGCCGGACTGACATGAATGGCAGCCGGGTCGGTATTGTGGTAGGGAAGCGATTCGGGGGAGCCGTCAGCCGAAATCGGGTTAAACGCCTGTTTCGGGAACTTACGCGTCAACTACGTGGTCAATTGCTCCCCGGACACGATCTGGTGGTCTTCCCAAAGCGGGATTCGATTTCGCAGCCCTTTGCCGTTCTGAAAAAGGTGTGGGTATCAGCGCTGCAGCGACAACAACTGCTTCGTATGTATGAGGACTAGCGTGCGTCAGTGGTGTCTGCCTTTGTTTTCCGGTTACTCTATTGGATCTCGTCCCTCCTCAGACCAACCCGTCCTACTGAGGCGATCTGTTCTGACTATGCGAGGGCCGCGATCGGTCGGTGGTGGGTACTCAATGGACGCAAGCTTGTGATCTGCCACCTGCTTGAATAAGTACCTATTTTCCTCCTAGATGAATGGATTCCGTGGCGTAGTAAGGGCACAATTGTTCACATCGTTGTAGCGGTTGATTTATGGACAAACGTATTGTCGTATTTCTCGTTCTGTCGTTAGCGATCATCCTGGGATTTGACTTGCTCCTCAAGCAGATGGGGTGGCTTCCTGAGCCCCCTCCTGTTCAGGACGGCGCTGTCCCAGCCCCCTCCTCCTCGGAACAAGGCCCAACGTTCGAGTCCCTGAGAGGCAAGGACAGCGGACCGACCAGTCTGAGCGGCCCAAATCAATCAAGTCAAAAGTCTGGCGCTCCTGCGTCGGGTAGTGCTCTACCAATCGTGGAACAGGCGGTGTCGGTTGAGACGGATTTGGTTCGGGTCGAATTGTCGAATCGCGGCGGGGTGATTCGAAGTTGGGAGCTGAAGCGATACCATTCAGGCCCTCCCGAAGCGAAGCCGGTACAACTCGTCTATCAAGGGGGAAAGTTCAAAGGCCCACTCTCGATTACGGTGGCGAATGCCGATATCGACAAGGTCATTCGAGAAGGCCTCTATAGTATTGAGAAAGACTTTACAAAGCTCGATGCCGCTCATCCTGTCGGGCATGTCACGATGCAGTTTCACGATTCAGCTACCCATCTCAGTGTGGAGAAACGACTGACATTTCATCACGATAGTTATCTGGTGGACATGTCGTTCTCCGTCGAGGGAGTGACTGAGTCCTATGATATCGGGTTAGGGACGAATTTCGGTATCGTGGAATGGGGCGATGGGTTCATCGGTCTGATCGGATCGGCTTCGCGGGTTGACGACAAAATTGAAAAAGAGACGCCGGAGAAGGAACTTGAACGGACGGGGGCGGTTCAGTGGGTCGCATTGCAGGATAAATACTTTCTTTCGGTGTTGATCCCGAAGGCGGGTGCGGCCGCTATTGCCAAGACCGAGGGCGAAAAAATCGTGTCGGCTGGGCTGCGGATGGCTGCGTCAGGAGTAGCATTCCCGGTTGCGCTTCAGCTGTATGCAGGCCCAAAAGAATACGACACGCTCCGTTCGTTAAACGTCGGACTGGAAGATATGATCGATTTCGGATGGTTCATCTACGGCAGCTGGACTATTGTGAAATCAGTCGCCAAACCGATCTTTTATGTTCTGCGGTTCATCCACGAGTATGTCCCTAACTATGGGGTTACCATTATCCTGCTGACGTTGGGGATCAAATTGTTATTTGTGCCGTTGCAATACAAGAGTTACAAGTCGATGAAAATGATGCGGCTGATCCAACCGAAGATCAAAGAAGTCCAGGAGAAGTATAAGGGCGATCGCGATCGTCTGAACAAGGAGTTGATGAAGCTGTACCGCGAGCAGAAAGTGAATCCACTAGGCGGCTTTCTCCCGATGTTCTTGCAGATGCCGGTCTTCATAGCCCTGTTCAATGTCCTCTACATGACGATCGATTTGCGCCAGGCCCCTTTCATGCTCTGGGTTACCGATTTGTCGTTGCAGGACCCCTACTATGTGCTGCCGGTTATCATGGGGGCGTCGATGTTTATTCAACAGAAGATCACGCCCACTACAATGGATCCGGCACAGGCAAAGATCATGTTGGTGCTCCCGATCGGTTTAACATTCCTGTTCGTAAATTTTCCTGCGGGCCTCGTGCTGTATTGGCTGACGAACAATGTTCTGACCATCACTCAACAATTAGTGACGGATCGTTTTCTGTTGCACGACAAAGCCCTCGCCTCGATGGGTGCTGCGCAGAGCGGCAGCACGAGCGCATAGGCGCTTCGCAGTTATGCTCACGAAGTGAAAGAGTCGTCATGTATGGAGGACTCGAAGACACGATTTGCGCCATTGCCACCCCCAGAGGAGAGGGCGGCATTGGGATCGTTCGTCTGAGTGGTCCTCAGGCACTTGTCGTCGCTTCTCAGGTTGTGCGCTTGCGGTCTGGTCGTCCCCTCTCATCGATTTCTTCACATACGCTCCATCTTGCCGATCTTGTGATTCCCGGATCGGATAAACAGAGAGAGGCGAGAGTCATACATATACGCCCTCTTGGATCAGGCCTGCTCGATGAGGCGCTCGTGGTCTACATGAAGGCTCCGCAGTCGTTTACGGCAGAGGACGTGGTGGAAATTCAGTCTCATGGCGGAGCGTTGGTGCTTGAGATGGTGTGCAAGGGATGTGTTGAGTCGGGTGCGAGACTGGCGGAGCCGGGAGAGTTTACGAAGCGGGCCTTTCTCAACGGACGCTTAGATCTCTCCCAGGCGGAAGCAGTGCTCGATACCATCAGGGCCACATCCTCCATTGGGTTGAACATTGCGCAACGCCATCTGCGGGGTGACCTCTCGCGCGAGGTAGAGCAGGCTCGGACCTCGCTTCTGACGGTACTGGCCCATGTGGAGGCGGGGATCGATTTTGTGGACGAAGATATCTCCTTTCTTCAACGCGATGAACTGATTCGTATTGTGAGAGAGGCCTGTGCAGTGGTTCAGAAACTGGAAGCGACAGCGCGGGAGGGGCGGATCTTACGGGAAGGGGCACACGTCGTGATCCTTGGGCGCCCGAACGTTGGCAAGTCTAGTGTCTTGAACCGTCTCCTGAGGGAAGAGCGGGCGATTGTCACGTCCATTCCGGGCACGACGAGGGATGTGATCGAGGAGTCCATCGATCTTGACGGGGTGACGGTTCGTTTGGTTGATACAGCGGGAGTGCGGGAAACAGACGATATTGTCGAACAGGAAGGGATCAAACGTACGCGTGTCGCACAGGACGAAGCGGACCTCTTACTGGTGGTAGTGGATAGGAGTATGCCCCTCACGAGCGATGATCGGAAGCTCTTGAGTGTGGTCAAGGATCGCAAACATGTGGTGCTCCTGAACAAGGCTGATTTGGCTGATGAGGCCGAGTCGGATACCGCGCTTGTGGGCCACTCTTCATACAGTATTTCAGCAAAAACGGGTTGGGGCGTGGAAACGGTGAAGTCGGCCATTCGCGCTCAGCTGTTGTCAGAGGGCTTTGAGGCAGCGGATGGGGTCGCGGTCACGAACGTGCGACACCGTGATGCGTTGCGCCGGGCTGGCGAATTCCTGGGCCAGGCCCTTGAGTCCGTGCAGTGGGGGGCGGCGGGGGAGCTTGTCTCGATCGATGTGCGCGCCGCAGCCGACGCACTCGGTGAAATAACGGGCGCCATTACGACGGACGAGATCCTTGGTCGGATCTTTTCAGAATTCTGTATCGGCAAGTAGAAGAGGTTGGGCGTGGGACAGGCAGTGGATGTCATTGTGGTGGGTGGCGGTCATGCCGGCTGTGAGGCCGCCTTGGCCGCTTCGCGTATGGGTGCGCGAACGTTGCTGCTCACTATGGATCACGACCAGATTGCGCACATGTCATGTAATCCGGCAGTCGGGGGAATTGCCAAGGGACATCTGGTAAAAGAAATCGATGCGCTGGGTGGGGAGATGGCGCGGAATACGGATCAAGCCGGCATCCAGTTCCGCTTCATCAACACAAGTAAAGGCCCGGCGGTGCGAGCCCTCCGCGTCCAATGCGACAAAAAGCTGTATCGGGAGGCCATGCAACGAACGGTGCGCCTGCAGGAAGGGCTGACGATTGGCGAGGGAATGGTCGATCGCTTACTGACGCATGCCGGCGCGATTACAGGCGTGGTGACAGACAGCGGCGATCACATTCAGGCAAAGGCCGTTATTCTGACATCAGGTACATTCCTTAAGGGACTTATCCATATCGGTTTGAATCATTTTCCTGCAGGACGAGCCGGAGAGGCATCCGCCGAGCACCTGTCCGACTGCATGCGAGACCTGGGGTTCGAAGTGGGCCGGCTCAAAACCGGCACGCCTCCTCGCTTGGATGGAACGACCATTGACTTTTCTGTGATGGTACCTCAGCCGGGAGATGATCCACCGCCGCCTTTTTCGTATCGGACCGACCGGATTGAGAACCGCCAACTCCCCTGTCATTTGACCCATACCAATCGTGCGACGCATGAGTTGATCCGGCGCAATCTGGACCGATCGCCACTCTATAGCGGCATCATTGAATCGGTGGGACCGAGGTACTGTCCGTCGATCGAAGATAAAGTCGTACGCTTTGCAGACAAAGAACGTCATCAGATCTTCGTCGAGCCGGAAGGATTGGAGAGCCGTGAGTTCTATCCTAACGGTATTTCAACCAGCCTACCGGTTGATGTGCAGGCCGCGATTCTGAAAACGATTCCAGGATTAGAGCAGGCCACCATGCTCAAACCTGGCTATGCGATTGAGTACGATTACTTTCCTCCACGGCAATTGCACCCGACTTTGGAGTCTAAGTTTCTGGACGGTCTATACCACGCGGGACAAATCAATGGAACATCCGGATATGAAGAGGCAGCGGCTCAGGGCCTTATGGCTGGAATCAATGCGGTTCTGAAGCTTCGAGGAAAATTGCCATTGGTGCTTGACCGTTCCCAGGCCTATATTGGTGTACTCATTGACGATCTTATTACGAAAGACGCGCGTGAACCCTATCGCATGTTTACGTCACGAGCAGAATATCGCCTATTATTGCGCCATGGAAATGCTGATCTTCGATTAACTGATGCCGGACGGGAAGTTGGGTTGATTTGTGACAAGGTCTATGCACGGTTTCAGGTTAAACAGAAAGCCATTGAATCTGAGCTCGTACGTCTAGAAGAGCTTCGACCAAAACTCACGGATGCTGTTCGTGAACGCCTGGCTAAGATTCAGATAGAGGAGATCTCTGGGCCCTGCACCGCAGCCCAACTTTTGCGGCGCCAGGGAGCAAACTATAAAACTTTGTTAGAGGCGCTTGGAGTTGATATCTTACAAGACGTTGAAACTGCTTATGAAGTTGAGCTACAAGTCAAGTACTCAGGTTATATCAAGCGCCAGCTTCAACAGATAGGTCGATTCAAAAAACTCGAATCGAAACCGATCCCAATAGCCTTCAATTACGATGGGACTCTTGGTTTTTCGCGAGAGGTCTGTGAAAAGCTTAAAAAAGTTCGCCCAGCTTCTATTGGCCAGGCATCGCGAATTTCAGGAGTCACACCAGCGGCAATTTCCCTTCTCCTTGTGGCCCTTGAAAAATACAAGGAAGAATCTAGCCGAGATAGTGTTCTGCAAGTCTTACCCTAGACGAGTAGGCTCGGAGATCTTTACTACCCACTCCGGAATATCTTGACCTCATCTGCTGATTCACGTAATTGTTCCACGTGGAACATGAACTAGAATTGCGCGAATTCACGATTCGTTCCGTCAAGGAGCTTGGGCTGACAGTCGGGGAAATCCATGCGGAACAATTCATGCGCTATCTCGCTCATCTCATTGAGTGGAATAAGGCGATCAATCTAACGGCAATCGTCGACCCTAAGAAAATAATCAACAAACATTTTGTGGACTCACTCGTTGGGCTTGTCGCGACAAGTTTTCCAAAGAATGGCATGGTACTCGATGTGGGATCTGGGGGAGGGTTTCCTGGCATTCCTCTTAAAATCATGAGATCTGATATTCGGCTAACCCTCGTAGAGCCAGTTCAGAAAAAGTGTTCATTTCTTAACTCAGTGATTGGCTTGTTAAAGCTTCAGGACGTGTCTACATTTTGTGGCACCATCGAACAATTTACCAAGCAGCCTCTCAGCGATGCTATTGATATGGTCGTAGTAAGGGCTTTGAAGTATGAAGAAATAAGGAAACACCTCCCTGCATTGCTGACTTCAAAAGGGAAAGTCGTCTTGTATCGAACAGAGAGCATCAAGAAACAGGAGATCGGAGAAGAGTTTCATCTTGTGAGCGAAACAGATCTTATTCTTCCTCAAGGATCTGGCAAGAGAGTCGTCACAGTGATTGAGAGAGACAATTAATAATATAATCAATTATATATGTATTCGTTCCACGTGGAACATTATCGATGAATACATAAAGAATCATTAAATTAATTCAAATTATGGCAAAGATTGTAGCGATTGCAAATCAGAAGGGTGGCGTAGGAAAGACGACAACGGCCGTTAACCTTGCCGCTGGTGCCGCGCTCCTAGGCAAGCGTGTCTTGCTTGTGGACATGGATCCGCAAGGGAACGCTACAAGTGGACTAGGGATCGACCCCCGTTCCCTACAGACTACTGTCTATAACTGTCTTATTAAATATGTGAAATTTCATGATGTTGTGAAAGGCACAGAAGTAAGCGGTTTGTCACTTTTGCCGGCAAATGCTGACTTGTCTGGGGCAGAAGTAGAGCTGGTGAATATTGAGGAGCGGGAAAAATTGCTTCAGCATTTCTTGCGAGACGTGAACCCGTTATTCGACATTATCTTTCTCGATTGTCCTCCTACATTGGGCATTCTGACGATTAATGCCCTCGTCGCAGCACAGAGCATTTTGGTCCCGGTTCAATGTGAATACTATGCGATGGAAGGATTAAGCCGATTGGTCGGAAACATCGATCGAGTTCGTCAATCCTTTAACCCTGAGCTCAAATTGGAAGGGATCGTCTTGACAATGTTCGACGCTCGGAATACGTTGGCGCGTCAAGTCGTTGAACAAGTTCGTGAGTACTTCAAAGAAGTCGTCTACAACACTGTGATCCCTCGCAATGTGACACTGGCGGAGGCCCCAAGCTACGGACGCCCTGCCATGTTATATAACGTCGCATCTGCAGGATCTCAAGCTTATTTGTCATTAGCAAAGGAGTTTGTGAGTCATGGAGAAAAAAGCGCTCGGTAGAGGGCTCGACGCACTACTGCCTGCCACCAAGCCAGTGTCGATGCCGGAATTGCCGGATGTTCAACATCTGCGGATCGATGCGATTGTGCCGAATCGATATCAGCCGAGACAATCGTTTTCTTCTCAGGAACTGGCAGAACTCACAGCTTCATTGAAGCAAAGTGGATTGCTGCAACCAATTTTAGTGCGCCGTAAGGGCGACGGAATATACGAACTCATTTCGGGTGAACGGCGGTGGCGCGCGGCGAAGGATGCTGGGTTAGAAACGATTCAAGCCGTCATTCGCAATTGCGGAGACGATGAAGCCGTCGTCCTGGCGCTGGTGGAAAATCTTCAGCGAGCCGATCTTAATCCCATGGAAATGGCTCGAGCCTACCATCGAATGATGAACGAATTTGGACTGACTCAGGACATAATTGCGCGGCGAGTCGGCTGTGATCGATCCTCGATCGCTAATGTTGCACGTCTAATGAATCTTCCTTCAGAGATCCAGCAGCTGATTGAATCGAATCAGCTCTCCATGGGACATGCCAAAGTTATTCTCGGCCTTCCTGGTCAGCGTGAACAGCTCAGAGTCGCACAGCTTGTGATCTCAAAAGCCCTTTCGGTGAGAGGGACGGAAACGTTTATAGAATCCTCACTGACGGGAAAGAAGCGAGGGACAAAGGAATTACGACGAACACCCTGGTCCGATGTTGAAGAACGATTGCAAAAACGATTGGGTACTAAAGTGATGATCCGGAAAGGAAAGAGCGGCGGGAAAATCGTCATTCACTACTTCTCTGCCCCGGAGCTCGACGGGATTCTCGAGATGCTTTTAAATTAGTTCACACTCCACTTCTTGCCTCGTACAAATCATGAGAGACAGAGGCACACTTGTTGCTTCTACGTATGCGTGACCATACTCACGCTGATCGAGTATTTTCCATAACAGCATCTCAACTACGACGGAATAGTGGAGTCACCGACTCGAGGAGACGCGTTCATGTGGGGGCAGGAAAAAAAAGAAGAGGTAAGCTTCAATGAGCAGGAAGGCGAAAAGGTGACCATGGTTGCTGCCAGCTCAATTTCCGACAAGCCCGAGGACATTAGTGCCTTTGTGGGAAAGGGTGTTGAGTTCAAGGGCACTATCTCCTATAGTGGAACGGTTAGAATCGATGGATATCTCGACGGAGAAATTCATACTGATGGCATGCTGCTAATCGGCGAAGACGCCGTCATCCAGGCAAAAATCACCGCCGGAACAATCGTGTCCAAAGGAAAGATCACCGGTGAGGTCGTTGCAAAAGAGTGCATCAAACTCCGGGCCCCGGCCGTAATGAATGGCAGCGTCAAGACGCCGGTCCTTTCAATGGAAGATGGCGTGCTATTCAACGGTGCACTTGAGATGGCTCACGGGGTGCGTGAGCTCCCTCGGGACGCCTCCCTGCATCCAGTCGGAATGATCATGCCCCCTGGCCTTAAGCGAGCCAATGGTTAAGGGGAATATTAATATTTAGGTATTTATCCTGCGCGTTGGTTGTGTGGCGAGGCGCCATGCATGGGCGGGATGAGTGTGAGGAGGCGATCATGTGGGCATCGAAAGAACGGAGTCAGCAAGCCGAACAGGGCAGCGAGAACATTACGCTCCTGGGGAAGGGCGTGGACTTCAAGGGCGTCGTAAGTTTTGATGGCACCGTCCGAGTTGATGGACACGTCGAAGGCGAGATACATACAACCGGAACGTTAATCGTCGGAGAGCACGCCGTGATCGAGGGTATTGTATCGGCCGGGATACTTATGAATAGCGGCAAGATCAACGGCACCATCACTGCCATTGAAAAGATTCACATTCTTAACCCCGGCGTACTTGTTGGCGATATCCGGACCCCAGTCATTGCGATCGAAGAAGGCTCTCGCTTCCATGGCATGTGTGACATGGGTGTTCACCATTTGAACGGTGAACGCGCCCTCTCGGTCAACGTGGCTCCCAGCCTTGTTGCAGCCACCCATTAGGTTGAGGGAACAGCCCTCTAGCCCTTTTCCCGTCTACTCAGTACAATAGCGGCCTTATGTCTCGCCCTACAGTTCTCCTTGGTATGAGCGGTGGAGTGGATAGCTCTGTCGCCGCAGCGCTTCTGGTTCGCCAGGGTTATGACGTTCATGGCGTCACGCTTCAGGTCTGGGAGCACGAAGACGAAACAGTTGCAGTCTCTAAGCGCTGGGAGGAACGTGGGTGCTGCAAGGTCGGCATTGCCCGGTATGTCGCGCAGACATTGAAGATCCCGCACGAAGTGGTCGACACAAGGGCAACCTTTCGTGCCGGCGTGATCGAAGACTTCGTTGCCGGCTATCTCGAAGGCACAACGCCCAATCCCTGTGTCCGGTGCAATGAGCGCGTCAAACTGAGGAGTCTCATCGAGCTTGCGGACGCACGCGGATTCAATTTTGTGGCCACCGGCCACTATGTTCGCATTGGCGAATCCCAGGAGGCGCCGACTCTTCACCGCGCATCCGATTCCAAGAAAGATCAAAGCTATTTCCTCTATCGTCTTCGTCAGTCTTGGCTCCCTCGCCTTCTCTTTCCTGTGGGGAGCATGCAGAAGACGGACGTATGGAAGGAATCTGAGTCCTTGGGCCTTCCTGCAGACGAGTTGAAGGAAAGTCAGGAAATCTGCTTCGTAAGCCACGGCGATTATCGAACTTTTATCGAGAAGGAAGCGCCTGCCGCCAAGAAACCAGGGGCCTTTCTGGATAATGAAGGGCGACATTTAGGCGACCATGAAGGAATCGCCTTTTATACACCTGGCCAACGACGAGGCCTCGGGATTGCAGCCGGGCGCAGGCTCTATGTACAGCAAGTACATCCGCTCACCAATACTGTCATCCTTGGAACGGAAGAGTCACTGCGTCGTAGTCAGTGTACCGTCGCAGATCTGAATCTCTTCGATTCCTCACTTCTGACTGGATCAACAGAGGTCGAGGTCAAGGTCCGATATGCCACACCAGCCACACCTGCAACCATCCATCCTTGTTCAGATGGCACCCTTCGTATTGTCTTCGGTGAGCCGCAACGCGCATTGAGCCCAGGCCAATCGGCGGTGTTCTATCGAAACGACCGTATCCTCGGCGGGGGCATCATTCAATGACTCTCTCTTCACCATCATCCACACCTTCGTATTGACAGTCCTTATCCGCCAATGCTAACTTGGCAAGCCGCTTTTCGTGCGAGCCACGAAGGCTTCCCCCGTTGTCAAAAACCAGAGCGAATGGACCCATATAGTGATTAAGACCGCAGTGGCGCGACGTTATGCACAAGCGCTTTTTGAGTTGCTCGACGTCTCCACCATCGAACAAACCCGTGTGGCATTAACGGGATTGGGTCAAGCGATCAAGGATTCGGTCGCATTGCGCCATGTCGTGGCTTCCCCGGCTTTTGGCGCTGAAGACAAACTTGCCGTCCTTGCAGAACTCGGTTCGCGTTTGGGGTGTCCTCCAGTCGGAAAAGCCTTTCTCGAACAGCTAGTGAAGAAAAATCGCGTCGGCTTTCTCCCTGAAATCGCCGAGGCCTTTACGAAACTTGCCGACGCGGCGAAAGGCACCCAGCAAGTCACCGTGTTCTCGCCAACAGCCATACCCCCAGGTGAACAAGATCAAATCAGCAATCGCTTGCGCAAAATGCTCAAGCGCCAAGTTGAAGTTACCTATCACACGGATGCCCGCTATCTCGCCGGCATGCAGATCCGTCTCGGCAACACGGTGGTCGATAGCACCGTGCTGGGGCGGTTACAAGCGATGCAGAGTTTGTTGACTAAGGAGTAGCCATGCAGATCAAGGCAGAAGAAATCAGTTCGATTATCAAAGAGAAAATCAAAGGATTCGACAAGCAAGTCGATGTCAAGGAAACGGGCTCGGTCATTCAAGTCGGAGACGGGATTGCCAAGGTGTATGGTCTCGACGGCGCCATGGCCGGCGAAATGCTCGAATTCCCCGGCGGTCTTTACGGGATCGCGCTGAATCTTGAAGAAGATAACGTGGGCGCCGTGCTCATGGGCGATGATGTTGGGGTCAAGGAAGGCGATCCGGTCAAGCGCACAGGACGTATTGCGGAGATTCCGGTCGGCGAAGCCCTCATCGGCCGTGTGGTGAATGCCATCGGCCAACCCATCGATGGCAAGGGCCCGATCAAATCGAAGCTCTCGTCTCGGATTGAAGTCGTGGCGCCTGGGGTGAATACACGCCAATCGGTGCGCGAACCCTTGCAAACGGGCATCAAGGCCATCGACGCCATGATCCCCATCGGTCGCGGACAGCGTGAGTTGATCATCGGCGACCGGCAGACCGGCAAGACCGCCATCGCCGTCGATACCATTATTAATCAAAAGGGCCTCAACGTCTTTTGTATCTATGTCGCCATCGGCCAGAAACGTTCAACCGTGGCGCGCGTCGTAAAGACGCTGGAAGAGAACCACGCGATGGATTTCAGCATCGTGGTGGCAGCCACCGCCAGCGATGCGGCGCCCATGCAGTATCTTGCCCCCTTCTCCGGTGCAGCCATCGGCGAATACTTCCGGGATAACGGCAAACATGCGTTGATCGTCTACGACGACCTCTCCAAGCACGCAGTAGCCTACCGCCAGTTGTCTCTCTTGCTCCGTCGTCCTCCGGGCCGCGAAGCCTACCCGGGAGACGTGTTCTATCTGCACTCCCGGTTGTTGGAGCGTGCGGCCAAGCTCAGCGACAAGCTTGGGGGAGGAAGCCTGACCGCACTGCCGATCATTGAGACACAAGCCGGTGACGTGTCCGCCTACATTCCGACCAACGTCATTTCGATCACCGATGGACAGATCTATCTGGGCAGCGATTTGTTTTACTCCGGTATTCGCCCCGCAATTAATGTGGGTCTTTCGGTCTCCCGCGTCGGGGGTTCGGCTCAGATCAAAACGATGAAGCAGGTAGCCGGTACCCTTCGACTCGACCTCGCGCAGTACCGCGAAATGGCTGCGTTCTCACAATTCGGCAGCGAGCTGGACAAAGCAACGCAGATGCAGCTCGCACGCGGTATTCGGATGGTGGAGTTGCTCAAGCAGGGGCAATACAAACCCATGCCGGTTGCCGATCAAGTGCTCTCGATTTATGCCGGCGTCAACGGATACCTGGACGATGTCCCGATTGACAAAGTGCAACAGTTTGAAGCCGATTTGCTGCACTACGTGCAACAGCATCATCCCGAGCTAAAGAAAGAACTCGCGAGCATTGGGAAGATCGATGATAAGGTCGCCGGGAGGCTAAAAGAAATTATCGCGGCCTTTAAACAAAAGATGGGATACGGCGGCAAGTAGCGGGCGCCGAAGAGCCTGGAAGTACCTACG
>Ga0157376_10001347_pt1 | contig 16189 bp, 12 predicted proteins | sample M45metaG_FD_121801 | JGI IMG/M metagenome (GOLD analysis project Ga0157376, IMG submission 121801) | Miscanthus rhizosphere microbial communities from Kellogg Biological Station, Michigan, USA - M4-5 metaG | ecosystem: Host-associated > Plants > Roots > Rhizosphere > Soil | place: USA: Michigan... | reverse complement strand
CGGCTCAAGGCCGAGAAGCAGATCGTGCGCAAGAAGATCACGCAGGGCCCTGCCCTGCCCGGCAAGCTCGCCGACTGCGCCTCGAGCGACCTGACGCGCACGGAACTGTTCCTGGTCGAAGGCGATTCCGCCGGCGGCAGTGCAAAGCAGGCGCGCGACAAGGATTTCCAGGCGATCCTTCCTTTGCGTGGAAAGATACTGAACACGTGGGAAGTCGAGTCCGGATCAGTCCTCGCCTCGCAGGAAGTGCACGATCTGGCTGTCGCGATCGGTTGCGATCCCGGCAAGGACGACATTTCCGGATTGCGCTACGGCAAGGTCATCATCCTCGCCGACGCCGATTCCGACGGCCTGCACATCGCGACGCTGCTGTCGGCATTGTTCGTGCGCCATTTTCCGGCGCTGGTGCGCGAGGGCCACGTGTTCGTCGCGATGCCGCCTCTGTTCCGCGTCGACGTCGGCAAGCAGATGTTCTACTGCCTCGACGAGGCCGAGCGCGAAGCGCTGCTGGCACGGATCGAACGCGAGAAGATCAAGGGCGCGGTCAGCGCGACGCGCTTCAAGGGCCTCGGCGAAATGAATCCGTCGCAGCTGCGCGAATCGACGATTCATCCGGACACACGCCGCCTCGTCCAGCTGACGATCGATGCGGACGACGGCACAGCCAAGCTCATGGACATGCTGCTGTCGAAGAAGCGCGCGTCGGATCGCAAGGAGTGGCTGGAGACCAAGGGCGATCTGGCGTCGCTGGAAGTGTGACTGCCTGTGCTACTTCTTTTTGCTCGTCATTCCGGCGAAAAAGAAAGGTGCTGGTTACCCGTGAGCGTTCAGCCCCCAGATCAGAGCACCTAAAGCAGGCAAGCCTCGAGCAGCGCGCGGATCACTCGCTGCAGGTTCGCAGCGCGGCCCTCGACATACTCGAACGAGTCCTCATCCATGTAGTTGCACTGTGCGAGTTCAAGCTGCACTGCATCGATGCCATCCGCCGGACGGCCATAGTGGCGCGTGATGTAGCCACCCTTGAAGCGCCCGTTGACGACGAACGAGTAATCGCGCTGCGTATCCAGAACGCGCGCGAGGCGTTCCTGCAGGAGCGTCGAGCAGCTGGCGCCGCCCGACGTACCGAGATTGATGTCCGGCAGCCGGCCATCGAACAGGAATGGCACGACGCTTCGGATCGAATGCCCTTCCCACACGACAGCACGGCCGTGTTGGGCCCGGATTCGAAAAATTTCAGCTCCCAGGGCCTCATGGTACGGGCGCCAATACTGTTGGACGCGCGCTGCAATCTCGTCCTGCGATGGCTCCTGGCCGGGCAGATAGACCGGGGCGCCGGAAAACTGCACGACCGGACACAGGCCCGTCGTGTTCTGCCCGGGGTAGAGCGAAGTATCGTCCGGCGGACGATTCAGATCGACGACGTAGCGCGAATACCTCGGCACAATGATCGACGCGCCGAGCTCGCGCGCGAATGCGTAGAGGCGTGCCACATGCCAGTCGGTATCCGGCACGCGCCGCGCCGCCAAAGTCATTCGCGCGGCAATGTCATCCGGCAGTGCGGTGCCATCGTGCGGCAGCGAGACGAGCAGCGGTGCCGTGCCCGGATAAAGTGTATACGTTTCCATCTGTCCACTACGTCCGTGAAGTGACTGCCTTCTCCCGGCGGAAAAAGCAGCCGCCGCGGCTCAATCCTTCTTCGTCGCCGCCGGCGCCGGTGCAGCGATCGGCACGAACAGCGCACTCGAACGCTGCCCATCGTGATAGAGGCTGACCGTAACCTTGCGCGCATCCTTGCCGGTCTCGTCGGCAACGACACCGCCGGCGTTGTAGTTCTTTTCGTTGAACATCGAATTCACCGGCGCGATGACCAGGCGCAGGCGGCTGCCTGCCTGGATTCGGCGCGCCACCCACATGAACTTGTCGAAATCGTAGCGCTCGACCGAACCCTTAGGCACGAGCTTCGCCGCACGGTTGCCACCACGATAGCGCGCGCGCATCAGGTCGTCGCTGAGGAAAACGGCCGTGCCATCGGGCTGGATTTCCGACACGGTCGCATAGAAGTCCGTATCGGGCTGATCGATCGCGATCCAGGCCGACAACTTGAACGCGCCGGCGATATCGGTCGCCTTGGGAAACGCGGTCGTATGGTAGACCAGTTGCTTGCCCGCCTGCTGCAGCACGCGGCGCTGATCGGTCAGCATGCTCTGTACTTCGACCGACTCGACTGCAGCCGAACTCGTATCGAGGGGGTCGTAGACATAGCGATCGGGTTTGCTGCCTGAGGCCTTCGTTGCGCCCAGCATGCCCGAAGCAAATACGTCGTTCGCAACGCCGTCGCGCGAATCCAGGTACAGAGGGCGCATTTCACTCGTGACGGCTTCGAGCGTGCCGGCATAGCGCCTGTCCTCCGCACCCTCGCCGACCACGTAATAGGCAACGCGGTCCTTGAGAAACTCCGGTTTCGTGCCGGCCTTCATCGTCCAGTCGTACCATTCCTTGTGCAGCTTGTTCATGTCCAGCAGGCTGGCCTTGCCGAACGTCAGTCCGGCGACGTCGGCCTTCGGCGTGCGCGTACCGGCATGATCCCACGGTCCGATGATCAGGTAGTGCTGCGCCTTGGCGTGCTCCGATCCGTGCGCCATGTGCTCGTGATAGTGCGCCATGGCGCCGGGCTGATCGCCGTCGTATTGCCCGGTGACGCTGAGGATCGGCATGTCGAGCTTGGCGTATTGCTCGGCGCTCGGGTTATAGCTGTCCCAATACGCATCGACCATCGGATGCTCGATCCACGCCTGGAACACCGGAGAAGGATTGCCGACGATCGAGTCGACATCCTTGAATGCGCGGTGGCCCAGGTACAGTTCCTTGAACTTCGCCGTCCAGAACGAACTGTCGCCGAAGATCTTTTCCTGGCTGGTATGGCCGCTGGTCAGCGTCAGCCACTGCACGTCGTACGGATAGGCGATGTTGTTGCGCCGCGGGAAATCGACGCCAGCGAACGGCGATGCGACCGGCACGATCGTGGTCAAGTGCGGCGGGAACTCCTTGGCGGTAGCCCATTGGTCGTATCCGGCGTAGGACCCACCCCACATCGTGACTTTGCCATTGCAGTAGCTCTGCTGCGCCAGCCATTCGACGACGTCGTGGCCGTCTTTCGCTTCCTGCAGCATCGGCATGAAGCTGCCTTCGGAGTTGCCGCGGCCGCGCACGTCGACGGTCAGGTACACATAGCCATGGCCGGCAAAATACATGCCGCGATCGTGGTAGCTCTGCGAGATATACGGCGTCAGCGTGAACACGCAGGGCAGCGGGTCTTTCTGCCCTTGCGGCCGGTACACGGTCGCGTTGAGCTTCACGCCGTCGCGCAGCGGAATCTTCGCGCCCCATTGGAGATCGACAGGATCGCCGATGTCGGCCGGCGGCGCCGAATCGGCAAAGGCGGGACTGCACAACGTACACAATGTTGCAAAAGCAAGGGTCAGGCGGAATGTCATCGGGGCGTTTCTCATAGGTTGAATCGGGCAGGTGAAAACGGTGCAAGATCGATCGTGGGAGGCTGACCGGTGACCAGTTCACCGATCAGCAAGCCGGTCGCCGCCGACATGGTCACTCCGAGCATTCCGTGGCCGGTAGCCAGGACGAGATTCTGCACACGGGCGGCACGGCCGAGAATGGGCAGGTCGTCATAGGTCATCGGCCGCCAGCCATACCATTCCTCGACAACGCTGGGGCCTTCCGGCTCGTGCAGGTATTCGGCGGCGCCGCGCCTGAGCGCATCCAGGCGCGTGCGGTTCATCGAATCATCGTAGCCGGCGAATTCCATCGTGCTGCCCAGGCGATAGCCGGAATTCCAGGCGGTCACGCAAACGGCGCGTTCTTTCAGCGTCAACGGAATGCGCGGGCAACGCTGCGGCCGCTCGTAGGTGATGGAATAGCCTTTGCCGGGCTGGATCGGGATGCGCAGATCGAGCTGGCGCGCCAGCAGCGGCGACCAGGCGCCCAGCGCGAACACGACATCGTGGCCCGCGAATTCGCCGCGCTCGGTCGCCACCGCGCCGATGCGATCGCCATCGAGGCGGAAGCCGGTGATCTTCGTCGACTCGAGGATCTGTCCGCCCCTTGCCCTGACTGCCTGCGTCAGCGCTGCTGCGTAGCGGTTCGGACGCAGGTGCGCGTCCTGGGCATTGAAATAACCGCCGATGATGCTGCCGTTCAACGCCGGCTCGAGTTCGCGACAGCGCGCGCCGTCGAGCACTTCCATCTGCATGCCGACGTCGCGGAGCGTCTGCGGCAGCCACGCGGATTTTTCGAACGCGCGCATGTCGCGATAAACATTGAGCGTGCCCGTCGTTTCGAACTCGCAATCGATTCGCTCGCTGCGAATCAGTTCCTCGATTGCCTCCCGCGCGAGGCACAGGAGCGGCGCCTTGGCGGCCGTGATCCGTTTGAAGTCGGCCCAGGTGCAGCGATGGGCAAACTGCAGCAGCCATTCGAGCAGCGCGAAATCCAGGCGCGGCGCGACGCGAAACGGCGCATCGGCCTTGAACAGCCAGCGCAGCGCCTGCGCGACCATGCCCGGCATTGCCAGCGGCATCGTGTGGCTCGGCGTGATCGTGCCGCAATTCCCGTGCGAACAGGCGGCCGCGGCAGTGCCCTGTTCCAGCACCGTCACGCTGCGGCCGGCGCGCAGCAAATACAACGCACAGGCCAGGCCGATGACGCCGCCGCCGAGAACCAGCACGTCGGCCCGGCGATCCGGCAAAGTATCGTTTTCCATTATTTTTCGACGTAACCCGGGCCGCGCACGACCTGCCCCGGCTTCGCGCCGGTGTGCTCGCCATCCTTGAGCACTTGCACACCATTGACGAAAACGTCGCGCATGCCAGTCGCGTATTGCTGAGGATGGTCGAACGTCGCGTGGTCGATGATCGATCCGGCATCGAAGATCACGATGTCGGCATACGCGCCGACCTTGATCTCGCCGCGATCACGCAATTTCAAATTGTGCGCCGGCAACGCCGACAGCCGGCGTACCGCATCGGCCAGACTGGCGACGTGTTCGTCGCGCACGTAGTGGCCGACGAAGCGCGAAAAGGTGCCGTATGCGCGCGGATGCGGCTGGGACTTCAGGAATACGTCCTCGGGCGCATAGGAGCCTTCGTCCGAACCGAGCGCCACCCAGGGTTGCGACAACCCGAGCTTCACGTTGTCCTCGGACATCAAGAAATATACGGTGCCAATGCGGCTGCGATCCTCGATGACGAGGTCGATCGCGGTGTCTTCGGGGGATTTGCCGCGCAGTTTCGCCACCTCGGCCAGCGTCTTTCCGGTCAGCGGCTTCAGCTGCTCGCTGTCGAACGAAACGAGCAGCACGTTGTCCGGCTTGCCGGCGGCGAGCAGCAGGTTCTCCCAGTCGTTGGTCGGTGTGCGCATTTCCTTGACGACGCGCGCGCGCGTCGCCGGATCCTTGAGGCGCTTGATCCATTCGTCTTTCCCGCCTTCCTGCACCCACGGCGGCATCGCCGCATCCAGCCCAGTCGCCCCGGCGGTATAGGGATACATGTTCGCGGAAATATCCAGGCCCTTGGCACGTTCCTCGTCGATCTTGGCAATCGCCTGGCTGAATTTCGTCCAGTTGTCCTTGCCCGCAGCCTTGAAGTGGTAGACCTCGCCGTGGACCTTGGCGCTGCGCGTGATCTTGATCAATTCATCGAGCGATTCCAGGAAGCGGTTGCCCTCGCTGCGCATGTGCGAGATATAGGCCCCGCCCGACTCGCCTGCGGCGGAAGCCAGCGCGATCAGTTCGTCGGTCTTTGCATAGAACGCCGGTGCATAGATCAACGCCGAACCGACGCCGAGCGCGCCTTCGCGCATCGCCTGGCGTACCAGGTCCTGCATGCGCTTGAGTTCCTCGGCCGTCGGCGCGCGGTCGACATAACCGACCTCGTGCTCGCGGATCGTCGCGGCACCGACGAACGAAGCGATGTTCGGCGAAATCCCATGCTTGACCAGCGCGTCGAGGCCCTCGCCGAGCGTCGTCCAGTCGATCGGATGCTTAAGGTCGCCCTGCACGTCGAGATCCGCCTTGCGGATCTGTTCGGTCAACGGACCGAGCGACTCGCCCTCGCCGAAGACCTCCAGCGTCACGCCCTGCTTGATATCCGACATCGAACGTCCGTCGATGTACAGCGAGTCCGGCGCCCACGACAGCATGTTGACGAAGCCGGGTGCCACCGCCATCCCGTGCGCGTCGACTTCGCGCGCGCCCTTCGCCTTGGTCAGGTCGCCGATCGCTGTGATACGTTGACCGCGCACGCCGACGTCGGCTTGTCGCGGCTGCGCGCCACTGCCGTCGTAGAGCGTACCGCGGCGAATGATCACGTCGTATTCCGGTGCGGGTGCCTTGACCTGGCACGCCGTGAGACACAGAAGCAGAGCAGACAAGGCCAGAAACAAGGCGACAGGAAACGAAGCGATACGGCGCATGGATTCGAGGTCCCCAAAAGTCGTCGAAGCGAAGGCGAAGACTGCGCGATTGGTGTAACGGAAAGCAAGCGCGGCGGATGGGCCCAAACGAGAAGCCGTCCACAGAAGCCGCGCCGCACCGGCGGCTGACGAACCGCTGCCGACGCCGGCCGGGTCCAAGGCTGGCATCAAAACTGCATTTACTCCAGCGCCGGCAGATGCCGGTGAGTTTCTGGAGATACTCCGATGTCGGTTCCCACCAACGAATTGCTGCTGGCGCTGCGCTCCCCGACCTCCGGTTGGCTGGCCGCCATGATCTGCGCGCTGGAAGAAGCCGTACAGGATCCCAGCTTCTCCGATCACCACCGCAATCTCGTACGCCAACTGCTTGATACGGATAAGATTCCGACGTCCGTCGCGACCGCCGCCAACAATCGTCTGGCGCGTTTCGAACAGGCCGTCAACGAGATGCATACGCTGCTGACGAACGACGACCTGCCGGAAACGGCGAGTGGCGCGTTTACGTCACGTCCAAAACTGACGCTGGTGGGCAGCGTCGCCGCATAAACGAATTAGCAGGGGAGTCCACCAAAGGCCCGGGCAACCGGGCCTTTTTCTTTTACCGCCATGGATGGCGGGTATGCCGGAAATGCAGGAGCATTTTCCGGCGGGTGCCTCAATGCCCCGGTGGGCCCGAAACGAAGAAGGCATTTTCCGGTGGGTGCCTCAATGGCACGATAGGCCCGAAACGAAGAAGGCATTTTTCGGCGACCGCCTGGATGGCTCGACATCCTGAAACGAAGGTGCACTTCTCGGCGGGTGCATTCGCCGCACCAAAGCGCACATAACCTGACGCCCCCCTAGTGATGGTGCCCGCCGGCTCCATGCACGTGGCCGTGCTCACGTTCCTCGTCGGTCGCAGCGCGTATGTCGACGATCTCGATGGCGAAATGCAGCGTCTTGCCTGCCATCGGATGATTGAGGTCGACATCGATCACGCTGGAGCCGACCTTGACGACAGTTACCGAGCGATGGCCTTCCTGCGTGTTCAGCACGGTGCTCATTCCCGGCTGCAGCCGGTCCCCATCCTGGAAGTATTTCTTCGGCACGCGCTGGGTGAAATTCTCGCGGCGCAAACCATATGCCTGCTCGGGCGGCACGACGACATCGAAGCGGTCGCCGGAGGCGTGGCCTTCGATCTCTTGCTCGAGCCCGGGAATGATTGCGCCGTGCCCGAACAGGATCGCGAGCGGCTCACGCTCGTTCGAACTGTCGATGACCGTGCCGGCATCATCGGTCAGGTTGTAGTGAAAAGTAACGACGTTGCCTTTTTCCGCCTTCATCGGCCGCTCCATTGTGAGAAGCGAATCGTACCGCGTCCGCAACGACTCGTCATTGGCATTGACAGTGGCGCGCCTTTGCCCGAACGTGGACTGCAATGCCTGCGCCGTTGCGACCGCTTCGCCTGCCCACCCTCGCCTGCGCAGTCATTCTGGCTGCGTGCGGCGGGCCGCACCCGAAGCCGCAGCCTCTGCCGCGGTTCACCGCTCCGACACGTCACAAGGGCGAAGTCAGCGCCAACGACATCCTGTTCCGCGCGATCGCGCTGGTCGGCACGCCGTATCGCTATGGGGGCAATACGCCACAAGGCGGCTTCGACTGCAGCGGCCTCGTCGAGTATGTCTTTCGCGACGTCGCCGGCATCGTCCTGCCGCGCACGGCGCAGGACATCAGCGAGATCGGCGCACCCGAGGTACGCCGCGACCGCCTCGAATCCGGCGACCTGGTGTTCTTCCGCGAAAGCTGGCGCGTGAGTCACGTCGGCATCTACGTCGGAGAAGGCCGTTTTGTGCACGCGCCGAACGAGGGCGGCACAGTGCGGCTCGACTATCTCGCCGACAACTACTGGGACAAGCACTTCAGCGGCGCCAAGCGCATTCCGCTCTGAGCTTCAGGCAGCAAAGCATAAAGGGAAAAGATTGAACCACGGAGAACACGGAGAAAGAAAAGAGTGTTCGAACCGGGAGATAGTCTGCGACTCTGCGCTATCTCACTATCTTCTTGCTCTCGCCCTTTGCGCGTCCTTCTGCTTCCTGGATTGCGCGTTCTTGTTGCTTCTCTCCGTGTTCTCCGTGGTTCAGTCTTTTGCTTTTTTCGGAGGTGCGGTGCGCAAGTTGTCGAGCAGCGGCGCCGTCGGTCGCTGGATGACTAGGAAGTCGGTGCCTGCAACCTTGTGACAGCCGGTACATGCGGCCGACAGGCCGTCGAAGGTCTTTTCGAATTCAGCCTTGCTGCCGTGATCGATCGCATCACGCAGGGCCATGATCGGCGCCTTGGTCATCGCGGGCAGGATGTCGGCAAGGCGCTGGGGCTGGAAGATCGCGTGTTCGCCATTCTGTTCGACAACCGCGTCGAACGCTTCCTTGATTTCCTGCAGTTCGAACGCTGCCAGGGTCCAGTTCTGTGCCTGACCGGCAAACCACAGGCGTGCATGACGGATCTGCAATGTCAGCATCTGCTCACCGAGTTCGGGGTGATACGCCGATTTCTTCAGTTCGGCGATTTCCTTTTTCAGCGCGGCAATTTCGGCATCGGCCGATGGCGCCGGCGGCGTTGCGCCTTGAATCGCAACGGTCGAGCCAAGCAATGTCGCCGCGACGAGCGACACAATCAGGATTGTCCGCATGCTGAAGGTTCGTTCCACGAAGAGATCTTCGCGCAAGCATGCCGAGGCCCGGCAGAAAATGCCAGCGCCGTGAACCAGCGCTGCACCCCTGCCTATCACCGCCATGCTTCGACGAGCCTGGAGTCCCCGGCAGCAAAGCGCGAATGCGAAAGTGCAGGCGTGTGCGCGGCCGGGTTATTCCGCAGCAACCGCCGCGGCGCCAAACTTCTGCCCCTTCGCCTCGGGCCCGAGCGCTGTCACGATGGCCAGCAGGACCGCGACCACGGCGATGAATACCGCCATCGTCAAGCCATACTGCTTGTTGTTCGCCTCGGCCAGCGTCGTGAGGACCCACGGCACACCGGCCGAGATGAAGTTGCCGATCTGATAGGTCAGGCCAGGCATCGTCGCGCGCACCGCATCGGGCGACAGTTCGTTCAAATGCACCGGCACGACGCCCCAGGCGCCCTGCACCATCACTTGCAACCAGAACGCGCCCATGCCGAGCAGCAGCGGCTCGGTGCTGAACGCCCAGAGCTTGAGGATCGGCAGTGACAGCAGCGCAGCGATGACGATTGCCCGCTTGCGGCCGATACGCTCGGACAGCGCGCCGAAGAACAGCCCTCCGCAGATCGCGCCGATCGGTCCGATCGTCGCGAGCTTGCCGGTCAGGTCGGTGCCAAAGCCTTTCTCGACCTGCAGGAACAACGGATACAGGTCCTGCGTGCCGTGACTGAAGCAATTGAAGAGGGTCATCAGTACGATCATGAATGCGGCTCGTCCCCAGTAGCCTTTCATCGCGGTCAGCGGATGACGCTCCTGCGCGGTCTTCGTTCGCTGCGTGTGTTCCCAGACCGGCGATTCCGGAACCTTCGAACGGATATAGAACACGAGTAGCGACGGCATGAACCCGACAATGAACATGCCGCGCCAGCCGATGTGATCGAACAGAAGCCAGAACAGCAGCGCGGCGAGCAGGTTGCCGCAGGCATAACCTTCCTGCAGCAAGCCGGACACGAAGCCGCGCGACTTCGGCGGAATGATCTCCATCGTCAGCGACGAACCCAATCCCCACTCCCCGCCCATCGCGAAACCGAACAGCAGGCGCAACACGAACAGCACGGCGAGATTCGGCGCGAACGCCGAAGCCAGTTCGAAGAATGAGAACAGTGCGATGTCGAGCATCAGCATCGGCCGGCGGCCGAAGCGGTCGGCCAGAAGACCGAACACGAAGGCGCCGGCAGGCCGCGCGAGAAGCGTCAGGGTGACCGCGAACACGACGTCTTCGCGGCCGACATGGAATTCTGCGGCAATCGCCTTTGCGGCAAAGACCAGAATGAAGAAATCGAAAGCATCCAGCGTCCAGCCGAGAAACCCGGCGATCACGACGTTGCGCTGAACGGAAGTCATGGCCATTACTGTCCCCTTGGTCGATGCTGGATTGTGGTGGTTTTCCCTGCCGGCATCCAGCCGCAATGCACCACGTCAAACTTCACACGAACCGCACGCCGGTTCCAATCCGGGCTTCATTCCGATTACAGTTCGTGCGTGGAGCGATGCGCTTGCAACATGATTGCAATGCGCGGCGGCAACCATTCCCGAAATTCCTGCTGGAACCACGCAAATGCAAAACAGATTCCTGCGCGTCGCGCTCGCGACCGCACTGCTCGTCGCGGCTGCCGGCTGCACTATGACCGCATCGCAACGCAGCCAGCCCGTCGTGGCGGCAAAAGCCGGCCATCGCGTCATCGTGTTTGTCTGGGACGGCATGCGGCCCGATTCGATCAGCGAAACTGAAACGCCTCACCTCTACGCGCTCGCCAAACGCGGCACGTACTTCGCCGACAACCATTCGAGCTATCCGACTTTTACGATGATGAATGCCGCGGGCTTCGCGACCGGCGCGTTCTCGGGCAAATCCGGCTTTTATGGCAATACGCTCTATCGACCCGGCGCGCCGGCGCGTACCTCGGGCGGCGATGAAATCGACATGAATGAGCCGGTCTTCACCGAGGACTATGGCATCCTCAAGCAACTCGACGCCAACCAGGACGGACATCTGATCCTCATTGGCACGCTGTTCCAGGCAGCGCAGAAGGCCGGACTGAAAACCGCCGCGGTCGGCAAGTCGGGGCCGGCGTTCCTGCAGGACTACAAGAACGGTGGCGTAATGATCGACGAGAGGGCCGCGTTTCCGCTCGAATTCGCGCGCGAGTTGCAAGCCGCGCACATCGCGCTTCCCGCGACAACGGCCTTCGCATATCCCGCAGGCGCATTGAAACCGGCGCCGGACAACGGTGACCCGACCTTCCAGCCCGGAACGAAGCACCTCGCCGACCACGTGACTCCGGACCCGTCCGACCGCAGCGGCGCACCGCCGACCGCGACGAACAAGTACCTGATGTCGGTCTACCTCGATTACATCCTGCCGCAGAAGAAGCCGGATCTCTCAGTGGTCTGGCTGCGCAATCCGGACACGGCCGAACACGCCTACGGCGTCGGCGCACCGAACTATCACGCGGCATTGAAAGCGCAGGACGAACTGCTCGGCAAGCTGCAGGACAAGCTCGTCGAACTCGGACTTGAAAAGACGACCGACTTGATCGTGGTCTCCGATCACGGCCACAGCACCGTGTCGGGCCCGCTCGACCTGTTTCCGCTGCGTAAAGTGGAAAATGGGAAAATCGGAGAAATCGACAACGAGCACGGCTATTCGGTGTCCGGTGAGATTCGCCTCGCGCACGAGTTGAGCATGGCCGGCATCCGCGCCTACGACGGCGGTGGATGCATGTACGACCCTGTCATGTCGGGAATCCTCGCCGACGGTAGCCAGCTGCACGCCGACAAGGCGGCAAATGCCGATTCGTGCCCGGACTACAAGTTTGCCAAATACACGACGCCGGACTACAACCTCCTGCACCCGTTCCTTCCGCGCGAAGCTTTCGTCGTCGCCAGCAACGGCGGAAGCGACTACCTCTATCACCCGGCGCGCGACCCCGAGCGCATCCAGGCCGCTGTGCGTTTCCTCCAGAGCCACGAGGAGTACGGCGCGATCTTCGTCGACGAACGCTACGGCGACATTCCCGGCACGCTGCCGTTGTCTATCGTGCACCTGGAAAACGTCGAAGGTCGAAATCCGGACATCGTCGTCGGCTACACCTACGACGAACACGCGGTGATCCAGGGCATGCCGGGCATCGAATTCCAGGGCGTCTACGGTCATATCAGCCGCGGCATGCATGGCAGCTTCAGTCCGATCGACGTGCACAACACGCTGCTGGCGTTCGGTCCGGACTTCCGCGAAAGCTTCACCGACACGCTTCCGAGCGGAAACGTCGACGTTGCGCCGACGATCGCGAAGATTCTCGGCATAGAGCTGCCACAGGCAGATGGACGTCCCTTGCTCGAGGCACTGCAGGGCCAGCATCTCGCTGCAGACTCGTACTCGGTCACATCGAAGACCATCGCGCCGTCCAGCGTCGCGACCGGCCTTTCGATCAGGTCACCGGTTGGCGCCGAAACCGGCAAGTCGCGTTACGGCTTCAGTTTGCAAATCAAGGAACTGCGCCGTGGCCCGGCTTCTTATACCTATTTTGATTGGGCCAAGGCCGAGCGCAACTGACGACAGCCCGAGCTCTCGAGAACCCTGCCAACCCGTTGCAGAAAACTCCGGGATTGGCCGACCGAATCTGTAGCCGAGGCGAAACGGCTTGCATTCCCCAATGTGCGCGTGCAACCCTGCTTTGCGGGGATTCACGCAAGACACTCGCCGTTTGTTCGCGCGTCGCAAAGCTCGGGGGTTGCCATTCTCCAGACAGTCCACGGCGCTGATCGAGACGCGACTCCGCCGACTCTGGCTGGGATACCCAAACTGCCGGGAAGCGGCGTTTGCCGCGCGCCACAACCCCGGAACGCGGGTATATTGAGCACGGCCCAGGAACTGACTGCATGAACCCAGCTCCAGCAAGCAACGCACCGAGCGCCCCTGCCGCTTCGACGCTGCGTTTCGACATCGTCTCCGGCCTCACCGCGTCGGCAGTTGTACTGCCCAAGGCGATGGCCTACGCCACGGTGGCGGGTTTGTCGGTCGCCGTGGGTTTGTATACCTGCTTCATCCCGATGGTGATCTACGCGTTGCTTGGCTCCTCCCGGGTGCTGAGCGTCAGTTCCACGACGACGCTCGGCATCCTGACCGGCGCCGAACTCGGCAACGTCGTGCCAGACGGCGACCCGACGCAACTCGTCGTTGCAACCGCGACCCTCACCCTGCTGGTCGGCGCGGTGCTGCTGCTCGCACGGCTGCTGCGGCTGGGTTTCGTCGCCAACTTCATTTCCACGCCAGTCCTGACCGGTTTCAAGGCCGGAATCGGCTGCGTGATCGTGCTGGACCAGCTGCCGAAGCTGCTCGGAATCCATATCACGAAGCAAGGCTTCTTCCGCGACATCTACAGCGTGGCAGAGCACCTTCCGGAAACCTCAATGCTGACGTTCGCGGTTGGCCTCGCGACATTCGCCGTGCTGGTCGGGTTCAAGAAATTCCTGCCGCGCATCCCCGCGCCGCTGGTCGCCATCGGCGGCGCAATTGCGGCTGCATGGTTCTTCGCGCTGCAAGACAAGGGTGTCGCACTCGTCGGTCTGATTCCGAAAGGATTCCCTTCGCTGACGCTGCCCGACCCGGCGTTGATCGCCCAGTTGGTTCCAGGCGCTCTCGGCATTGCGTTGATGAGCTTCACAGAAACGATCGCGGTCGGCCGCACATTCACCGGCCCCGGCGAACCACCCGTCGATCCGAACAAGGAACTCGTTGCCACGGGGGCCGGCAACATTGTCGGCGCGCTGTTCGGCGCGATGCCTGGCGGAGGCGGCGCCTCGCAGACGGCGCTCGTGCGCAACACCGGCGGACGCACCCAGAAAGCATCGCTGGTGACCGCCGCCGTCGCGCTCGCGACGATGCTCTTCATGGCGCCATTGCTGGGCCTGCTGCCGTACTCCACGCTCGCGGCGGTCGTCATCGTCTATTCGATCGTGCTGATCCAGCCAGCCGAGTTTGTGGCCATCCGCAAAATAAGAACGATGGAATTTCGCTGGGCGGTCGCTGCTGCACTCGGCGTGCTGATCTTCGGCACGCTGGATGGCATCATCGTCGCGATCGTCCTTTCGCTTATCGGCTTGTCGAGCCAGGCCGCGCACCCTCGGCTGTCGATCATCGGCCGCAAGCGCGGCGCGGACGTGCTGCGTCCGCTGTCGCCCGAGCATCCCGATGACGAGACGTTCGAGGGCTTGCTGATACTGCGTCCCGAGGGCCGCCTGTTCTTCGTCAATGCGCAGTACGTCGGCGAGCATATCCAGGCGCTGGTCGACCAGTACAAGCCGCGCGTCGTTGCATTGGACATGAGCCGCGTGATCGACATCGAGTACTCGGCCTTGTCCACTCTGATGGAAGGCGAAAAACGTGCGACCGCGGAAGGCACGGTAATCTGGCTGGCGGCGCTGAACCCCGGCGTGCTCGAAGTCGTGCGCAGTTCCGGATTGGCGGAACGGCTTGGGCGAGACCGGATGCTGTTCAACGCGCGCGCGGTGATCGAACGCTACCAGGCGATGCAGCGCGAAGCGGAAGGCAGCCGGCAGCCCGCCGCACCCGTGATGGGGCGCTGACCGGTACGCAACGAACATGCTGCACAGTCACGCGGGCTGATACCAGAGTCCGACAAGTTCCAACCGAGGGAGACAATCATGGGAAAGAAGAACGAAGCCAGGAAGAACGAAGCAAAAGACTCCGGCGCGAAGAAGAAGTCGTCCAAGGTCAAGTCCGACGCCAAGATCAAGACCGCACAGGCCGACGGCGCCGCTTCAGCGACGGCCAAGGAGGAGCTGAGCGGCAAGGAATACGCGCGTGAAATGCGCAAGCTGCACGTAGAGTTGGTAAAGCTGCAGGAATGGGTAATCGCCAAAGGGCTGAAAGTCTGCATCGTGTTCGAGGGCCGCGATGGCGCCGGCAAGGGCGGCACGATCAAGGCGATCACCGAACGGGTTAGTCCGCGGGTGTTTCGCGTCGTCGCCCTGCCCGCGCCGAGCGAGCGCGAGAAGACCCAGATGTATGCGCAACGTTATCTGCCACATCTGCCGGCGGCCGGCGAGGTCGTGATCTTCGACCGCAGCTGGTACAACCGCGCGGGAGTCGAGCGCGTGATGGGCTTCTGCACGGAGAAGGAATCCAAGGATTTCCTTCAAATGGTGCCGGCCTTCGAAAAGATCATGGTCAATTCCGGCGTCATTCTCCTCAAATACTGGCTCGAAGTGAGCTCGGACGAGCAGACGCGCAGACTGGAGGATCGCATCAAGGACGGCCGCAAGATCTGGAAGCTCTCGCCGATGGACCTGAAGTCCTACAGCCGCTGGTTCGACTATTCGCGCGCGCGCGACGACATGTTCGCCGCGACCGACACGTCATGGGCGCCATGGTACGTCACGCTATCCGACGACACGCGGCGTGCGCGGCTCAACATCGTCAGCCACCTGCTGAGCAGCATCGATTACAAGGATTTGCCGCGGCAAAAGATCAAGTTGCCGAAGCGGGGCAAGCCGGGCAGCTACAAGGACCCGAACTATCCGTACAAGTACGTCGAGCAGAAATATTGAGCGTGCGCCAGCGCGTTGCGCCGCCTCCCGCGGCGCAGCGGATTGGGCTCAAAAGGCCAGGAGGTGGCGCGTCGGGCCGGTTTCGCGTACACTACGCGGGTTGTAATGCGTCGCCCTCCGTTTTTCCCTTCCGGCCGACCGTGATCCTGATCCACTGATCAGGAGTCCGCAGATGCGTCTGCGAACCGTTCACGACTCGCCCTGTACCACTCGGCAACGACGCCCCTTCGGATCGCTCGTCCATTCGACGCAGCGAATCCGTCTCTGTTTGCCTGCGGCGCGGTTTCTGGGAACGCTCCGGGATTTACCCTGCAGACGAGCATTTTCGCCGTCTGTATAACTTTGGAGCTTTTCACAATGTCTTTTGAAACCCTCGGGCTTTCGCCCGCGTTGCTGCGCGCGCTTGCCGATCAGGGCTAT
>Ga0157376_10001346_pt1 | contig 16193 bp, 9 predicted proteins | sample M45metaG_FD_121801 | JGI IMG/M metagenome (GOLD analysis project Ga0157376, IMG submission 121801) | Miscanthus rhizosphere microbial communities from Kellogg Biological Station, Michigan, USA - M4-5 metaG | ecosystem: Host-associated > Plants > Roots > Rhizosphere > Soil | place: USA: Michigan... | reverse complement strand
GTCCACTTCCACGCGAACGCTCGGGTTGCGCTTCAACGTATCGATCGCTTCGTCCAGGATCGCCACGGAGTCGGCGGTCGGCGCCTTCAGCGACGGGACCAGCTTCTCGCCAACGCGCGGATGATCGAACTTGAACTCGACACCACGCAGGTCGATCGTGACCTTGGTCGGAGCCGGCTCAGGACGCGGCGGCGGCGGCGGCGGCGGCGGCGGCGGCGGCGGTGGCGGTGCAACGGCGACGGCGTGAACGCCGAAGCTGTAGGTCAGGCCAACCGTGATGATGCCGTCGAAGAAACCGGTGTGATTCTGGAAACCATACGACGCCGACAATGGCGTGTTCAGCGAATTGTTGTCGTGGTCATACCGCCCCGCGATTTCGCCGCGGAACGCCAGACGGTCCGACATCGCATACTGGATACCCAAGCCGGCCGACGCCATCGGATCCCAGCCGCCGCTCTCGGCGTATCCATTCTCGTGCAGGATGAAGCCCGAGTAGGCCTTGTGGCGCACGGCACCCAGGCTGCCCATGAAGTACGGACGCCAGCCCGAACCGATGTCGCCGAAGAACCAGCGGCCGGCAACGCCGAGTTGCACGCTCTCCCACTGGTGGCCGTCGCGCGGAGAACTGCTCTTGAAATCCATGTTGTTGATGGCGTATTCGAAATCAACCGCGAAGTTCGGGTTGACCCAGACGCCTACACCGATGCCGCTGTACAAGTTTCCATCGGTTGTACGCTTGCTGTCGGGTTCGATGTAGCCAATACGTGGAGCGATGTACCAACTGCCGGAATAATCCTGGGCCTGCGCTACGCCCACGCCACCAAGTGCCATGGCGACAAGTGCAAACAAGATGTTACGTTTCATCGGAGTCTCCTCAATGCTTGGTTTTTCTTGGGCGACCGCTCCACCCTCGGCAGTACGCATCATCCATCACGCACCGTGATGTCCGCGCCGCGTTAATAATATGTTATCACAGCGACAACGCGAGCGTTCGCATTCTAGCAAAATGAATTTTTTACCTCTACCCTACATTTTTTCCATTCAGGAAGCAGTCATTCGTAACGCAAACCATTGACCTTCCAGCGTTTTTCATCTTACGGCCCGGATTGCTTGATCTTGCACCGTTTTTATGCCGCGAACAAGCCCATGAACTTGTGCAGCGGCATCGACTCCAATGCGCGCGGATCGCGGCACGCATCGAGGATGCCCGTGACCTGGCTGCCAGCCAGATGTCCGAGCAGCGCGGCTTCGAATTTGCGCAGCAAAACCGGGATGCCTTCGACGCGACGCTTGCGGTGACCGATCGGAAAATCGATCGAGACTTTCTCTGTCTTGCTGCCATCGGCAAAAAACACCTGAACCGAGTTGCCGATGTAGCGCTTGTCCGGATCGAAATAATCCTTCGTGAATTGCGGGTTCTCCTTGACCGTCATCTTCGCGCGCAGCGCATCGATGCGTGGATCCGCGGCGACGTCATCGTTGTAGTCGCTGGCCGTGAGCCGGCCGAAGATCAACGGCACGGCAACCATGTACTGGATGCAATGGTCGCGGTCGGCGTAGTTCGCCAGCGGTCCGGTCTTGTCGATGATGCGCACGCCGGCTTCCTGCGTTTCGATCTCGATGCGTTCGATCTGGTCGATTTTTGCGGCAACCTGCGGATGCAGCTTCATCGCGGCTTCGCAGGCGGTTTGCGCGTGGAATTCGGCCGGGAAAGAAATCTTGAACAGGACATTTTCCATCACGTAGCTGCCGAACGGCCGCTCGAACTCGAACGCCTTGCCCTTGAACGCGACGTCGTAGAAACCCCAGGTTTTCGCGCTCAGCGCCGACGGATAGCCGACGACGTGCTTGTCGACCGCATTCAACGCGTGCGTTACCGCGCGCCGGCAGGCGTCGCCTGCGGCCCAACTCTTGCGCGGCCCGGTGTTCGGCGCATGGCGATAGGTGCGCAGCGCGCCGTTGTCAATCCAGCTGTGCGAGACCGCGGTGATGATTTCGTCCCGGCCGCCGCCGAGCATTGCGGTCGCAACCGCGGTCGAAGCCAGACGCACCAGGATCACATGGTCGAGGCCGACGCGGTTGAATGAATTCTTCAGCGCGTAGCAGCCCTGGATCTCGTGGGCCTTGATCGCCCAGGTCAGCGCATCGCGCACTGTGAGCGGCTGGCCGCCTTCGCGCTCGGCCTTGCGCGACAGATAGTCGCCGACGGCGAGGATCGTGCCGAGATTGTCCGACGGATGGCCCCACTCCGCCGCCAACCAGGTGTCGTTGAAGTCGAGCCAGCGGATCTGTGTACCGATCGCAAACGCGCCCTGCACCGGATCGAGTTCGAGGTTCGTGCCCGGCACACGTGCGCCGCCCGGAAGCGTCGCGCCGGGAACCACGGGGCCGAGATGCTTGACGCAATCGGGAAACTTCATCGCCAGCATCGCGCAGCCGAGCGAATCGAGCAGCATGTAGCGCGCGGTGTCGTACGCCTCTTGCGAGTCGATCGTGTAGTTGGCGACGTAATCGGCAATGTCGACCATCGGCTGGTCGGGGTCCGGCCGGACGGCCGAACGAATATCGTGGTGGCTCATGGGATTCCCGGAATTGGCTAAAGGCAGCCGCCTATTTTGCCAGACTTGGGGCGGTGTCGCAGCGATAAAGTCACAAAAGCAAAGATTGAACCACGATCTTTTCTTCTCTGCGATACTTGATAAACCAGCTTGGGGAGAGGCCTGTGACCGACACAACAAAATCCGGCGAAGAACTGCGCACGGAAATGACACTGCGAGGACTGATCCTCGGAGTAATCATCACGCTCGTGTTCACCGCCGCCAACGTTTTCTTCGGCCTCAAGGCCGGCCTGACGTTTGCGACGTCGATTCCGGCCGCGGTCATCTCGATGGCGCTGCTGCGCGGCTTCAAGGATTCGACGGTCCAGGAAAACAACATCGTGCAGACGGTCGCTTCGGCAGCCGGCACCTTGTCCTCGATCATCTTCGTGCTGCCGGGGCTCGTGATGATCGGCTGGTGGACCGGATTTCCGTACTGGTCGTCGTTTGCGATCTGTGCGCTCGGCGGGATTCTTGGCGTCATGTACTCGATTCCGCTGCGCCGCGCACTCGTGACCAACTCGGATCTGCCGTATCCCGAAGGCGTTGCCTGCGCCGAGGTGCTGAAGGTCGGCGGCGGCGGCAACCGGACCAAGGCGGCGGATGATGAAAACCGCGCCGGCCTGCTCGCAGTCGTCTGGGGTTCGGTCAGCGCCGCGGCCTTCGCGCTGATCGTGGCGACACGCACGTTCGCCAGCGACGTCGTGCAGTACTTCCGCTTTGGCACTGACGACAAGGGCCCGGTCAGCGGATTCGACTTCAATCTGTCGATGGCGTTGTTCGCCGTCGGCCATCTCGTCGGCCTGTGGGTCGGCGTCGCCATGGGCGTGGGCGCACTGGTCGGCTGGGCCTGGGGCGTCCCGCATTATTCAGGACTGGCTCCGGCCGCCGGAGCGGCGGCCGATGTGGCCCAGTCGATCTGGAGCCACAAGGTGCGCTTCGTCGGCGCCGGTGCCATCGGCGTCGCGGCGATCTGGACGCTGGCCAAACTGGTCAAGCCGGTCGTCAGCGGCCTGGCTTCCGCGATCGCCGCCTCTCGTATCCGCAAAGCCGGCAAGGCGGCGACGCTGCCACGGACCGAACAGGACATTCCAATCGGCACGGTCGGCCTGATCATGCTCGCCTGCTTCGCGCCAATCGGGTGGCTGCTGGCCCATTTCGCGGTCGAAAGCGGCCTTGGCGATCACTGGGTTGCGCTGGTCACCGGCGGTCTGATCTACGTCGTCGTCATGGGGTTCGTCGTGTCAGCCGTTTGCGGCTACATGGCCGGCCTGATCGGATCTTCAAACAGTCCGTTGTCGGGTATCGGCATCCTCGTCGTTATCGGCGCAGCCCTCCTGCTGATCGTGGGCATCAAGCCGCTGCTGGGCGGCAGCAACGAACAGGGTCTGGTTGCATTCTCGCTATTCGTCACCGCGATCGTGTTCGCGGTCGCGACGATCGCAAACAACAATCTGCAGGACCTCAAGACCGGACAACTCGTCGACGCGACACCATCGAAACAGCAGTGGGCGCTCGTCGTCGGCGTGATCGCCGGCGCGGCGATCATCCCGCCGATCCTCGACCTGCTCAACCACGCCTACGGTTTTGCCGGCACGGCCGGCACGGCGCACGAGCATCCGCTGCCGGCGCCGCAGGCCGGCCTGATCTCCGCGCTCGCACAGGGCGTGATCCAGAACAACATCGATTGGGGCCTGATCCAGGTCGGCGGCCTGATCGGCGTGATCATGATCATCGTCGACGAAGTCCTGCGCCGCACGACGAAGGCCGCGCACCTGTCGCCGCTTGCGGTCGGCCTCGGCATCTATCTGCCGACGTCCAGCACATTGATGGTCGTGGTCGGAGCGATTGCCGGCTGGTATTACGACAAGCGCGCCGAGCGCGGCGCGAAACCCGAGGCGGCCAAGCAGCTTGGTGTGCTGCTTGCGTCCGGCATGATCGTCGGCGAAGGCCTGATCGGCGTGCTGATCGCGGCAATCGTTGCGTTCTCCGGCAAGGATTTCCCGCTTCAGGTCGTCAGCGACGAGTTCGCGGCGAACAGCGCGCTGTGGGTTGGCGGCATCGCTTTCGTGATCGTGATGCTGGCACTGTATCGGTGGATCGAAGGCCTGAGTCGGAAAACTGTTGGGGCATAACGCGAGCCCAAAGAAGCCCGGCCGTCAGGTCACGGCTTCCAGAACAGATTGATGGTCCACGCATCGATGTGGTCGAAGTGACCGTTGCTGTCGGCGTTCAACGCGAACTCATTGCCGACATCGAAGATCCGGTCCACGCCGACGCGTACTTTCCATGCGGGCGCGAACTCCCAGGCGAAGCCGACACCGAACAACCCGCTCGCGCTGTTGTCGTTCGACGCGTGGAACGAATAGGGATGTCCGTTCGTGCCGATGCCGTTTTCATCGTAGCTCAGGCGTGTCTCGGCAATGCCGCCGCGCGCAAGCAGTTCGAACCGCTCGGCGATCGGCCAGCTGACGACGGCGGCCAGGTTGACGTCGTGCAGCCCGTACTCGCCGGTGATCTGTGCCGGGCCCGGACTGAACCCGCTGATCGCGCGGACGCTGTAGAACGTCTGCGCATTGCCCAGATCCTGCCAGCCGAGTTCGAGCCCGAACCAGGGCGTGAACCGATAACCGACGATCGCCTGCTTCGCCGTGCCGCTGTCGTCGGTAAATTGCGCGCTGACGAGCTGGCCATCCGGATTGCCCGCGTAGGCTGAGCTCATCTGTTCGGGCAGATCGCCGGAAAAATCCGAGCCGCCGAGGCCGAGTCCGAAATAAAAGCCCGGCCCGTCGCTTTGCGCGGCGGCCGCCCCCGCGAATGCAAAACACAACGCTGATGCAACGGATCCCAGAATCAATTTGCGCATGATGCAGTTCCTTCTCGTTTCAGACTTGGTCTTGCCGATGGGAATGTTGCCTGACGTTGCGACCGGGCGTCTACCAGAAGCAGAAGAACCGCACTTGTGGCAGTCCCGGGGCTTGTGCACGAAGCCGACTCGCCCCACATTCAGAAAATCGCATCGTTGCGGAGCTCCTGCATGAAAGCCATTGCCCTGACCCGTTATCTTCCGATCGACGATCCGGCATCGCTTGTCGACGTCGACTTGGCGGATCCGGCACCTGGCAGCCACGACCTGCTGGTGCGCATCGAAGCGGTCTCGGTCAATCCGGTCGACACCAAAGTGCGCGCGCCGAAATCCCAGATTGAAGCGCAGCCGAAAGTGCTCGGTTGGGATGCCGCTGGCACGGTGATCGCGGTCGGCGATGCAGTGACACTGTTCAAGCCTGGCGATACCGTTTATTACGCGGGCGACCTCACGCGACCGGGCAGCAACGCGCAGTTGCACGTTGTCGACGAGCGCATCGTCGGACGCAAACCCGACACTCTGGATTTTGCCCAGGCGGCAGCGCTGCCACTGACGACGCTGACCGCGTGGGAACTGCTGTTCGATCGTTTCGGCTTTGACGCCAACGGTGCCGATCGCGGTCGCTCGTTGCTGATCGTCGCCGGCGCCGGCGGCTTGGGCTCGATCGCAATCCAGCTCGCGCGACGCGCCGGCCTTCGAGTCATCGCGACCGCTTCGCGCGAAGAAACCGTGGCCTGGTGCAAACGCATGGGCGCAGACCATGTCATCGATCATCGCCAGCCGCTGCGGCCGCAACTCGAGGCGGCGGGCTTCCGCAATGTCGATGCAATTGCCTGCTTCACCGGCGCGGAATCCTATTGGCAGCAAATGGCCGACGTCGTCGCGCCGCAGGGACGCATCGGACTCGTCGTCGGACTGCGCGCACCACTGGATCTGGAACTCATCAAGAACAAGAGCGCCAGCGTGCACTGGGAATTCATGTTCACGCGCGCGATGTTCGGCACGCCCGACATCGCGCGCCAGCATGAAATTCTGACCCGCACTGCGGACCTGGTCGATCGTGGCGAACTGTGCACCACGCTTACCGACACGCTGCGTCCGATCAATGCCGCGAATCTGCGCGAAGCGCATCGGCGGCTGGAGTCGGGCACGACGATTGGCAAAGTCGTACTGGCCGGATGGGGCTGAAACGGCATCTACGATTCCATCAGGTCACGTGAGTGAGAAGCTAATGACTACATCTTTGCAACATCAACGCGCCATCGTTACCGGTTCGACGGCGGGCATCGGCTACGCAATCGCTGAGGAACTTGCGCGCGCTGGCGCCGAGGTCATCATCAACGGCCGCACGCAGGAACGTGTCGATCAGGCGCTGAACTCGCTGCGAAACACCCTTGGCAGTGATGCGAAGCTGCACGGCGTCGCCGCCGATGTCGGCACTGCGACTGGAACCCGGGCCCTGATCGAGCATCATCCCGACGTCGATATCCTGATCAATAATGCCGGCATTTTCGCCGTGCAGCCGTTCCTGGAATCGAAGGACGAAGACTGGCAGAAATTTTACGAGACCAATGTACTGTCCGGCGTGCGTCTGTCGCGCCACTATCTGGCCGGGATGCTTCAGCGCAATCGTGGTCGAATTGTGTTCATCTCGAGTGAATCCGGCGTGCAGATTCCCGTCGAGATGATTCACTACGGCATGACCAAAGCTGCTCAGATCGCTATCGCGCGCGGCCTCGCCCAACTGACATCGGGCACGGCGGTCACGGTCAACTCCGTGTTGCCGGGGCCGACGCGTTCCGAAGGCGTCGGCACGTTTGTTGCCGACTTCGCACGCAAGCAAAACGTCACGGCGGAAGAATTCGAGCGCGACTTTTTCAAGAACGCGAGGCCGACCTCTCTGCTCAAGCGCTTCATCGAACCGGAAGAGGTTGCGCGCGTGGTTGCGTTCGTGGCGAGTCCCGGCGCATCCGCGATCAATGGCGCCGCAGTGCGCGCCGAGGGCGGTGTACTGTTGTCGGCATTCTGAACGACGATGCATCGAATTTCCGTTTGCGCTGAGCGTAGCCGCACTGCGGCGAAGTCGAAGGGCCGTCGCGTTCGCCTGCCACACAAGCGCAGCCCGCATGGACTGTCGAAGGGCCCAACGTGAATGGTCCTTCGATGATCCAGCCATTCGCCATCCGGCCGCCGATACCCGCTTACCGCCGGCTTGTTCATTCTCCGCAAGCAGGGATACGCACCAGCCGGAACACTGCTGACACCACGTTGTCTCCAGCAATGAGATAGAAAGAACGCACAGTGTGCCTCGCGTTCACCGCGGCACAGGAGCACAATTCAATCATGGCCCTCGACAATTTCCACCCCGCCGTCGCGGGCTGGTTCCGCCGCGCGTTTGCCGCCCCAACCCCGGCGCAATTGCGCGCCTGGCCGGCAATCCAATCCGGCCGGCATGCACTCATCGCCGCGCCGACCGGATCGGGCAAGACGCTGGCGGCTTTCCTCGCCGCGATCGACGATCTCGTGCGCCGCGGCGTCGCCGAACCGCTCCCCGACGAAACGTTTGTCGTCTACGTCTCGCCGCTCAAGGCGCTGTCGAACGACGTGCGTATCAACCTCGAGGCGCCGCTGAATGGCATCCGCGACGAGTTGATGGCGCTTGGCCTGCCCGATGTCGAAATCCGCACCGTCGTGCGCACCGGCGACACCCCGCAGGCCGAGCGCGAGCGCATGCGCCGCCAGCCGCCGCACATCGTCGTGACGACGCCGGAGTCGCTGTACATCCTGCTCGGTTCCGAGTCCGGCCGCGCGATGCTCGCGAGCACGCGCACGGTGATCGTCGACGAAATCCATGCACTCGCACCGAACAAGCGCGGCGCGCACTTGGCGTTATCGCTCGAACGCCTCGAATCGCTATGCGGCCGTCGGCTGACGCGCATCGGACTCTCGGCGACGCAGAAGCCGATCGCAGAAGTCGCGAAGTTCCTGGTGGGCGCGCAAGAAAATCATCGCCGTCTCGTTGAAGATAGTCGTCATCCCGGCGAAAGGCGGGATCCAGCTCTTAGCGGTATTCGAGGAGTCGAAGAGCTGTATTCCGGCTTTCGCCGGAATGACGAGCAAAAGAGCAATGACGAGCCTGGTCAACTCGCGCCAGCCGCCAGCCCTCAGCCCTCAGCCTTATCCCCAATCGACTGCGAAATCGTCGACGTCGGCTACTCGCGCCAGCGCGATCTGGCAATTGAAGTGCCGAAATCGCCGCTGCAGGCGGTCATGTCGGGCGAGGTCTGGCAGGAAGTTTATGCGCGCCTCGCCGAATTGATCGAGCAGCATCGCACGACGCTGATCTTCGTCAACACACGGCGCATGGCCGAGCGCGTTGCGCGGCACCTCAGCGAAAAGCTCGGCAAGGATGCGGTTACTTCACACCACGGCAGTATGGCGCGCGAGCAACGCCTCGCAGCCGAACAGCGTCTGAAGCGCGGCGAATTGCGTGCGCTCGTGGCGACGGCTTCGCTCGAACTCGGCATCGACATCGGCGATGTCGATCTGGTCTGCCAGATCGCTTCACCGCGCTCGATCTCGGCGTTCCTGCAGCGTGTCGGCCGCTCCGGCCACTCGGTTGGCGGCACACCGAAAGGCCGTCTGTTCGCGCTGTCGCGCGATGACCTCGTCGAATGCACGGCGCTGCTCGACGCAGTGCGCCGCGGCGAACTCGATACGCTGCATGTCGAGCGCGATGCGCTCGATGTGCTCGCGCAGCAGATCGTCGCTGAAGTGGCCAGCCGCGAATGGAACGAGGCCGAGCTGTTCGCGCTGACGACACGCGCCTATCCGTTCTCGGACTTGTCGCGAAGCGCGTTCACCGACGTCGTGCGCATGCTGGCGGAAGGATTCACTACGCGCCGCGGACCGCGCGCGGCCTATCTGCATCGCGACGCCGTCAACGGCGTGCTGCGCGCGCGCCGCGGCGCGCGCCTGACCGCATTGACCTCGGGCGGCGCGATTCCCGACACCGCTGACTACGAAGTCGTGCTCGAGCCGCAGGCGCAGAAGATCGGCACGGTGCATGAAGACTTCGCGGTCGAGAGCCTGGCGGGCGACATCTTCCAGCTCGGCAACACGTCGTACCGAATCCTGCGCGTCGAGCGCGGCCGTGTGCGCGTGGAAGATGCGCAAGGTATGCCGCCGACGATTCCGTTCTGGCTCGGCGAGGCGCCGGGGCGCAGCGATGAGTTGTCGTTCGCGGTGTCGCGGTTGCGCGAAGAGATATCTTCGCGGCTGTTCACTTCACCTTCCGCGGTCCTCAGCGTCGAACCCTCGCCAACACCATCCCCACCCAACCCTCCCCTTGAAGGGGTGGGCTTAACAGCAAGCAGCGCGCCTCAATCTCGACCAGCGACCCTCAGCCCTCAGCCCTCAGCCCTCAGCTGGCTTACGGGCGACGTCGGACTCGGCGAAGCCGCCGCACTCCAGCTCGTCGAGTATCTCGGCGGCGCAAAGGCCGCGCTCGGTCTGCTGCCGACGCAGCGCGAGCTCGCGATGGAGCGCTTCTTCGACGAATCGGGCGGCACCCAGCTTGTGATCCACTCGCCATTCGGCAGCCGCCTGAACCGCGCGTGGGGATTGGCGCTGCGCAAGCGCTTCTGCCGCAAGTTCAATTTCGAACTGCAGGCCGCGGCGACCGAGGACGCGATCGTGCTGTCTCTGTCGACCAGCCACAGTTTCCCACTCGACGAAGTCACGCGTTACCTGCATTCGAACTCGGTGTGCGATGTGCTTACGCAGGCGCTGCTCGACGCGCCGATGTTCGGCCTGCGCTGGCGCTGGAACGCAACGACCGCGCTGGCGCTGCCGCGCTTCGTCGGCGGCGCCAAGGTGCCGCCACAGCTGCAGCGCATGAAATCCGAAGACCTGCTCGCAACCGTGTTCCCGGACCAGGTCGCCTGCGCCGAAAATCTGGTCGGCGAGCGTGAGATTCCCGGCCATCCGCTGGTTGCGCAGACGCTGCACGATTGCCTGACCGAGGCGATGGACATCGCCGGGCTCGAACATCTGCTGAAGTTGCTGGAAAGTGGAGAAATCCACATTGTCTGCCGGGACTTGACCGCACCGTCGCCGCTCGCAGCCGAGATCCTGAACGCGCGCCCGTACGCCTACCTCGACGACGCGCCGCTCGAGGAGCGCCGCACGCAGGCCGTGATGAGCCGCCGCTGGGGCGACATCGACGGCACCGATGATTTCGGCAAGCTCGATCCCGATGCGATCGCCGCCGTGCGAGAAGAGGCGTGGCCCGAGGCGCGCAATGCCGATGAGCTGCACGAGGCGCTGATGGGGCTGGGGTTCCTCACCGCGTCGGAATTGGCGGGCAACGCCGGTTGGCTCTCGTTGATCGAACAATTGGTCGCTGCGCGACGCGCGACGCGCTTGTACCCCCTCTCCTCCATCGCTGGCGATGGGGGAGAGGGACGGGGTGAGGGGGCGGCCCGGCCGCAACCCTTAACGGTGACGACAGACCCCGGCGCTCCCCCCTCACCCCAACCCTCTCCCCCGACAAGGCCGGGGGAGAGGGAGCCAGTCGTCGTGGCGGCCGAGCGCCTGCCTGAATTCGCCGCGGTTCTTCCCGGCGCGTCGCTCGAACCTCAGATCGTCGCACCAGCCGAATTCGCCGCAATCGAATGGTCACGCGAGCAAGCCCTGGTCGAGATCGTGCGCGGCCGCATGACCGGCCTCGGCCCTGTCCGCGCTGCCGACCTCGCTGCGATGCTGCATCTTCCACAAGTGGATATCGATACCGCACTGGCCGCGCTCGAAAGCGAAGGTTATGCGATGCGCGGTCAATTCACGCCCGGCGTCAGCGACACCGAATGGTGTGAACGCCACCTCCTTGCTCGCATCCATCGCTACACCGTCAAGCGTCTGCGCCGCGAAATCGCGCCGGTCGAGCCGCGCGACTTCATGCGCTTCCTGTTCGAGTGGCAGCACGTTGCGCCCGGCAGCCAGGTCAGTGGTCCGGATGCGCTTGCCGCGGTGCTCGCGCAGCTCGAAGGCCATGAAGTCGCCGCCGCGGCCTGGGAGTCCGACGTGCTGCCGGCACGCGTTGCCGGCTACGAGATTTCCTGGCTTGATGATCTGTGCCTGAGCGGGCGAGTCGTCTGGACGCGGCTGCGGGTGCCATCGCCGCGCGAAACCGGAAGCGATGCGGCCGCGCGCGACCGCACTTCAAGCGGTCCTGTGCGGGCAACGCCGATCGTCCTCCTGCAGCGACGCAACATGCCGATGTGGACAACGCTGAGCGGCACGACGTCGGCGTCACCGCCAACTCTGTCTTCGCGCGCCCGGGCGGTCGCCGATCAGTTGAAGGATCATGGCGCATCGTTCTTCGACGAACTGGTGGCCTCGACGCACTTGCTGCACACCGAGCTCGAAGACGCGCTCGCCGAACTCGTCGCCAACGGCATGGTCACCGCGGACAGCTATGCCGGATTGCGTGCCCTGCTTCTGCCATCGTCCAAGCGCCCCTCGCCCACGCGTCGGCGCGGCAGACGCACCGCTCTATTTGGCATTGCAGACGCAGGCCGCTGGTCACTTCTGCGCCGCAGCCCTCAGCCCTCAGCCCCCAGCCCTGCTCTATCGACCAAGCATCAACGTGCGCCCGCCGTCGATGCGGAGTCGCTCGAGCAAATCGCTCGCACGCTGCTCAAGCGCTACGGCGTGGTCTGCTGGCATTTGCTCGCACGCGAACCGCAATGGCTGCCGCCGTGGCGGGATCTGCTGCGCGTATTCCATCGGCTCGAGGCACGCGGCGAGATTCGCGGCGGCCGTTTCATCGCCGGATTGAGCGGCGAGCAGTTCGCGCTGCCCGAGGCGATCGGCCTGATGCGCAGCATGCGGCAGAAGGCGCACGACGGCAGTTTCGTCAACATCAGTGGCGCCGATCCGCTGAACCTGGTCGGCCATGTAGTTGCCGGCGCCCGCGTGCCGAATCAGTCCGGCGCGCGCGTGCTGTATCGCGACGGCGCTCCGATCGCGACGCTCGTCGGCGGCCAGTTCTCCGCGCTCGAACCGATGGACGATGCTGCGGAATGGACGGCGCGGAGCAAGTTGCTGCGTGCGCATAGTGAATATCCGCAGGCGGAGGTCGAGGGCTCGGCGCAGTAGCGCCGCCGACTTCGGCTGCCCCTTTGAGAGCGATCTTGGTGCGGGCAGTGTGCCCACCCCCTGGCGTCATTCCCGCGAAAGCGCGAATCCATTTTGATTTTTCTCGTCAAAGTGCCAGATGGATTCCCGCTTTCGCGGGAATGACGGCGTCTATGACATACCATTCGCTGCGGAGTCGCAACGGCCAATCAGGCCTTCTCACGAAGGCCGGCCGTATCAAGCCTCGATCAGCCCGTTGCGCACCGCGATCAGCGCGAGTTCGGCCTGGTTTGCGGCGCCGAGCTTCTGCTTGATGTTGTACAAATGTGTACCGACCGTATTTGGCGACAGGCACAGTGTTTCGGCGATCTGGTTGACCGACTGGCCGCGCGCGAGTTGGATGAACACGGTGAACTCGCGCTCGGACAGCGCTTCGACCGGACCGGGGGTGCCGCCGCCGAGGTCCTGCATCGCCAGCTTGCGCGCAAGGTCCGCATCGAGATAGATGCGGCCGGCGGCGACAGTACGCACCGCGCCAATCAGATCCTCGGGGGCGCTGCGCTTGGACAAATAGCCGAGCGCGCCGACCTTGAGCACGCGCTTGAGGTGCGCGGTGTCCTCGTGGGCCGAGAGGATAAGCACGCGCGCCTGTGCGTCGCGCGACAGCAGGCGCCGAACCGCTTCTATGCCGCCGATACCGGGCATCGCCAGGTCCATGACGACGACGTCGGGACGCATTTCGGCGTAGCGTTGGTAGGCCGCTTCGCCGCTGTCCGCTTCGTCGACGACCTCGATGTCGGAGGTCGCGTTGAGCAGCATGCGAAAACCCACGCGCACGACCGCATGGTCGTCGACGAGCATGATGCGGATTTTCGACATCGACATTGGGTATGGACCGGTATGAGTTTGCTGAAGTGTAGTTGGTACAGGGCTGAGGGCTGAGGGCTGGGGGCCAAAATCAAGAGCAACGGGATTCTGCTATTTAGCCCTCGGCCCTCAGCCCTCAATTCAAAGGCAACGTCGCACGAACACGCACGCCTCCGCCCGACGCATTCTCGACGATACCCTCTCCACCGAGCACGCGCGCACGCTCGCATATGCCGCGGATGCCGAAGTGGCCCGGCTTCTTCCAGTCCGACTGAAGTCCGCACCCGTGATCGCGCACGTCGAGCGACAACTTGCCGGCGTCCGCCTGCACCGCCACCTCGATGCGGCGCGCACCGGAGTGCCGCAGCGCGTTGACCGTGGCTTCCTGGATGATGCGGTACACAGCCAGCATGCAGCTCTCTCCAAGTTGCGGCGGCAAGCCCGACAGCGCGAGCGTGAATTCCACTTGTGGATATTGTCGCCGCCACTCGGCGACTTGTTCCTCGAGCACCTCGCCGAGCCCGAGATTCTCGAGCGCCAACGGACGCAGGCGCGGAATCAAGTCATGCATCGCGGCATACAACCGCGCCGCGGTGTCGCCGATCAGTTGCGCGGTTTCGCGCGCCTGCTCGTCCTTGCCGCCGAGGCGATGCACCAGGGACAACGCCAGGCTGCGAATCGCGGTGACGCTCTGTCCGGTCTCGTCGTGCAGTTCGCGCGCGATGTGCCGGCGTTCTTCCTCGATGCGATTCTGCACCGTCAGTGCGAGTTCGCGGCTCTGCTCGAGGCGGATGTTTGCTTCGAGCGCTTCGCGACGCGCGCCGAGGTTGTCTTCGATCGACTGCGCCATCTGGTTGAACGCGCGTGCGATCGCGGCCGCTTCGGCATTCGCGAATACCGGCAGGCGCGTGTGGTAGGCGCCGCTCTGCATCGCATCCAGGCCTTGCTCGATCAACTGGAACGGCCGCGTCGTGCGCCGCACGAGCCAGAACACGAACAGGTTGCCGAGCACGATGATCACAATGCCGAATTCGAACATGCGCACGGCGTCGTCCCAGCCATCGAGGACGGCGCGCGAGGCATTGGCTTCGATGACCAGGTTGCCTCCCGGGAGGCGAAGTTCGCGGCGGATTGGCGCGGGGCTGACCAGCGCGGCGTACCACGCCGGCGCATCGCGGCCCGCCTTGTAGGTCGCTGGTGGCGAATGATAAACCTCGCCGCCGGCATCATCGCGCAGCGAAATCTCGGCCGCCCGCACATGCCCGAGTCGCGACAGGTAGTTGACCAGGGCGAGGCGCCTGTCTTCGCTGCCCTCGTCGAGGAAATTCGACATCATCTGCGTAGCGACGAGGTTGCTCGCTTCGATTTCCTCGCGCACGCTGCTGCGCGTGCTGACAACCTGGTAAGCGAAAACGACGACGACGAACAAAGTCACGAGTCCGGCGATCAGCAGGTTGAGCTGCAAACGCAGGCTCACGGAGCTTGTTGTCCTGCCGCCGGCCAGCGCGAAAAATCCCCATCCCGGGCGAAACACGCCAGCGCCTCGCGCATCAGCGCGTCCATGTTCGGATGAAACGGATCGTGCCCGGCGCCGTGCGCCCAGGCGAAACGGCTGCCGCGGCAGACACGATGCGCTCGCCATGCGCCATGCGGCAGGCAGATCAGGTCGCGCGTGCCGTGGATCATCGCGACCGGTACACCGCCCAGTGCCTCGGCGGCACGTAGTACGGCGGCATGTCCGAGGAAGCAGCGCCGCGCCAGATAGTGCGCCTGAACTTTATACTTTGCGCATAAAGCGGCAGAACCGCCGGCCGGCGGCGCCACTGCCTGAGGCAGCGCCGGATCGGGTCCGTTCAGCGCCGCTTCGTAGCGCATCCAGGCGGTGGCGAGCCGCTCGCATTTGCCGGCGTCGCCGCCACTCAGGCTGCGCTCGAGATACTGTGGAATTCGCCGCCGCCAACGCAGCGGGATCTCTGCCATGAACTGTTCGTGCGCCTGCGGTGCGACCACACGCGAGCCGTCGAAATACCAGGAAATGTCCGACCGCCCGGCGAGAAAGATCGCCCGCAACACGACGCCGCTGACGCGTTCGCGATGCTGCACTGCGTAAACCAGCCCCAGGCTCGAACCCCAGGAACCGCCGCTGACTAGCCAACGATCGATAGCCAGATGTTCGCGCAGCCGTTCGATGTCGCCGACCAGCGCTGCGGTGTGATTGTGCGCGGTCTCGCCCATCGGCTCGCTGCGGCCGCTGCCGCGCTGGTCGAACTGGACGATGCGAAACAACGCCGGATCGTAGAACACACGCTGGCGCGGACTGCTGCCCGATCCCGGGCCGCCATGCAGCAGCACCACCGGAATGCCACCGGCGGCGCCGGCCTGCTCGTAGTAGATGCGGTGGCCCTGGCCGACGTCGAGCCAGCCCGTATCGAATGCGGCGGGAGGCTGGGCCAGAACGGGCGCGACGTCCAATATAGGGGAGGCAGGCATAGGAAAAGGATGCTACCCGATCGGGCGGCCATGCGTAGCCTCTGCTTCGGGGCCGGCTGCCCGACTAAAGAAAATCGTGAGGGTCAAATCAGGAACGCGGCGAGGCGGAAGGCATCCGGCAGGCGGACACTCGGCACGGAAGGAAACGTCGAACACGCTTCCCTCCACGTCAGGTTCACCAATCGGAGCAAGCCCATGAAATGGGAAACACCGCAAGCGAGCGACATGCGTTACGG
>Ga0157376_10001343_pt1 | contig 16214 bp, 19 predicted proteins | sample M45metaG_FD_121801 | JGI IMG/M metagenome (GOLD analysis project Ga0157376, IMG submission 121801) | Miscanthus rhizosphere microbial communities from Kellogg Biological Station, Michigan, USA - M4-5 metaG | ecosystem: Host-associated > Plants > Roots > Rhizosphere > Soil | place: USA: Michigan... | reverse complement strand
GCTCCTAGGCTTGGCACTCCGGGGAATAATAGGAAATCGTTCGATCTATTCTTTCCCTAATCTCTTCAAAGGGTGCCTTAAAGAATTCGCGCTGAGGGCTCACTCGGATATCGTCAAGCGCAGTGCCGTGCAGCATGTACCAAACACCCAACTTTTGCCGCGGTTCTCGCTAACCTGAAGCCAAAGCCCAAGGCCATCGCCGTAACGCCCAGGCTTCTCTAGTGCCTTGACCTTCAGCGCGGTAAGCTTGTTGTCTTGGCGGGTCATTTTCGGGGGCCTCCTTTCGTGTACAAAGCGACCTACAAAGTTTGTGTACAAAGCCACCTACAAACGGGAGCAGGATTTGGGTGGACGCGGGTAGACGGGTAGGGACATGAAATGGCTTCCAGCCAACAAATTCATAGCAGAAAATGGCGTAATTAGGCCAAAAAAGATGGACGCCCTCTCCGCCGCCCCTGCCCTTCCCACTCACGAGCGCCGCTCGCTCTATCGGCGCGTCACGAGCGCGATCGGCGACCAGATGCCGAAGGGCCTCTATGCCCGCGCGCTGATCATCATCATCGCGCCGATGGTTTTGCTCCAGTCGGTGCTGACCTTCGTGTTCCTCGAGCGGCACTGGCAGACGGTGACGCGGCGGCTATCCACGGTGACCGTGCAGAACATCGCCATGCTGATCGACATCTATCGGAACTTCCCGCAGGACGCCAACGCCGAGATCTTGACCCGCCTTGCCGAGCTCGACCTCGGCTTGCGGGTCCGCTTCGTGCCGGGAGAGGACTTGCCGACTGCGAACTCGAAGCCATTCTTCGATCTGCTCGACACCACGCTGTCTGACGAGCTGAAGCGCCAGATCGGCCGGCCCTTCTGGATCGACACGGTCGGCAGGTCGAATTTCGTCGATATCAGGATCAAGCTCGACGACGGCGTCATGCACGTGCTGGCGCGGCGCAGCCAGACCTATGCGTCGAACTCCCAAATCTTCCTGTTGTGGATGGTCGGCACGTCGCTGGTGTTGTTGACTGTCGCAATTCTCTTCCTGCGCAACCAGATCAAGCCGATTCTGCGTTTGTCCGAGGCTGCCGACAGTTTCGGCAAGGGGAGCCCGCCGCCAAACGATTTCCGCCCGCGCGGCGCGCGCGAGGTGCGCCAGGCCGCCAATGCTTTCATCGAGATGCGCGACCGCATCGAGCGCCATGTCGAGCAGCGCACCATCATGCTCGCCGGCGTGAGTCACGACCTCCGCACCGTGCTGACTCGCTTCAAGCTCCAGCTTGCGATGTTCGAGGACAGCCCCGAGCTCGAGGCCATGCGCGCCGATGTCGATGAGATGCAGGCGATGCTCGAGGACTACATGGCATTCGCCAAGGGCGATGCCGGCGAGGAGATCGTGCGCGCGGATGTCGGCGAGATCCTGAACGAAGTTAAGAGCCAAGCGCACGGCACCAAGGACATCGTCATCGACCTGAACGAAGCGCCGCTTGTGGTACCGATCAAGCGCCACGCCTTCAAGCGAGCGATCGCCAATCTCGTCAACAACGCGGCGCGTTTCGCGGAGCACGTAAAGGTCAGCGCGGCGTGGCAGAACGGCGCGCTCACCATAGAGGTCGAGGATGATGGCCCTGGCATCCCGGAGACCGAGCGCGAACAGGTGTTCCGCCCGTTCTATCGCATCGATCATGCACGCAATCAGGACTCCGGCTCGACCGGGCTTGGGCTCGCCATCGCGCGCGACATCGCCCGCATCCATGGCGGCGACATTGCGCTCGGCCAATCCCATCTCGGCGGCCTCAAAGCTGTGCTAAGAGTGCCGGTCTGAATTCCTGCGAACAAGGCGATTGGGGAGGAACTGCCATGCGCCGAATGGCTGTCGGACTTGCTGCGGCTTTGACCTTGGGTTTTGCCGGATCGGCGTTCGGCGAATCCGACTTCGACGAGATCCAAGACGAGGAGCAGCCCGGATCGGAGATCGGCATCCAGATCGGCGACGGCATGGTCTCGGCGGAACGCGAGAACGGCGCGCCGATCTTCCCCATTGCGCCTTACGCAACACCCGCTCCAGTCTTTCCTTCCGCGCCCTACGTAGCGCCCGCCCCGATCTTCCCTTCGGCGCCCTATGCGGCACCCGCCCCTGTCTTCCCCGTCGCGCCGCTGGCGACGCGGAGCGGCCAACTCAGGCCGCTCGACGACCCTGACGCGCCAGTGGCGGGCGATCCCATCGACCGCGAGCTACCGGGCGAAGGGCCAGAAGATCTGTCGGGCCCCGACGACGACGATTCGCTTCCCGACTGACGAGGTCACATGCTCGGTGCCGGCGTGGGACTGGCCTCAGGCGTCGCGGGAGGCTGCGGAGCTTCGGTCTCGCGCCGTCTCCAGCCGCGCGGTAGGAATCCGCAAGCGAAGCGGCACAAGTCCTCGCATGCCGTCTCTAGGCCCGACAGGCAACGCTCGCCTTTGGTCAGGCGCTTGTCGAGAGCGGCCATGGTCTTGTCGAGGGACGGCGAGGGGTCGTCGAGCCAAACTTGGAAGACTTTGGCATAGATCCCGGCGAGCCCGGTCACGCGTAGCGCGCCGCCAGGGCCGTCGAGCTTGGCGCCCGCGCCGGCCAACATCCAATATTGCGAGGCGAGCGAGGAGCAGAGCACCGTTGCGGCCTCTCCGGGGCGGCAGCAGAGATAGGCCGAGATGCGCCGCAGTCCGCCCTTATAGGGTGTCATCAGCTCGAAGCGCGTCATGATGATGTCGAACAGCCGGTCGCGCGGGCTCTGCGTCTCGACCGTGGGTCTCGCCTTGGCCAACACTTCGGCGTCGACCTCCTGCTGGAAGGCATGAATGATGTCGTTCTTGGAGGTGAACTCGCGGCGCAGATCGGACAGGCTGATGCCCGCAGCCTGCGCGATGTCGAGCAGCGTCACGTCACGCCAGCCGCGCTGCTCGGCAAGATCGAGCGCGGCGCGTATGGCCTTGGAACGTTTGGAAAAATCGTCGAACATGGGCGTACTCCTTGCCTCCGATCTTACGATCAGAAGCGGCAGCCAGAAACCGGAAATCACAGCCAAAAAGAAAACGAGGCTGCTGACTTCCGGTTTCTGATTTCTCGTTTCTGCGTCAGGAGGACAGCTCGCGTGAACGCTTAGCTGCGGCGGCAACAGCGCGCGCTACGAGCTCGTGGAAACCCCCCTTCCCCATCAGCACGTCGAGTGCCGCCGCGGTTGTGCCCTTCGGCGACGTGACATTCGTCCTGAGCTCCGCCGGCGATAGATCCGACCGGTGCAGCAGCTCGCCGGCACCCTCTACAGTCGCCCGCGCGAGCTGATTGGCGAGTTCGGCATCGAGCCCTGCTTCACGCCCAGCTTCGGCGAGACACTCCGCGAACAGAAAGACGTAGGCTGGACCGCTGCCGGAAATCGCAGTGACCGCGTCCATCAAGGCCTCATCTTCGATCCACACCACCTCACCCACCGCCTCGAGCAGACGATTGCACTCGAGCGCCTGGTCGCGCGTCACCGCGGCGTCCGCGCAAGCGACCGTCATGCTGCGCCCAATCGCGGCGGCCGTGTTAGGCATGGCCCGCACGATTGCTGCGCCTTTCGGCAAATATCGCGCGAGGCTCGCAAGCGTGCGCCCTGCGACGATCGATAGCACTACGGTCTCTTTTTCGATGACCGGCGCGACCGAGGGAAGGACCGCATCGACGATCTGCGGCTTCACGGCGAGAAGAATGACCGACAGCTTGGCCGGCAGCTCGGCGCGCGCCTCCGTTCCGATGCCGTGGCGCGCGATGAGAGCCGCGACCTCAGGCGGAGGATTAGGGTCGCGTACGAACACGTGCGCAGGCTCGAGGCCTTGCCGGAGCCAACCTTCGAGCAGCGCCCCGCCCATCTTTCCCGCTCCTACCAAGAGAAGCGGGCCGGCGAGGCGGAGCGTCATGCTTGTCCTTGCGTCTCGAGCAGAGTGGCGGCGAGCGCGTCCTCAGGGGACTTGCCCGCCCACAATACGAACTGGAACGACTGATAATAGCGCTCGCAAGCCTCGAGCGCAGCCTTGAGCAGCGCCTCGCATTGGCCGACATGGGTGTCGGCGCCGGCGAGCAGCAGCCCGTTGCGGTAGAGCAGGAGCCCGTCCTCCTTCCACAGATCGAAATGGCCGAGCCAGAGCTGCTCGTTGATCAGCGCCATGAGCTTGTAGATATCCCCGAGCCTCAGCTTGCCCACCTTGAAGTCGAAGGCGCAGGCAAGATGCAGCGCCTCGAGATCCTCCCGCCACGTCAAGGAGATATGATACTCGCACCAGGTTCCAGAGACGGTGAGGGTGAGCTCGTCGGGCGTCGAGCGCTCGAACCTCCAGTCATGGATCGTAGCGATTTGCTCAACAATATCAACGGGATTGGTGAAATGGTCGTAGATAGCCTGTGCCGTAGCCATGCGTGTCCTCTGCTGGCCTCAGTAGAGTTCCGCGCACGCAACACGTCCGCCGCGAATCACTTTGTGACTCAGTTATATAACGGCCGACTCGGCGATACCAACTCGCCCCGAGTCGCCGCGAATCGAATGCTGTGGACCAACTAAAGATAGTTGTGGATTACTTTGCCGCCGCTAGCCCTGGCTGAGTCGCGCTCCGCTCACAGCGCGACAATCCGCGCGGTCAATTCTAGTCAATTGCTTTTTCTCACGTTACTTTCGCGTCCTTATTGGAATTTCCGCGGCCTCAGTGATTGGCAAAATTCGTGCGAAGCCTAATCGGCGCACGCTGCGGCGCGGTCGAGCAAGAGCTTCCGCTCACGTTCGTTGCGCGTGAGCCCCGCCGCGCGCTCGAACTCGGCGCGGGCCTCGCCCAGCCTTCCCAGCTTCTTCAACAGATCGCCGCGCACGCTCGGCAGCAAATGATAGGTCTTGAGCACGGGCTCGGCCGTGAGCGCATCGACAATCTCGAGACCGGCCTCAGGCCCGAACAGCATGGCGAGCGCCACCGCGCGGTTGAGCTCGACGATCGGCGACGGCGCGATCTCGCCGAGCGCGCCGTAGAGTCCGACGATGCGCGCCCAGTCGGTCTCCTCGGCCGTGCGCGCCCGCGCGTGACAAGCGGCGATCGCCGCCTGCAACGCATAGGGACCCGACGCGCGGCCGGACTCGCGCGCCAGCGTCTCGGCGCGCTCGAGCGCGGCGAGCCCGCGCCGGATGAGAAGCTGATCCCAGCGCGCGCGGTTCTGGTCGAGCAGAAGGATGGGCTCGCCGGATGGACTCGTGCGCGTCTCGAAGCGCGAGGCCTGGATCTCCATCAGCGCGACGAGGCCGTGCACCTCCGGCTCGTCATGGGCAAGCTCGGCAAGGATGCGCCCGAGGCGCAGCGCCTCCTCGCAAAGCTGCGGCCGCATCCAGTCGTCGCCGGCGGTCGCCGAATAGCCCTCGTTGAAGATGAGATAGATGACCGAGAGCACCGAGGAGAGGCGCGCGACAAGCTCCTCCCCGCGTGGCACCTCGAAGGGCACGCGCGACTCGCTCAAGGCGCGCTTGGCGCGCACGATGCGCTGCTGGATGGTAGGCTCCGGCACGAGGAAGGCGCGCGCGATCTCCTCCGTGGTCAATCCGCCGAGCAGGCGAAGCGTGAGCGCGGCGCGCGCCTCGGGCGAGAGGATCGGGTGGCAGGAGATGAAGATGAGGCGGAGCAAATCGTCGCCGACATGATCGTCGAGCGCCGCGTCGAGATCGGGCGGCCTCTCCTGCTCGATCTCGAGCTCGTAGCCGAGCTCGGCGTGCTTGCGATGGGCGAGCGTGTTGCGGCGGAAGAGATCGATCGCCCGATGCTTGGCGGCGGCCATGAGCCAGGCGCCGGGCTTCTCGGGAATTCCAGACTCGGGCCATTGCTCGAGCGCCGCGACCAGCGCGTCCTGGGCAAGCTCCTCGGCGACGCCGACGTCGCGCACCATGCGCGTGAGCCCGGCGATGAGCTTGGCCTGCTCGATCCTGAACACCGCCTCGATGGCGCGATGCGTATCGGTCGCCGTCATGGCGACCGATACAGCATCAAAGAGTTGGGGGCTGCAAGGTCAGAGGGCTGGTTTCAAATTGTGCCGGCCTAGGTCGGCCTGCTCGACGAGATTCGAACCTAACAAACGGCGTCTAGCGAACTCGGCTGTACACCTTGTAGCCCAACACGGTGCTCTTTCCGTCTCGTGGCGTCGCGAGCGCCCGCATTATGAAGTCATCTGGTAGGTCTTGATATGCATCAACAAGAACGAAGTGGGTGGAGCGGCATTCCTTCCTGGCGGATTCGATCAATGCATTTGTGTCGTCGGATGCCCAGCACTTGATCGGGAGCACATCCTGTAAGCCGTAGAAGGGCGCGGCGACGCCTGCACTGCCGCAGCTGGTGTTACAGACGAACAATACGTGCAGTTTGTCACGTCAGACGCGTTTGCAGACGTGCCGATCGTTTGGCTCGGGGTTGCGCTCCTAACCCGGATGATGACAGCGCACTCAACTCGCAGGATTAAGCAAGGCGATGTAACCGATATCGACGCCATGGCGGCCTACCTGCCGTACTGCGACGTTTACGGCGCGGATCGTAGCTTGTGGAAGATTCTCCTTAATACAGTCGCTGGCCGCAACGAAGATAGACAGCCCCGGCACATTGACGGGCGCAATGCCCCCAAGCGCGTTGTTAAGCTACGCTTCGTCTTATGCTCGCCGGAGTTTGCCTCGTTGCGGTTGCAAATCCACCATAACGCGGCACCGTGTTTTCTCTCGTCGTGGATCGCCCATTGATTGGTCATAAATTGACGGGTGCCTTGCCGTTAGGGCCGGGGCCTCTTCACTTCCGCCCCTTCCCTGCCGCCTTCTGCATCGCGTCGAAGCCTGCGGCGGCTTTCTGCACGGCGGGAGGGAAGTCGGACATCTCCTGCACCTGGCGAATCTCGATGACCTCGTTCTCGGAGGCAGGACAGCGCTTCGCCCATTCGATTGCCTCCTCCCTCGACTTCACCTCGATCATCCAATAGCCGCCGATCACCTCCTTCGCCTCGGCGAACGGCCCGTCGGTCACCTTCGGCTTACCGCCGGGAAACGCGACGCGCGCGCCCATGGATGGCGGGTGAAGGCCGTCCAGAGTGAGAAGCACGCCAGCTTTCTGCAAAGCTTCGTTGTACTTCATCATGGCTTCGACGGCCTTGGCGTCGGGCAAGGTGCCGGGAGCAGCCTTCTCATAGCCCCTGGGGATCATCAGCATCATGAAGCGCATCGTCGTGTCTCCATCCTAGAGGGACGCGACGCCGCTCGCGCAGCGTCGCGCCCCCTTTCGTGGTCGCAACTCGGTTAGACCGCGGCTTCAGCCTCGCGCGGCTGCCCGCACGGCTCGGGCTCTCCCGGCGCCGCCATCTGGCGAAGCTCGCATTCACCTTCCCAGCCGGGCATGTGCGTCTTGTGCAGCGCCATGAAGCGCTCGGTCACCCGGATCATGTGAGCCTTGGACGGCACGTCGAAAATCGCGTAGCCGCCGACCACCTCCTTGGCCTCGGTGAACGGGCCATCGGTGACCGTGACCTTGCCGCCGGCAAGCCTCACGCGCGCCCCGGCATTGGTCGGGAACAGTCCGCCCGACTGCACCATCACGCAGCCTTCCTTGGCGAGCTCCTGCAAGAGCTGGCCCAGCGCCTCCATCATCGACTTGGACGGGGGGCTCGATTTTCCTTCGGTGTGCTTCACCATCGACAAAAAGCGCATTGCGTTTCTCCTTCGAATTTCGATCAGTTTCACTGCAGTGGAATTTCGTGGGTCGCGTGGGCGCCTGTCGTCGCTACCCGACGCCCATTTCCTTGAAGCGGTCGATCGCCTCGCTCTCGCCGAAGTCCTCGAGCTCGAACAGCTGGCGGACTTCGATCTCGCCGTCCTTTCCGTGGATCGACGGGTTGGGGAAGCGGCGGGTCCATTCCATGGCCTCTTCGCGCGACTTCACCTGGATGATGGTGTAGCCGGCGACGAGCTCCTTGGATTCGGCGAACGGGCCGTCGACCACGCTGCGCTTGCCGCCGGAATATCTGACGCGCCAGCCCTTCGAGGTCGGCTGCAGGCCGCTCGCATCGAGCAGCACGCCGGCCTTCACCAGCTGCTCGTGATAGTCGGCCATGGCGGCGAACAACTCCTCGGACGGCCTCACGCCGGCCTCCGAGTCCTTGGTGGCCTTGACGATAATCATGAAACGCATGTGTCACGTCTCCTTAGGTTTGGCCGGCCCTGCTTGAGGTCATGGGCAGGCTCTACCGTCACGTCGAACGGCCTCTCGCGAAATCGACATGCCGCAATAATTTTTTTCTTTGGCTTTTTGGCGGTACCGCTAGCGGTGAGGCTGGCCCTTGCCGGCCAAGCCTTTCACGATCGCGGCCTCGAGCTCGGCGATGCGCTCCTTCAGCCGCTCGTTCTCCTCGCGCGCCTTCTGCGCCATGGCCTTGACCGCCTCGAATTCCTCGCGCTGAACCACTTCGAGGTCGCGCAGCACCCGCTCGGCCTGGGCCCGCACCACGCCTTCGATCTCCTTGCGCATGCCCTCAGCCGCACCGGCGGCGTCGGTGATGAGCTTGCCGAGGTCGTCGAAGAACCGGCCAGTGGTCTGCGTCATTGCCGTCCTTTCAGCCTACAAAAGCTCGAAGGATGACTATGGGATGACGCTTGGCGCGGCGCAACCCGCGCGGCGGGTCGGGGAGCGGCCTTCGGCGCCTTGACAGTGAAGCGGTGGCAGTGAAGGGTCGCCGCTCCGCGAGGCACACGGGCGCGCAATGGACCTTCTCGTCATTCCCTATCCGGTAATCGACCCGGTGGCGCTGCAAATCGGGCCGGTGTCGATCCGCTGGTACGGGCTCGCTTATATGGCGGGCATCCTGCTCGGCTGGCTCTACGGCCGCTATCTCGTGTCGCGGCCGGAGCTGTGGGGCGGCAAGCCGGCGATGACGGTGCCACAGGCCGACGACTTTCTGTTGTGGATCACGCTCGGCATCGTGCTCGGCGGCAGGCTCGGCTTCGTGCTGTTCTACGAGCCGAGCTATTTCTGGGAGCACCCGGCCGAGATCCCCGCAGTGTGGAACGGCGGCATGTCCTTCCATGGCGGGCTGCTCGGCGTCGCGCTCGCCGTCTATCTGTTCGCCAAGATCAAGCGCATCAACGGCCTGTCGCTCGGCGACGTCGCCTCGGCCTCGACGCCATTCGGGCTGTTCTTCGGCCGCATCGCCAATTTCATCAACTCGGAAGTGGTGGGGCGCATCAGCGACGTGCCCTGGGCCATGGTGTTTCCCGGCGCCGGCGATCAGCCGCGCCATCCGAGCCAGCTCTACGAGGCGGCGCTCGAAGGCGTGGTGCTGTTCATCATCCTGCGCATCGCCACGCACCGCTATCACGCGCTGACGCGGCCGGGGACGGTGTTCGGATTGTTCCTCGTGTTCTACGGAATTTTCCGCAGCCTGGTCGAGTTCGTGCGCGAGCCGCACGCAGGCCACCCAATGGACATCGGCATCTTCACGCCGGGCATCGTCTATTCGCTGCCGATGATCGCGGTCGGCGCGTGGCTGATCTGGCGCGCGCGGCGGCAGCCTGCCCTCGCCTCGTCGTGATGGGCGCGCGAGCCAAGCTCAAGGGCACCAATACGCCGCTCGCGGAAAGGCTCAAGCAGCGGATCGCCCGAGAAGGACCGATCAGCGTCGCCGAATACATGGAAGTCTGTCTCGCCGACGCGCGGGCCGGTTATTACCGCACGCGTCAGCCGATTGGGGCTAAGGGTGACTTCATCACCGCGCCGGAGATCAGCCAGATCTTCGGCGAGTTGCTCGGGCTTTGGGCCGTCGCCGTGTGGCAAGCGATGGGCGAGCCGAGCCCTATCGTTGTCGCAGAGCTTGGACCTGGTCGCGGCACGCTCATGGCCGATGCGATGCGCGCTTGGCGCAGCGTGCCGAAATTTCTTGAGAGCGTCACGGTCGCACTGGTCGAGACGAGCCCGAGCCTGCGGGAGGCCCAACGCGCGAGCCTCAGCGACTCCGCTGCCCCGCTCTACTGGCACCACAGCATCGACGATCTGCCCAAAGGGCCGCTCATCGTCATTGCCAACGAATTCATGGACGCCCTGCCGGTGAGGCAATTGGTGCGGGAGGGTGACATCTGGCGTGAGCGCTGCGTCGCGATCGACCGCAACGGCAAGTTCGTATTTGCCCCGGGAGAGGCGCTCGAAGATGCCGACCTACCGGAGGCGGCGCGTGCGATCGACGCTCCCGACGGCGCGATCTTCGAGACTCGGCCTGCCATTAGCCCGCTCCTTGCTGCGTTGGCTGCGCGCGCGGCGGTAGCGCCAGTCACCGCGCTGTTCATCGATTACGGACACGGGCAGACCGGCTTGGGCGATACGCTGCAGGCCGTCGCTCGTCACAAATATGCCGATCCGCTTGCTGCGCCAGGCGAGATCGACCTCACCGCGCATGTCGATTTCGCCGCGATGAGTGGAGCCGCCACCTCACTTGGGCTCGCCGTGTATGGCCCGATGCCGCAAGGCGAATTCCTCTTGAAGCTCGGGCTCGAGGCGCGTCGCGACAGCTTACTACACGGCGCAACGCCCGATCAGAGGGAGGCGATCGTGTCGGGCGCCGCGCGGCTCGCGAGCCCAAGCGCCATGGGTATCCTGTTCAAGGTGCTTGCCCTCATAAGCTCCGGGCTTGCCTCTCCGCCGCCCTTCGGAGAGATTTAGCTGCTGGGCAGCTTCCTTTCATGGTTACGCCTGACAAAATGATGGTCTGTGGCTCGAGCCTTGCGGCAATCGATGGCGTACGCCACGGATTCTTCACCCGCCAAGGCGGCGTCTCGAGTGGCGTCTATGCCTCCCTCAATTGCGGGCCTGGATCGCGCGACGACGCGGCCAACGTTGCCGAGAACCGCGCGCGCGTCGCCGAGATCCTCGGAGTCAAACCCGACCGTTTGCTCTCGCTATCGCAGCAGCACAGCGCCGAAGCCCTGACCGTCAAGAAGCCATGGGATGCCGCGAAACAACCGCAGGCCGACGCCATGGTCACGGCAACGCCCGGTCTCGCGCTCGGCGTGTTGACCGCGGATTGCGCGCCCGTACTCTTTGCCGACGGCGAGGCGGGCGTCATCGGCGCGGCCCATGCCGGCTGGCGCGGCGCACTGTCGGGCATCATCGAAGCGACGGTCGAGGCGATGGAAAAGCTCGGCGCGAAGCCAGAGCGCATCACCGCCGTGATTGGACCCGCCATCTCTCAGAAAGCCTACGAGATAGGCTCCGACTATGTTGAGCGCTTCCTTGCCGAGGAGCCGGGCAGCGAGGCGTTTTTCATCACCGACGAAGGCTCAGGCGAGCCGCATTTCGACCTGCCCGGCTACGTCGCCGAGCGGCTTGCCCGCGCCGGCGTCGGAAGCATCGCCGATCTCGGGCTTTGCACCTATTGCGAGGAAACGCGGCTGTTCTCCTATCGGCGGTCGCAACATCATGGCGAAGAGGACTACGGCCGCCAAATTTCCGCCATCGTGGTTGCCTGACTCCTATTCACCATACTGCTTTTGGGCGCGCTAAAACTGGACGCGAGCGGGCTCGCGCAGGTAATCTGTTGTGAGTGAAAGGGTTGAGAGTCCCGTCACGACAGATTTGTTGCGAGCGGTGCTGTGCGGCCAACAGAGGGAGCGTTTTGTTGGGCGCGGACTCACGATACATGGCCGGCTGCTTCAAGCGTAGTGCATCGCTGGTCCTCGCCATGCTCCTTGCCGCCTGCCTCAGCGCCTGCGGCGGGGGCGCGGGGAACCCGAGCAGCGGCGGCTCAAGTTTCTGGAGCAGCGCGACCAGTCTGCTCAGCCGCTCGACCAAGGTCGCGGTCGCTCCGATCATCGGCACCCCTCCGCAAGTGGCGACGGATCTTACCGATGCGCTGGTTGCCGCCGGCAAAGACCGCAATCTTACGCTCATCCCCGGAGGCAGCGGTGGCAACTACACCTTGCGCGGCTACCTCGTCGCGACGAGCGAGCGAGGCGGCGCGAAGATCTCTTATATCTGGGATGTGACTGACGCCCAGGGCGGACGGGTAGCGCGCGTCTCCGGTGACGAGATGATTTCCGGGCACGCGAGCGGCGATCCTTGGGCTGCCATCGACGGCGCGACCCTCAGGAGCATCGCCGGCAAGACTACCTCACAGCTCGCAGCAACATTGTCGAGAGGCGGCGGCGGCGCGCCAAGTGCGGTGGCGGCCTCCGAGCCGAGTCCCGCAACGACGGCCGCCGCCGCGCCCGCTGCGGCCCCGAGCGCCAAGTCCAATGGTGTGGTGGTGGCGCCGGTCGCCGGCGCTCCGGGCGACGGGCAGAGATCCCTCACCACGGCCCTCAAGAAGCGCCTCTATGCCGGTGGCATCAAGCTCGCCAACGGTACCGCCGACAATGTCTACATGGTGAAGGGAAGCGTCGTGCTGTCAGATGCGAGCGGCGGCAAGCAAAGCATCCGCATCGACTGGCTGGTGCTCGACCCGAGTGGCAGGAAACTCGGTACGGTGTCGCAGCAAAACACCATCCCGCGCGGCTCGTTGAACGGACCGTGGGGCGCCGTGGCCGACGCCGCGGCGGGCGCCGCAGCCGTCGGCATCATCAAGCTCCTCCCCAAATCGAGTTGAGTCATCCACAGACTTGCGACAGCTGGCGAGTTTACAGCGCCCGCAAGCGCTTGTTAAAAGCCCTGGCGCGGGGAGCGAGCCGCCTCATGGTTAAGCTCGTTGGTTGAGGAGCGATCGATGAAACTGGTTGCAGGCAACAGCAACCGCCCTCTGTCCGAGGCGATCGCCGGCTATCTCAAGACGCCGCTTGCCAAATGCGTCGTGCGCCGTTTCGCCGACATGGAGATCTTCGTCGAGGTCCAGGAGAACGTGCGCGGCGAGGACGTGTTCGTGATCCAGTCGACCTCGGCCCCTGCCAACGACCATTTGATGGAGCTGCTCATCATCATCGATGCGCTGCGGCGCGCGTCGGCGCGGCGCATCACGGCGGTCATTCCCTATTACGGCTATGCCCGTCAGGACCGCAAACCGGGGCCACGCACGCCGATCTCGGCCAAGCTCGTCGCCAATATGATCGTCGAGGCGGGCGCCGACCGCGTGCTCACCCTCGATCTGCATGCCGGGCAGATCCAAGGTTTCTTCGATATCCCGACCGACAATCTATTCGCCGCCCCGGTGATGGTGCAGGACATCAAGCAGGTGTTCCCCACCGACAATCTGATGGTGGTCTCGCCCGACGTGGGCGGCGTGGTGCGCGCACGCGGGCTTGCCAAGCGCATCGATGCGCCACTCGCCATCGTCGATAAGCGCCGTGAACGGCCAGGCGATTCAGAGGTGATGAACGTGATCGGCGACGTGTCGGGGCGGACCTGTATCCTGGTCGACGACATCGTCGATTCCGGCGGCACCTTGATCAACGCGGCGGAGGCGCTGCTCGATCAGGGCGCGGCCATGGTGACGGCCTATATCACCCACGGCGTGCTGACCGGTGGCGCGGTTGCCCGCGTGATGTCCTCGCGGCTGAAGGAGCTGGTCATCACCGACTCGATCTTGCCGACCGAGTCGGTGAAGAATGCGCACAACATCAGAGTCCTGCCGATCGCGTCGCTGCTGGGTGAGGCAATCGCCCGGACCTCGGAAGAGCAGTCGGTGTCGAGCCTGTTCTACTAGCCGGTCTTCAGCACCATCTTGCCGCGCGAAATTCCGCGCTTACTGCGCGGCGGCGCCTTACTCGGTGATCTGAGCAATGTATTGAGTCAGTCTCGCGGCTCAGTGACCGCCTTCATATTTGAATGAGACTGTGAGCTTGGTCCGATAGGCCTCGACCTTCCCCTCTTTGGTGAGGACGAGGTCCTGCGCAACGACCTCCGCCACGCGCAGATCGCGCAAATGCTCGCCGGTGAGCTCGACCGCGTTCTTGGCGGCCTCCTCCCAGGATTTGGGGCTGGTGCCGATGATCTCGATCACTTTGTAAACACTCTGCGGCATGAACGTGCCTCCCTTGCTCTCAAATCCATTGCGCCCGCCCTGGTCTCTCGACCCGGCTTGCCTTTTCCTTATCCTACGCCGATCTGAAGGCCCTGTCGTCGCCGCGGGAAGGACGAGGAGGCGATTGTCAGGGCCACGATTTACGGGCTATAAGCTCCTCGATTTTCGCGCGGGGGCAGGTCCCGCGCCCGACCTTACGTGGCCGCTTTCCGGCCCCTCATTATTTAGCGAGGCTTGGAGAGCTATGGCTGAAACGACCGAACTCAAGGCATGGGCGAGGCAGCGCTTGGGCAAGGGCGGAGCGCGCGCCGCACGCCGCGAGGGCCGCATTCCCGGGAGCCTCTACGGCGACAAAAAGGAGCCCGAGAGCATCTCGGTGGAGTACCGCGCGATCTCTCAGCAGCTCCTTACCGGCCATTTCCAGAGCACCATCTTCACCCTCGATGTCCAGGGCACCAAGACGCGGGTGATCCCGCGCGGCGTGCAGCTCGACCCGGTGCGCGACTTTCCCATCCATGTCGACTTCCTGCGGGTCAGCAAGGATGCCCTTGTCACGGTCGATGTGCCGGTGCGCTTTCTCAACGAGGCGGCATCTCCCGGCCTGAAGCGCGGCGGCGTGCTCAACATCGTACGCCATGAGATTCCCGTGCGCTGCCCGGCCGATGCCATCCCCGACCACTTCGATGTCGACCTGACCGGACTCGAGATCGGCAACTCGATCCACATCTCGGCGATCAATTTGCCGCCCAACGTGCGCCCGACTGTCACGGAGCGCGACTTCACCGTGGCCACCATCGTCGGGCGCGCGGCTGAAGAGCCCGTTCCTGGCGCTGCCGCCGCTGCTGAGGCTGCTGTACCCGGCGCCGAGGGCACGGAGGCTGCCGCTCCCGCCGAGGCCGCCGCCGCCGAGGAGAAGCCCAAGGAAGAGAAGAAGAAGGACGAGAAGAAGAAATAACTTCTTCACGTCGCGGGCGATATCTTCCAGGGCGGCGCGCCCCGCACGTTTCGATCAGGATGATGCGATGAAGCTCTTTGTCGGCCTCGGCAATCCGGGGGCGCAATATGCGCTCAACCGCCACAATGTGGGCTTCATGGCGGTCGACGCGATTGCCGCAGCGCACGACTTCCCGGCCTGGCGCAAGCGCTTCTCGGGCCTCGCTTCCGAAGGCAAGCTCGGCGGGGAGCAGGTGCTTCTGTTCAAGCCGCAGACTTTCATGAACGAGTCGGGTCGCGCGGTCGGCGAGGCGGTGCGCTTCTACAAGCTCGACCTCAGCGACGTTATCGCCTTTCACGACGAGCTCGACCTTGCGCAGGGCAAAGTGCGCGTGAAGGTGGGCGGCGGCGTTGCCGGCCATAATGGGCTGAAGTCGCTAACCGCCCATATCGGCAACGACTATGTGCGCGTGCGCTTCGGTATCGGCCATCCCGGCAACAAGGCGCTGGTCACCAACCATGTGCTTCAGAACTTTACCAAGGCCGAGCTCGACTGGCTCGAGCCGCTGCTCGGCGCCATCGCCGAGGAGGCTCCTTACCTTGGGCAAGGCGCCAACGACAAGTTCCAGTCGCGGGTCGCCTATGCGATGCGGGGCGAAGCTGAGGCACAGACCGAGCAGGAAGAGTCTCCGAAGAAGCCCGCGCCACGACGCAAGGAAACTTCCGAGAAGAAGGATGAGCAGCCAGTGGCCGAGGGCACGCTTGCCGACAAGCTCCGCCGCTGGTTCGGCTCGTGACAACAACATTGTCATGCCCGCGCAAGCAGGCACCCAGTAAACCACGATCCTCGCAAACTGAAGTCAGGCGGTGGTTCCTGGATCGCCCAGTCAAGCCGGGCGATGACAAGCAAGATGACGGACTGAGATAATGGGATTCAAATGCGGCATCGTCGGGCTGCCCAATGTCGGCAAGTCCACACTGTTCAATGCGCTGACCGAGAGCGCCGCGGCGCAGGCCGCCAACTATCCCTTCTGCACCATCGAGTCAAATGTCGGCGAGGTGCCGGTGCCGGATCCGCGCCTCGACAGACTCGCGACCATCGCCAAGTCGGCGCAGATCGTGCCGACCCGACTCACTTTCGTCGACATCGCGGGGCTGGTGCGCGGCGCCTCGCAAGGCGAAGGGCTCGGCAACCAGTTCCTCGCCCATATTCGCGAAGTCGACGCCATCGCCTATGTGCTGCGCTGCTTCGAGGACAACGATGTGGTGCATGTCGAAG
>Ga0157376_10001340_pt1 | contig 16243 bp, 8 predicted proteins | sample M45metaG_FD_121801 | JGI IMG/M metagenome (GOLD analysis project Ga0157376, IMG submission 121801) | Miscanthus rhizosphere microbial communities from Kellogg Biological Station, Michigan, USA - M4-5 metaG | ecosystem: Host-associated > Plants > Roots > Rhizosphere > Soil | place: USA: Michigan... | reverse complement strand
GCGGCCGCCGCGGAAAAAGTATCATCGTCCACTTTGTCGCGTTTGGTCAGGACGATCACCGGCAGCGCGCCGCTGCCCTGGATCAACGCCAGGTAACGCTCGATGCGGCGCGGATTGAAATCGCCATCCAGTCCCATCAGCACGATGACCCAGTCGATGTTCGTCGCGATGACCTGGCGCTGGTAGCGTTCGCCCGCGGCCGCACGGCTCAGTTCACTGCGGCGCGGCAGCACGTCGCGGATCAGCAGCGGCGACGAAGGCTCGACCAGCACGAAGTCGCCGACGGCGGGCCGTTCGACAGGATCGCCGCCGCGGCGCAGAAAACGCGGCGCCGGCTGGGCCGGAAACTCGGTTGCGCCGTCGTGCACGCGGTAGCCGTTGCGGTGCTGGGCGACGACGCGCAGCAGGCGCAGTCCGACCGTGCCTTCCGGCATCGGCGGCGCATTCCCGCGCCAGCCGATCGTGCCCAGCAAACGCATCTCTTCGGTCAACTGCATCGGGGCATTTTACGGGACTTGGGGCCGGGGGCTGAGGGCTGAGGGCCGAAAAGCCACGAGCAGGTCACGTTTCTGCCCGCTTCCCGCCCTCAGCCCAGGGCCCTCAGCCCTTGTAATTGCTAGCTATTCGGCTAGCATGCTGCATTACAACATCGCTATCCGGCCTGACCCGATGCCGAGCAATCGCCCCGTTCCACCCGTGCGCGCCAGCGCGCGGATTGCCGAAGTCCGTTACGAAATCCGTGGCGACCTCGCCCGGCGTGCCGCCGAGTTCGAGGCCGAAGGGCGCGATATCGTCAAGCTGAACATCGGCAATCCCGGGTTGTTCGGCTTCAGCGTCTCCGAACATGTGCGCGAGGCGATCCTGGCCAACCTGCCCCGCAGCGAGGCCTACTGCCATCAGAAGGGCATCTTGTCGGCACGGCTGGCAATTGTCGAACAGTTGCATGCGCATGGCGTGAGCGCCGCGCATCCGGATCGCGTCTTCATCGGCAATGGCGTCAGCGAACTGATCGACCTGGCCCTGCGCGCGCTGCTCGATCCGGGAGACGAAGTGCTGCTGCCGAGTCCGGACTATCCGCTCTGGAGCGCCGCCACCACGCTGAACGGCGGCCAGCCGGTCTACTACCCCTGCCCGGCCGATCGCCAGCACCTGCCCGACGCCGGCGAAATCGAAGCGCTGATCACGCCGCGCACGCGCGCGATCGCGCTGATCAATCCGAACAATCCGACCGGCGCGGTCTATCCGCCCGAACTGCTCGAGGCGATCGTGCGCGTGGCCGAGCGCCATCGCCTGCTGCTGCTCAGCGACGAAATCTACGACGAGATCCTTTACGACGGCGCCGCATTCGTGCCGCTCGCGCGGGTGGCCGGCAGCGTTCCGTGCCTGACCTTCGACGGGTTGTCCAAGGTGCAGCGCGCCTGCGGCTATCGCGTCGGCTGGCTGTCGCTGACCGGCGCGCCGGCCGCGCTGAGCGAGATCGAACACGGACTCGACCTGCTTGCTTCCCTGCGCCTTTGCGCCAACGTGCCCGGCCAGTGGGCAATCGCCCCGTCGCTGCAGGGCGAGGACACGATCTCGCCGTTGACGGCGCCCGGCGGACGCCTGCACGAGACACGGCGCGCCGTCATCGAAGCCTGTGCGCAGAGCAAGTACCTCGACGTCGTCGCGCCGCAAGGCGCGCTGTATGCGTTTCCGTCGATCCGGCGCGCGGTTCTCCCCGGCTTCGACGACGAAACGTTCGCGCTCGATCTGCTCGAGCAGGAAAACGTGCTCGTCGTCCCGGGCTCGGGCTTCAACGACAGCTCGCGTGCGCATTTCCGCATCACTCTGTTGCCGTTCGCCGACCAGTTGCGCGACGTCTTTGGCCGCATCGAGCGCGTGCTCGAGCGCACGGCAGCCAGCGGCGTGCCGGCGCGGCAGGTGGCGTGAGTCAGAGCTGAGCGCCGGTGTCACTTGGCGGTTGCTTGCTCGCGATGACTCTCGGCATCGGTGTCGCCTCCGCGCACGCACCCAACCTGCGCTTCCTCGCTCTCGGCGACTCCTACACGATTGGTGAAGGCGTCGGTCCTGCCGACCGCTGGCCCGATCAGCTTGCCGCGGTGCTGGGCAAGTCCGGCAGCGTGGTCGCCACGCCGGAAATCGTCGCCCGCACCGGTTGGACCACTGACGAACTTTCCGTGGCAATGGACAAGCATGTGTTCCATCCGCCATATGACCTGGTCACGCTGCTGATCGGCGTCAACAACCAGTATCGCGGCCGCGACCTGGACAATTACCGCAGCGAGTTCCGGACGCTGCTGCAGCGCGCGATCGCATTGGCCGGCGATCGGCCGCAGCACGTCGTCGTGGTATCGATTCCGGACTGGGGAGTTACCCGATTTGCCCGGCACGGTGGTCGCGATGCCGGACAGATCGCGCGCGAGATCGATTTATACAATGCCACAAATGCTGAAATTGCCACATCGCTCCACGTGCACTACGCCGACGTTACGCCGGCTTCGCGCGCCGGCGGCGATCAGGCCGACATGCTCGTCGGCGACGGCCTGCATCCGTCGGCAGCGATGTACAAGCGCTGGCTCGACGCGATCGAACCGCAAGCCCGCGCCGCGTTGCATAAACCGTAGGGTGGGCCTTGGCCCACCGTTTTTCTTTGTTCTCTTGGCGCAAGCCAGAAAGCAGCCGTGGGCCAAGGCAACCCCTACTCGAAATCATCGACGAATATGAAATCGCTCGTGCCTTCGCTCGCGCCGGCATCGCAGGCGCTGCTGCCGGGCGCCGGACGCGACGCATAGTTCTGGTCGTGCCAGTTGCGCAGCAGGCTGGCATCGGCGCACTGGCTCGACGGCACCAGGTTCAGCGCCGGACTGCCCGTGTAGAGAAAGTGCGTCGGCAGCGGATTGCCGCTGCGCACCAGCGGCGTCAACCGCGCATCGACGTTGACCAGATTGGTGGCAATGTCGCCGGCGACCGTGCAGTCGCTTGCGTCGCCCACGATGTTGTAACCGAGACTCAGCAACGGGTCGTTGTCGGCGTAGCAATCCGGAGCGCCATTCCCGGCCGAGTCATTACCGGCGACGATGGAATTTTTCAGCTGGGTCGGCGCGACCGAATACAGGCCGCCGCCGTTGCCGGTGACGTGGTTGGCCGCGACGGTGACGTTGATCAGCGTCGCGCTGGCGTAATTGCCGTAGATCGATGCGCCGCCGCCGAAGTCGGACTGATTGTGCGAGAACGTGCTGTTGCTGGCAAACAGGGAGCCGGCTTGAACATGGACCCCGCCGCCGATGACTGCTTGCGTTGCATTGGGCGTTTCCCGCGAGATGTTGTCGATGACGGCGACACGTTCGAAGCGGGCGCGCCCGGGTACCGAATCGGAGAATAGATTCGCATCGTGGATCCCAAGGCCGCCACCGTCACCGTCTTCGATGAGATTGCCGGCGAGCATCGCGTCGACCAGCAACAAATCTGCGTTGGACAGATGAACGCCGCCGCCGAAATGTTCGGCCGCGTTCGCCGCGACATGGCCGCCGCTGATGGTGACTCCGATGAGGGCGACCGCGGTCGGAACGTCCTGCGCGCCGAAATCGCCGTGGATGTCGAAGATGCGATCGACGCCGGTGCCGACGATGCGGCTTGCATTGGCGCCGGCGCCAAACACCGCGATTTGTCGTTCGCCGTCGGCAGAGACGGGCTTGATGTCGAGATCGCCGCCGGCGCCATCGGAACCGGGCAGGTTGATGCTGTAGTTGCCGGCCGGCAAACGGATCATGTGGCGTCCGCCGGTCTGGTTGGCCTCCTGGATCGCCGCGCGCAGGCTGCACTGGTTCGCCGCGGTGCGGCACAGGCCGTCGCCGAGATTGTTGTCGGGCGCATCGGAGGCAGTGTTGACGCTGAAGTCGTACGCCTGTTCGTAGGCACCGACATCGCAGGCATTGTCCGGCCGCGCGACACCGCGCGCGTCGGCCGGCGGGCAGGCCGCGCCACTGCTCGACGGTGCCGCGGCATCCAGCGCATCGCTGCCGGCGAGCAGGGCGTGGGTCGGCACGCCGCCGCCGAAGTCGAACAGCGGGCTCAACTTTGCATCCCCGGTAAACGAGCCGTTCGGCTGCGAAAGCTCGCAGGTCGTGCGCTGGATCAGGTTGTAGCCGCCGCCGTGCAGCGTGTCGCCCAGGCAGGAGATATCCGAGTTGCTGCCGCCAAACGTGTCCGCGTTTTCGGCGAAAATCGAGTTGTACATGCGCACGCTATCGGCGTTCTCCGGGGTGCCGGTGTAGGCCAAGCCGCCGCTGCCGCTGCTCGCGTTGCGGTTGAAGGCGACCGTGCTGCTGTTCAGGCGCAGATTGCCGGTCGTGCTGATCCCGCCGGCACCGCTCCCGGCGAAGTTGCCGCTGACGGTGGTATTGCTCAGCAGCGTTTCGACATTGCTGACGGCGTACAGGCCGCCGGCAACTCCGGTCGCGGTGTTGCCGAAGATCGTGCTCTGGATGATCTGCACCTCGCCGAGGCCATTGCTGTAGATGCCGCCGCCATGACGGGCGAGACCGCCGCTGACCACGCTGCGAATGAGTCGCAGGTCGCCGGCCGCGCGCCGGATCACGCCGCCGTCGGGTTCGGCCGCCGCTGCGACCTCGCCGCCATGCAGCGTGATGCCGACAACGTACAGAGCAGCAGCCGCGCTGCGCAGGTCGAAGATGCGATCGCGATTGCCAGCGCCAGCGCCACTTTCGATGATCGTGCGGGTCGCGCCGTCCGGGCCGTTGATGATCATCGCGCTGGTGATGTCCAGATCGCCCTCGGCATTGGCATTCTCGTCGAGGCCGCCGAGGTCGAGCTGGTAACGTCCTGCCGGCAGGTTGATCACATCGAAGCCGCTGGCGCTGCCGGCCGGGCAGCCGCCGAATGCGGCGTTGGTGTTGGCCGCCTGGACCGCCTCGCGCAAGGAACACAATGAGACCGTCGAGCCGAACTCGTCGTTCCTGGTAGTGACGTCAATCGTCGCCGCGGCGGCCGCAGCGCACCCGAGCAGCGCCATGACGGCGAGCACATGATGCATGAATGGCATGGCAGTTCGTCCTTTTTGGCGCCGAGACTCACTTCGAAGTTGTCGGCAAAGATCTCGTCGATGTGCTGGCCAGCGCGTCACAGCAAACGGCTCCGAACCGCTACGGCGCCGGACAGCTGTCGGCGATGGCGTTGTCGAAGCCCTGCCCAAATACCTGGTCGCAGACATAAGCCATGCAGGCGGAAAATTCGGACGTGTCTCCGCTCGCGCTCGTGGCGGTCAGCGTGATCTGGCGGTTGGCAAGATTCGCGGCGCCGGGTACGCCGACCACGCGGACGTTGAATTGGCCCGTGCCGTTGTGTGGCGGAAGAACGGTTTCGCCGCTGACCGTGGTGCTGAAGGCACCGTGATAGACGACGCCTTGGCCCTGTCCCGAAGCGTCGCACGAGGAGCTGCTGTGGACGTCGATTTTGTAACTGCCGTTCGTGCTGAACAGCTTGCCGGTCAGCCAGCCGGACCGCCGTCCGCCGATCGCGCTGGTCAGCAGCGGAAAGTTCTGGCCGTGGTTCGGCGGCGGCGGATTGGCAACGAAATCGCTGACGTCGTTGTCGATCGCATCGGCGCCGTCCTCACCGAGCTCGATGCCAAGGTCGGCGTTCGAATAGATCGTGTTGCCGCGCAACGCGTTGCCGAGCGAATCGTCGGCGACCTGGATGCCATTGGCGGCGTTGTAGCCGATGACGTTGCTGGTCACCGAGTTGTCGTGGGCGCCGAGTTCGATGAAGACGCCGTTTCCGCCGTTGCCGAGCGCGTAGTTGCAGAGAATGCAGCCGTAGATTTCGCGCAAGCCGATGCGATTGGACGCGATCACGTTGTCGTGCGCCGAATCGAGCAACAGGAAGACACCGTGACTGCCGCTGGCCGCGATCACGTTGTGCGTCAGCGCAATATCGGCCGACTCGATCACGACGCCGAAACCGTTACTGAGCACAGCGTCGCCGGGCGAGCCGTCCGGCAGCGTGCCGATGTAGTTGTTCGTGATCAGGTTGCTGTCTGAATTGTTCTCGACGAAGATCGCGGCGCCGTCGGCGCCGGCGAAAACGTTGCGCGCGCCGGCGTCACTGCCGCCGATTGCGCTCAACGTCGTGCCATCAAGGCGGATGTGCGTGCCGTTGAGCGGGACGTCGATGAACCCCGAGCCCAATCCCGGGCCGAAGTGACTGCCGCGAATGCCGTGGTGGTCGCCGCCCTGCAGCAGCACGGCGTTGTCGAAGCCGCCGATCGCAACGCCGTCGAGCGCCAGCGAAACGTGCGCGCCGGCGCTCGATGGCACGCGGAATGCGTGCGACAGGCGATCGCCGCCCTTGACGATCAACACGCAGATCTTGCCGTTGTTGCCGTGCTCGAGTGTGTTGCGCGAACTGTTCGCCTGGGTGTAGCCGTCGATGCTCAGGTCGTCGAGCACGTCGGGATAAGGCGAATTCGGAATGAACAGCGCGCAGCCGTCACCGCTGACCGGCACCGCGAAGCGGATCTTGTTCAGGCCCGGATCGGCGTTGGCGTTGAGGATCGCCTGGCGCAGCGACTTGGCGCCACTGTCGTTGGTGTTTTCGACCACCAGCTCGTAGGCATCGTCGACCGCCGATTCGTAGGCTCCGCGGTCGACAGCGGAGCCGACGTGCCGCGGCAGGCCGTTGAGATCGAGCGAGGGCAGGCCGCCGGTCGGGTTGTCGTTGCCGCTGTTGATCAGCGGCGAACCCGGCTCGCTCGGCCGGAAAGCGCTGGTCAGCTGCGGGTTCGCGGTGCTGTTCGCCGAGCCTGCCGTGAGCGCGCCGCTGAAGCTGTCCCACTGGTTGTTGTAGGCGCGAATCGCGACAGCATCGCTGTCGGCGCCCACGTGCACGCCGTCCGCTCCGTTGTTCCAGAATACATTGTTATACAAGTGGAACGAGAGGTTGCCGTCGCCGGCCGCGTTGAAGATGTCCAGGCCGTTCTGATCGGCATTGACGATCGTGTTGTTGACGAGGTCAATGATGCTTGAACGATCGCCGTCACCGTCGTTGACGACCGAGACGCCCTGCCCGCTGACGCCACCTACGATCAGGCTGTTCTCCATGCGCACATCGAAACAGGCCGGATACAGCCGCAGCACGTCGTTGGGCCCGCCTTCAATGACCGTGTTCTGGATGATCACGTCCGCGCCGCTGTGTTCGCAGTCTGTCGCGTGGTCGAACTCCAGGGCAAATCCGCCGGTGAAGCGGATGCTCTGAAGGAGAGCGCCGCTGCGCGGGAACAGAAACAGGAACGCCGGATTGGTCGCACCGTGGATTACCGTGTAGAAAGGGTCGAACGTGCGCGCGCTGCAGTCGGCGTTGAAGCCGCCGAGCAGTTCGAGGCGGTGGCCGCCGTCCTGCGGTTCGGCGGATTGCGTGAATTGATGGCTCAGCGTGTAGGTCCCGGTGCGCAAGAGGATCGTGTACACGTTTCCCGCGGTTGATTGACCATAGCCCGCAATCGCGCTTTCGAGCTCGGCCGACGTGCCGACACAGAGTTCCGCGCGCGCGCTCGCTTGCCAGCATGAGCCGCCCAGGACAAAGGCGACCGCTGCGATGCGGTGTCGGCGGTTCCGGATCGTCGGCATCGTGCTCATGGCTCGACCTCCATCCCGCGTTCGCGCTCGAAGCGCTCGTGCGCAATCACGCGCATCCAGTTCGGCACGAACGCCGGCATGGCGGCGCCGAGGTCCGGCTCGAATTCGCTCTCGCTCTCGGCATCGGCGCTCAGGCTCGCGCCGAACACGATCGGCGCGAGCACTGGCGGCCCTTCGTAGCCGTCGAGGAAGATCGTGTCGTCGTGCAGTTCGTCGTAGACCGCAAGACCGCCGACGCCGCCGCCGCCGCTGTTGAAGCTGCCTAGCGGTGTTCCGGTTTCGATGTCGACGTGATACACGTTGCCGCTGACCGCCCCGGCGGTCCAGAACGACGTACCGTCCGGATCGAGGTTCATCGCGAACAGGCCGTGCGGATCGGCTTCGCCGATCGCCGCCCGCGGATAGGTGTGCAGGTTGGCGCCCTGCGGGCTGAGCCGGTGCACTGCATCCTGGCAGGCGACCATCACTTCGCGGTTCGGACGCAAGCGCAGCGCGTAGCAATACGGGCCAGTCAGGCCGTTCGCGAACACCGGCAACGCGGTGCGTGTGCAGACGTTGTAGCGGCGCACGCTGGTGTCTTCCGACGTGTAGTAGATCGTGCACTGGTCGCCGGCGAGGTCGATCCAGTCTGTGCCGCGCGTACCGGTCGGCACGACGAACGTGTCGAGCAGGTTGCCGTACTTGTCGAACTTGCGGATCGGCACGTTCGAATCAGGCGAACCGCTGACGCCGGCACTGCCGACGTAGACGTTGCCGTTGCGGTCATAGACACACGATTCGTTGGTCTGGAAGTTGCCAGCCCCGAACGCGCCGGCGCCGAAATCCGGATCGAGCTCCACGCCGAGCCGGCTGTACAGGAACGGCGAGGTGTCGGTGAACACCGATGCCAGCAGCTCGCCCGTTGGCGCAAAGCACATGCCGGTGACGACGCCGGATGTGATGCCGGACCAGGTGTCGACAAACGTTCCGCCGGTCGTGTAGCGGCGGATGCGGTTGTTGAAACCGGCGCCCTGGTCCTTGCCCACCAGCACATAACGCGTATCGGGAGGCAGTTCGTCCGTCAGGATCGTGCCGGTGCCTTGCACTATCCCCTGGAAACCGTTGCCGAATGCGGCGTTCACGACGCGGGTGCGTTGCAACTCGACCAGAAATTGTTCGTCGCCCTCGACGACTGCGTCGCCCTCGATCGAAAAGACCGCCGCCTTCAGCGTCTGCCCCGGCGTGAAAGTCAGCACCGTGTCGCCGGGGTAGATGTAGTCGCCCGAGGGCGCGGGGCCGTTCACAGCGGTGCCGTCGCGATAGCGAATGTCGACCGTGACGGTCTGCGCCGATGCTTGCGACAGTCGCACGTTGAACGTCATCGGGGTCGTGCCACTCGCGCCTTCCTGCACGCTCTGATTGTCGATCGTGACGCGCGGCGCCGGAAATACCTGCAACGCGGTCGGATCAAAACGCGCGGCATAGTCGAGCACGTAGTTCGCATCGATCCGGTTGAACGCGGCGCCGGCCACAACGCTCGGGTAAGTCATGACCGGTACGCTGGCGCCGGGCGCGGGGTTGTAGCCGGGCGCCAGGCGCAGGGTCAGATGTCCGTAGCCCTCCGGCCTCGATACATCTCCCGCGAACAGCGTGCCGCCGACCTGCACGCTGTCGTGGCTGCCGGCGCCGCTGCTGGCGATGTCCAGATCGACGATTGCGCCAGGCTCCAGTATCAACATGCCGCTGATGGCCAGCGTCCCGTATGGGGTGCCGCTGAGCGCGCCCGGCGCCAACTTGCCATAAGCGCTCATGTCGATGTTGATCGTGCCGCTGCCGGTGATCGTGGAACCCTTGAAGAAGTTGTAATTCTTGCCCGGGCCGCCGATGTCGAGCGTCGCGTTGTTCAAGCGTGTGATCGAACCGGTCGGTATGCTGCCGCCGTTGTTGTCCTGGTAGGCGCACTTGTCCGGATTCGACGCCGCGATGCTGCAGAAGATCGTCGCGTTGTTGACCGTCAGGTCGCCGTACTGTTGAAACATCCCCTGGCCCATCGGCATGTTCAGCGTGCCGGGACCATTGACGATCATGGTTCCCAGATTCTTGACGTATGACAGATTCGACGTTGCGTCCGCCCGCCCGATCAGCGTATTGCCGGAGATCGTCAGTGTCGCGCCGGCGTTGTTGACGAGCGTGGGGCCGCTCTTGAGGTAAAGGCGCGAATCGCCGCCGCTCATCGTGATCGAGCCGCCCGGCATGTTGCGCACCTCAGCGCAGCAGATCAGCGTCAGGGAAACACCGCTCGCCGATCCCAGCGCGAGCGCGCCGGAGTTCTCGAAAAACACGGCGTTTTCCAACGTTGTCGACGCGAGCAGCGAACCAGTTCCGCCGGCGTGCAGGTACAGGAGCAACTGATTCGAACCGAGAATCGTCGTCGCCTTGCCGCCGGCGAAGCGCAGTTTCGAGAGCACGTCGAATGTCTTCGTTGCGCCGATGACCGACAGCAGGCCGTTGCTGCCGAGTTCGAATTCGGCGACGGTCGGCGACACATCGAGATTGGCCGTGCCGTTGACCAGCACGGCGATATCGTTCACGCCCGGGGAGCGCGTCGATGGACCCGGCACGTCGGCGCAGTTGCTCCAGTTCGCAGCGGCGCTCCAGTTGCCGCTCGCGGCATTCCACGTGCAGGTCGCCGCGGTTGCAACGAGCGGACAGACAGCCAGCAGTAAAGCAATGGCAAGGCGCAGCATGACGGGATCCTTTGGCGTGTGCTCCTTACAAACAGAACACCGCCGGGCGGCCGGGCGAACAGGGGGAGCCTTAGGAGTGAGGTCGCGCGCTGCGCGCGCTCGTGAGGAGTGAGGAATGCGCTGTAGCCTTACGCCTCAGCGAGCACGGCGAGCGGCCTCACGAGGCCGCGCACGCGGCCTACCTCACGATTTAGTCAGCGCCAGTCGCCGGCCGCGACGAACGCGGCCCAAAAATACGGATGCACGGAATCGCCGTGCTCACGCCGCGCCGCGAGCACGTCACGCTGCGCCGCCTGCATCGCTGCTGCGGTGTCGAGGCCGCGGGACAGGCGCGCCGCATACAGCGCCTCGGTCCACTGCGCCGTAGCGGCATCGTCAACCGGCCACAGGCTCATGATCACGGTGCGCGCTCCGGCCAGACGGAATGCGCGCGAAAGCCCGAACAGTCCTTCGTAATGACGCGTCGCGCCGGCGGCCGTCGCGCAGGCGGCGAGCACGGCCCAGTGCACGCGCGACAGATCGAGCGTGGCGATTTCCTCGGCGCCGAGCAAGCCATCGTCCTCGCTCTGCGCGGCAACGCCGCCGCCGGCCAGCGCGAGCGCCGTGGATGCCAGTATCGATGTGGCGCTGGCGTCGGCCGGCTGATCGGTAACGACGGCAAATCCGCGCGTCGCGGCGAGCGCACAGTCCGTGCCGGTGCCGATGCTGTGCGTGGCAAAGTGCAGCACGTCGGCAGACGTGCTTGCGCTGCGCACGCGCGCTTCGGTCGCATCGGTGCCGACCAGGCTGCGCGCCGAGTCGGCGCTGCTGAAGTGTTCGCGCCACAGCGCGTCGAGGCGCTCGGCCTCGCGCCGCGCGCCGGGCAATGCCGGCATCGGTCCGCCGGCACCAGGACATGCGCTCGCGAGTGGAATTGTCGGCGCCGGCGACGGATCGGCAACGGTAAGCAACCGCGTCTGCGCCGGCAGTGGCGCCGCGAACAACTCGCGCTCGTGATTCAGGCTGTGAATCGTCCAGCCGGCATCGACGAGGTAGCCGCTGCGATCCGGCAAGGCGGCCCACGCCACGCGGAACAACGCGCCGGTCGGAATCATCAGCACGCGCTTGCCGGACGGCAGCGCGACAAGCGGCTCCCACAGCATCTGCCGCACGGCGCGGCCCCGTGACTCGACGCTGGCCGACGCGCTGCCGCGGTCGCCGAGCGCAGCGCTCCACGACTCGACGCGCTTCGCCGCCTCGCCGAGCGAACCGAGTTTGACCGCGCGAATCTCCGCGTCTGCGCTGGGGAGGAGCAGCGCGTACAGGTCCGGCTCGCGCTGCTCGACCTCCGGCTTGGCGAAGTCGCTGGCGACGCGCGTCTGCACCGGCACGAACAGCACGAGCGCCGTGTCGCGCGGCAGTGCCCGCCTGACATCGGCAAGCGTGGCGCCGCTCGGTTCGACCGCGGCGGCAAACGGATAAGCCGCTGCGGCCAGCGCGCGCTCGGCATGGTCGAGCGCTTCCTGCGCGCTGATGCGTCGCGCGCTGCCGGCCTCGGTTTCGAGTTCCGCTCGCGCCACGGCGCCGCTGGCATCGCGCCACGCCTGCCACAGCGGCGCGAGTTTCGCGTCGTGTGTCGCGCGCGCCGCGGCCAGGCGCTGCGCGATCTGAGCGGTGATCTGGTCGCGCGCCGCCATGCTGAGTTCCCAGGCGCGCTGCAAATGCTCGCGCTTGCCACTGGCGACTGCGATCGCCATGACAAAGTCGAGCGTCGGCCGCTGATACTCCTGCAGTCCGATCGCATGCTCCTCGCCGAGGTGGCTGATCGCCAGGCGCAGACCGGATTGGCGCAGCTGCTCGGCGGCGACCGCGGCGGCGAATGCTTCGTCGATCTTGCCCTGCCCCCACAGGCTCGCGGTCAGGCCGAGCCGGGCGAACAGCACGTTGCTCTCGCTGCCGACCGCCACGCCCTGCATGCGTTGCAGCGATTCGCGGAACGGCGCCTCGGCCTCGGCGTAGCGCTGCTGCCAGATGCGCATCATCGCCATGTTGGTCAGCGCGACATAGTCGGCGGGGTCGGCGCTTTTGCGCTCGCGCGCGATCGCCACGGCGCGCTGGTACAGCGCAATCGCCGCATCGTAGTGACCGAGGTTGCCTTCGGCGTTACCGTAATTGTTCAGCACCTGCGCCAGTTGTACCGAGTTCTCGCCGAACACCTCGGCGAACAGCGGCACGGCCTGCGCATACAGCGTCAACGCGCGCTCGTTGTCGTTGCGGTCGCGGTACAGGTTGGCCAGGCCGTGCAGGATCGCCGGCCGCGTGCGTCCGGCCGGATCGGGCGCGCGCGCGTCGAGTGCGAGCGCCTGCTCGTAATGCGTCAACGCGCGCGCGCTGTCGCCGGATACCTTCAATGTCTGACCGAGATTGAGTTCGAGCACCGCGACCTGATGCGCGTCGACTTCAGCTTGCGCGTTCTGGATCGCCAGCGCCTGCTCGAACGCGCCGATCGCGCCGCCGAAATCTCCGGCATCGCGTTTCGCGTAGGCCAGATAACGCAGTGTTTCGGCGTACTCGCGGCGGTCCGCGCCGAAGTGCTCGCGAGCCAGCGTCTCGGCCTCGCCGAGCGGCACGAGCGCTTTCGCGCCCTGGCGCATGCGCGTCAAGGCCATGCCCTGATCCTGCAAGGCATCGATCAGAATGGCCGGATCGGCGCCGGCCTGCCCGCGCAACAGTTCGGCTGCGGCCTGCGCGTTCTCAAGCGCCCGCTGCGCGTCGGCACGCTGGTTGTGCAGCGAGGCGATCAGGCCCAGGACCTGCGCGCGCAGCGTCGGCGGCATCGAGTTGAATTGTGGTTCGTCGCGCACAGCCTGCACGAGCGCCAGCGCCGCATCGATGCGATTGAGCTGCATCGCGCGCTTCGCCTGCATGAGCTTTACCTCGATCGCGGGCGCGTCCGCAGGTCCGGCATCGTGCTCGCGCAATGCGAGCTCGCGACTGAGCGCTTGTTCGAGCCCCGGCGTATCCGGGCGATGGCAGTCGAGCGCGATGCGGCTGAAACGCGCCAACGCATCGGCGGAGGCCGACGATTGCGCGGCGTCGGCGCCGGCGATTGCGTCGCGGGCGATGCGCAGCGCACCCGTGCAATCGCCGCGCGCGAACAGTCGTGCCGCCTCGTCCGCGGGTGGCGCCGTTGCGGCAGCAGCCGCTACTGCCAAAGCGAGAGCAACTGTCGCCGTCAATGAATCCCGTCGGGCAGACCGCATCGTCCGTTGCCTCCTGCGGACGATTCTAGCCTCATACAGGCTGGAGCGAAGAATGCTACGGCTGCGCCCGCCTTGATGGTCAGCGCGAGTCGGATCCCGAGTCGTTGAAGCGGTACGCCTGAATGCGCGTCCGGTCGGCATTGCGCAGGTCCGGCCCGAGTTCCTCGAGCAACGCGTTGAGGTGCGCGCCGCGCAATGTGACGCCGCCCGGCGCCTCGGCGCGGACGCGGCCGACGCCGCGCTCGACATCGACCGCCAGCGCAGCGCTGTCGACGAGACGCTGGATCGGCGCGAGCGGTGCCGAGGCGAGCACGACCAGGAATTCCTCGCGCTGCCCGCTGCTCGTGATTTCCCAGGAAAATTCGCGACCACCGTTGCTGCCGGGCAGGCGCACGTCGCCGCCCGCGGGCAGCGGATTGGCCAGATCCAGGCCGCGCAACGGGAACAGCACATGCAGGTCACCGCCGGCATCCTCGTTGAGGACGTAGACGTGCACCGGCCGGCTGCTGCGCAGGTCGAGCACGAGCCGATCGCCCTGTGCGAGCGTGGCTCCGCTTGTCAGCGGCGTTGCGCCGGCATCCGTTCGCCGCAGCAATTGCAGGTCGGTGCTCCACGGCGGTGCGATCCAGTGCCGCGCCGCGAGCAGGCCGAAGGCGATCACTCCGGCCGCGGCCAGTGCGATAAGCCAGTACCGTCGCGCAGGTTGCGTTGGCGATACATCGACGCCGTGAATTTTGGCGAGCGCCAGCGTGAGGTCGCGCCGCAATTCGGCCGCTTGCGCGTAGCGCAAGGCGGGATCGGCGGCGGTGGCGCGCGCCAGAACACGTTGCAGCGCCGGGTGAACTGACGCTGGCGCCTCGGCATCGGGGCCGGCGAGAAGGGTTTCGATCAGGCGGCCCAATGCATACAAATCGTGCTCGGGCTTGCGCGGCGCGCCGGCCAGCACTTCGGGTGGCAGGTAGGCCGGAGTTCCATAGCCCGCAGTTGCGCTGTTTATTTCGTGCGGACTGCCGCCCGCGCCGAGATCGACAAGCACGATGCGCCCGCCGCGCTCGCGCAAGACATTGGCCGGCTTCAGGTCGCCATGCAGGATGCCGGCGGCGTGCAGGGCCTCGAGCGCTGCGCAAAGCTCGACCCCGACATAGGCGGCCTCGGCCGGCGCACAGGCACCGTGTTCGCGCAGCATCTGGGTCAGCGAACTGCCCTCGATCCATTCGCACCACAGGCCGGCGCGGTCATCGTGCAGCGCAGCGCCGTACACGCCGACGACATTGCGCTGGCGCACGCGCGCCAGGTGATGCGCCTCGCCCAGGAATCGCGCTGCGGTCGGGCTGTGCGGCGCGGCGCGGTGCAATTTCAGCGCAACCTCGATACCGAGTGCCCGATCGTAGGCACGGTAGACGTCAGCGGACGCTCCGCTGGCGACCTGCTCGCGCACTTCCAGCCCGCCCCAGTGAAACAGCGGCGCTGGCTGCGCACTCGTCGCTGCGGCTTCCTGCAGCCGGCGGCAGCCGGCGGCGACGTCGGCGACGACGCGCAGCGCTTCGAGTTGCTGCGGCCGCGACGCCAGGAGCCCGGTTGCGATCGACCAGTCGGCGGCATCGGCATCGAGAAGATGCGCAATCGCGCGCTCGAGTTCGGGATCGGTTCGTCCAGGATCGGCTCGTTCGCGATCCTCTCGTCTGGAATCGCCGGAATCAGCGCGCGCCATCGCTCAGCACCTCGACCAGCCGCGCGACCGCGCGCCGCAACGCCATGCGCACGGCATCGCGCGTGCTGCCCAGTTCCCCTGCCATCTCGTCGTAGTCCAGTGCCAGTTCCATCCGCATCACGATCAATTCCTGCTGGTTGCGCGTCAGTTGCGCCAACGCGCGCTCGTAGCGCTCGAGGCTTTCGCGGCCGGCCGCGTGCGCCAGCGGCGACTCGTCCTCGTCGGCGGCGAGTTCCTCCGGCAGTTCGCCGTGTACGCCGCGCCGGCGCGAGCGGCGGATCTCGTTGCGCAGGACGTTCAGCAGCGCCTGCTGCAGATAGCCGAGCAGGCTGCCGCCGCCGCTGTGCTCGAACCCCTCCAAGTGAGATAACACCCGAACGAGCGTCACCTGAACAAGATCGTGCGTATCACTGAGGTCGCGGGCGCCGGTCGGCAGCCGGCCATGCGCCCAGCGCGTGAGCCGCGGCAGGTAGCGTGCGACGAGACGCTCGCGTGCCGCCGCATCGCCAGCGCGCAGCCGCTGCAGCAAGGTCAGGGTGGGCTCGTCGATCAGCGCCGGCATCGGCGCTGAATAGCACAGGTCGTGGCGGCTCGCCACTTGTCGCCTCCATGACGCACCTCCATATCCGCAGCGGTACAATTGCCCGATCCCCATCAAGGTTTCCAAAATGACTGTCGCTCCCGAAATTCGTACGCGCATCGAAGCGCTGCTGCAAAACAACCGCGTCGTCCTGTTCATGAAGGGCAATCCGGGTGCGCCGCGTTGTGGCTTCTCGGCCGCCGCCAGCGGCGTGCTGAACGAATTGCTGCCGGACTACGCGACGGTCGACGTGCTCGAAGATCCGGAAATCCGCGAAGGCATCAAGGCCTACGGCAACTGGCCGACGATTCCGCAGCTGTATGTCGGCGGCG
>Ga0157376_10001330_pt1 | contig 16306 bp, 23 predicted proteins | sample M45metaG_FD_121801 | JGI IMG/M metagenome (GOLD analysis project Ga0157376, IMG submission 121801) | Miscanthus rhizosphere microbial communities from Kellogg Biological Station, Michigan, USA - M4-5 metaG | ecosystem: Host-associated > Plants > Roots > Rhizosphere > Soil | place: USA: Michigan... | reverse complement strand
GAGAACGTGCGCGGGGCGCAGAAGTGGGTTGGGCGCGCCAGATGGAATTTTGGCTCGTTCTATCTGTGGGGCGACGTGCCGGCGCTCATGCCGTTCGTGTCCAAGGCTGTGAAGGTCGACGGCTTTCGCTTTGACGGCAGCGGGCGCTCGTTTCAGTCAGCGAGTGTCGAGGGGACGAAGCAGGGTGGCGACTGGTTCGCGGAAGCCCGCAAGGGAGGCGAAGGCGGGACATCCGCAAGCTACGGTTCCAAATCGCCGGCCCGCAAGATGGCGAGCGCGATGATTGCAAAGATCCCTTTGCCGCTGAGTCGGCATATTGCGTCGGTGTATCGGAAATGAGCCGCCCGACATGCCATTGAACGAGCGGCCCACTCTCGACGGGGGGAACCGCCCGCGCGACGATTCCCAGCCGTTTGACTAGCTCCCTCGCTGGTAGCAGACAAGATGTTTTCGAAAGCATGCCATGTTCACCGAGGGAACGGCCAAGCTTCAGCGTACGCTGACTGTCGAATTCATTACCAAGCGGCGTCTCAATATTCCCGCCGTCTGGTTTCGTCCCAATGGCAATGACCCCAGCGCCGCCGACGCGCTCGCTGATGATCTTTTCGTCGATCTGGAATCATGGGACGGCCCCGAACATAACCTTGGCGTCCGCCTGCAGGACGGGCATGTCGAACTTGGCGTCAAGGCTGGCGACGACGCCTTTATGCACGCTTTTTTTCTTGCCGCCGATCACCTCAAGATCGACGCCCGCGCCGCCTTCGGGGTTCATCAGGTTTCATCAATCCTCATCAACGTCGAAGATTCGGAGTTGATCGAGCAATGGGCGCCGCGCTGGCCGAAGGGGTTCAAGGACCGCCGCGGCAATTGGACCGAAACTGCGGTCAAGACCTCGTCGGCCAAGACTAAAGGCGCCAACGCCGTCTATCGTTTCTCCAAGCCGCTACCGGGATCCATCGTGCCGGACGGCGTTGTCGTCTGGCGCCCGAAGGGCAAGGCCGCCGCGCTCGACATCGATATTGGCATCGAGGATCTGGAGCCGCGGGCGCTCGCTCCGACCGGCATGGACAGCCTTATCCGCGCCCTGGCCTACGCCACGCTGGCCTATTGGGTCCGGACCTATCTCGATGGGCTAAATGAGTGGGACGCCAGCCTGACGCGCATCCTTGGCGGCTGGCTGGCCCGCGTCGAGGTCGAGGGCCGCGGCATCAACGCGCAGGGCAAGTCCTTGGAGGGCATTTGCTGGTGTCCTATCGACGTCCCCGAACAGGCCCACGACCTGATCAAGTTCATGGGCAAGCTCGGCGCGAGTGGCGATCTCAAGGTCGCCTATGTCAACGCCCAGGCGCAACTGATCAAAGACCCGCTTGCGCCGGTCGCCGGCTGGACCGCGCTCGGCGGCCTGTTCGGCGCCGACGGCAAGCAGGGCGTTCGCCGGGCGTTCCGCGCCGGCCTCGATCTCGATGCGGTCGAGCGCATGAGCGAGAAATATATCCTCGATTTGTCGACGACCGCTTATCTCGACCGTGAGCGGCTTCTGCAAGGACTGAGCAGCGAGTACGCGCACGATCAGCTGATTCGCCATCACGCCAACGAAGGCGTGTTTATCGGCAAGAAGAAAGTGAACCCGTTCGCCCTCTACGCCGCCTCGCAGCTGCGCACCGACGTCGCGCGGACGGACATGTTTCCCGGCAAGGAGCCTGCCGCCATCCTTCGCTATTCGCCTGTCTACGGGCTTCTGGCGAGTGAGGAGACGCAACCAGACGAATACAAGGTTCTGAACACCTACAGGGGCTTCGTCATCAAGCCGACAGGCGTGATCGACGAGGCGATCATGGGCAGGACAATCACCGCGCTCGACCGCATGCTGGGTCTGCTAACGCGCGAGAACGATCTGCAGATGGATTGGCTCAAGAAGTTCGTGGCGTGGACGATCCAGCATCCGGAGATCAAGCAGCAAGTCGCCCCAGTCATCATAGGCGGCCAGGGCATAGGCAAGTCTCTGTTTGGCAATACCTTGATGCGGTCCCTGTTCGGCGAACTGGCGGGACAGGCTAACGCCGCCGCCCTCGACGACAATTCTTTTCTCATCACGCCGTTCATCAACAAGCTCGTTGTCTTCGTCGATGAGGTCCGGATGGAGTCGGCTTCGTCGATCAACGAGATCAAGAAGCTTGTGCGCGAGACAGTCATATCCGGCGAGGTCAAGTTCGAGAACCAGAAGGATCACCGGATTTACGCTCGGCTGGTCATGGCCGCCAACCAGCCCGACATAGGCCTGTCGCCCGAAGACGCCGCCGACCGCGCTTTGTTCTTCATCATGGCTTGGACCGCTGAGTCGAGGAAGCTCACCGATCACGAGTTCCTCGAATGGACGGTCAGCCTCAAGCCGTTTTTCAACGATTTCGTCGACATGCTGGAGTCGGTCGCGGTGCGCCAGCATCTGATGCGCTATTTCATGGACATCGAATGCACGCGCGCGGGCCTTGAGGATCTCACCCACTCCTCGCGCAACGACGCCAATGTGGTGCGCGCCACGATGCCGAAGGCGCGTGAGATCGCCCGCGCCATTGTCGCCGACGCCCGTGTTCTGGCTGGCTTCGACATCACCGCGTGGTTCAACTCGTCGCATTTGCGTGACGCAATCAAGCGCGTCGATGGCTCTCGAACCCGCGTCGAGGCGTCGAGCGTGATGATGGAGTTCGAGCGCGCTGGGCTGATCGAGAAAGTTCGCGGCGACATGCACAAGTTCCGCTGGGGCTACGGCATGGTTCTGCGAAAAATGGGCGAGGCTCACAATCTGGAGATCGCGCAGAACTGGGATTGGAAACCGGGGGACTTTGATGTCAACGAGGTCAGATCGACGGAAGGCGCTCCATTATGGCGCGGCAACAAGAACGCGAAGCAGGACGACAAGCCTCGTCCTTTTGATGCTGGCGAGCGTGCTGGTGATCCTGACAACATGCCAGACTTCTGAGGCGCGCTGCTACAGCCGCTGGTATTATCCGTGGAAGCAGCGGTGTCAGCGTGTGTCAGCTTCGCACCAGCATGTGTCAGCTTTGCCCCCGATTCGACCGGAACAGAACGTGGTCGAGGCAGAACAAATCACTATTCCACTGCCGTCGCTCGTTTTCGAACCCTGTCAAGATGGTGACGAGCGAATGCAGGGGATTGCCCGTTTGCGGGCGATTGCGAATGATCTATGGTGAGGACCGTTCTTCGGAGGCCCCACGATGGCTACGACCAAGCATGAACACGACGAGCCGGCGCCTGCAGCAAAGACCGTCGCTGCTCAACCAGGCGTCCTGACGCAGCCCGAACCCGGTCCCGGCGTCCCTTTGGTTGGCGCGACCGGCGTCAAGGGCGAGCATATCGTCGACGGCGAGCGCGATCCCGACACCATCGCCGAGGAGCAGCGCATCCGTTCGGCTCGGTATGAGGCGGAGGGTTTCGACTTGTCGCGGCGCGACACGCCTGCGGCCAAGGCGCCGCCGTTGACGCACGACAAAGACAATCACCACCCGACCAAGAAGTAACCCCAATGGGCGTCAAGATTCTGGGAGTGGACACTCCGCTTGATTCTCAGGCGGAGGTTCCGTTCGAGGGCGACGTCGAGCTTCCCGGCCAGTTTGGTAAGGGCGGGTTTACGGTCAATCCCCGCATTACCGCTCCCGCCACTGGTTCCCCGCCTGGCACTTCTCTTTCCACGGTTCCAAAGGGCGCCTACGTAAATCCAGCGACAGGTCAGCTGGAGCTACTTCCCGGCGGCGCCTCCAGTGGATTCAATCCCCTTAACTTCCTTAACGCGCTGCCTCTTCCGCCTATTGCTCGCGGCGCCATTGCGGGGGCTGGCGTTATGGCGCCGACGCCGACGGCGAACGATGCGGCGCCAACGAACATGTGGAATCAGCGTCCAAGCGGCGTTGGCGGTCAGCCTGGCCCGCAAGTCACCAATCCGCCCGCTGCGTACCCGCAGGATTACCCGGCATCTCGTCTACTTGATCGGCCCGCTGGCTACCCGCAGGACTACCCAGTGTCTCGCCTACTTGATTCTCCTGCAGCTGCAGCAGCCGCCCCAGCGGCTCGAGGTGGCCGAGCTACGCCAGCCGCAGCCGGTCCCGCCGCCGCAGCGCAGCAACCGAATCTCGGCAATTATGGCGCCTCGCCGTTCACGACGCTCGATTATCGGCCCAACTCGGGACCGAACGAGCGCAACCGCGGTTCGCCCGTCGCCACCGCGCTCGATCTGTCGCGGCTGTTCGGCGGCGGTGCTCCTGCAGCGGCCCCCGTCACCGCGCCAGTTTATAATCAGCCGTCAAAGCAGCTCATCGAGAGAAGCAAGGCGCCGGGGACGATGGGGCCGCTTCAGAAAGGCTCTGTCTGGCCGCGGGAGATGGGGCCAAAGAAACGACCTAAGGATTCGGCTTCCAGCCAAGGCGGATAAAAATGACCATGAGCATTCAGGCCTTCGTCACTGACATCGCGCTCAATTCGATGATCCACCGCGGCAATCCGAATCGGCTGACGGAACTCAATGCCATTGCCAGCGCGCTCGCCACCGATCCGACGACGCACGACAAGACCATCGAGACGGCGCCCACCGGTTTGCAGTCGGGCCTGGCGACGAATAGTCGGTTTCAAAACGACATTCTCGCAGTCGTCAATATCGGCAAGGCTGGCGGCCTGACGCCGGTGGCAATGGGTAACGCGATCACCGCCGGCCTGTCGAGCTTTCTGCCGCCGGCGAACACTGCAGCTCCTGCCGTCACCGGCACGGCGACGGTCGGCTCGACGCTGACATGCACCCAAGGCACTTGGTCCTATGTGCCGACCAACTACGCCTACCAGTGGAAGCGCGGGGTGACGCCGATCACGGGCGCGACGAATTCGACCTATGTCATCGTCGCCGCGGATCAGACCAATGCTCTCAGCTGCGTGGTGACGGCGACCAACGCTGCCGGTTCAACCTCGATTTCCTCGAACGCCACGGCGGCGATTCCATGAGCTTGCAGGGGCCAGCGCGGCCACGCTGAGTGTGGAAGGTTCCTTCGTCGGTTCGCCTTCCGCCGTCCCTGAAGCCCGGTCCCGGCGGTTGGAGCTACCGCAAATTCCCCCAAGCCGCCGGGATCGCGGTTTCCTCTTGACACGGACTTAAGCCTGTCCTAATCAGTCCTCAGAGTCTCCATCAAAGACTCCAACATGAGGACTGACTATGAAATTCGACACTGAGACAGCCGCGTCTTACGCCGCTGACAAGCTGACCTCCTTCCTTGAGCGCGCCCAGCGTGACACTCAGGAAGTCGTCCAAACTAACGACATCCCCACTACGCTCGCTCACTTCGTGCGATTTCGCGACACAGTGAAGGCGCTTGAGGCCAAGATTAACGATCTGAAGAAGCACGTCGATAGTCTCTCCTACGAAATCTTGCCGACGCTTTTCACCAACCAGAACATTAAGACCATCACCATCCCCGATCTTGGACGTTGCACGGTCAATGTCCGCTGGTCCGCCTCAATGCCCGACAAAGAGGCCGGCATGAACTGGCTGCGCGACACCGGCAACGACGGCCTCATTATTGAAACGGTCAATTCGATGACGCTGTCGAGCTTCGCCAAGGAGATGGCGATGAATGGCATGCCTCTCCCCGAACAGCTGTTCAAGGTCGGGACCGCCCAGCATATTTCCATCACCAAGGAGTAGAGGGATGACCACAAATTATGTCGAACACAAAACTGCGTTGACGCCACAAGAAAAGTTGCGGGCAGCCGTCGCGGTTCTTGTTGAGGGCGTGCCACAGCACGTTGTTGCGGCCTTATTCGGAGTTAATTCGGGCCGCGTTGCAGAAGCCGTCACCGCAATTCGAAGGGCAATTGAGAATGACCGAGAAGTACGGAGCGATCTTAGCGGATCCTCCGTGGAGATTCGCAACATGGAACAAAGCGACAGCAGTGGGGCGCGGCCCAACGGCGCACTATACCACCATGACGCTTGAAGGCATCTGCGAGCTGCCGATACCAGCCGCCGACGACAGCGTTCTGTTTATGTGGGCGACCTGGCCAATGCTCAAGGAAGCCTTCCAAGTCATAGACGCTTGGGGCTTCGCCTATAAGACATGCGCCTTTGATTGGATGAAAGCCGACGTTTCGACGCTGAATCTCTTTGATGATCCCGTCGATGCGAACATGGGCATGGGCTACTGGACGCGCGCCAATAGCGAACCATGCCTGCTGGCTACGCGCGGGAAGCCAAAGCGCCTCGATGCTGGCGTTCGTATGGGCATCATCGAAGCAAAGCGCGAACACAGCCGCAAACCTGACTGTGTTCATTCCCGCATAGAACGGCTTGTCGCCGGGCCTTATCTCGAAATGTTTGCCCGCGCTGAACGCCCAGGCTGGACCGTTTGGGGCAATGAAACAACGAAATTTAGGGGGATTGCATGACTAACGTTTGGGCCAAAGTCTCGAAAGACGAGCGGATTCATGAGCTCCATGATGCCAAGACGGAAAAGCTTGGCGCCCTGCTCGGTAGCATCGACATGCTCATGCTCGCCGAGGAGCATCCCGACGTCTTCTGCATCAGTCAGAGCCTGCACCGGCTGCGTCAGGCGCGCAAAGCCTATGACGTCGCCTGCGCCGCCTATCTCGACGCGCGGATGACCGCGTCATGATCACGTTCAAATCGGCAATCAAGCCGCACTATTCCCTGAAAGAGATCCACGCCATGGCAAATGATGTCGAGGGCTTTAAGCCCTCCACTTCCACCAACGTCAGCGAGTTCCTGCGCAAGTCGTCGACGGGCGCGAGCTTCGGCAACATCGACGCCTCCGACCTCAAACCGCCGCGGCTGAAGCTGCTCGCAGGCCAAAGTCCCGAGGTGATCGAAGGCCTCCCCGAGGCGCGCCCCGGCGTGTTCTGGGTCACCATCCTCAATCAGGCGTTGGGTCAGTCCGTCACCGGCTCGCCCATCCTGCTGCGCAAAACCTACCAGGTCTGGCAGCCGAAGACTCCCGGCAGCGACCAGAAAGGCCCGCTCGCGACCGCCTCCGACGGCATTCATTGGGACGTCCCGTTTCAAGAGTTCGAGGTCAAGTTCTACGGCAACCCGCGCGTCTATAAGTGGAAGCTCGGCAAGACGGTGATCGAGACGGGTTCGCATAAATTCGGCTCAAGCCAGGACGACGACCCGAAGTCGAAGCCCATCGCGACGCTGACTTACGACGTCCTATGGCTGATCGATCTGCCGAACGGCGAGAAGCAGCTGGTCGTGTTCACGTCGGCGCGCACGGGCGTCGGGCCGACGCAGAACTTTATTTCGACCGTCAAGTCGAAAGGGATCGATCAGTTTTTTCAAAGGTATCAGATCACGGCGGTGAAGAAGTCCGGCCCGACCGGCGATCCCTATTTCGCCTACACCTACCAGTTCGTGGGCGAGATCAAGGCCGAAGACGCAGAGGTCATGCGCGCGCTTTATGATCAATATAGCCACTCGGGCTTCATCGTCGACACGGGCGAGGGCGACGACACGCCTGCGCCGCGTGAACATAGCGAACGCAACCCGCCGCCGCGCGATGATGACGACTCAATTCCGTTTTGAGGAGGATGTGAGCATGAGGACGCAGATAGGAAGGCCCATCGATCCAAACAGCGCCAGCCAGCGGACGCCGTGGAAGGCTTATGGCAAGAGCCGCGCTTGGTACTATTGGCGCAAACGCTACGGCGATCTGCCCGAACCGAAATATCCTTTCTGGGACGCCCACGACATCGCGCTCACAATTGTCTACCCGTTCTGACGCCCATCAATGCGAAGTCTGTGGCGTGTACGCATGCCACGGCTTCGCGCAAAAGGGCGGCGCCATCCTCTGGTATTGTCTCAAGCATCGCCTTGAAGGCCACAAGATGCCGAACCCGGCGCCGCCGCCGCCCGAATTGAAAGGTCAGATGACGTTCGATCTCGGCGCAGAACGCGACGGCGAGGAGGCTTTTCTGCACTACCTCGCTGGCGGAATAACCTACTCTTGGACGGTTAGGTTCGTCGCCTTCATCCACTGGATGGTAAAGGCGGGAGAAGTGGGGTCTGCCGATATTTGGAGACTTAGAGCAGAGAAGTGGATTGGTAAACCATACCCGCCAAACATAGTCGGCACGGCCATTTTGAAAGCCGAAGAGCAAGGCTGGATAGAAAAGACAGGCAATCATGTCGCCCCTACTGACCCGAGGTCCAACGACAGCCAAAAGTGGGAATGGAGAAGGACTCGCAAGCGATGACTCCAGCCCAGTACGCCAAGATCAAAGCTTTGGCCGAGGACGAACGCACCGACTTCGCCACCCGCGAGGCCGCGCAGCGTCAAGTCGAGCGATGGCGGACCAAGATGGAAGGCGCAGCTGCACAGGCCCCTGAGAAGAAGTTGCACCCCGGCATGGTGCAGTCGCCCGAGTACAAGGCGTGGGCTAAGGACATGAAGGTTGGCAACCGTGAGCGAAAGTGACGTCGCCTATCTCGACACGATGGACGAGGCTCTGGAGCTTGTTCTTCAATTCGCGGAGGCTGCGCGCAATGCGGAGGACGACAAGACGTTGGGCATCTATCTTAAAATTGCGTCGCGATGCATGCGTTGCGCGCTCGAAACCTATGGCGAACATCTGGCGCAGAATGGCGTTGAGATGAAACTAGGAGAACCTGTGAATGAGAACCTACCGTTTAGAGTTAATCCTCAATGAGCGCGACCTGATCGCGTTCTTGGATCAAAACCCGGGCTACAAGCCGACGGTCGAGGGGATCGCCGCCACCACCGGCGACGCCGAGGATGCGCCGACTGACACCTGGCGCCCGACTGCAACCCGCAAGCCGCGCGCGCGCCGCAAAAGGACTGTTGAGACGCTTCAGGCCGCCGCCGAATAATGACTAAGATTCGTCTCGATGAGCTTAAGGCGGCCCTCGAGATGCGGCGCCCGCCGGCGGCAAAGAGCGAGGCCGAATACAAGCGCGAGCTTGTGGCCGGCATCAATAAGCTTCCTGGCGGACGGGCGCGGCGGATCGAGGATCGCTGGGCGGTCGGCGTCCTCGACCTGATCATCAAGCTTCCTGGCCATGACGTCGTTCTGGCCGAGGGCAAGCTGATCGACGGCTTCCAGTTCGGGCCGTCGGAGGCTCAGTACGTTGAGGGCTTGAAATGGGATGAGGCTGGCATCTCTTGTTTTTTGCTCGGCTGGAAGCAAGGACAGATGTTCATCTCGCCGTGGCGCGAAAAGGCTGATTGCCGCGAATGCTTTACCTATCCTGATCTTTCTTTCGCACAAGCCTTAGTGAGGCATCTGCGGTGAAGCTGTGCATCGACTGCGCTCATTACGGTGGCGTGGCGCCGCAGCACGGCAAGTACATTTGCAACGAGCCGCGCAACAAATTCGTCCATCCCGTTGATGGTCTTGAGTGCAAGTATGACGCCAGCTGGCTGCGGATGACGCCGCCAGAATTCCAGCATTTCTGCGGGATGGAGGGCAAGTGGTGGGCGCCTAAGCCGCCCTCGGTTCCCGCCGGCGCGCCGCCTCGAGGGCCGTAGCGCGAACGAATACGGACAGCCCCATACTGGCGCGCGCCGCCGCTTTACGTAATTCGTCGCGCTCTTCTGTAGTGACCATCACCTTGATCGCGTCTGGCCGTTGCAGGGTGTAGTTTTTTCTCTCAATGGGCATTGCATTCTCCGTTGTGACCCTTTATGTAGGACATCGGAGCACAATTGGCAATAGTGTCAATAAGCTCTCCGGCTAACCCCGCCGGTCATCAAGGGGTCAGCGCCAGGAGGCGCATGATGATGACGCGTAAATCGTTGATTGTTTACAACTACCACGCCGTGCCGGATCAGATCCCGGCGAGTCGTAAAAAGGGGTCAGATATCGACGCCCTTGATGCGTCTATCGAGGGGATCTGGAGCCCAGAGCTGCAGAGTCTCATGCAGCCCATTGGGCATCCGCAGAGCAAGCGGTTCTTCATCAAGCAATATCAGGCTGCGATGTTGATCCAGACGGAAGCCGCCAAGAAAGGGCTGACCAGCCTTTCCTCGATGGATCCGTGGACGCTCATGTCCGCTTTGCGGCGTGTTGCTCATCGTCGTGGGATCTCCCCCACGCAGCTGCTCATGTCCACCAGGAAAGCTGCAGCGGAGTAATTTTAAAGGCTGGGCGCGCAAGCGTCCAGCTTTCCTCATGAAGGGACGATGATCATGGGCAAAGTCGTGAAATTTCCGGCTCCAGCCAACGGCAAATGGAGATGGGCGACAGAAGCGGATGTAGAGGCGCGAATTGCGCGAGAAACGGCTGAACTAGACGCTAAATACGAGGCTATGTTTCAACGAGTCTCGAAAGCGATTGATAAATCTATTCAAGAAATAAAGGATAAATACGGTGTCCGCTGAAACAGTTGTGAAATTTCCCAACGATCTAGAGCGACTATTCGCGGAGGCTCGCCGCGGCGTCGAGATGGGCGTCGAAAGCAAACAGAAGTTCGTAGAAGGCAAGCTTCTTCTAAGCGTCTCTTTAGCGGCGATCCGCGCCAAGTTCAAAGACAACGAAGCTTTCGGGAAGGCATGCTCAGAGCATGGACTTGGCGAAAACATCGTTTCTAGGAATGACCGTTACATCCTCATCGAATGGGCCGAACGACCTGAGTGGACGCGAACTGTTCTCGAAAAAACAGAGCGCACTTCAGTAAGAACTATTCATGAAAAAGAATGGAAAACCAGTCTGCACAACCCTGTGCAAAGTCCTCAACGCGACAACAAGGTTGAGGCTATCGCTCGGGCTTACAAGGATAAAACGGGGAAATGGCCAGATAGTAAACTGCTTGGTGAAATGGCAGGGGTCTCAAGTCGCGCTGCCGACAATGCCTTGCGCGTGGTCAAAGAGGTCGAGCGCGCCGGTGGATTGGAAACGGTTACTTACGTCAAAGCACAAGATTATCATATCGAAGCCCGTATTAAGGTCGGAATTAAAATCTTAGACATGGAACGTGAGAAGACATTCAAGGAGCGAGTAGCCGCCCAAAACAGAGAAGAGATCGCCCGATTGTTTCCCAAACTGCAGGAGATACAGGATCAGGCCGCTCTCACTGAGAAAACCTATCGAGAGATGATTGCTAAGAAAACGGTTCTAGATAGGAAAATTTATTACGACTTGCTTTTCTTATCTCACAACAAAGAAATCGACGAAGACAGAAAGACGCGCATCTCCCAATTCCTAATCACGAACAAGCTTAGACTGATAGCGGAGCATTAGGTGAGTTCACTTGATCCAGTTCAAGTCGCCGCGCTCGACTTCGCGATGGGCAAACAAGGCGTCGGCTTCTTCCTTGAACAAGGTTTAGGAAAAACCTTAATTGCCCTCACCGAGTTCGATTTCCTGCACTCCCGCCGCCACGTCGACCGCATGATCGTAATTTGTCCGAATACCTTCAAGCAGGGTTGGATCGACGAGATCGAAAAGCACGGTTTTCAGTTCGCCGTCCACGTCTGGCGGTCGAGCAAGAAGCTTGAAGCGGCGACATGGCTTAACGCCAGCCACAACGCCCCGCCGGTCCTGATCATCAATTACGAGGCCGCCCGCATGCCCGGCGTCCTGCGCGCGCTGTCGATCTGGGCGCAGCGCGGCGACGCCTATCTCGCTGTCGACGAGTCGATCCAGATCAAAAGCAACAAGTCGGCCCAGACCAAGGCGGTCCACAAGCTGGCGCAATGGTCACCCTACACCAAGGAAACGATGCTCTGCCGCTACGTCCGCCTCCTCACCGGACGCCCGCAGACGCAAGGCCCGCAGGATCTCTGGGGCCAGCTGCGCGCCATCGGCCTCTATACCCACCTCAACTTCTACGCTTTCCGCGGCCACTACTGCATCATGGGCGGGTATTTGAACAAGGAGGTCTTGCGGGCCAAGAACGTCGACGAGCTCGCCGCGCAGATGGCGCCCGTCGTGTTTCAGGCGAAGAAGGCCGATTGGTTGCCCCTCTTGCCCCGCAAGAGCATGACCATTCGCGACTACAAGATGAGCGACGAGCAGCAACGGCAGTACAACCAGATGGAGCGACAGTTCCTCCTCGAGATCGAGAAGGGCGTCGTCACCGTCGAAATCGCCATCGCGAAATATGCGAAGTTGGCGCAAATTCAATGTGGCTTCATTTACGATGACGACCGCGTCGTTCACGAGCTAGTCGCGCCCGAGGACAATCCCCGGCTGAACCTCCTCCTGCAGCTGCTCACCGAAGAGGTCGCGGGCAAGGTCTGCGTCGTCTATCGCCACCGCGCCATGCTGCCGTTCCTGATCAAGGCGCTCGTCAAGTGGGATCCCGCTTGGATCAAAGGCGGCATGAAGCCGGAAGAAACGTCGGAGCAGAAGGCGCGTTTCAATGCCGATTCTCAATGCCGGATTATCCTTCTGCAATGCGACGCCGCGAAATACGGCCATACGCTTTTGGGCGGCGAACGCGCCGCCGATAAATGTAGGACGATGATCTTCTTTGAGAACAGCTACTCGGCGGACACGCGCGATCAGATCGAGGACCGGATTCATCGCCGGGGGCAGACTGGAGAATATGTCCTTTACGTCGATCTGTCAGGATCCGATCTCGACCGCCGCATCGTCAAGGCGTTGCAACGCAAAGATGCCCTATATCGTTCGGTGTTCAAGGAACTCAAACAGGCGGTGCCAGCATGAGTGCGCTGATCGATGGCAAGGTTGTGGTGTCGCATCTTCTGCCGCCGCAACCGAACAAGGGGCATTCTGAACTGCCGTCCACGGTGAAAGAACTCGTCTACATGGCGTTCAGAACCCGCTTCAGGGGCAGGACGATCATCACTGGGATCGCCATCGGGCATGTCGACGGCGGTAGCTTCAAGGTGACGGAAACAGGTCAGGGCGTCATCAACGCCATGGGGAAGGCGCCTGAATTCAAGGGCCGCCTCATTGTGGTCGAGTGCCGCAATTCAAAAACCGGCGAAGAACGCATCGTCACAGCCTTGAAGGCGGCGCAGGACGGCGACGGTCTTTTGATCATCTGCAAGGACTCCACCGTCTACGACGATATGCGGATCTGGCAATTATTCGGAGTGGAGAAGGCGCCATGAACGTGTTCGAAGGCGCGATGGCGCGTGAGGCTCTAGTCCAGCGTCTCGTTGACGAACTGGCTCCTGCCAAAGGCACCATCCGCTTTCGCATCTATGGCGGGGTCCGCATCGGCGCGCTCGAGGCGGCGCACGAACTGGCTAGGATTTATCCGCAACTGGCGGATTGCATCTACATCCACTTCGGCATGAGCGGATGGGATGACAAAACGTCACTCCGACATGCTATTCTAAATGACGGGCTTAACTAGGAAGAGGGACACCATGCTGCACAAACTCCTACTGACGACCGCGCTCGCTCTCGGGCTGACAAGCGCGGCTGAGGCGCGGCTACAGCTGACCATCAACGCGTCCGGATCTACATTTACCTGCTTCGACGGGCAGCTGGGCTGCGACCTGTCGGGCGGCGCGAACAACCTGCTCCTGGTCGATCAGACGGTTGGCGCAGCCTTTGTTCAGATCGCGCTGGCGCAAAGCGCATTCGGAGCCATCAACCAGCTTCAGTTGTCTTCGTCCAACATCGTCAACAACGGCTCGACCCCGGTCACCGTGACGTTGCTGGCGTCGGACACTGACTTCGTCGGGCCGGTCCACGCCATCAACAACAGCGGCTCGCTCACCTTCAACCAGAATATCGGGGCGCCTGATTCGACGCTTAAATTCTGGGCCGATGCGGCGAACCTCCAAGGGGCGAATCCGTTGAATACCCCTGGCACGTTGCTGGAGAGCGTCTCGGGCCACGCAGTCACTGATCCGGACTCGTTCGCCGGGAGCAAGATCGCGGCCTTCGACGCAGCTGGGCCATACTCGATGACGGAAGGAGCGGCGCTGATCCTTCGCAGTGGCGGCTCGATTACTGGCTTCAACCAGGCAATGGAATCGACTGCCATACCGGAGCCAAAGACGTGGGCCATGCTCGGCCTTGGCTTTGGCCTGATGGCGTTCTTGGGCGCTCGGCGCGGACGTAAGAATCGCCTGCAGACCATCTAGGGAATCACTCGAGCGTTCCGGGTCTCGGCGTTGGACAGCCCCCGTTCAACGAAAGCACGAGTGAGGGGGCTGGGTTCTTCGTCACATTTGATGGGAATCCGGCCCCACCTACGCAACGACACGAGGCTTGAAAATGCATGAGCCAAACTGACCTCGCTTGGAATGTCAAACGCCTTCGCAAGAAAGGGCAGCACAAGCATGCCGATCAGCTTGAATCTTACAGAAAACTCCGCCTGTCCAGACCTGATTGGAACGGCAAGGTACGTCTATCCGAATCCAATTTGTCTAGAGCGGATTTAGGTCTGCCCCACGAAGGAGAAATAGCGTGATGGAATGGATCGCCGCCGTTGCAATTCTCATGATCATAATGCTTGCGGTTGGAATGGCTGACCCAAATGGCAAAGACTGGTATTAAAAATTGGTCCCGCCCGTGTTGAGAATCTTCCGCGCAAAATCCCGCATGGGCGCAGGCGGCAGCATCTCGAACGGCGTCGTCGGACGACCCGTCGTTGTCGCTACCTTAGCGGCGTCCATGGCGCGCTGAACAGCGTCCACCTTTGCGCCTTTTAGCCCGCCCTTAATAGTCGCCATGCCAGCCTGTGCTGCCAAGGGAGCCGCTGATCCTGTAAGGCCATGAGCCGCCCAGCCTAGCCCAGCCGCAAGCGTCTTGTCAGCGAATGCCCCTGTTACATAATCTTTCAAGCCCTGCCATGCGCCAGGCATCGAGGTCTTCGGCGCCATCTTCGCCAGTTCCGTCAGCGCATCCTTGCCCGCCTGATCGTACAGCATGCCCGAACCCGGCTTCAGCTTCTCCGCCGCCTCCGCAGGCGCCTTATTGATGTTGGTGTTCGTCAGCCAATCATGATCGCCAAGCTTCGCCGTCGAGGTCTGGAAGGCGTTGTGCAGATCCAAAGCCTCGCCGGGCGCGTGACTCGTAGTGGGCTTCGCCGTCGCCAATATGCCTTTAGGCCCAACCAGATTGTCCCGTATCCTGGCGGCGAGAACGTTGTCTCCATTCGTCCTGACTGAATCGAACGGATTGCGGGCATAGCCATTAATGTCCGCCGCCGAGGTAGCGGGAGTTTTCCAATTCTCAGTCAGATTCCTATCGATGGCTTTGCTCATTGGGTAGGAAATATTAGCTCGCTGCGGCCCAGTAAGAGAGGCATCAGCCGCGATATGCGCATCATGTACAGCTTGCGGGCTGAACTTCGGTTGCTTCAGAGCAGCGAGCTTCGCTGCTTGGTCCGCCTCAAGCGCAGCGCGATCCGCCGCCTTCGGAACAGAAGCGCCGCGACCTGTGCCGCCAAGCGCGCTGCCGCCAAGGCCGAACAGAGATCCGATCAGCGTCCCCCAACCAACGTCCTCGCCTTTGCCCAGAGAACTTGCGCCGCCTATGGTTCCGCCTTCTGTCGCGCCGCCAATAAGCCCCGCGACATACGGCTTTACATACGGCACTGCCGCTTTGGTGACCGCTTTGCCTATCCCCGCCATCGCCATCGGCCCAGAACCAGTTATGTTGGCCGCGATGGTTCCCGCCGTGCCTAAATCCTTCGACGCAGCTGCGGTCTTGGCTTGCTCGGCCTTCAAGGTCGCAGGAAGGTCGCTGCCAGTCCCCGTAAGGTCGCCGTATAGCGACTTGATGCTGGCGGTCCCGATGTCGCCCTGCCCGAAGGTGTTCGCGGCGACGCGCCCATAGTCGACTGCCTTTTGCCCGATCTGCCCCAAGCCGCTCGCCGCCTGATGCAGTTTCGCCAGATAGTCTCCAGCCGTTGCTGTGAGCGGATTGAGGCCGGGCAGCGAGTCGGTCGCAATGTCGGACTTTGGCGCAAACGGATCATGATCGACGGGGGTCAGCTTCGGCTGCGAGGTCGCAAATGGATCGTGGTCAACCGGGGTCAGGGTAGCCATTAGTCGACTCTCAGGTACTTGCCTGGCCGATCAGGATCGGGGACGTACCAATGCCCGTCTTTGGCCTGCTTGGCGTTGGGGACAGGCGGCTTCTCGCCCCCGCCTCCTCCGTCGCCCTTCGGCTCGTCCTTCTTCCCCTCGTCTGCAGGCAGCCCAGCCTGTTCTCTCGCAATCGAGCGCGTGGTGCCGAACTTCTTCAAAAGGTCGTTGAGCGTCGTTTCAATGCCTTCGTCCGTATTGCCCGGCCTCAGACCAGCGGTCAGCGAATCCGCCAAAGCGTTAAATTCCCGGACGTTCCT
>Ga0157376_10001328_pt1 | contig 16315 bp, 17 predicted proteins | sample M45metaG_FD_121801 | JGI IMG/M metagenome (GOLD analysis project Ga0157376, IMG submission 121801) | Miscanthus rhizosphere microbial communities from Kellogg Biological Station, Michigan, USA - M4-5 metaG | ecosystem: Host-associated > Plants > Roots > Rhizosphere > Soil | place: USA: Michigan... | reverse complement strand
AGTGGTGAGTGGGGAGTCGTGAGTCGTGAGTCGTGAGTCGTGAGTCGTGAGTCGTGAGTCGTGAGTTTGGCGGCGCAAATTACGGAATATAGCGAGCCCTGCAGGGGCGTCATTACAATACCATCGGTGCAACCGGCGGCAACGAAGCAACCAGCGGCGACAAAGAACACGGGATTTCAACCCTGCAGGGGTTGAATAATCATTCGCCCATTCAAATTCTGCAAACAAAACATGGAATGGCCGCATAAAAGACATCAGCCATCATAACATCAGCCATCAGCCATCCCGATCAACCGAGCAACCAATCAACTCATCATTTACTCCTTATAGCTACAACCGGGTCCATACGGGCAGCAATAAGCGCAGGAATAATACCAGCCAGCACACCCGTTACAATACAAATGGAAATGGCAATGGTAAAAATATTCAATGAAATATAAATAGGGAAACCCATGGCCGGCGAGATAAAAAAGGTGAGTATATAAACCAGCAGCAATCCAATAGCACCACCAAGGATGCACAAGAAAGCAGATTCAAGCAGAAACTCCGTCATAATACTGGCACGCTTGGCGCCAATGGCTTTTTTCAGTCCTATCTGGCTGGTGCGTTCTCTTACGGTTACAAACATAATATTGGCCACACCAAACATGCCTACAACCAAAGAAAGACCTGCAATAAACCAGCCGCCCAGGTTGATGGAACCAAATACCGTATCAAGCAGACTATTGGCAGCCGATACTTCGTTCAAAGCAAAATTGTCGAGCTGTACCGGCTTTAATTTTCTTACAGAACGGTAGGCACCATCCAACTCCATTTTTATTTCATCTACCGGTATATCTTCTTTTCCTTTTACCATAATAAACCCCTCGGCCATGGCCTTATTAGCGAGATTTTTTGCCGTACGATAAGGCAATAAAACAATGTTGTCGAAATCCCATCCACCCATATTGTTGCTGCCATTTTTTTTGGTCACACCAACAACATTCATTTTTCTTCCGTTTATGACTACCGTTTTACCCACTGCATTCTGCGGATTTATAAACAGTGTTTCCGCATTGGTATAACCCATTATGAGGGCACTGGCGCCTGCCTGAAATTCCGCATCAGACAGGTAACGGCCAAACTCAATTTCAATGGGCTGTATTCTTGCGTAGCCCTCACTAACGGCATACCAGGTGACATTGCTGAGTTGCTGGTCTTCAAACTCTACATTGTTGCTGCCAAAAGTTATATAGCCAATGCTTTCTGCATAGCTAAGCCGTCTTTGCAATAAAACAGATTCTTCGTATTTGGGAGTAGGGCGGTTATTGTATTTCCACCAGTCGTCGGGGCCACCACTGCCCCAGGGCCTTTTTTGTACGTAAATGGTATTGTTGCCCAGGGTGGCAAAAGATTTTTTGATATTGTTTTTTAAACTGTCTACGGTTGCCAGCACACTGATAATGCAGAAGATACCAACCGTTATACCAAACAATGATAAAAAAGTACGCAGTTTATTGGAGCGAAACTCCGCAAGGGCCATCTTGAGGCTGCTGGTTGCTATTTCAAAAAACCGGAACATATACCAAATATAACATTAATTATTGGGTGAGTCGTGAGTCGTGAGTTTGGCGGCGCAAATTACGGAATATAGCGAGCCCTGCAGGGGCGTCATTACAATAGCCATCGGTGCAACCGGTGGCACCGAAACAACCGCCGGCAACGACGCAACCGGTGGCGACAAAAAATACGGTATTTCAACCCTGCAGGGTTGAAATACCGTATTCGCCAATTCAATGACCGGATAAAGAAATCAGCCATCCTAACATCAGCCATCAGACATTTTCACATCAGCCATTAGCCATCCCGATCAACCAATTACTTACTCCTGATAGCCACAACAGGATCCATTTTGGCTGCAGTAATAGCCGGGATAAGGCCTGCAAGAATACCAGTGATAATACAAATGCTGATCGCCAGCGCAAAAATATTAATTGAAATATTTACGGGAAAACCAATGGCGCCACTCACAATCCTGGTGAGTATAAACACCAATATTAACCCTATAAGCCCACCCATAATACACAGAAATGCAGATTCCAGCAAAAACTCGGTTAGAATAATAGAACGTTTGGCACCAAGCGCTTTTTTGAGACCTATCTGGCTGGTGCGTTCCCTTACGGTTACAAACATAATATTGGCCACGCCAAACATGCCCACCACCAGCGAAAGGCCTGCAATAAACCATCCACCCATATTCATACCCGAAATAATGGGGTCAAGCGTTTTAGAAAACGAATCAATATCAGTGAGTGAGAAATTATTATCCTGACCCGGTTTTAGTTTTCTTACCGAACGCATAACGCCCTGTAATTCGTCCTTTAATACAGGTACGGGTACCTTCATTTCATTGGCCTGCACCATAATAGAGGGGCCCGCATTTTTTACTGGAACAATCTGGCTCAGCAACTGGTAAGGCATGATAATGCAATTGTCGTAATCCCAGGCATCAATAATACTGGAGCCCTTTTTAGGCAATACGCCCGCTATTACGGCCGGCTTATCCTTATTTAACTTAACCATCTTCCCTGGCGCATTTTCAACCTTATCAAAAAGTGTTTCTGCTACCACATAGCCCATCATAATAAGGTTGGCGCCGGACTCATACTCGCGTTTTTCAATATTTCTGCCATGACCCGTGGCCAAAGACTGAAGTGTTTCAAAGCCTGCAGATACGCCGTAATAATGTACGTTGGCTACAAGATCACCCGCATATTCCACCGCCCCTTCCGTACCGCAGAAAAACGAAAAGGTAGATGGATAAATTAATTTTTTCTCTACCACATCCATTTCGGCTACTGTCACCTCCGGCCGTTTTACATATTTCCACCAGGGATAATCGAAATCGTTTCCATTCTCCCATTTGCCAATAAATACCGTCCCTTTGGCAATGGAACTGAGGTCGTTTTTTACCGCCTTTTCCATACTGCTGATCAACGCCAGCACACTGATAATACAGAAAATGCCTACCGTAATTCCAAATAAAGACAGGAATGTTCGTAGTTTGTTGGCCCTGAATTCTTCCAGGGCCATTTTAAAACTGCTGATGATAACTTCAAGCCAGCGGCGCATGCTAAAAAGATAAGGTGTTTAAAGGCTTTACAATTCATTAAGATAACAGGTGCCACCGGTTTAACAAGAGAGGCTTAATTTTAACCGCCGGTGAAGGATAATCCCCATAATCGGTTAAAAAGAAACCTTTACTAAACCAGTTCGTTTTCCCGGATGGATCCTTTTCGGCGTTTAGCCATTATCCGGGGCAAAAGTTAAATAATTTATCAATAAAGAATCTGTTAAAACATTTTTGCACAGACTGTGTATTTATAAAAAAATGGTTTAATTTACAATAGGTCTTTGCAGGTAATCCGTCTCCCCAAACTGTAGCAGTAACATCAATTTTTTCACCACAAAAATTTACTCCGATGGTTACAACAGACATCTCACAGCTTACAGCAGAGTGCAACACATGGCGTCAGCAAATGCGGGCGTATCGTGAAGAAATCACCAATCTAAAAAACCAACTCCGTCAAATCGCGCTTAATGTGACGCGGTATGAACACTTGCAGGATGTTGAGCATTATGAAAATCAATTTCATATTCAGCTCATCAACATTCACGATCTGAAGCACTCCATAAAAGTGCACGATTACAAAACAATGATGGCCAGGGTAGACAACGATGGACAGGTTAACCATACCACCATGGCCGAACACAAGCATTTGTTTGCCGAGTACCAGCGATTGCAATGCCTGCTGGATGAACTGAAAGATCGTTTCCGTCTGTTTATTGCAAAATTGAATTAACCTGTTGAACCCACAAGATCGACCCCGGGAATTACCGTGCAGGGAATGAGTATTTCACGCGGTAATTCCTTTTTTTACAACCCTTTCCGGCTATACGGCGGCCCCGCAAGTTTATACCGGTTCATCTTTTTAAACAGTGTAAACAACGATTGCCCAATTTTTAATTTTTAAAATTGTATGCCATGGCAGATTTTGATACTTCACACGTAAAAAATATTGTCTTACTGGGCCATGCCGGCGCAGGAAAGACCAGTTTAGCGGAATGCATGCTCTTTGAAGCCGGCCTTATTTCGCGCAAAGGCTCGGTTGCTGAACACAATACAGTAAGCGATTATCATGAGCTGGAAAAAGAACGTGGTAATTCCGTTTTTTCCACCCTGCTGCACAGCAAGTGGCGCGGATACAAAATAAATATTCTGGATACACCCGGTTATGACGATTTTGCCGGCGAAGTTATCTCCTCTTTGCGCGTAGCCGATACCGGTATAATGCTTGTAAACAGTGTTACGGGTGTGGAAGTGGGCACCGATATTATCTGGGAATATACAGAACGGTTTAAAACACCCATGATCTTTTGTGTGAACAAACTTGACGACGACAATGCAGACTATGAGAAAACACTCCGTGAGATAAAAAATCATTTTGGCAATAAGGTAGTAGTGGTACAATACCCGCGGCAGACGGGTGCCGGCTTTCACGAGATTATTGATGTGTTGCGCATGACCATGTATAAATTTAAAGACACAGGCGGCAAACCCGAAAAATTACCTGTGCCCGAAGAAGAAAGGGAAAAGTCAGAAGCACTGCACAAAGAGCTGGTAGAGGCGATTGCCGGCAACGATGAAGGCCTGATGGAAAAATATTTTGATAAAGGCGAACTGGATGAGGATGAGATGAAGGAAGGCATGAAGAAAGCCATGATACAACATGATCTGTTTCCCCTGTTTTGTTTATCGGCCGAACGCAATATGGGCAGTGGCAGGTTAATGGGATTTATAGACAATGTATGTCCGGCCGCCAATGAAATGCCTCCGCAATTTACCAAAAGAGGAGAAGCGCTTGCCTGCGATGCAAATGGCCCCGCCTGCATTTTTGTATTTAAAACAATCGCAGAAAGCCACGTGGGTGAAATGAGCCTGTTTAAAGTATATTCAGGTACCGTAAAAAGCGGTATGGAACTGGTAAATGAAACAACCGGTGTATCAGAAAAGATTAATCAGTTGTTTGTGGTGGAAGGCCATGGAAGAACAAATGTAAATGAGCTGGTAGCAGGCGATATTGGCGCTACCATTAAACTAAAAAATACCCACGTAAACAACACCCTGCATGAAAGAGGCAAAAATATTGAATTGCAGCCAGTAGAATTTCCTGCTTACAATATGACTGTTGCCATTGAAAGCATAAAAAAAGGGGAGGAGGAAAAGTTGTCGGCCGCCCTGCATATGCTGCGCGAAGAAGATGCTACGGTACAGGTGGAAGTATCGCCCGAACTGAAACAAATATTATTGCATTGCCAGGGCGAACTGCACCTCTCAGTTATTAAATGGAAAATAGAACATATCCACAACCTGGAAGTGCGGTTTAGCAAATCCCGTATACCTTACCGCGAAACCATCCGTAGTATGGCTGAATCCAGCTACCGGCATAAAAAACAAAGCGGTGGTAACGGACAGTTTGGAGAAGTATTTATGCGTATAGAACCCTGGCAGGAAGGTATGGCCGACCCAAAAGGCTTAACAGTGCGCGGAAGGGAAGAGTACAATCTTGACTGGGGAGGTAAACTGGTATTTTATAACTGTATTGTTGGCGGCGCCATTGATACAAGGTTCCTTCCCTCCATATTAAAAGGGGTAATGGAAAAAATGCACGAAGGGCCACTAACGGGCTCGTATGTGCGCGATGTGCGTGTATGTGTGTATGATGGCAAAATGCACCCGGTGGACAGCAACGATATTTCCTTTAAGATAGCCGGACTACAGGCATTTCGCCAGGCTTTTCAGCAGGCAGCTCCGCAATTGCTGGAACCCATTAACCAACTTGAAATATTATGCCCGGATGATTTAACCGGAGCAGTAATGGGCGATTTGCAAAGCAGGCGTGCAATTGTGGAGGGTATGGACAGGGAAGGCCATTTTACACGCATCCTGGCCAAAACACCACTTGCAGAAATGCACGATTATTCATCCTCATTAAGATCACTCACACAGGGCCGGGCAAAATTCGCTATGCATTTTTCAGCTTATGCACCCGTTCCTTTTGAAATACAGAAAAAATTGCAGCAGGAATATGGAAAGACGGTGAAAGAAGAAGTCTGAACAACCTGTAAAACCCGGAAACCAGTTGCAGCAGATCTGCTGTAAACTGGTTTCTTTTTTTTATACCCCGCCGGTTTGCCGGTATTCTTTTAATTTAGCACCTTTTAAAAATAAAATAACCTCTATAGTATGCCACAAAAAGACGCATTCATTGCCGAATTAAAGCAGGAAGCCGTTAACACCAGGAAAATGCTGGAACGGGTTCCGGAAGATAAATTTTTATGGAAGCCGCATGATAAATCAATGACCATTGGCAGGCTTGCCTCGCATATAGCCGAAATACCGGTATGGGTTAACCGCACGCTGTTGGCGAATGAATTTGATTTTGCTACAGCTTCAACGGTTCGTAACACCTATGAAAACCGTGCAGCCCTGCTAAAAGTCTTTGATGAAAAACAGGCGGATGCCATTGAAGCGCTGCAAAACGCTACAGACGAAATGCTGGACGCGGCATATTCAGTAAAAAGGGGTGAACAGGTAATGTTTACCATGCCGCGCAGAGTATTGCTGCGCAATTTTGCTTTCAATCATCTCATACACCACAGGGGGCAGCTTTCTGTTAACCTTCGCCTGCTGGACGTGCCGGTGCCAGGCATGTATGGGCCAAGCGCAGATGAAAGGTAAATAACCCATTCACTAAAGAAGTGTTGTTATTGATACAAAGAGAGAGGATGCAATTTTGCATCCTCTCTCTTTGTATATTGGTGCTATGAGATTCTCAGGCAGGAAAACAAATACATCTTCCTGTCAGTGAAGGTAGTTAATTCACATCTTTGCCATCCTGCAATAATTTGATCATGCGCTCCAGGTTGGGTTTGTTAACTGCATCAGATTGAGGAAGCGCTTTTTGTGCAAGCTCAAGCGCTTTTTTATAGTCGCCAATAGCTGAATACGCTCTTACCATACCAACATTTGTCGTAAACACGCCGGGGTTTTTATCATAATTCATCTTAAAAATAGCAAACGCTTCTTTTGTTTTTTTCTGTGCAACCAGCGAGCGCCCGTACTGGTGTATTTCCTGCACAGTGGCAAGCGGCAGGGCTTTTTTCATAATAACATCTGCCTCAGCGCCGCGGTCCAGTTTGGTTAAGATTTGCGCTTTTGTGCTTAAAGCCTGGAAGCTGTTAGAACCGCCAAAACTGGGTCCTGATGCTGAATCACTCCACAATAATGCTTCGTTAAGATTAACATTTTTTTGCAGGCACCATTGTGCAGCCTGATCCCATGGCTCCCAGTTGAATCCGGTCCGGTTGCGCAATTGCCTTCTAAAAGAAGCAATTTGTTCATTTACATAATCTGCTTCAACTTTGAAAGGGATGGTCAGTTTTTCCCATTCCAGCGATATGGTGGCTGTGTTCTCAGTTTGATTCATAAATTCATATTTCAGCCATTCCACGCTTTTATCTGCTGCAACTGGTTTTACCTTTACACGCAAAACATCTTCCTTAGGGTCATAATAAAAACTTCCCCATGAAGAATTGTTTTTTGAAAAGATAAGTGTACACTCTGCAGGATCATACGCAACAAAGAAACCATACTTGCCCGCAGCAAGCGGCTGTCCCTCAATTTTTACATCAGTAGAAAATTCAATGGTTGTATTTTCATTGGCGCCCGCTCTCCATGGAGCCGATTTTGAACTGCCGAAACCCTGGTCTGTATATCCCACCGGTATCAATTTGCCCCAGATTTGTCCTTCTCTTCCTTTTACACCTGGTCTGTCATACTGAACGGTAACATCGGTAAGGCCAATCCTTTCGGTTACGGCAGCTTTTTTGTTGCCGCCACTGGCCAGTGTGGTAAGCTGTGCATGCATGTATTGTGGAAGCATACATGTAAATAGAGCAGCAATCAATACAAATTGAAGTAGTTTTTTCATAACAGCAAATTTTGGTTAAAAGATTAAGCCGTGAAGCTAAGGCATAAAAACAGCCTTCATAAATGGAATTGTACCAAAGCAATAAAAGCATGATGAAAGGGATTTTTATGCAGGTAAACAGTTATCTAACCCGTCTGCAGGCTGTTGCTGCCGGTCTTTTTTTCGCATTGCATACAACCGGTTTGAAGTGAAATGTTTTGCCTGATTGGTTTTTTTATAGTGCAACGAAAAAGCTGCTTAGAGTACTTTTTTTGAAAAGGTTTAATAGCAAACTCACAAATTTTTTATGGCGTTTATATTTACGTTTCTATAACAGTTTTTGGCCAATCTGGTACCTGTTTTGAATTACTATGGTTAAAATTATAAATTATGAAAAAGATACTTTTACTTACTACGATTTTAGCAGGTAGTCTTTGTATAGTTAAATCTGCAAGTGCGCAGCTTAGTGCAGGCGTACAGTTCAATGCCGGCATCAACATAGATGCCCAACCAGAATGGGGGCCTTCCGGTTATGACTATGCGGAAAATTACTACCTGCCCGATGTGGAAGCCTATTATTGTGTGCCCCGCCATCAGTTTGTTTATTTTGACAGGGGTAACTGGGTATATGCTTCTTCGCTGCCAGGAAGATGTGGTAACTATAATTTGTATTCAGGTTATAAAGTAGTACTCAACGGACGCGACCCGTGGTACCATTTCAATGAACACCGCATTCAATATGCTCCGTACAGGTTCAGGCACGACCAGGTAGTAATAAGAGACTTCCGTGGTGGTTACGGGCGTGGTAATGGTTACGGTTACGGCCGCCCCGATTTTAACAACAGGGGCCGCGACTGGGGATACAGGGACCATGACCGCAGACGCGACTGGGGAAACGATGATCGTCGTGGCGGGTACGATAACGACCGCAGACACGATAATGGTCATGGCCGTGGTCGTGGAGAAAGAAGATGGTAAACTTTAGTTAATCAATAGTAATGCCCGTTGATAATTTCAACGGGCATTTTTGTAGCAGGAGAAAAATGTTATTTTTATTCGGCACAGAAGGAATCGTACCAGGGAGCAATTATTTTACTACCAGATGGCATTGAACCGAAACTAATTCGGCCACACTTGCTTTGGTAGCAGTTTGGTTTTGCTATAACAATTGTACTTTAGAAAACCGAAACCGGTTTTAACAACCAAAATATAACCAGATGCAACCAGGACTACGGTACATGATGCAATTGTCTTTTCTTTTTCTTATCATGAAGCCATTAACTGCACAACAAAATAAAATGAATATTGCCGGTGTATATTATTTGAGAGGCGTAATGGAAACAGCCTCGGTATTTGAGTTGAAACAGGATTCCAGTTTTGAATTCTTTTTTTCGCAGGGTGCGCTTGACAGGGGTGGCAGCGGAAAATGGTCAGTGAAAGACAGCAGGCTTATTTTAAACAGTACTAATAAAAGACCGCCAAAAGATTATGCGCTCGTAACAAGCAAGACTATTCCCGGTGGTTTTACTGTTATAAAAATGGTAGATAAAAATACCATGATTTTATCGTACTCAGATATTACAATAAAAACACCAAAAGGTGTTTTGCAGAAAAGCACCAATAGCCAGGGCGAGGTGCAGTTTCCTGAAAAAAATGCGGCGGAAATTTCGTGCCTCTTCAGGCTATGTCCTGACAGGGAGTCTGTATTTACCGTAAATCCCCAAAATAATTATTTTGAATTCAGGCTGGAGCCATGGATAGCGGAAGTATTCTTTCAGGACTTTGCGCTTACTATAAAAGATACTGAGCTCACCGGCGCACATCCATTGCTGGAAGGCTCGGCGTTTGTTTATGTAAAAGAGAAATGATGAATGCTGCAGGCAAAGTGTTTTATTGTGGTAAAGGGCATTTTCATATTTCAGTAACTGATGCAATTACCGCGTTCGGGTACTTTACAAAGTGTATTCCGCAACTAGCACTATGGCATCATTGCTTAATGCCTCCATTTCCACAACACCGGTTTCCCATAAACCCAGTCCATCACGGCCGTGCAATAACCTGCCTTCTACTTCAAATGCGCCTTCAATCACAAAGACAAACAACGCGTTTTTTTTATTTTTTGGCAGGTACACGGTTTCGCCTCTTCCTGAAAATTTGCCAATAGACAGGATAAATGGTAACTCTCTGTTTGACGAGATGACAGGTGTAATTTTAACAAGGCTATTTAAGTTTTCATTTACATCGTCGTAAGTAACTGGTTCCTTTGCGGCAGGCATTTTCGTTTTACCTGCCCTTATCCATATCTGTAAAAAATTTACATGCTCCTCACGGAAAGGATTGTTGATGGCTATCGTATCGCCTTTTACAGCAGTAGTGAACAGCACCTGGCCGGCGGCAACCAGCTTACTATTGCCAGCATTGTCATTATAGTTGATGGCGCCTGCAACAGGCACAAGAATGATATGTGAGGGCTCTTTTGCCAGCATTTTTATTTCGCCACCGCCCGCAAGTATATCATCATTCAGCAAATAGATATTGCCAAAGGCTTCTTTGTGCTCGTTAAAGTATTTGCCGAAATTGAATGTATGCCTGCTCTGGAATTTTTCTGTTTCGTTTACACCCCGCTGATCGGCCAGGAATATTTTCCCTTTTGATTGCTGTATCATATCGCTTCTTGTTTAAGTGAATAAATACTTAGAAATGGCTGTAATGACAGCAAATGGGTAAGTATGCCGTCTGTCGTTTGCTCACCATCTGCCGGCGATACCAGCAGGGAATTATTAATGGTATCGTGCCAATAAAGCGGATCACTAAAAAAAATTATAGCTACCCGGTGACCCGCTTTTTTCTTTATATCCGAATCAATAATTTCAAAACGATAATTCTTAAATGCCAGGAATTGTTTGCCAAGGGTGTCAGTGATATCCGGAATCTTACCTCCCAATTGCTGCAGATAACCGGTAACGGCAGCGCTTACCAAAAAATGAAGTTTTTCCGCTCCTTTAACATTTAATATCAATTCACTGAAGCTGGTATATTTTTTTTCCTGGTTGTAAAACTGAGACTGCAGCAAAAATTCTGTGTAACTGCTTTCAAACACATATTTATCCCATACCTGTTGAGAACCGGCATCGATTATTTTTCTGTAGCAAAGGCGGATAATCTTTTTATGCATCGTAAAGAGTATAAAAAGCATCTCAGAAAAATACCACCACCCGCCCCTTACACACCCCCCTCTGTTCTGCTGGCGGCGGTGGTATTTTCAAAGATGCATTCAATGTATGCTGAAGGATACTGAATTTCAATTATGCTGCTACGTTAATGGTTTTTGCCAGTACATAGCCTGCTGCAATGCTGCCTGTTACCGTTGCAATTTCTGCACCGGTGGTGTCATCAGTAAATACACTGTCAGCGGCATTATAGGTATAGCCTGTCATACCTTTTGTATAGCCGTTTGCGGTGCTGGCATTTACAGTAACTACAGCGCTGTCTGAAGCTTCCGGAAAAGCTATTTGCGTAACCAGGAGCGATGTACCCGCTGCGTTGTATATATGTACATGTATGTGGGTGGCGCGGCTCTGGTACCAGCCGGGAAATATGGAAGTAAATGTAACCAGGCCATTGGTATCGGTTGTTTGCCTGCCTCTTAAAAAATGTACGGCTGTATAATCTGTTGTTTGCATGGAAGTGCCGCCGTATTCAGAATAAAGACCGTCTTTATCGCAATGCCATATATCTACTAAAGCGCCGGAGAGTGCTGCACAACTGCTGTTTTTGTTGGTGATGGTGATTTTGATGGTAAGGGCCACACCTGTTCTGTCCAGCCTGATATCTGATCTTACAAGCGATGAAGGTGTGATAGTGGGAAAAGGTCCCGCTGTTTCTGACGGTGTTACTGTACAACTTCCGGTAGTTGTTCCGGTAGTGGTAGTAGTTGTTGTAGTAGTTCCGTCTGTAGTGGTAATGGTATCTTTTTTACAGGCCTCCATAATTAACGGAACCGTTGTAGCGCCGATCAGAAAATGTTTCAGGAATTTTTTTCTTGATTGTTCCATGTTGTCTGTTTTTTTGGTGATGATAGTAAAGTGTTCAGGGTAGAAATCTATTCATACAATGCCTGTAAAATCATTTACTATACAAAAATTAAAAAAACATGCAACAAAAAAATACAAATGCGGTGAAGTGAAGAAATGCTGCGGAATTGAGTCTATTTGTTAAAAAGCTTTAAGAAATTCTCTTCATAACTGCTTCCGGTAGGTACAGCAGCGCCTGCTATGACAATCAGCTTGTTCCGGTAACTTTCTATGCGGTTAAAGGGCACAATATATGAACGGTGGACGCGGATGAAATCGTTGGGTGGTAACTTTTCAAGGATGGCTTTCATTGTCATTCTTGCTACCACGGGATGACTGCCGGCGAGATGTATTTTAAGATAGTCATCAAGCCCTTCAATATAAACAATATCCGTAAGCGCAATTTTATGAAGACTATAATCTGCCCGTACAAAAAGATATTTAGGCGTTTCAGTGCTGCCTTGTTTTTTATAATTGTAATAATCTATGGCTTTTGCTACCGCCTGCTGAAAACGGGCAAGCGTAAATGGCTTCAGCAGGTAATCTACAGCGCTTACATTAAAGCCTTCTACCGCATACTCACTATATGCAGTGGTAAAAATAACCATGGTGTCCTGCTTAACGGTTTTATAAAAATCAATACCGTTAACAGAAGGCATTTGTATGTCAAGAAATAAAAGGTCAACTGGGAATTTCCTGAGATGCTTAAGGGCCTCCGCGGGCATGGTAAATGTCTTTTCCAGCAAGACATCTTCTGTTTTACCGCAAAAATTTTCTATTATTGTAAGCGCAGGTGGCTCATCGTCTATGGCAATGGCCTTTATCATTACAAATTAATTTTAAGCAATACTATGAATTCTTTTTCATCTTCTTTAATCTCCAGGTCATGTTTGGAAGGATAGAGCAACTGCAACCGTCCCCTGGTATTTTCAAGACCGATATTACTTTTAAATGAATTGCCATTTACTGTTTTTACTTTCGCGTTGCTGACCATCATTTGTAAATAGCCGTCTTTTATTTCAATATCTATGGTTATGCCTGATTTCTCTTCCGGATTTACGCCGTGCTTGAATGCATTTTCAATAAATGAAATTAAAATAAGGGGGGCGATTTTTTTACCTGCGGTACTGCCCGTTACCTTGTATTGCAAATTTGCCGTATTGCCCAATCTTATCTTTTGCAGTTCAATATAATCGGTTATATAATTGATTTCTTTTTCCAGTGATACAAAATTATGGTGCGTTTCACTGATGACATAGCGCATCATACCGGAAAGCTTTACAACAGCAGTGGCAGTATTGTCTGCATTCTCTTCTATGGCTGAAGAATAAATGCTGTTGAGTGTATTGAAAAGAAAATGGGGATTGATTTGCGCTTTCAGATAAGAAAGTTCAGCATTTACTTTTTCCTTTTCCGATTGTCTCAGCCGGTTGTTTATTCTGATCATGGCAGACAAAATAAGTACCATAAAGAACTGAAACAAATGTTCAAAATGTGGCACCGGCGAAAGAGGGCCATGTGGTGGTGGCGCCATTAGCGGTCTGTCATCAAAAGGACGGGAAGGCGGCGGTGCGGTATAGCCTGAGTGATTGCCAGGTACCAGCAGATCCGGCAGCCAGGATATGATGGCATAGCATGCTATGATACAGATAAAATAATAAAGGTATTTTTCCTTGAAATACAGGTTTGGTATCAGGTAAAAATAATTAAGATAGAAAAATAACAGGAGCAGGCTGTAACTGACAAAATCTTCCTGGAAAGGCGGCAATTTAATAAAACGAAAATCCCACGAAACGTCTGGTGACAACAATACCGGCAGCGATAAAAAAGCGATGCAACCTGTAATATGTATAATTACCTGCCAGGTTTTATTTTTCATTGAGGCAAAGTTAGCCGGACCGCTGTAAGTTAATCAGGCTTTTATAATATTTGAGGTAACAGGCCGTATTTTGCCGGGGAAAAGACTCGCGGAAATGAAGTCAGTACAGGGAGCAGAGGAAATAAATGATTGTGTGAGCCAATGGCGGCAATAATATAGATAGGACTGCCGGGTAAAATGCTCTTTAGTTGGTGTAAGCGAAGAGTTTGATGTTTTCTCCAGGCAGGTATACATTACCCGGGGTGTAGGTGCCGTTGTAGTCCAATTTAAGATGAGCTTTATTTTTCCTTCCACCCTTTACTGTTCTGATGACAGAAGAAAAATGTTTTTTATACATGCCAAGTACATAAATATCTGCATAGTATTTTCCCACGGGCACATCTTCGATTACGATTTGATTTTCTGCGTCAGGATAAAACACCTTTTTTACAACCCCGGCTCCCGAACGATCAAACTTATCAAAGATGACCAATACAGAATCAACCGCGCTGTTTTTGTTAATGGCATTGTCAATGTGCAGTGTGTAATTAGTACCAGTTGCCTTGTTGGCTGTTTTTTCAGCGCTGCTGGAATTGCCCTCTTTTGACGGTGGTGTTTTTTCACCAGCCCTGGTAATTATTGATGCGCAAAGCATCAGAACGGCAGGTAGGGTACGAAGGGTTAACATAAAAGCAATTTAAGGGTACGGGTCAATTGGGTGCTGTTTCTTATCTACATGTTTCTAGTTAGGTATTAGTAGGTTTAATAACGGTCAAATGAGTAAATTTCTTATGTAAAGATTGCAATGTATTTTTCAGGATGCAAACTTTTTCGATGAATCATTCGGAAAATACGGTCGGCCTATTCGCTGATCCCGTAATTGATTGAACCTCACCCAATGGTGCTTTCACGGTATTATTGGCCGATTTTTTTTCTGCTGTAAACTGCGGCCTTTTTGTGCGCAGTTTATGCGAGCTGTCTTTTGTAAAGCTGGATCGTGTTCTCATAACCCAGGTACAAGGCATCGCAGACCAGGGCATGGCCAATAGATACTTCGGCCAAAGATGGTAGGTGTTGTGCAAAATATTTAAGGTTATCCAGGTCCAGGTCGTGGCCGGCATTTATACCAAGACCCATTGCTGCAGCTCTTTCAGCCGCTGCCACATAGGGCGCAATGGCTGCCTGGTGGTTACCCGTCGCAAATTGCCTGGCATATCCTTCCGTATATAATTCTATTCTGTCTGTACCGGTGGCAGCGGCACCTTCAATCATCCTGATGTCGGGGTCTGTAAAGATAGAAGTCCGGATACCTGCTTTTTTAAAAACGCTGATGATGCCTATCAGGTAATTTTTATGGGTAATGGTGTCCCAGCCATGGTCTGAGGTTAGTTGTCCTTCTGCATCAGGTACAAGCGTTACCTGGTGTGGCTTTACTTCCAGTACGAGGTCAATAAATTTTTGCTCGCGGCAATTGCCTTCGATATTAAATTCTGTGGTGATTATTTTTTTTATATCCCTTACATCGGCATAGCGGATATGCCTTTCATCGGGCCGGGGGTGTACTGTTACTCCGTCTGCGCCAAATAGCTGCGCATCTTTGGCTGCTTTTACTACATCGGGGTTATTACCTCCGCGGCTATTGCGCAATGTTGCAAACTTATTTATGTTGATACTCAATTTTGTCATGGTACAAAAATAATGAGTATTTATTGTAAAGGGCAGGCTCATGGCCTGCCCTCACTGGTGAAATCACCATATAAAAAAGGGGTTGACGGACTAAAACGGTATACGGGTTATAATACAGTAGAAAATGAAAAATTATTTTTTAATAAGTTGTATTGCTTCCAGTAAATCGCCATTCAGCAATTTAACTTCAAGAAGATAATTGCCTGTGGCGTACCTGCCCAGGTTCTTTATTTTTATTTCATTCTCGCCCTTGTTAACGGTAACACTGGTTACCCTTACTACGCCACCGGCGTTGCTCATTAGTCTTATTACAACATTCATTGTAAACTGACCATGAATAAAAACCACCAGCTCATAGGTAAACGGGTTAGGGTTTACGGCAACCTTTAATTTCATCGCAAAGAAGTTTTCATAGCTGTTTCCGGGTTATGAAAACAAGCATGTATGAGTAACAGACTTTAAAGGGAGATCAATCGGCGGTGTTAGCAGGATACTGGCCCTTATTAGCGTAATAAAGGAACCAATAATGTAAAAAGTAAATGTAGGTAAATTTACTAAAATTCAAAAGTATTTATACTTTATTTTTTATATAGTAAAAATACCATAATTACTTACCCTCATGGCGCGTGTATGCATTAGAATCTTGCCACCACTTTTAAATTGAGTAGTCGGGGTGTAAGCCGGTT
>Ga0157376_10001324_pt1 | contig 16347 bp, 17 predicted proteins | sample M45metaG_FD_121801 | JGI IMG/M metagenome (GOLD analysis project Ga0157376, IMG submission 121801) | Miscanthus rhizosphere microbial communities from Kellogg Biological Station, Michigan, USA - M4-5 metaG | ecosystem: Host-associated > Plants > Roots > Rhizosphere > Soil | place: USA: Michigan... | reverse complement strand
TGCCGACCGGCCGTGTCGGCCACTTCCAGATCGCCGGCGTGCCCGAGCGCCACGAGCCGGACATCGGCGAGATGAACTACGACTACCTGTTCGGCGTCATCGACGAGGTCGCGCAGCAGTGCGGCTGGAACGGCTGGATCGGTTGCGAGTACCGGCCCCGGCGCGGCGCTGTGCCGCGCGGCACGTCGGACGGGCTCGGCTGGCTGGCTCGCTGGCGCTGAGACAATGCACGGGTGCCCCTGACCCTCGCGCAACCCGCGCACAGCGAACTCGTCATCAAGAAAAGCCGGTTCATCGGCTGCGTCCAGGCCGTGCCCGATCGCGCGGCGGCGCAAGCGGTGGTCGCGCAACTGCGCCTTGAACATCCGGCGGCCACGCACGTGTGCTGGGCCTTCCTCGCCGGCGGCCAGTCCGCGGCGAACGACGACGGCGAGCCGGGCGGCACCGCCGGACGCCCCATGCTCGAAGTGCTGCGCCGGCAGGACCTGGAAGGCGTGCTCGCGACCGTGGTGCGCTATTTCGGCGGCGTCAAGCTCGGCGCGGGCGGCCTCGTGCGTGCCTACACCGATGCGGTCGCGCAGGCCTTGCTCACCGCGACCAAGGTGCCGGTGCAGAAGATGTTGTCGTTGCGCTGCGCGGTGCCGTATGCGATGGAAGGCATGGTGCGGCGCGAGTTGCAGCAGGCCGGCGCGGCGCTCGGCGATGTCGGACATGGCGACGATGTTGAATTCGAATTCAGCATCGCCGAAACGCAAGCGCCCGCGCTGGTCGCCCGCCTCAACGAGTCGGGCCAGGGACTGTTGCGATGGCTGGATTGAGAGCCGGCCGCGCAAGCAGGCGGGCCACCATCGCGAGGCCGGCCGCGACATAGGCGAAGCCGCCGGGAATCCACATCACCAGGCCGCCGAGTTGCTGGTCCTGCACCGCATCGATGCCGAGCATCGCGGTGGTGGCGACATAACTCTCGTACCAAGGCGTCGGCGCCAGCGTGAGCAAGGCGCCCAGCGCACTGGTGTGCATCATGGTGGTGAACAGGAACACCATCGCGAGGCCGCTGGTGCGGCGCGAGCGCGCATCGTGGCCGAGCACGGCCCACCAGAAGAGAAGTGCCGTGCCGAGGAAACTCGCGTGCTGCAGCGCATGCCAGCCTTCGTTGCGGAGCGCCGCCTCGAAGAACCGGGGCACATGCCACAGCCACAGCGCCAGCGCATGCAATATCCAGGCCGCGAGTGCGTCCGTGATCAGGGCCCAGAACGCAGCCCACCATCCCACGCGCACCCAGCGCCCGATCGCATGCCGCTGCGCTTTCGGAAAGGCCCAGGCCCACGCCGCGAGCGGACGGCCCAGGACCATCAAGGGCGCCGCCACCACCATCAGCAATTCGTGCTGGACCATGTGGGCCGAGAAGAGGTACGCGCCCGCGGCGTCGATCGGCGAGACCAGCGCGACGACGAGCACGAGCCAGCCGCCGGCAAAGGCTGCGGCCTGCCGCGCGCCGATGCCGCGGAACAGGCCGGCATGCCGCCACAGTCTTGCCGCACCGATCGCGTACAGCGCCGCCGATACCATCAGCAGCGCAAGGACCCACGGCTCGAAGCTCCATCGCCACAGATCCGTGGCTGCGCCTTCCCGCGCATGGGCCCAGGCCGCCGGCGCCGCGAGTGTCAGGACCAGCAGGGCGACAACACCCATGCCACGACCCACATGGTGAAGATGACGAAGCAGGAGAGCGAGCCGACAGCCGTCGCGACGACGGCCAGGAAGCGGCGGCGCGTGGCGAGGTCCGGTTCGTCGCTGTCGGGCCCTTGCGGCGCGGCCATCGCGTCGCGCCGCCACTCGCTGCGGGCCATCACGGTGAAGATGGTGGCCAGCGCGAGCGCCACGACCGCCACGCCGTGGATCATGAGTCGTGTCTGCACCGAGCACGAAGGTGTGACCAGCGCGTACATCGCCGACTGCGCGGCGAGCGCCAGCGACGGCGCGGCAAGCAGGGCCAGCCAGGTTCTCATCGGTCACAGCGCACGTGCGCCCCAGTAGATGACGAGGTAGATCGGCAACCAGGTCCAGACGACGAAGTACCAGTACATCGAGTTCTCGCTGACGTCGACGAAGCGCTTGCCTTCCAGCGGGCCGGTGAAGAACAGAACGCCCAGCACCAGCGTGTCCGCCCAGTCGGTCACCATGTGCACCGTGTGCAGGCCGAGCAAGGTCCATACCACCGAGCCGTACGCGTTGCTGTCCCAGCGGACGTTGAGCGCGGCGAATTCCATGACGCGCACGGCGATGAACGCCAGTCCGAACACCAAGCCGACGATGATCCACAGGCGCACGCCCGGCACGTCGTAGCGCTCGCCCGCCCTCTTGGCCAGATGGTTCGGGACGGCGCTGAGCAGCATGATCGCGGTGTTGAGCGTGCCCCACAGCAGGTCGGGTGGCCGTGCCGTCATCGGCCACGTGTCGGAGTGGCTGCGCAGGTAGAAGTAGGTGGCGACGGTCAGCGCGAAGACCGTGCCCTCGATCGCCATCATCCCGAGCGTGCCCCACCACATCGGGCTGCGGTGCGAGAAGGCGAAGCTCGGCAGCCCGGAAACGTCGATCGACGGTGCGCGTGCGTCGTTCATGGTTGCTTCTCCAGCGCCATATGCTCCGCCGCTTCGCGGCGCGTGGGCCAGAACCAGCCCACCAGCGGTACGGCCACGATGACCGAGCCCCAGACGATCGCCCACGGCGTGAAGATCGAGCCGACGAAAAGAATCGTCGTCGCGACGGCGGAGAGGAACGGCCAGGGCGAGGGCGTCGGATAACTGATGCGGTGATCGGGCAGGGCGTCGAGCACCGTGGTCACCAGCTGTTCGCGCGAGTCGGCGGCGAGCCCCGAAACATACGCGGGTGCGCCGGGCGGCGGCGGCTCCCACACCGGGTCCCGGCCATAGACGACCGGCACGCGGTGGAAGTTGCAGGTCGCGGGCGGCGACGCGGTCGCCCATTCGAGCGTGCCGCCGCCCCAGGGGTCGGCCGGCGCCGGCTCGCCGCTGCGCGCACTGCGGATCGCGTTCACCAGCGACAGGAAAATGCCGAGGGCCAAGGTGTAGGCACCGATCGTCGAGGCAAGGTTCAAGTTGTCCCAGCCCATGCCGGCCTGGTAGGTGTAGACACGCCGCGGCATGCCGTGCAGCCCGAGCAGGTGCATCGGGAAGAAGGCGAGGTTGAAGCCGATGAACATCAGCCAGAATGACCAGCGGCCCAGGCCCTCGCTCATCATGCGCCCCGAGAATTTCGGGAACCAGTAATAGAACGCGCCGAACAGCGGGAACACCGCGCCGCCGATCAGTACGTAATGCAGGTGGGCGACGACGAAATAGGTGTCGTGCACCTGCAGGTCGAGCGGAACCGACGCGAGCATGAGCCCGGTCATGCCGCCCAGCACGAGGATAAAGAAGAACGCCAGTACGAACAGCAGCGGCGTCTTCAGGTTCAGGCGGCCGGTCCACAACGTCGCGAGCCAGCAATAGATCTGGATCGCCGACGGAATCGCGATCAACATGCTCACGGCGGTGAAGAAGCCCTTGCCGAGCTCAGGCAAGTTGGTCGCGAACATGTGGTGCACCCACAGGCCGAACGACAGGAATGCCGTCGCGATGAGGGACAGCACCATCGCCGTGTAGCCGAAGATCGGCCGCCGCGCGAAGGTCGGGATGATGGCCGAGAGAAAGCCCAGGCCGGGAATGAAGATCAGGTACACCTCCGGGTGGCCGAAGAACCAGAACAGGTGCTGCCACAGGAGCGCGTCGCCGCCCTCGGCCGGGTTGTAGAAGTGGGTGCCGATCAGGCGGTCCATGATGAGCGCGGTGCTGGCCAGCATCACGGCCGGCATCGCGAACAGCACCATGAACGAGGTGACGAGCATCGACCAGGCGAACAGCGGCAATCGGTTGAGCGTCATGCCCGGCGCGCGGAACTTGAAGATCGTGGTGATGATGACGATCGCCTCGACCAGCGCCGACATCTCGGTGAACGTGATCATCTGTGCCCAGAAGTCGACGCGCTTGCCCGGCGCGAACTGCGGCCCCGACAACGGCACATACGCGAACCATCCCGCATCCGGACCGGTGTTGAAGAAGAAAGCGATGTAGAGCATCAACCCGCCGAACAGGAAGATCCAGTACGCGTAGGCGTTCATGCGCGGAAAGGCGACGTTGCGGGTGCCCAGCATGAGCGGCAACATGTAGGTCGCGACGGTCTGCATCACCGGCACGGCGAACAGGAACATCATCGTCGTGCCGTGCATCGTGAACAGCTGGTTGTACATGTCCGGCCCGACGAGGTTGTTCTCCGGCCGCGACAGCTGTGCCCGCATCACCGCCGCGAGCAAGCCGCCCGCGGCGAAGAAAGCCAGTGTCGTCACGATGAAGCGCTTGGCGATGGTCTTGTGGTTCACCGGGCAGAACCAGCCGAAGAAGCCGGGCGGGTCGGCCCAGGTCTCGTCCAGGGCGCGCGCTTCCGCGGAGCCCGGCGGCGGCCCGTCTTTCAGGCGCGGCGCATCGCTGCCTCGCGCCGGCGGTTCGACCAGCGGTCGGTCCATTACTTGAGTCCTCCCAGGTACGCGACGATCGCTTCAAGGTCGTCCTTCGAGAGCGGCGTCGCCGGCATGTTGGTCCCCGGCTTGTGCAGCTGCGGATTGCTGATCCAGGCCGAGAGGTCCTGCGGCGTGTTGGGCAGTGTGCCCGCGGCCAGCGTCTGCCGGCTCGCGACATGCGTGAGGTCCGGCGCGTGCTGCGCGCTGGCCAGGCTGCCTTGGATCGCGTGGCACATCGCGCAGCTCGACGACTCGAAGACCGCCTTGCCGCGCAGGGCCTTGGCGTCCGTCGGTTCGGTCGCGCTTTGCCGCTGCCCCTGGACCCAGGTCTCGAATTGCGCCGGCGGTTCGGCGATGACGAGCAGGCCCATCAGCGCGTGTTGGTAGCCGCAGAACTCGGCGCACTGGCCGCGGTAGATGCCGGGATGGTCCGCGCGAAACTGCATCACCGTGCTGCGCCCGGGGATCAGGTCTTTCTTGCCGGCCAGGCTCGGCACCCACAGGCTGTGGATCACGTCGTCGGCGTGAAGGTTGACCACGACGGGCCGCCCGACCGGCACGTGGATTTCGTTGGCGGTCGTGAAGCTGTCGGACGGCCCGCCGTTGACGTACTTCGCGGTCCACCACCACTGGTGCGCGGTGACTTCGATGTTCACCGCATCGGCCAGCGACAGCCGCGCCAGCGCGCGGTCGGTGAAGACACTGGCGACCACCAACGCGAACAGCGCGAGGACGGAGACGACTACGGCGCGTGTCACGTGCCGCTGCGGCCCGGGCTCGGCCTCCCGGAGCGACGAGAGATCCGGCACATCGCCGCCGTCCGCGCGCGGCGTGCGCCACAGGACGTACAGCAGCACTGCGAGGATCGCCAAGAACACGGCGGCACACGCGGCCAGGAAGACGTTCCACAAACTCGCGATATGGCTGGCCTGCGGACCCATCGCATCGAGCGCGTCGTGCACCGCCTGCGGGATCGGCGTCGCGGCCAGTGCGTAATCGGACAGCGATGCAAGCAGCAGCGCCAGGACGGCCAGCAGCACCAGCCGCAGACAGAGACCGAATACCGGCGGCACCATCAGCGGGCTCCTTGCGGTGTGGGCTGGTCCGGCGTTTGCGGCTGCGGCACCAGGCGCATCCGCGCGTTCTCCGGCGGGCCGGCATAGATGGTGTCGGAGCGGCTCGGCGCCACGTCCTTGCGCAACTGGCCGCTCATCGAGCGCACGTAGGCGACGATCTGCCAGACCTGGTCCTCGGGAATGTGGCCGCCGAAGGACGGCATACCTTCGGGCCGGCCCTGCATGATGGTCTGGAAGATCTGCGCGGGCTCGCTGCCGTATTTCCACTGCGCGTCCATCAGCGGCGGGCCGATGCCGCCGCCGCCGTTGCTGTGGCAGCCGTTGCAGTTGTACCAGCGGAACAGCTGCTTGCCCTGGTTGACCGCATACGCGTTGCCGTCGTACGGGCTCTTGTCGCGGAACGCGTCACGCACCGGGCCGCCTTGCGAGGCCCCCGGTTGCAGCGGGCTCGCGCGCTGCGCCTGTTCGCTCGCCGTCTGGTTGTTCGCGGGCGTGTCGAAGCGGCGCGCCTCGCGCTCGCAGCCGGCCAGCAGCATGGCGCTTGCCACAACGAACACGATCAGCGGCTTCATGGCGCAACTCCTGCCACGCGCGGCACTGCGTATTCGGCCAGGATGCCGTCGATGTCGGCCTGGCGCCGGCGGATGAAATCGTCGAGCACCTCGCGCAGCTGCTTGTCGCCGCGGCGCACGCCCATCGCGATCGAGTACTCGAGCGGCGGGGCGGCGGCGTCCTTCGGCGCCGGCAGTGCTTGCAAGCGCAGGGGCTCCGCCGCGCGGCGCGCGAAGTAGCCTGCCTGCGGTCCCCACAACATCGCCGCGTCGATCTCGCCGCGCTCGATCGCAGCGATGGCGCGCTGCGCGGCCGGCTGCTCGCCGGCGAGCGGATAGCCGCGCACGTTCGTCACCTGTCCGTGGCTGGCCAATACGTAGCCCGGCGGTGACGCGGCCAGGTCGTTGCCGATCAACTGCACGCCGATCCGCAGGCGCGCGAGATTCGGGTCGTCCCACGTGCGTACCGGCGGCGCGCTGCCACGCTCCACCAGCACGTAGCTGGAACGGTAGTAAGGCCGCGTCGTCGCGGTGCGTTCGAAGCCCGCAGGCACACCGATGATCACGTCGCACAGTTGCGCGCCCAGCGTCTTGCGCACGAAGCCGCGGCGATCCGGCAGCCATTCGTAGACGAGCGGACGCCCGAGGTCCTGCGCCAGCAGTTGCGCGATGCGGTTCTCGAAGCCGCTGCCGTCCTCGCGCGAGAACGGCAAGTTGTCGGGATCGGCGCAGACGCGCAGCGCCTCGGGCTGCGCGGATGGTTCGGCCGCATGCAGCGTCGCGCTGCCAAGGGCCAGCGCCAAAACGCTCGACACGAGACGACGCCACCTGGTCATCGCGCGCCTCCCTCCAGCGAGAAGACGTAGAGCATGCCGCCCTTCTTCGTCGCCAGCTTCAGGTCCTTCATCGCGTTGGCGAAGCCGAGCGCGCCGGTGCCGTCGCGCACATCCATGTCGCCGGCCACCACGGCGCCGGCCCAGCCACCCACGCCCGCCAGCACCGCGATGTACTGCTTGCCGTCCGGGCCGCGATAGCTCACCGGCTGGCCGATGATTCCCGACACGCCCTGGTATTGCCACAGCAGCTTGCCGCTCTTCGCATCGACTGCCTTGAGCCAGCCGTCCATCGTGCCGTAGAAGACGACGTCGCCGGCCGTGACGAGCGCGCCACTCCACACGGGAAAGGTTTCGGCGATCTGCCACGCCGGCTTGCCGGCCGCCGGGTCCCAGGCCGTGAACCAGCCGCGATGGCCGCCGGGGCCGGCGTACATCTTCACGTCGGCGCCGACGTAAGGCGTGCCGGCGATGTAGCTCACCTCGCCGGTCGAAGCATCCTGGCAAAGGTTCTGGTGCGGGATGTACAGCAGGTGCGTGCGCGGCGACCACGCCGACGGTTGCCAGTCCTTCGCGCCCGGCGAAGCGGGGCAGATGCTGCGCACGGTCTCGCCCGCGCGCGGCTGCTTGGCGGGGTTGTAGGTCAATGCGCCCGTCTGCAGGTCGACGCCGGTCGACGTGGTCGTGTACACGAACGGTGGCGCCGACAGCACCTGGCCGGTCGTGCGGTCCATCACGTACATGTGGCCGTTGCGGTCGGGATGCAGCAGCAGCTTGCGCGGTGCGCCCTGCCACGGCGCGTCGACGAGCACGTTCTCGTTGACGCCGTCGTAGTCGTGCAGGTCGTGCGGGCTGAACTGATAGAACCAGACGGCCTCGCCGGTTTCGAGCTTGCGCGCGAAGACGCCCGAGGTCCATTTGTTGTCGCCCGGACGCTGCTCGGGGTTCCACGGCCCCGGGTTCGCGGTGCCGTAGTACACGAGATCCAGCTCGGGGTCGTACGACACCCAGCCCCACACAGTGCCGCCGCCGATCTTCCACGCTTCGGGCGGCCAGGTCTTCACGCCCAGGTCGGTGCCGCGGTCGGAAGCGTAAAACGGCTTGAAGGCGGGCCCGATCAACACGTCCTTGTCGGGGCCCGTGCTGTACGCCTTCCACAGCACCTTGCCGCTGGCCGCATCCAGCGCCGCGAGCCATCCGCGCACGCCGAATTCACCGCCGCTGTTGCCCACCAGCACCTTCCCGCGCGCGACCAGCGGCGCCATCGTCATGCTCTCTCCCATCTTGATGTTGCCGAGCCGCGCGCGCCACAGCTCCTTGCCGCTCTTCGCGTCCAGTGCAATGGTCTGCGCGTCGAGCGTGTTGAAGAAGACCCGGCCGTCCGCGTACACCGCGCCGCGATTGATGACGTCGCAACAGGCGACTCCTTGCGACGCCGCGTCGGGCTTCGGCTCGAACTGCCATTTCACTTTCGCGCCCGGCTGGGTGAGGTCGAACGCGATCACCTTGTTGGGATAAGGCGTCACCACGAACATGGTGTTGTCCGCGACGATGGTGGCCGCCTCGTGGCCGCGCACGACGCCGGTGGAATAACTGAACGCGAGCTTCAGCTGCGAGACGTTGCTGGCGTTGATCTGGTCGAGTGCCGAGAAGCGCGTGGACTGCGGATTCTTCGCCGGCATGATCCACTGGCCGTCGTCGTCGGCCGCCGGCGCGGCTTGCACCAGGCCGAGTGCGAACGCGAATGCCGCAGCAGCGAACAGGGCGAGTCTCATTCAATCTCCACGACAGGATCGATGACAAGCCCCAACTCGCCGAACGCAATGCGTTCGCTCCCTGCACGTCAGCCCGACGGTGAGCTGCGGTGCATTTTTGTTCGCGCCAGTTTACACAGCGGCGCGCCTTTTTGGGGCATCATGCCCACCCGGTTTTTCGATTGGTCACCGATGTCCAGCACGAACGCATCGCACAGCGCGCACGACTGCTCGGCGGTAGACGTCTATCCGCGCGGCGTCATCGCCCTGCATTGGTTGCTCGCCCTCGCGCTGGCAGCCGAACTGGCGCTCGGCTGGTGGATGCAGGAGCTGCCGAAGGCGCCGCCGGGGCTGCGGGCCGGCTGGTTCAATTTGCACAAATCCATCGGCATCACGGTCGCGCTGGTCCTGCCGCTGCGCATCGTATGGGGCGTGACACGCGCCAAGCTGCCGCGGGACGCGTTGCCGCGCTGGCAATGGCAGGCGTCGCAAGCGGCGCATTGGGCGCTCTACGCCTGCATGATCGTCATGCCGCTGTCGGGCTACCTGGGCTCGACGTTCACGCGCTACCCGGTGCGCTTTTTCGGCATGGCGCTGCCCGACTGGCATCGCGACTGGCCCGCCGCGAAGGCGCTGATGTCGAGCATCCATACGGCCAGTGCCTGGCTGTTCGTGCTGCTGCTGGCGCTGCACGTCGCGGCCGCGCTGTGGCACTGGTCGCGTGACGACGGCATTTGCACGCGCATGGGCATGCCGCGTCTGCCGCGCGCCGATGCAGATGAAGGGCGCGGCCATGCGCAGCATCTTCCCGGCTAACCTCGTCGCGCTCACGCTGGCGCTGCTCGGCGTTTGCGCACGAGCAGGCCCGATGGCCTACGTGCCCAACGAAAAGTCGGGCACGGTGAGCATCGTCGATACCGCGACCGACACCATGACCGGCGAGATCGTCACCGGTGGGCGCCCACGTGGCGTCGCGGCGAGCCCGGACGGTGCACGGCTGTACGTCAGCGACCAGGCCGCGAACGCGCTGCTGGTCGTTGACGTCGGCCGGCGCGAAGTGACGGCGAAGGTGCCGTTGGGCGAGTCGCCCGAAGGCATCGAGATTTCGCGCGACGGCCGCTGGGTCGCGGCGGCGGTCGAGGAGGCTAATGCCGTCGCCCTCGTCGACACCTCGGCCGCCGCCGTGGTCGCGACGATCCGGACGCAAGGCAAGAATCCGGAACACGCCGCCTTCTCGCCCGACGGGCGCTGGATCTACGTGGGCGCGGAAGACGGCGAGCAGGTCGACGTCATCGATGTCGCCGCGCGCCGCCAGGTCGACAGCATCGCCGTCGGCAAGCGGCCGCGCGGCATCGGCTTCGCGCCCGACGGTTCGCGCGCCTATGTGGCTTGCGAACTGGCGAGCACCGTCTATGTGATCGATGTGGCCACCCGCAACGTCGTCGCGCAAATTCCCGCTGGTGAATTCTCAAACGGCGTCACGGTGGCGCCGAAGGGCGATCGCGTCTACGTCTCGAGCGGGCGCGCCGCATCGGTGGACGTGATCGACACGGCGTCGAACCGCGTGAGCGCGCGCATCGCGGTGGGCCAGCGGCCCTGGAACATGGCGATCACGCGCGATGGCGGGAAGCTGTACGTGGCGAACGGACGCTCAAACACCGTCTCCGTCATCGACACGCGGCTGCAGCAGCGCATCGCCGATGTGCCCGTGGGCAATGCCCCGTGGGGCGTGGCGATTCCCTGAGGCGGCGGTCGCCGCGCGTCACACGGTCACGAACTCGCTGCCGTCGAGCAGCTGTTCGACCTTGGCGGCCGAGTTGCCGACCAGGTCGACGGCATAACGCAATTGTTCCGGGCTGCAGTCGAAGCGTTTGCTCCACCAGTGCACCTCGCGCGGATCGTCGATGTCGATCAGGCCGCGGTCGGCGGGGACGGTTTCGAAGACATAAGCCATGGCACGGACTCCCGATCTTTTTTGTAGCTGCGAGATGGATTGGACACGCGTGGCGGCGCGCTGCCTGAGCGCTGAGGCCGAAACAATGTGTCGTCCCGTTCCTACCGTTCCGCTATCGTTTCGATAGCGGGCCGCGCCAGTAGCGTGACGGCCGTGGATGACGGTGTCGTGACGTCAGGCGAGGCGCCGGATGAGTTCCTGCGCTGCCGCGGGGGCGCGCTCTTTCGCGCCGTTGATGAAGAAGATCAGGGCTTCGCGACTCGGGCTCTTCACCCAGGCGCGCGCGCCGGCGGCCCAATCGGCCAGCACAGCCGGGGGATAACCGGTCGCGCAATCCGCATCGCTGCGCATCAGCCGGATATAGGCGAGATCGTTCTGCGCGTCGGCGATCGCGGGGAACTTCTCGGAGTCGGTGTGCACGGTCGCGCAGCCATAGCGGCGCGCGAGCGCCAGGTATTCGGCGCAATCGAAGCTGGGATGGCGCACGTCCAGCACGTGCCGCAGCCGGCGGCCGTCGACCTCGGCCGGCAGCAGCGCGAGGAACGCCTCGAAATCCGGTGCGTCGAACTGCTTGGTCGGCATGAACTGCCAGACGATCGGGCCGAGCTTGTCGCCGAGCTCGGCGATGCCGCTCGCGACGAAGCGCTGGATCGATTCCCCGGCCGTGGCCAGCTCGCGCCGGTTGGTCGCGAAGCGGTTGGCCTTGAGCGAGAACAAGAAGCCCTCGGGCGTTTCGTCGCGCCACTTGGCGAAGGTCGGCGGCTTGAACGTGCTGTAGTAGGTACCGTTCACCTCGATGGCCGTGAGGTGCCGGCTCGCGTAGGCGAGCTCCTGGTGATGCGGCAGGCCGGCCGGGAAGAAGTTGTTGCGCCAGGGCTCGTAGGTCCAGCCGCCGACGCCGACGCGGATGCGGCTGGCGCGGACCGGGGTTTGCAGATCGGGCGCATCGCTGAGCTTGTCGTTCATGTCGGGATTCCTGGCGGGACGTGCATTTTGCCCAAAGCGGGCAGGGGTGTCGCGCGGCTGCTGGCGCACCGGCTGCGCAGGGCGTAGAGTCGTGGGTTGCCTATCGCCGTAGTAAGGATATTCCCCCCATGAACGCACCATTGCACCGCGAAATGCCCGCGGGTTTGCTCGACAACGCCGCCGCGCTTGCGCATGCCACCGAACAGTGGGACCGTGACATCGTCAAGCAGCTGACCGACTACATCGCCATCCCCGCCAAGTCGCCGACCTTCGACCAGGATTGGGCAAAGCACGGCTACATTGAGACGGTGGTGCGCAACGCCGCGAGCTGGATCGAGGCACAGAAAGTCGCGGGCCTCACGCTCGAGATCGTGCGTCTGCCCGGCCGGACGCCGGTGCTGTTCTTCGAAGTCGCGGCCACGCGCGCCGCCAGCGCGCAGACCGTGCTGATGTACGGCCACCTGGACAAGCAGCCGGAGTTCAACGGCTGGCGCAGCGACCTGGGCCCGTGGCAGCCGAAGTACGAAGACGGCAAGCTGTACGGCCGCGGCGGCGCGGACGACGGCTATGCGGTCTATGCCAGCATCGCGGCGGTGCAGGCGCTCAAGGCGCAGAACGTGCCGCATCCGCGCATCGTCGGCATCATCGAGACCTCGGAAGAATCGGGCTCGCCCGACCTGCTGCCTTACGTCGACGCGTTGCGCTCGCGCCTGGGCGAAGTGGCGCTGGTGATCTGCCTCGATTCGGGCGCCGGCAACTACGACCAGTTGTGGCTCACGACCTCGTTGCGCGGCATGGCCAGCGGCACCTTGAAGGTCGAAATCCTCACCGAAGGCGTGCATTCGGGCGACGCGTCGGGCCTGGTGCCGTCGAGTTTTCGCATCATGCGGCAGGTGCTCGACCGGTTGGAAGACAGCAAGACCGGCCGGCTGTTGCCGCAAAGCTTCCACTGCGAAATCCCGGCCGAGCGGCTGGCGCAGGCGAAAGCGACGGCGGCCATCCTCGGCGACGAGGTCTACAAGCGCTTTCCGTGGGCGCATTACGACTGCGGCGGCTCGACCGCGTTCGCGCTGCCGACCACGACCGATCCGGTGCAGGCGCTGGTCAATCGCACCTGGACGCCGACGTTGTCGGTGACGGGCGCCGAAGGCTTTCCTTCACTGCAGGATGCCGGCAACGTGCTGCGCCCCTACACCGCGTTCAAGCTGTCGCTGCGGCTGCCGCCGCTGGTCGATGCAGCGCAGGCCGTGCGCGAGCTCAAGACCCTGCTCGAGGACAACGCCCCTTACCAGGCCAAGGTCACGTTCGAAGGCGGCAGCGCGGCCACCGGCTGGAATGCGCCGGGTACGGCGAGCTGGTTCGAGCGCGCGCTCGACGAAGCCTCGCAGGCGCACTTCGGCGCGGGCTGCGGCTACATCGGGCAGGGCGGCACCATCCCGCTGATGAACATGCTCAGCACCGGCTTTCCGAAGTCGCAGATGATGGTCTGCGGCGTGCTGGGCCCGCGCAGCAACGCCCACGGGCCGAACGAATTCCTGCACGTGCCGTACGCCAAGAAGCTCACCGCGGCGGTGGCGCAGGTGATCGCGCAGCTGCCCTGACGTCGGCGAATCGCCACGCAGCGGTCGATCCCTGTGACGTGCTTCACAGGATTTTTGCGCAGCATTTCCGGGATGGTTGACCCTGATTGCTGCGCCGCCTAGCGCACGCGATCATCGTCGGGCCATGCCCGAAACCCTCACCGAATCGACCTTGTCCACGTTTACCGCAAGTGACGGGGACAACCTCGCCGTGCAGGACTGGCCGCTGCCCGATGGCGTGGCGGTGCGCGGCGTGGTGCTGATCGTCCATGGCCTGGGCGAGCACGCGGGTCGCTACGAGCATGTCGCGCAGCAGCTGAACAGCTGGGGCTTCGCGGTGCGCGGCTATGACCATTACGGCCACGGCGATTCGGACGGTGTGCGCGGCGCACTGCCCGTCATGACGCGGCTGCTCGACGACCTGACCGACATGATCGAAAGCACGCGCAAACGGGTCGAGCCGGGCACGCCGTTCGTCCTGCTCGGGCACAGCATGGGCGGCCTGGTGGCCGCCTGCCTCGTGGCGCTGCGCAAGGTGCCGGTCGATGCGCTGGTGCTGTCGTCGCCGGTGTTCGATCCCGGCCTGAATCCGCTGCAGAAAGTGTTGCTCGCCACGCTGCCGCGCATCGCGCCCAACCTGACCGTGGGTAACGGCCTGAAGGTCGATTTCATCTCGCACGACCCGCAGGTCGTTGCCAACTACAAGTCCGACCGGCGGGTGCATGACCGCGTCTCGGCGCGCCTCGCGCGCTTCATTGCCGGCGCCGGCCCGATCGTGCTCGAGCGCGCGCACGAGTGGAAAGTGCCGACGCTGCTGATGTACGCCGGCCAGGACAAGCTGGTCAATCCGCGCGGCAGTGAGGCGTTTGCCGCCGCAGCGCCGCCTTCGGTGGTGACGGTGCGCTGCTTCGAAGAGCTCTATCACGAGATCTTCAACGAGCTCGAGTCGCAGCGCGTCTTCGACACTTTGCGCAAATGGCTGGACCAGCGCCTCTGAGTTTCGTCAGCCGAGCCGGCTGAGCACGACCAGCGGGGCGGTCTCGGCGCGCAGCACGCGCGGCCCTAGCGTCACGGGCCGAAAGCCCGCTTGCGACGCTGCATCTTCCTCGGCCGCCGACAGACCGCCTTCCGGTCCCGAGAGAACCGTCACGGCTTCTTGTGCCGACGCTTCGGGCAAGGCCTGCGCGCCGGCGCGCAGCGCGAGCAGCAGCCGGGCCTCGTCGTGCGCGCGGGGCAACTGCCGCAGCCAGTCGGCGAGGTCCTGCACCGGATGGATCAGCGGCACCCGGTTGCGGCCGCATTGCTCGCAGGCCGCGACGGCGATGCCTTGCCAGTGGGCCAACCGTTTCGCCGCGCGCTCGCCGGAAAGGCGCAGCACCGTGCGCTCGGTCTGCAACGGCTGGATCGCGGCGGCGCCCAGTTCGGTCGCCTTCTCCACCAGCCAGTCCATGCGTTCGTTGGCCGGGACGCCGAGCGCCAGCGTGACCTGGGTCCGCCCTTCGCGCTCCACCGGGTCGTGCGCACCGACTTGCACGCGCACGTCGCGGCGGCCCATCTCTTCGACCGTCGCGTCGAACTCGCCGCCTTCGCCGTTGAACAAAGTGATGCGCAAGCCGGGTTGCAGCCGCAGCACTTGCACGTGGCGCGCGGCGCCGGGCGGCAGGTCCAGCGATTGCCCGCTCGCGAGCGGGACGGGGCAATAGAAGCGCGGCATGCGTGGGGCTAGACGCGGCCGAAGGCGTAGCCTGTCACGGCCTGCGTGCCCTCGATCTCGTCGACCAGTCGCAGCAGGGGCGCGAGCTCGCGGTAGCGGCTGGCCGTGGCGCGGATGTACGCGATGAAGCGCGGTGCATCGGCCAGGTACTTCGGCTTGCCGTCGCGCAGCGTGAGCCGCGCGAAGATGCCGGCGACCTTCAAGTGGCGCTGGAGCCCCATCCATTCGACCGCGCGGTAGAACTCGCCAAAATCCGGATCGACGGGCAGTCCCGCCTTCAGTGCCTTCTGCCAGTAGCGCACCGTGATGTCGAGCACGAACTCTTCGTCCCAGCTGAGGAAGGCGTCGCGCATCAGGCTCGCGATGTCGTAGGTGATCGGGCCGTACACCGCGTCCTGGAAATCGAGCACGCCCAGGCGCCGCTCGCTGGCATCCTGCGGGATCATGAGGTTGCGCGGCATGAAGTCGCGGTGCACGTACACCGCCGGCGAGGCGAGGTTACGCTGGACGATCAGCTTGAACATCGCGTCCAGGGTCTCGCGCAGCTTGCCCTCGACCTGCACGCCGCGATGCCGCGCCAGGTACCAGTCCGGAAACAAGGCGAGCTCGCGCGCGAGCAGCGCTTCGTCGTAGGGTGGCAAGACGCCCGGGCGCGATGCGGCCTGCCAGGCGATCAAGGCATCCACGGCACGCAGGTAGAGCGGCTGGTTGGCGGGCGGGGCGGCCGCATCGACGGCCTCGATCATCGTGCGCGTGCCCAGGTCGGTGAGCAGTATGAAGCCGTTCGCCTCGTCCCAGGCCAGCACCTCGGGCACATTCAGGCCGGCTTGTGCCATCAGCTTCGCGACGCGGACGAAGGGCCGGCAGTCCTCGTGCGACGGCGGCGCGTCCATGACGATGCGGCTGCCATGGCTGCTGTCGATGCGGAGGTAGCGCCGGAAACTGGCGTCGGCGGAGGCGATCCGCAGCGTCTGCGGCAACAAGCCGTGCGCAGGCGCCACGACATCCAGCCAGCGCGTGAAGGCCTCCTGGCGGGCGGGGTCGGTCCAGGTCACGGCACCGGGCGGGTCAAGAGGCGGGTTCACGGGAAGGCTCATGGATAATCCATTCTACAAATCACCCTGCCAATGTGCCCCGTCACTGCGGCGGACTTCCTCCTCGATGCACGTGACATTCCCGGCGTTTCGCGCCCGCTTCGCCCTGACCCCGGTCGCGCTCGTGGCTTGCGCCCTGCTGCAGCCGCACTCGGCCGCGGCGCAGGACACTGCCCCGCTCGTGCTCAAGCCGAGCAACATGCTGCGCGATGCGCTGCCGCCAAGTGCGCGCGACAAGCTGCCCACCTA
>Ga0157376_10001320_pt1 | contig 16362 bp, 8 predicted proteins | sample M45metaG_FD_121801 | JGI IMG/M metagenome (GOLD analysis project Ga0157376, IMG submission 121801) | Miscanthus rhizosphere microbial communities from Kellogg Biological Station, Michigan, USA - M4-5 metaG | ecosystem: Host-associated > Plants > Roots > Rhizosphere > Soil | place: USA: Michigan... | reverse complement strand
CCATCCGGATCCAGAAAAGTCTGGCAGTATGATCCGGTAGCCAATTCGTGGACACGGAAATCTGATTATCCGGGGGCAGGTACCACGTGGCCTGCTGCTTTTACGATCGGGCATTATGCGTATGTCGGAACCGGCATGACGGGTATGAATACCGTGACGGGCAGTAAAGATTTTTACCGGTATGATCCTTCCTCCGATACGTGGACAAGAAAAGCCGATTTCCCTGGTGCCGGGCGAAACAGTGCTGCAGGTTTCGCGATTGGAAATTTTGGCTATCTGGGTACGGGTATGAGTACCACCGGATATGTCGCAGACTATTGGCAATACAATCCGACAGCAGATGCCTGGACACAGATAAAAGACTTTGGAGGAAGCTATCGTGGATCGCCCATTACATGTTCAGGAAACCAGCAGGGATATGCAGGTTTTGGCATGGGATCATTGCATCAGGCAGGACCGTTTGGCGCTTACAATAACACTTACATTGACTGGTGGCAATACCAGCCGTAAGTTTTTAATTTCGGAATGTAATTCTATTGCGTTAACTATGAATAGCAATGGAAAAGATGCCTTCAGGGCAGCGTTCATTTAATTCAACAATTAAAAATCGATGGTACCTCGAATATTTTTCTACTTGCTATTAAGCATTTTGATTATTTCTCTGGCACCTGCATCTCAAGCGCAGAACGTTGTTTCCAATTATACTTTCGAAGAGGGTATGCAAAAAATAGCGAAAGAACACAAATTATTAATGGTTGTTATGGACGCCGAAGAGGGAGGATCATCCATCAACGACTTCACTTCAAAAGCGCTATCGGATCCAATTGTTTCTGACATCAATAAGGTGGTCATTTTGATCAGGCCTGCCCTGGGAAGCCCGGATTGGGATTCGATAAGCAAAAGGTATTTGACGACCCCGGTACAGTCATTTGGGACGTTGTTTTTTAATCCCAGGGGAGTGTTGGTACATAGATATGACGCAGTTAATGAACATGGGTCCGCATATGTTGAGCAGGCAAACCTTGCCTATGTTGATATTGATCTTCCGACTGCCCAGGATCAATTCGATTCTCTGAGTAAAATGCATTTTTCAAACTTAGCTGCAGTAGATAAATTGTTTAATACGCGAACAAATGCTGGTGAATCTACTGATGATTTAATAGAACCATTCATCGAAAATACACTAGTCGATTCTTTTGATACTTATCCGTTCTATTATGTGCTGGCGAAAATGGCGCCGCCAATAGGCACCAGAGCTGATTCGATTTTTAGAAGCGGGAAGAATATGGATTCAAATTGGTATAAAATTCCATCCCGGGAACGTATAGATATCAATCGCAGGATTATTAAGAAAACGATGAGTTTTGCCGTGAGTAAAAAAGACTTCTCCCTCGCCACCCGGCTTGCTATCTACGCGAGTAGCATTGTAACCAATCCATCTAAGTTCAGGGTGCAAAAGGAACAATATAGAATTATGACTGATTATTTTTACAAAATTCATGACACGGTTAGTTATTTAGAGACGGCTTCCATATTTGTAAATGATTATTATATGTTACTGTCTGTTGATTCATTGAAAAATGTGTATATAAAAAGTGAAAAAGATCGTAGAGAAAAGGAAGGGAAAGTGACCGTTTTTGTGAAAGGAGCCAGTCCAGGCAATATGTCGTATTACGGAGAGTTTGATTTAATAGCCAGTATTCTTAATCATCATGCATGGGAATTTTACGTGGCAACAAAAGACACAGTTTATTTGAGAATGGCCCTGGCCTGGTCAAAACGTTCGCTTGAATTCAATCAAAGTCCTTACGCCATGGATACCTATGCTCAGCTTTTATATGTCAATGGCGACAGAGACGGAGCGATATCTGCGGAAAAAGCTGCCCTGGAGGAATACAAAAAACAGAATCTGAATAGCAAGATTCCAAAAATCGAGAAGGTGTTGGAAAATATGAAAAATAATCTCGATGTAGTTAATGTAGAATGATAAAGATACTCAATATGAAATTTACAAAAATAACGGCTGGTTTCATTTTCCTTTTTAGCTTCTTCGCTTTTCCCGTGTTTGCCCAGCATTTTGACAAGGGAAATTTTCTAGATTTCGACTTCGGTCCGCATGGAGTATATGGCGCGCGGTTGCTTGATAATACGAAGTACAAGGAATTTTGGCAACTATCAGGGATAAATAAATCAACAGCGCTCGCGATAAAATTTAATGAGGCAGGTGTCAAGACAACTTCCGTCATTATTTCATTTAAAAATGGTTTGCTGAGCCATTTGGAGGAAGTAGATCAGTGGGGCGACACTGTCAGATATAAAACATTTCAGCCAATTGGGCGTGATTCCTTTCAGGTCACCCATATGTTGAAAGGAGAAAATCAAAATCTACCGGGTAAATACGCCGTATATGTTTATATAAATGAACTTCTTATTGAAGAATCTTTTCATTCAGGTTCAGGCAGGCTGAAAGACAACTGGCGGGGATTTTCAACCATCCGTTATCAGCGCTATGATGACAAGAACCGTTTTTCCCAAAAAAAAGAATCCGCCTTTTATAACGCTAAGAATATGCCCGTGATCGCCACAGGTATAGGTTATTTCAGGATCAAGAATGAATATGATAATAATGGTCATATTATCTCGGAGGCCTTTTTTAATACGGAGAACCAGCCCATGGCAATTCGTGATGGCCAGGTTTCCAGCTGCAAATATTTCTACAATGACCGGGAAGAAATGATCCGGGATGAATATTTCGGATTGAACGGACTACACGCCATCACTGAAAACGGCACGTCATCCATAGAACACGAATATGAAAAGGGTTTTGAGATAAAAGAAATCCGGAAAGACGCCCTGGGGCAAATTAACAGAAGCGATGCCACCGGTGACGGAATTGCGATTATAAAAACAAAGTTTGATGACAGGGGAAACAAGATCAGAGAATCCTATTTCGATGAGAAAGACCGCCCTATTAATAATCAGGCGGGTTATCACGGATTGCTGAACACATATTCCAAAGACAATATGCTGCTCGAAACGGCCTATTTTGATAACAATGATTTGCCCGGCGTCGATCGTGACAGTGCTCATGCTATTCACTATTACCGCGACGTGATTGGGCGGGTCACCGGTGAATATTTAGCCGACCTATCCGGTAATAAAATGAAAAATTACAATGATGAAGTATATCTCGTCCGGACAGAATATAATCAACTGGGTCAAGAGGAATCATATTCCTATTGGGCAGACAGCCTTACACCCATGGCAAGATGGAGTGGTGTTTATAAGACATCGTATAAATATGATGGCGACGGGTCAGTAACTGAAGTCAATAACTTCGATGAAAACGGTATGTTATTTAAGACTGCCGATGGCAGTTCAACGAATCAGATCTTCTACCGGGAAGATGGCCGAATATACCGGCGGGAATTTCTTTATAACGGATCACTGATCACACGCATTCAGGGAGTAAGTACCGGTTATTCAATCATTCGTTATGAGTACGACAGCGCCGGACGACCCAAAGAATTGGGATTCTATGGGCAAAATCACGAAGCGGTTGATGCAACGATCGAAGTTAATGAAAAACTGACCGCACACCGGATCGTTTTTATCTGGAAATATGCCCGGCTCGTCGAAGAATGGTATTACAAAATGAATGACACCGAACCGTTTCTTAAACTGGATTGCCTTAAGAATGATCATCTCAGTGTATCCGGGATTTCTACCGGACGAAAGAACGCAAACTAGCATTACAATATGAGCTGGGATTCCATGAATGAATTTAAATTATCGTTTGGCATGCCGGTTTCTTATGCGAAGTTTTAGGACTATCCAGGTCATTTGTTGTTTCACATCGACGTCTAATATTGAAATAATCTCATTTGTTTGATATCATAATAGTCCTTATGCGTTCTGTAAGTCAATAGGTAACAATGAAATTTCTTTTTTGGAGTGGCTTGCTTTTTTTCTTCGGCTCTTTCTTTCTAGTCAGAAACAGCTATAAAGATTTTGACCTTGACCAAAACGGTGCCCTGGTTAATATGAAGATAGAAAAACTTCCCGTTTCATGTTCCGGCACAAGAATAAATCATTATGCTACATTCAATTATGAAGGGGAGATGTTTACGAAAATAATACCTGCTGGTTATTGTGAACAGCATGCAATCGGAGAAACTGTCAGAATGAAATATCTTAACGGGGAAAGTAATATTTTGTTTCCCAATGAATCTGTGTGGTTGCAATTTAATTCATCGTTAATACTTGGATTGTTTGGACTCGCAATGGTAATAACTCAAACAATTAGAAATAAAAAAAGAAGTCAAAAAAATGATAAAATCTATCTGAACTGAGTGAGTATAAAATCAACATTATGTATTCCAACCTGCGATAAATATCGATTTACAAAACATCAACCTCACGCAGATATTCACTTTCAGACAACACAATTCCGATCAACATCAATCTTTCGCTTTGTTCCTTGTTTGCCAAAACATCTTATTTGAGTCCTGCATAAATTGAAAGTGTTTATATCACTAAGTGTTTTTATTTACTCACAATGCATTTCACTAAGTGTTTACGTTTATATGAACACGTTAGTGATAAGTGTTTCCTCTTATTTGAAAAAAATTAATTAAAAAAATTATTGTTAGTATTGTTTTTCGCTTCATATTAGCAGTGAAATTCCATTTCACAAATCCTCAATCCTTCGAAAGCGTTTCCGAAACGAGAAAGTTGATTTTTAGTTCCACGCGATTTTCAGTGACTGGATCCTAAAACATCCAGCGAATCGAAAGACGAGACCAATCTTCATTAAAAAAATAGAATGAAGAATGGATGGGAGAAGATTTGCCCAAAACCAAGACCTAAAACCGACAATTATGAATGTCAGGTTATACCTGTTTCTTCTGTTAGAGTTGATTTGCCTCACATCCAGCGGGCAATTTGACTCAGCACTTGACAGAACGATACAGTTCCCCAATCGCCTGTACGCTAAAATCAACCGCAAGGTTGACAATATCGATGATGGCCTGACCCGCCAGACAGAGAAATATCTCAGGAAGCTCGCTGCACAGGAAAGAAAACTTCAGCATAAGCTCTATAAGATCGATTCTAATGCTGCTAAGAGAATATTTACCGATGCTCAACAGAAATATTCCGGATACGAACAACAAATCAGCAATCCAGCACATTCTGCAAGCGGACTTTCAGGTGAATATTTTCCGTATATCGATTCTCTCAAAGGCTCTCTTGATTTTGCTCAGAAGAATCCTGATCTATTGAATTTACCCGACGGCCAACAAAAAAATGTAGGCAATTATCTCAAACAGTTTAATGAGGTTAATCAAAAGTTTGCAAACGCAGATCAGATAAAAGAATATATCCGGCAACGAAAGGAGCAGTTGAAACGGCAGCTTATGCAGTATAGCGGGATGCAAAAGTATCTCGACGAATATAACAAACAGGTTTATTATTATTCCCAACAGGTTCGCGAATACAAGGAGGCATTGAATGATCCGGACAAAGCATTACAAAAAGCACTTTATCTGCTTGATAAGATTCCTGCATTCAGCCGTTTCATGCAACAAAATGGACAGCTGGCTTCACTTTTCGGTATTCCTGCCAGCTATGGATCTGCTTCTGCTATTGTAGGGCTTCAGACCAGGGATATGGTTCAGCAACTTCTTCAGAGTACGGTTTCTTCCGGAGGCGCTGGTGGAATGGCCGCATTGCAAAGCAGTCTCTCCAACGCGCATGAACAACTGGACCAGTTTAAACAAAAACTCAACAATCTTGGAAACGGTAGCGGTGATATCGATATGCCGGATTTTAAACCCAACAATCAAAAAACGAAATCATTTCTGAAACGCCTGGAACTAGGAGTCAATATACAGACAGTCCGCGCCAGCGGATGGTTCCCAACCTCGACAGATTTTGGACTGTCACTAGGCTACAAGATCTCGAATAAGGCAACAGCAGGCATCGGAACATCTTTCAACGTCGGATGGGGTACCAGCATTCAGCATATTCATTTGACCACACAGGGCATCAGCCTGAGATCCTTTTTCGATTTCAAATTGAAAAAGAATCTGTATGCGAGTGGTGGCTATGAAATGACTTATACCAAAGCATTTACTACGCTGGCCCAGCTGGAGACATTCAGCCTCTGGCAGCCGAGTGGACTTATTGGTATTTCCAAAATGGTTTCATTGACAGGGAAAATAGTGAAGAAGACCAAGGTGTCGATTCTCTGGGATTTTCTCAGTTATAGTCAACGGCCGCAAACCCAGCCTTTCATATTCAGGGTGGGATATAATTTTTGATCTAACAGTTACCTATATGTCTAAGTTTAGAAATTTTCAGTTTTTGCTTTTAGCCTTTTTGCTGAATGCCTATTCCTCTGTAGCGCAGGATCTAAATGCACCGGATCTCGATAAGAGTTTGATAGCACCTTCTCCCGAGGCAGCTGCCCTGGGCAAATTTGGGATCATACCAGTAAGTCTTGCTACGGGGATGGCAAATGTATCTATTCCAATATACGAGCTGAAGTCTACCAAACTCTCTGTGCCGATTTCCATTAACTACAATTACAATGGATACCGGCCCGGTGAAGAAGCAAGTTGGGTTGGATTGGGATGGACTCTACAGGCAGGTGGCATCATTACCCGTGTTGTAAAAGGGAAGGTGGATGAATCTACTGATTATTTATACCACTGGGATCAATATGCAAATAATCTGGATATGACCACGAATATGGATTACATAGCGAATGTAGATACGCGAAATGTAGATACCGAACCGGATATTTATATATTCAATTTTAATGGCCATTCCGGAAAATTTATCCTGGTGGGTAATCGTGCTTTTCTTTTCCCGCACCAGGATCTGAAAATTTTAAAAATAGCGAATGGCTTTACAATCACAACTGAAGATGGTGTTACATATTATTTTCAGGACACTGAAACATCAACGCCCAACAATAGCACCACACCAGGCAATTATATTTCTCCATATACCTCAGCCTGGTATTTGACTAAAATCGTTTCTACCGATAATACCGATGAGATCGACTTTCAATATCAGTCAGGCATCGGTCACAGACAAGTCAGTGCCAACTATCAGGAAAGTTATCAGCAGCCCCGTAAGTCCAGTTGTTCCGGCTCAAATGGTGGCTGCGATACCTGGTCGGTAAATATTGCCGTAGGTGAGTACATCGATAGCAAACGACTAACCGGCATCACCTGCAAAGGCGGATACGTAAATTTTATTCCTGAGGCAACTGTAAGGCAGGATTTTTCAAATCCAAATGAGTTCGCCCTTAAGGAGATTGATATTTTCCAGCCCAACAATAAAATGATCAAAAAATATGGACTGGCACATGCATACTTTCAGTCGGTAAGCCAGTTGAAGTTAACCGCAATCAACCTTACAGGATACTACGTGAATTCGATCATGGGTGCCGGAGGAACCGACTCTGTTTATATTCCAGGTTATTACACTTTCCAATACTACAATGAAAATGGATCGTTCCCTAAACGAACACGGGGGATAGATAAGTGGGGCTATTATAATGGAAAAGATGGTAACGGCAGTTTATTTGACGGATCCATTACACCCGGCTATTCTCCCAACTGCCCTATTGCAGACCGCTCTGTTTATCCTTTTTACCTGATGAACGGCGCATTGTCTAAAATGACCTATCCGACTGGTGGCTATACGACTTTCGAATATGAAAATAATCTAGTCGGCACTGCGGGTACTCACCAGCAAATCCAGAATACCGCGGTGGGTGGGACATTACTTGGAGATAGTGTTACCACTACAACAACATACTATCCATTTAATATAAACCAGCGTCAGCAGGTCCAGATTAAAAATGGAAGGGCCATTATCGGAAATCCGAATGGAGGAATTTTAAATGTTGTATTGATTATGCAGATTTCAAAGCAGGATACCACAACCTTTCAATACAATGTCATTTACACTTGTCCGAGAATCACCAAAGGTGGCCTGCAGCAGTCTGATACTTTGACGCTCGATCCAGGCAACTACCGTCTTATTCTGAATTGTGAAAACACTTCTTCCAGCGTTTTTGGGGAAATTGACTATTATAAATTACTAAACATTCCATATGTAGGAGACCCGGGGCCGGGTTTGAGAATTAAATCTGTCAAATCATATGATGGTATCAACGCCTCGTTACCTCCTTTGACGAAGAATTATACTTATCCTCCCGCCACACTTTTGTCGGCTAACAGTTATGGATATTATTCTGTCCTGCATCACGGACCTTGCACGGATCCTGCCTCATATACTGTTAATATCATCTCCTCAAGTTACAGTTCACCGCTGGCGACGCTTCTGGGAGATCAATATTATTATCCAACCGTTACAGAAGTAAATTATGATACTTCCGGAGCAGGGAAAACAGTCTACCAGTATTCAAATGATGGATCCGATCTTCTGGGTACCTGGTTATCGGGCCAGACGGAATATGCTGTATTGAATAATGCATATATCCCGGTCAGGCAGAAGATAAATACATATACAACAAGCAATCTGATCAATTTTTGGGGCTTCACTTACAATATGACTGAAGTTGCGGACGGAGGTTATTGCGGACCTTCTATCAGTACAAATATCCTGGATACAATAGCGCGCTATAAAAATTATACAATTTATCCTTATGCTCTTTTGTCAAACTATCACTACCTGACGGCGACAGATGAAACATCCTATGATCAAACCGGAGCTAACCCAATGACTGTTCATACAGATTATTACTATGACAACCCACAGCATGTCCAGCCCACAAGAACAATCGTAAACAACAGCAAGGGATACCCAATTACCACGCAAACAAAATATCCACTTGACTACAATTATGCAAGCTGCACCAGTTTATATACTGTAGACACCACGTTCAAAAGTGCTCGTGACCTGGCTCATTACAACTACCAGATCAATTCTAAAATCCGGAACGATTCAGCTTTGAAATATTGGAATGCTACCATACCAAACACCAGCAATAACCAATTAATGGCTGTACTGAGAAATTTCTCACCCAAATGTGAACCCACATTTCAGACCGCCTATTCTACTGCCATCACTAATCTGAACTACGGAATTTCAAGCTACTATAGTTGCTTACTTGGATCGATCGGTCTTCCAACCACACAGGATGCCATAAAATTATTGCAGCATCACAATGTCACTTCTGTGCCGATCGAAAAAATTATTTCAATTAATAAGAGCGGACAAGAATATCTGTATGGAGCCAATAAAACAGACTATTCATTCTACTATTCTTTCAATATAGTCGACCCCGCAACCCTTTATGAAACCGGGTTTTTATCTACAAGCACCTTGAAATCCGCTTTTATGCAAAGCCCGGACAGCTTCTACCAGGCGAGGGTAAATTTTAAATATGATTCTGCAGAAAATATTACGGAACAGTCAAAAGTCAATAATATAAAAATGTCCTACATATGGGACTATAACAGGCTTTATCCGATTGCTCAGGTGAGCAATTCCGATTCTGCGAGTATTGCCTATACCAGTTTTGAAGCGGACGGCAAAGGAAACTGGAGTTTTCCTTCCGGGTCAGTTGTAACGACAGCAGGCGGTGTTACCGGAGCAAAAAGTTTTAGCCTGGCAGGACAGACGATATCAAGATCCGGGCTCTCTACAAGCAAATCCTATATCATTTCATTCTGGCTGAAATCGGGAGGGTCTGCATCTGTAACCGGCGGATTGCCGCCAAGTTTATTATTCAGCAAAAATGGATGGCAATATTATGAATCGACAGCATCTTCCACAAGCTCAGTTTCGATCACGGGTTCGGGCAATATTGATGAACTGCGCCTTTTCCCAAGCGATGCACAAATGACGACTTATACTTACGATCCTCTTATTGGGGCTACGAACACTTGTTCACCGACAAATCAAATTTCAAACTTTTTCTATGATCCGCTGGGAAGGCTTAAATATATTAAGGACTCGGACGGGAATATTATTAAAACAGTTGACTACCACTTTCAGATTCAATAACCCTTAGCACGGACCAGCATGAAACGTCTAATTAAATTCCTGTTATTTTTCTCTGCAACACTAATCATTTCAAATACGGGATCTGCACAGTTTGTGAATCCCCGGGTAGCATGTTCGATCACCGGACCTTCACCCGTAAATGTGGGAGATACAAAAGTTTATACCCTTTCTGGTTGCAATGCAACCAGCTGGACTGTGACCTGTGGCAGTGTTTCAAGTTTTACCGCCAATAGTGTTACGGTTTATTTTGGTATGACGGGATGTTCGAGCTCTGTGATTACGGCAAAAAGTGGATCTTCAACCCTTGGCAGTAAAACTGTAACTGTAGCTGCGCCTCCATTACTAGTTGGTGGTTCAATAACAAGTTCTCCGCAGACCATCAGTTACGGCGCAACACCACCGGTTATTACGGCTTCAGTGGCAACCGGCGGATCCTGTATAGAAGCAGGATATGCATACGACTGGCAAATGTCACCGGACAATGTGAATTGGGCCACCCCTCCCGGTAACATCAATGGGCAGAACTATCAACCGCCGGCATTAACGAATAATACTTACTACAAAAGAAGGGTCATTTGCGGCAGCCAGGTCGCCTATACAAATTCTGTGTTGATCGGCGTTGCCATGCAGGGTGGCGTAGTATCGCCAACAACGGTATCCATTTTTTCCGGCCAGAATCCGGGCAACCTGACATTATCAGGAGTGGTTGGCGGCACCGGCGCCTACACCTATCAGTGGCAAAGTTCTTCAACCAGTAATTTTTCAAGTCCGACTACCATTAGTGGTGCAGTCAGCGCCACCTATAATCCAGGGAATATGAGTAGTTCGACCTATTTCAGGGTTGCTGTGTCGAGTGCTGGTGTACCTGTATATTACAGCGCCTATTCTAATATTACCATTCTACCCGCGGTGCAGGGAGGTATCATTAGCCCTGCAACCATGACGATCAACTATGGCGCACAACCCACTTCTGATCTGGTATTGAGTGGTGTGGGTGGCGGGAATGGAATATATACATATCAATGGCAGTATTCGCTGGACAATATTAACTGGTACAACTACGGTACAGTCAGGATCACCCGGCTGGACGAAGGAAATCTGACCCAGACAAAATATTATCGGGTAGCAGTCACCAGTCTGACCTCAACCGTATATAGTGCAACAGCTGTTATTAACGTAAACCCACAGGTTTTTCCGGGCATTATCAGTACAACTGATATCCCCATCAGTTCAGGTACAAGTCCTGGTTCAATTAGTGCAACAGTTGCTTCAGGTGGAGCGTGTGGGGGTGCCTATACATATTTGTGGCAATCTTCGCCGGACAATGTCAATTTCACTAATATAGGTTCCGCAACCGGCCTAAATTATTCACCCGGCAACATAACAACCACTACTTATTTCAGAAGATTGGCAAGCTGTGGAACCGACACGGTCTTTACCAACACCTGTAAAGTTTGGATTACCAACTACACTTCGGCAAATTTTGTGCGCGTTCGCGATCTATCCAGGCCCGGTGTTATTGATACCGCAAGTGCCAGGGGATTGACAGATCCCTATGATGTGACGCAGGTCACTCAATATTTTGATGGGATGGGACGGGTGTTAGAGACGGTCACAAGGCAATCCACTCCCTTTCAAAAGGACCTGGTTACGCTGAATTCGTATGATGTCTACGGAAGAGAATCGACAAAGTATCTTCCATATGCATCCGCAAGTTCAGATGGTAATTTTAAAATCGGCCCTCTCTCGGAACAAACTAGTTTTAATTCCACACAGTTTCCCGGAGAACAATTTTATTATTCCCGCACAACCTTTCAGGCTTCTCCTATTGATCGTCAGACTGCCAGTTACCCGGCAGGATTAAACTGGGTGGGGAATAACCGGGGGACTACTCTGCAATATTATTATAATACTCTAAGCGATAGCGTACGCATATGGAATATTGCAGATGCCAATGCCAGTATTCCAACGACTTCGGCGATTTATGTTGCAGGAACCCTGACTAAAAATATCACGGTTGATGAACAAAACCACCAGGTTGTTGAATATAAAGACAAGCTGGGTAAGACCGTTTTGAAAAAGGTGCAACTGGTTAGCAGCCCGGGAACCGCACATGTTGGATGGTTAAATACATATTATATCTATGATGACTTTGAAAACCTGCGTTTTGTATTGCAGCCACGTGCGGTAGAATTACTGTTGGCGGCAGGCAGTTGGTCTGTTACGAATAGTATTCGGGACGAACTAAGCTTCTATTACAGCTATGACGATCAAAAAAGAATGACCGTAAAGAAAGTGCCGGGCGCCTGGGAAGTATGGAATGTGTATGATGCCAGGGATCGCGTTGTGATGACCCAGGACTCAAACCTGCGTGCAGCAGGTAAATGGCTGGTTACTAAATACGACAGTGAGAACAGGCCCGACAGCACAGGATTGCTGACCGATGGCAATAACAGAACCTATCATCAGAACCTGGCGTATAATAGTATTTCATACCCGGCTACAAATATCAATTACGAACTACTGACTGAAACATTCTATGACGGGTATGGATGGGCCACCGCGACAGGATTTACAACATCAGCTACAACAACGTACAACTCCAATTCTTCCTATTTTGTTACTTCTTATAATAGTTCACCGGTATATGCACAGGCAAATACTCAATATCCCTGCACACGCGGATTACAAACTGGTAACAGAACGGAAGTAATTAATTCAGGAGGCCAGTACCTTGCGGCCATTTCATACTACGACGATCATGGGAGGATTATACAATCTCAGAACCTGAATTATACGACTGGAAAGGATACTGCCATTAACCAGTATGATTTTACAGGAAAGCTGATTCGGAACCTGTTGATCAATAAGAATGCCTTTACTAATGCCCAGCGGCACATCGTGTCAACAAAATCATCCTATGATGCAGGGGGTAGACTTCTAACGATTTACAAAAATATTGACGGCGCGACTTCTGATCAGTTAGTCGTAACAAACATTTATAATGAACTGGGTCAGTTGCGGAATAAGCAACTGGGAAATAATCTCGACAGTCTTGTTTACGGATATAATATTCGCGGCTGGCTGGCAACCATTAATAAGAACTTCATAAATGGATCGGCCAATAACAATTATTTTGGTTTGGAGCTTGCCTATGACAAAGCAACTTCAGTTAATGCCAATGCGAATTATGTAAATCCTGTCTTTAACGGAAATATAGCCGGTACGATATGGAAAACTTCGGGTGACGGCGTAGCCAGAAAATATGATTTTACCTATGATTATGTAAACCGGCTGACCGCAGCCGACTTTAACCAGGCAAATGGCGCAACCTTTGACAAGACTGCCAAGATAGATTTCAGTGTCAATGGACTTACCTATGATGCCAATGGCAATATACTTTCCATGACACAGAATGGATTCAAGGTCGGCGGCTCTGCCCCTATTGACCAATTAATCTATACATACCAGAACGGAGTAAGTAACAAACTGGTTCAGGTGACAGATGGTGCCAACGATGCGAATTCCAAACTGGGAGATTTTCACTTTACGGGTACCAAACAGGCAACGGACTATAGCTATGATGGGAATGGAAATCTTAATTTGGACAATAATAAAGCAATCTCTGGTATTCAATACAATTATCTGAATCTTCCACAACAGGTAAGCATTACATCTAAAGGGACGATCACCTATGCCTACGATGCTTCAGGAAATAAATTATGCAAAACTACTGTCGACAACACCATTTCACCTGCTAAAACAACCAGAACAACCTATCTGTATGGACTGGTTTATCAAGCCACTTCACCATCTACCGGAGGTCCTGTGGCTGCAGATACGCTACAATTCATAGGTCATGAAGAAGGACGGGCCCGGTGGGCATTTCACAAATATCTGAATGGCACTATTGCGTACGGATTTGAATATGATTTTTTTGAGAGAGATCATCTGGGCAATACCCGTGTAGTTTTAACTCAGCAGAAAGACACATCCTTTTACCTAGCGAGTGGAGAAGCGGCATATCGGGCAACAGAAGGCCAATTATTTTCAAATCTTACACCCACAACAACCGCCAGGACATCCGTACCCTCATATCCGAATGACCTGACTATAACTAACCCGAATGATACGGTGTTTAAAGTGAGTGGCGAACCGGGAGGGCATAAATTGGGACCATCATTATTGCTTAAAGTTATGAGCGGAGATAACATCGATTTATCTGTACAGTCATTCTACAATAGCGGCACGACGACTACACCCAACAGTAGTGTAACGGATATATTGGCTTCTCTTGCTAGTGGAATTGTAACTACAGCATCTGGCGGTAAAGGCACGATGACCGAATTAAACAATACCACAACAAGCCCTCTCTATGCAGCCCTGAACAATTTTATGAGCAATGATCCAAATCCTACCGGGAAGCCAAAAGCCTATTTGAATTGGATATTGTTGGATGAACAGTTAAATTACGTCAGTAGTTATCCGCAAAGCGGCGCCGTAGTTGTCGGATCATCAGGGGTGCTAAATACGCTGGGTTATACCGGTTTGCCGATTACTAAAAACGGCTATCTTTATATTTGGGTAAGTAATGAGACACCCAACTGGAATGTGTTCTTTGACAACCTCGTTGTAAAGCATTATGCGGGTCCATTAATAGAAGAGACTCACTATTACCCATTCGGATTAACGATGGCGGGAATTTCCTCAAAGGCTCTGAAAACAAATTATGCTGAAAATTTTAAACGTTATAATGGAATAGAATACGATAGTACTTTTGGTTTAGATGAGTATGAGGCTTATTACCGGGATTTAGATCCTCAAACTGGAAGATGGTGGCAGATAGATCCCAAAATAGAAGATGCAAATGAGAATGTGTCTCCATATGCATCCATGGCGGATGATCCGATAAGGCATAGTGATCCATTGGGTGATGTGCCTGGCGACGAGACAAACGGTGGAGGAGGGGTTGGTGTCTTACAGTCGGTCGGAGATGGTCTAATGAAGGGTGTAAGATGGATAAATACAAATGTCAATCCTCTTACACCTCTTGTTGAACTTGCTACAGGAAAAAGTGTAGAAAGTGATTTAACAGAGGATAAATCAAGAACGACAGCGGCATTGGAAGGAGCGTTGTTTTTAGTACCTGAATTAAAAGTGGAAGGTGCTATAGTTAGATCTGCAGAGGGTGCACTTGTAAAAGGAGAAAGTAAGGCGCTGGTAAATACGGCAGAAAAGAGTCTAGCAGATAATGCAGGAAATGCAACGGCAAAAATACACGGTAATTCTAAGGCTAGCACTAGTGCGACCACCTTATATAAACTGGAAACTAAGGAAGGAAAGTATTTGAAAACTGGTGTTACGTCAAGAGCAAATCCCGAAAAACGCTACAGCAAATCTTTTATGAAAGATAAGAAAATGACAATCATGGATAAAGGAAGTAGGGCAAATATGCTTAAGAAAGAGAGAGCAATTGTAGAGAAAAATCCAGGGCCTTTGAATAAAGAACCTTGGGCCGGTAAAAAGCAAAACCAATAATATAATGATAGGATTTTTTTTAAAAGCTGGAGATGAGGAGGTATCGAAAATGTTCTCTCCTTACATTTGGGATGATTTCGGCTTCGCAACTTTATTTGAAAAAAAATTTTTGAATAAAGGTTATGGAAAAGATTTGAAACAGTTGCTAATCATGTATTATGTTGAGGGAAAGTTTGATGTCCATGGGCCAGAAGCTCCAAAAATTAGCAATTATTCTAATAAAAATAGGGATATAAGTGTAGCTATTACCGTTCGAGCTGACCAGTTTCATGATAGGAGTGAATTTGATAAAAAGGAATTTATCATTATTAGTACATTGAATGCGCTAAAAATGGTCAGAGAAAAGTTAGAGAGAAAAAAATTGGATATTAATTTTGATGAACTGTTGTCTGATGTTACGTCTGTTGTAAATGAATATCTAAAATATGAGACCAAGATTTAAAAATTACCTCAAAAAATTCTTATAGTTACTTTAGCGACCAATTAATTTTATACCAGTTAGGTATGATTAGTACAAAGCAGCGTACACTCGAGTTCGACAAAAGCGGCTTTCAATTTTAGATAGTCAACATCACACATATTCTCTCTTGTAAACTTCCACGAAAATCCGCTTTATTTTGGCAAGTATAAAGTTAGGCCTTTACCTGGAGAGGTCTGAAGCGGCATATCGGCTTACAGAAAGACATTTATTTTCAAATCTTGAAAAGGTCATATACAAAACTAGAAATGACAGAATATGAGCGATTTATTTAAATCGATTATAGGAGAACAGCT